>OGOF01000036.1_pt1 | contig 85287 bp, 46 predicted proteins | sample 1552621 | NCBI WGS metagenome assembly OGOF01 (sample SAMEA2580156, study PRJEB22360) | human gut metagenome | biome: human gut; feature: human-associated habitat; material: faeces | place: Denmark | collected 2008/2010
AGATGCGGCGTTTGTGCAACTGCTGCCCGAAATTGTTGCCGGAAAAGAAAATGCCCTGTGGGTACATACAGCCGGAAGTATCCCGATGGATGTTTGGGCAGGCAAGGTAAACCGGTATGGCGTGTTCTATCCGATGCAGACATTCAGCAAACAGCGTACGGTCGATTTCCGGCAGATACCGGTTTTCGTGGAAAGCAATTCTGCGGAGGATACCCGGACACTGAAAGATATTGCTTCCGTACTCTCCGAGAATGTCTATGAGGCCGATTCCGAACAGCGTAAAAGTCTGCACCTGGCAGCGGTGTTCACTTGTAATTTTACCAATCATATGTATGCCCTTGCAGCCGGGTTGTTGAAGAAATACGGGCTTCCTTTTGAAGTGATGCTGCCTTTGATAGACGAGACCGCCCGTAAGGTGCATGAACTCGAACCGCGTCTTGCGCAGACGGGGCCTGCCGTGCGGTATGACGAAAATGTTATCGGCGAGCACTTGCAGATGCTTTCTGACGAGCCGGACATGCAGGAACTGTACAGGCTGATTAGCGAAAGCATACATCGGCAAAATAGTTAACTTCTTGGAAAGAATAAGGATGAGTACAATCAATTACGATTTGAATAAGATAAAAGCCCTCGCCTTTGATGTGGACGGGGTGTTGAGCGCCAATGTCATTCCGATGAGTACGGAAGGCGAGCCGCTGCGTACGGTAAACATAAAGGATGGCTATGCCTTGCATCTGGCTGCCAGACATGAAATACCATTGGCTATCATTACCGGTGGACGCACGGAAGCGGTGCGCAAGCGTTTCCTTGCTTTGGGATTATTGCCGGAGAATATCTATATGGGGTCTTCCGTCAAGATACACGATTATCGCGACTTCCGCGACCGCTACGGTCTGCGGGATGAAGAAATTCTATATGTAGGTGATGATATTCCCGATATTGAGGTGATGCGCACTTGCGGTTTGCCTTGCTGTCCGCGGGATGCCGCTCCTGAGGTAAAATCCGTTGCCCGCTACATCTCCCACAAAGAGGGGGGATACGGTTGCGGACGGGATATCGTGGAGCAGTTCCTGAAAGTGAAAGGCCTTTGGATGGCAGACGAGCGAGCCTTCGGTTGGTAACTTTTGCCGGTTTGATACCCCGCAATCCATAACTTATAATTCATAACTCATAACTCATAACTCTACTTAAAGCCATGTTGGATAATCTCAAAAAATATAAAGTTATACTTGCTTCCAATTCTCCCCGCCGGAAAGAGTTGCTGGCAGGACTTGGTGTGGACTATGAAGTGCGCACTCTACCGGATGTAGACGAATCGTACCCTGATACATTGCAGGGTGCGGATATACCTCTTTATATCGCAAAAGAAAAAGCGGATGCCTATCGGAACATGTTGCAACCGGGCGAACTGATGATAACTGCCGACACCATTGTCTGGCTGGACGGGCGGGTGCTTGGAAAACCTAAAGACCGGGAAGACGCTTTGTGTATGCTGCGAGATATGTCCGGTCGCACCCACGAAGTGTTTACCGGAGTTTGTATTACTACAACGGAATGGCAGCGCAGCTTTGCCGCTCAGACGGAAGTACGCTTTGCTGAGCTGAGCGAAGAAGAAATAACCTATTATGTAGATAAGTTCCAGCCGATGGATAAAGCCGGTGCCTATGGGGTGCAGGAGTGGATTGGCTTTATCGGGGTGGAGAATATTTCGGGAAGCTATTATAATATTATGGGGCTGCCGGTGCAGCGGCTTTATAAGGAGCTTGTCAAGGTTTGAATCCGTAATATCTCGAACGGAAATAGACGACGTTTTTTTGATGGTTGGATATAGTTAAGGGTTGCGCTTTTGTAAGTGCAGCCCTTTTGCTTTATATTCGGATACATTTATCTTTGAAATGTGCTAATCTTGGTGTAGAGATACCCAGAGCACAGGTGATTTATTTATTGCAGACCGGATTTTACTCTTTTTGTACTAAATCTTACTCATGGTGATGCTGTCTTTTACGGATATTTGCGCAGGCAATAGAATGTTTATTTGTGACTATTGAATACTAACTATAAAACACTAATACTTATGAAACATTTAATGAAATTATTATTTGTTCCGTTTTTGCTATTCTTTTCTTGCACTACGCAAGTCGATGGCGTTTTGAACGACGGTGATCTTCCTCAGAACAATGAGGATGCTTCTATGGAAGCTACTTTGCATCCCGTCGGTATCAGTTTCAGTAAATCAAGTATTGCTGCATTTGCAGAAGAAGGTATTTCAGAAATTGGCATTTATGTGTACATGGACGGTTCTCTTATATATGGAGAGAAGCAACCTTTGGTGCATGGTGCTATTGAAGTTCCCTTACCTTTGGGAGAAAACCTACAGACTTTTGTTGTAGCGAATGCGGATGAGGTGGCTGATGCCGGACAGCTTTCCACGGCTGTTATCCGTCAGAACGATAATATGCAAAAGCCGGTTTACATTTCTGAAATAATAGGTTTTACTTCTGATAATTCCGTAAAGTCACTTGATGTGGAGCTGAAGCGGTTAGTGGGGCAGGCTGTGTTTGTTCCGGTGGAGTCGCAGGAGGAAATGGATGGCGTTACTCAATTTGATGCGTTGGACATAACTTTCACCAATGTAGGAGTAGCTTATAGTGTGAAAGAAGAAAAGGCTGTTCTTGAGGATGTCACTGTACGCACAAACCGAGAGTCAGGTTTCGGTGCTTATGTTTATTCTTTCCCTACGGAGAACAACGGTTCACGCACTTCTGTTGATGTCGCTTATCTGAAAGAGGGGGTAATAGTGAACCGTACGAATGGCTCTCTCGATACGGGTATCATCTTTAAATCTTCCAAACGTTCGGTTGTTCATATGGAAATACTGAATGAAGACTGGGTGGAAACCGAGTGGGAGAGTATGATAGAAGAAATTGATTTTTAAAAAACAGCAAAATCTGATATGAGAAAAAGTATATTATCAGCTGTGGCAGGAGTGACGTTCTTGCTCGGCATTGCCGCTTGCTCCGAGGAGAATAAATATGATTCTTCGGTGGTGACGGACATTCAATTGTATCTGGACGATGAGGCTTATTCGCTGAATACCGGCTCGTCCAATAAGCCGTTGTTTATTTATGCCTCCGACGGCAGGTATGTGGCTAACTATTCTACGTTATATCGTTTTCAGCTTCCTAACGGTACATACCGTGTTGTTGCTACTACCGAAGCAGATTCTCTTCCTCATCCGGGCAATTTGAACGACATCGTGCTTAATCAAGACCCGAAAGCAGAGAAAGTATATGCTTTATCCGCACCTGTGGAATACACTTCTCCGTTTAATAATCCTTTGGAGGTTCGTATGTACAACCGTACCGGTACGCTCCGTTTGAGAGCTACAGACCGTAAAGCGGACAAACGGTATTCCACGATACGTGCTATTGTATCTACACCTATATCCGGGTATAAGATTTCGGATGCCACATTTGTGAAGTCTCCTATCGAGGTGGTACGCAATACTGCGACTTCTACAGGGGGTGTGAACTATACCGATGACTTGGTGCTGTTTGAAACAGAGACCAGTCAAGAAGCCGTAACTGTACGTATTGAGTATCTCGATGAGAAACAACAGGTAATTCAGACCAAGGACATAGATGGTACCTTCTCCATTCTGCCTAAACAGCTTACTACGGTTTCATTCGAACTTAATAATCCGGATGAACCTACAATTCAGGATTATACGGTAACGATTACTCCCGAAGAATGGGAAGAAGAGGATATTACTCCAGATGCTCCCATTCGTGTGCCGGATGGGTATACATTCGTCAGCCCCGGAGAGAATATTAATAATGTTTATAACAAATTGAAGAGTGATGAGACGGTAGCAGACATTAAACTGTTCCTGAAAGCCGGAACTGCTTATCAGTTTACATCCAAGACATTGGATAATATTCCGAAAGGACTTTCGATTGTTGGACAAGAACCTAAAGCCGGTGAAGGACTTGCCGTGTTGGAATTGAAATCGAGTTTGAGTATGGCAAGTGAGAATCTGATTGAGGAACTCCATTTTGAGAATTTGGTTATTAAAGTAGATGCACAAGATTTCTTCAAACTGAAAAATCAAAAATTCCATGTAGGTACTATTTCATGGAAGAATTGTGAAATTAATGATTTGCAACGTACTATGTGGTATCAGGAGGTAGATGCAGATCAAAAGCAGATTGTTGACAAAATTGTTATTGAGGATTGTCGTTTTATGGGGTTAAATTCTGGTGGAAGCGGGTTGTTCGGTCTTTCTACCAAAAAAGATGCCCCGATACATGCCTTTGAATTTAGAAACTCGACTTTCCACGCCAATGATATGACTAAAGCGTTGATTACAGGAGTTAGCTCAATGAAAGGTAAACTGGATATAGTGGTGGAGAACTGTACGTTTGTTGCCACGAAAGCAGGTATGACTTTCTTTGACTTGAATGCCAAGAATATTACCGACGGAAGTGTCACAATAAAAAACAACCTTTTCAGTGGTGAGGTTGATGCTGATAATGGTACTTGGTTCATCCTTCATAAAAATATCACTGCCCGTACATTCGAGAACAATTATATCACCAATGGTTTTGCATTGAAAAATTGGGGTGTGGAAGAGGATGAGAAGCCGGCAGAAACCGTTCTTCCCATGAACGAACTGTTTGAAGATGTGTCTAACAGGAATTTCACCATTAAGGATAAATCCTCAGAGGTTTATACACAAGGCATCGGTGACCCGTATTGGAGAAAATAAAACCGGAATACTAACGAAAAACAAATAAAAACTATGAGAACTTTCTTATTCATATTATTGGCGGGCTTGTTAGGAGCATGTAGCGACGATGGCGAACTGAATGGCGCCGTGGAAGCCGATAATCTGGAACTGTCGAAGAATGAACTGAAACTTTCCAATGTAGCCGGTTCTTCTACTGTGGATATAACGGCTACTGCCGATTGGGTAGCTGCTGTGGTAGAGCCGGTTGGCGATGCGGAGAATATGTGGCTTACCTTGTCGAAAGATAGTGGTACGGGAAATGATGAACTTCGTCTGTTTGTTACGGAAAATACAGATGGAGCCAAACGTACTGGTAAGGTTAAAATAACCATGGCGGGTACCGGTGCTGCTTTGGAACAGGAGATTTCCGTAGAGCAACTGGGTTCCGACCCTGACATTCTGTTTGAATTTACTTCCGAACCTATCTCTTTCCGGGGAGCGGAAGTGGAACTTAAAGTCGTTTCCAACATAGAGTGGGAAATGAATATCGATGAGCAGTGCGATTGGATTGAAGTAGTGGAGGAAACTCCGGCAACCCGTAATTTCACTACTGATAACCTGAAACTCAAAGTGGCTCTTAATACGGGTGTTGCCCGTTCTACGGAACTTGTTTTCAAAACAGTAGGCGAATACAAACTGCAACGTGTACTGAAAGTAATGCAAGAAGCAGTGAACGGTATGGCAACCATTGAACAGGATGAGTACGCCATTCCGTATAAATGCCGTAAACTGGTAATTCCTTTCACTCAGGAAGGGGATGAATTGGTAGAGGATTTCGATGCCATTCCTTCTGAGTCTTGGATTACCCACAATAAGCGGGAGTCAACAGGAAATGAGATTGTATTGACAATTGCAGATAATGAGGGTGTTTTACCCCATACATGTACAGTGCGTATCTTGGATAAGAGCGTGACGATTTTCCAATACGGAAAGCCCGATACCGGCATCGGTGATGACAAGAGTGTCGGAGCGTTGGCTTTCCCCGGTGCGGAAGGTGGTGGTCGCTTTACTACGGGCGGACGTGGCGGTACACTCTATAAGGTTACCAATTTGGAAGATTACGGTAGTGGAGAAACACCGATAAAAGGTAGTCTGCGGTATGGTATCGAGCAAGTGGAAGGTCCTCGTACTATCGTTTTCGATGTTGACGGTATTATTGAATTGAAACAGGGTATTTATCTGGTAAATCATCCGGATTTGAGCATCATCGGACAGACTGCTCCGGGAGAGGGTATTACATTGAAGAATTATAATTTTTCTTTCAACCTTTCCAAAAAGCCGGAAGAAGGTGCAGGAAGTAAAATCAATGCTATTGTCCGTTTCTTGCGAATCCGTCCGGGAGATACTCATTCCGATTATGCCGAGGATGCTATTGGCGGACGCTATTTTACAGATGGAATCATCGACCATGTTACTGCCGGTTGGAGTGTGGATGAAACGTTGACTTTCTATGGAGTGAGAAACTTTACGGCGCAATGGTGCATTGCCAGTGAGAGTCTGAACTTGTCTAACCATGCCAAAGGCGCCCATGGTTACGGTGCTATGTTTAGCGGTGATAATGCTTCTTTCCACCATATTCTGTTGGCACATCATGGTAGCCGTTGTCCGCGTATCTCCGATCTTTCGGAACCGGGAACTCAGGCTGACTATGACTATTGCGGATATTTTGATGTACGCAATAATGTTTATTACAATTGGAGTGAAAGCGGTTTCGGAAGCTATGGTGGCAAGTATGCCAAATTCAATCTGACAAATTGTTATTATAAACCGGGACCGGCTACCGGTACGGGATATAAGTCATATCGTATTCTTTCTTCCGATCCCACTGCCAGAGCTTATATCGATGGTAATTATGTAGAAGGTAATTCGAAGGTCAGTGCCGATAACTGGACGGACGGTGTTTGGGCGCAGTTTGATAAGAGCTTGATTGAGGAAGGTGTGTCTGAAGAAGAGAAACAAGCTATGAAGATGGCGGATTATCAACCGTTCGGTAAGGTGACCAGTCATACACCGCAAATTGCTTATGAAAGAGTATTGGATTATGCCGGGGCTTCTTTGCGTCGTGATGAGATAGACCAACGAGTAGTAGGAGAAGTCAGGGCAGGAAGTGCTCCTTATAAAGGTTCGAAGATGCAATATTGGGATGACAAAGGAAATTTGGTTACTCTGAAAGACTCTGATAAAAAACCGGGTATTATCGATACTCCGAGTGATGCAGCCGGAGGCTATAAAGAAGTGAAGAAAGGTTACCTCTGGCCGGATAGTGATAATGACGGTATACCCGATATTTGGGAACAGGCATACGGCATGAATCCGGAAGACCCTACAGATGCCAATCAAATCAGTACCAATGTAGATCCTAATGGCCGTTACTCCAATTTGGAAGTATATTTCCATAATCTGGTGCAGCATATCGTTTATTATCAGAATGAAGGTGGTCTGTCTATGGAGAGAAAATAGTGAACAACACATACATATACTATATATTTTAGAAAAATGAATAAGTTAATCATAAGCATATTTACTTTGTTGATGGTAGCGGTCGGTGCAATGGCACAGACTGCCACCGTAACAGGTACGGTGACCGACGACTATGGTCCTGTAATCGGAGCCACTGTGATTGTACAAGGTACGACATTGGGTTGTACTACGGATTTGGATGGCAAATTCACATTGACAAACGTTCCTGATGTGAATAAGGCTGTTTTGAAAATCAGTTTTGTAGGTATGGAAGAAGTGAAAGAACCGTTGAAGGGTCGTACCTCGGGTATTAATATACACATGACTGAGTCTGCCAGTATGCTGGAAGATGTAGTCGTTATTGGTTACGGTACTCAGAAAAGAGGTAATCTTACCGGTTCTATCTCCAGTGTGTCGGGAAAGATTCTGGAAAAAGTGCAGACAACTTCTGCAGCCGAAGCTATTGTCGGTAAACTGCCGGGCGTACAGGTGACGACGGTTGATGGTTCGCCCGATGCGGAAGTTAAGATTCTGGTACGTGGCGGCGGCTCTATCACACAGGACAACAGTCCGCTGATTATTCTCGACGGTTTTGAAGTAAACAGCCTGAATGATGTTCCGCCTACGGATATCGAATCTATTGAAGTATTGAAGGATGCCGCTTCTACAGCTATTTATGGTGCTCGTGGAGCCAACGGCGTTATTTTGGTGACAACCAAGAATCCGACGGAGGGTCGTGTTTCTGTCAGCTTGAATACCTATGTACAAACCAAGACGCTTTCCAATAAACTGGATGTGATGGACCCGTATGAATTTGTATTGATGCAGTATGAGAATGCCCGTCAGAAGAGTTCCAATCCGACTGACTTTAACAATAAATACGGTCATGCCTACGAACATTATATCTATCAAGGCGACCCTGGTACCGACTGGCAGGATGAGGTGTTCGGTACTCATCCCGTGGCTTCTTATCTTGATCTCAGTGTGAATGGCGGTACGGAGAAAGCAAAATACAAACTGGCTTTTATTCATCAGGATCAACCCAGCGTAATGGTAGGCAATGGTTTGAAGCAGAACAACCTGAATGCCTCGTTCAACCTAAAGCCTTTCAAGTTTCTCACAATGGAATATCGTACCCGCTTGTTGCATAAGGAAGTAGACGGTTCCGGAACAGAGGGAGTCAGTTTGTTGGATGCTTTGCGCCAGGCACCTACCGAAGGATTGGATGAATACATGACTCTACCTGAGGACGATACTTATTTCGATCCGGACCAGCTGGAAGAAGTCGTACGTTTCAATCCCAAAGAAGAGTCAGAAAAGAACTATAAGAAACGTATTAATAAGTCGCTCAATACCATGGGAGCGCTGACATGGGAAATAAAGAAAGGACTGACTTTGCGCAATGAGTTCGGTTTTGAAAATAATACCGAAGAACAACGCAAATTCTGGGGTATGGGCACCAAGAATGCCAAGAATAACAATAACCAGCCTATGGCGGAATGGATGATGAAGCAAGGCACCAAGTGGCAGTTGACCAATGTATTGAACTACAACTTTACTTTGGATGATGATGCGCACGATATCCGGCTGATGTTGGGACAGGAAATCAAACACCAGCAAACCAAGACCAAGACTTATTCCACCCGTTATTTCCCGGAGAATACTACGGCCGAGCAGGCGTTTGACAATCTGTCACTCGGTACTCCGTACGAAAATTCTTCAAAAGCGGATTCTCCCTCACGCATATCTTCTTTCTTCGGTCGTATCAATTATGGATATAAGGACAAATATCTGGCTACGTTTACGCTTCGTGCCGACGGCTCATCGAAATTCGCTTCCAATAATCGTTGGGGATTCTTTCCGGCAGGAGCTTTGGCATGGCGTCTTTCCAATGAAGACTTTATGCAGGACATTCCCTGGATTTCCAACCTGAAACTACGTTTGAGTTACGGTACTTCCGGTAACGACCGTATTGATGCCGACCTCTATCAGAAACTCTACGGAGTAAGCAGCAAGACGCCTGCCGGCTGGGGCGAAATAAGCCGCTACTATTATCAATTCTATAATACCAAATATGTGTATAACCCCAATGTGAAATGGGAGACTACCATTACCCGTAATCTTGGTTTCGACTTCGGTTTCTTTAAGGAACGTCTCAGCGGTACGGTAGATATTTACTGGAATACGGTGAAAGATTTGCTTGTTCCTTCGGACATTCCCGGCTATACGGGGTATACCAAATTGATGACTAATGTGGGGCAGACTTCCAATCGGGGTATCGAACTTCAGTTGAATGCCTATATCGTTGAAACAAAAGATTTCTCTCTGAATGCGAATTTCAATATCGGTCATAATAAGAACAAAATAGACAAACTGGCAAGCGGTGAGAAAGAATGGATACTGACTTCCGGTTGGAATAAAGGTCTGATGAATGCTGATGATTACCGTGCTTACGTAGGTGGTACCAGTGGTCTGATTTACGGATACGTCAATGACGGTTTCTATACGGTGGATGATTTTGAATCGTTCGATGCTAAATCGCGTACTTGGAAATTGAAAGAGGGTGTGGTAGACTCCAGCCCGTTGTCGGATACTCCGCGTCCCGGTAATGCCAAGTTCAAGAAGCTGACTCCGGTAGACCCGAACAGCGCCAATCCTTATCAACTGACAGAAGCCGACCGTACCGTTATCGGAAATACGACTCCGAAGTTCTCGGGTGGCTTTGGCTTGAACGCTACCTATAAAGGTTTTGACCTCAGTATGTTCTTTAACTTCATGTACGATTTCGATGTATTCAATGCCAATAAGGTAATGCTTACCACGTGGGCGGATAACCATGAAAATAACTTCGGTATGGAAGTAGCTTCCGACAGACGTTGGCGCAATTTCGACGATATGGGTAATGAAATCCGCTATAGTCCGGAAATTCTTGCCGAATTCAATAAGAACGCTACTATGTGGAATCCTACATCCATAGGTAAGCCTATCTGTATGTCTTATGCAGTGGAAGACGGTTCGTTCCTGCGTCTGAACTCGGCTACTTTGGGTTATACGCTTCCGCAGGAGTGGACTAAGAAAGCAGGTCTGAGCAAAGTGCGTTTTTATGTGGCGGGAAGTAACCTGTTTACTATTACCGGATATACCGGATATGACCCTGAAGTGGATATTGCTACGGGATTAACGCCGAATATAGACAATAACCGTTATCCGCGTAGCCGTACCTATACTTTTGGCGCACAGTTGACCTTTTAGTTGAATCTTTAAAAAAAGAACTATGAATAAGAAACTTTTATATGTGTTCGTTGCAGGTTCTCTGCTTTCTTTGTCTTCCTGCAATGACTTCTTGGATGTGACACCGGCTTCGGGATTTACCCCCGATTACGTATTCTCTTCCGAGACGGAAATGAAATCATTGATGACCCGTATTTATTCTTCCATGACGGAAGACGGTCTTTACGGCAGTAATCTGGCCAGCGGATTTAATACGAATACCGATGTGGAAATGTCTTCCTTCAAGAACAGTACGGTCAATTCCGCAGGGTCGGATATAGGTTGCTTTGATGCACGTCCCACCTGGGGAACACTGAACAGTACTTGGAATAATCTGTATTTTGTCATAAACTATGCCAATGACTTTTTGCAATCCATTCAAGAGTCTCCTCTTTGGTCGGAAGAGATAGGCAAAGAAGGTCCTACCGAAACACAACAGATGTATGGCGAGGTAAAGACACTTCGTGCCATGTTCTATCTCGACTTGATTCGTACATGGGGCGATGTGGTGTTTGTTACCGAACCTACAGAGTCTACGGATGATTTCTTCAGTCGCGGCACTACCAACCGTGACAAGATACTCGAATTCCTTATCGATGATCTTATTGCAGCAGAACCGATGATGAAGTATGCTGCCGACTTGGATTACGGTGTAGAACGCGCTTCACGCGAATTCTGTCAGGCACTTATCGGACAGCTTGCCTTGTACCGTGGCGGTTGGGCATTACGTGCCGATAAAGATAATCCTACGAATGTAGGCTATATGGAGCGTGGAGATAATTTCGAGCACTATTATCAGATTGCCGTTACCTATTTGGGCAAGGTTATCAAAGAAGGCAAGCACGATTTGAAACAGAGTTTTGAAAACCTGTGGATGAACGAATGTAACTGGAAAACCGCCAATGATGATGATGTTATTTTTGCAGTTCCCATGCTGAAAAGTATAAGCAGCCGTTTTGCTTATAATATCGGTGTTACCATTGCCGAGGGTAACCATGAATACGGAAGTGCCCGTAATTACGTCACTTTCTGCGGCACTTATATCTTTTCGTTCGATAAGGACGATTTGCGTCGCGATATGACTTGTGCGCCTTATAAATACGATAAGGATTTGAATCAGGAATATGATATGGGTATTGCCGGTATGGGGGCAGCCAAATGGTCTAAACTCTATATGCAGTCTCCGTTGGGCACAAGCAGCGGAACCAACACTGGTGTCAACAATGTGCGTATGCGCTTTGCCGACGTATTGTTGATGTATGCCGAAGCCGTGAATGAACTTTACGGTCCCCGTGAGGATGCGCAGGAAGCTTTGAAGCGTGTGCGTCGCCGTGCTTTTGCCTCTTCTCTCCATGCAGAGAAAGTGGATACTTATGTGGCATCGCTTACCAATGAACAGGATTTCTTTCAGGCCATTATGAATGAACGTAAGTGGGAATTTGGCGGTGAAGGTATCCGTAAGTACGACCTTGCCCGGTGGAATAAATACGGTGAAGTTATTTATAACCTTTACAATGAAATGATTAATTGGGGACTGGTAGCCAACGGTACGGCTGTGTCGGGAATAGAGAAAGTACCCGAACGCATCTACTATAAGAGCGTACCCGACCCGGAACATGCCGGTCGTACGGTTCTTGACATTGTGGGAATCGATGAATACGGTCCCGAGGTGGGACGTCCTGCCGGTTATGAGATGAAGGAATATGCCATTACATGGCGTACGCTCAATCAGGAGACCCAGCAGTATGAGCCGGCAAGCGAAATTTACTGGAGTTTCCGTGGATTCATTAATAAAAACAATGAGCAGATGGTGAAACCTACCGATCCTTTGCGTTATCTCTGTCCTTATCCGTCCAAAGTGATTACCGACCATAGAGGACTGATTCAAAACTATTACGGATATTAATTACAGCTAAAAGATGAAACTTATGATAAAGTTATTTCATAAACTGATGACGGCCGCATTGCCCGTATTGCTGTGTGGAACACTGCTTACCGGCTGTACGGATGATAAATATAATAAGATAAACGACCTGTTCCAGCCTCGTTTCGTATTGGAGGAGCCGGAAGTGAAAGGCAATTCTATCAGCCTTGTGTGGTACAAGGTTAATGATGCTGTTTCCTATACGGTGGAGTATTACCTCGACCAGTACCACAGCAACTTGTTCATGGCTCAGGAAACAACAGTACCGCAATTGTTTGTCGATGACATTCCTTACGGAACTACGTATTACATACGTGTACGTAGCAATGCGGCTGATGAGGCCAACAGTTCGCAGTGGAGTTACACCACGGCTTCTACCGAGAAACGGCCGGAATTTACCCGTCTGCTCGAAGATGTTTCAAAGACAGAGATTACAGAAACAACTGCTATTATCCGTTGGAAGAAAGATTATAAGAAAGATCCCGTGGACAGTATCAGCGTAATGCCTATGATGGACGCTACATTGCCGGGAGTAAGCCGTTATCTCACCATTGATGAAATGTTGCAGGGGTATGCGGAAATTGAAGGGCTGACGAAGAATACGCTTTATACAGTTAATGTATACGATACTAATAAACCTCGCAAGTACGACAAACCTTACAATTCCGTAACGCTCCGTACTGCCGGACCGTCTGCATCGTCCATTCCTGTAGGACCGGAAGACGATCTTTCTGCCATGTTGTTGGAGAATGACCTTAATCCGGAGATTCCGGAAGGAACGGAATATTACCTGCCTGCCGGTTCTTCCTACCGTATTACTCCGTTCGAACTTGCCAAAGGTTTCCGTCTGGTAGGTAGCAGTGAGGGTGTCAAGCCGAAAGTGATTTTGGACGATTGGTGGAGGATTGCCGAAGGCTCGTATATTACGGCATTGGAATTTGAGAATATCGAGTTCTCGCATACATCCAACAATAAGTATTTCATGAATGCCGACAAGTCATTCACCATTGAAAGTGTCAGCTTCGTCAACTGCGATTTCATCGGGCTTACCCGTGGATTCTGGCGTCATCAACAAGCAACCAGCAAGCATATCATGAGCTTTGCGGTAGAAGGATGCCGTTTCGACAAGTGCGGTTGGCAGACAGGTGGCTACGGTTTGATGGATTTGCGCTCGTTCAATGACCCGACGGCATACGACCAGGTGGATAAAGTTGTCTTCCGCAATTGTACGTTCAGTCGTGACAATGACGGTACGACAGGATTCGGTTGGGGCAATCTTTTCAATGCACCTTACATTGATAAGCCCATACAGTTGGAATTCAAGAATATCACAGTCTATAACTACTGTCTCAATAAGCGTTTGATAAATATCGGTTCTGCCGTAGGCTCCGAACTGACTATCGAGGGCATGGTGCTTGCGTCGCCTTCAGGAGACCTTTATGTGGCGGGTGCCAATACCACTACTCATTTCGCCAACAACTATACGACGAAAGATTATGCTTTGGGTGGTGCCAAGATGAATGCTACAGACTTGGATATTACGGCAGCCGAACTGTTTGCCGATCCCGACAATGGCGACCTTACCATCAAAGACAGTTCTTCGCCGATAGTAACCAATCGTGCGGGTGATACACGCTGGTTGCCTTGATAAAAGAACGATAATAAAACTGACGAAATTATAAACTTAAAAATTTAATAATATGAAACTTAAACATTTATTCTATGCAGCAGCCGTCTCTACATTGGCGGCTGCTTGCAGCGAAGCAGACGAGTTGAGCTCCGGTATCCGCTCAGAGAAGACATTGGATGCCATCCATTCGGGCACGGACCGTTTTGCCACACGTGTCAATCTGAACAGCGAGTGGGAGAGTGGTGATGCTATCGGAGTATATATGCTCGATGCAGGAACAGGAAACATCCGTAACTCTGCAATGAATATACAGTATAATGCCGATGTGGCAGAAACATCTACAGAAACCAACTTTGTAGCTGCCGCAGGTGGAATAGGTATTTATGACCAACCGTGCGATTTCGTGGCATATTATCCCTATTCTTCCGGTGAGGAAGGGAAAGTGGATGCCGGTGCAGGTGTATACAAGATAGACTTGGCAGACCAGTCTGCCGGTATTGCCGGTCATGACTTGATGTGGGCAAAGGTTGAGAACAAGACTTCGGATGAATTGCTGAGTAGCGGGCTGTCTATGACTTTTCATCATCAGTTGGCATTATTGTATGTAAATATAAGTAATGAAGATGTGAAAGTCGAAAATGTGAAAGTAAATGGACTCAATACAACTGCTCATTTTGACCTGCTCAAAGGAGAATTGTCTGTAGATGATGCACCGAAAGCAGTCACTTTACATAAATTGTCTGATAAATCGTTTGTAGGTGTGATGCTTCCTGTTGCTAATATAGCAAAGGTTATGTCTGTAACCATTGAAGCAGGTGGAAAGATTTTCCAATATATGGTACCGGCAACCAGTAAGATTTCTAAGTTTGAAGCCGGTTATGAATACATATTTAACATAAATCTGAAAAACTCATCCGGCGATTTGATTTCGGGCGGGAATGGAAGTACTGAAGGTTGGAAACCTGGTGAGAATGAAGGTGGCGATGCTACAGAGACCAATCCGGAAATACCAAGTGGATATGAAACCATTCCGGTTAATAGTGATACAGAACTGACTACTGTGTTGGAAGGTGCTTCTGGTAAGATTGCTTTGTTGTTTGCATCAGGTAATTCTTACAATTTTAGCACTAATCTGGTGATACCGTCTGCGGTTACGGAATTGATGTTGTTGGGTGACGGGAAACAGCAAGTGGTATTGTCCATGAAGAGCATTATAAATACCGGTCTTCAGAAACTTTCTTTGAATAATTTAAAGATTACAGGCGAATCAAATGCAACTTTGTTGAGTAATGCGGCAGAAGATAACCTTGATAACCAATTTGCATCGGATGCAGTGGTAGAGATTAAAAAATGTGAGCTTACAGGAATGAAATATGTATGTAATTGGGATGGTAATAAGGATTCTGAAAGGAATACTCTTTCTTCCTTTACTGTAGACGACTGCTATATGCATGATATGTCTTCTGTTTTTGAAAGCTATGGTTCGGAAGTAATAACATTGACTAATTCTACTTTTTATAAAATGTCAGGGCAAGCTATACATCCATATAATTCCAAAGGCGCTTTTAATCCGACAATTACAATACAGCATTGTACATTGGTTAGTTTGGATAAAACTCCGATTCAAGGAACGGATAACGGCTGTAACATTATTTATAGCAATAATGTTTCTGCTATGATAGATCCGGCGCATTCCAATTTGTCTTATAACACTACCAGTTCAACAGGAGAGGGTAATTATGCTGCAAAAAATGATGATGATGGTAAAGTAGCTACCGGTGGTTTTAAATCCGAAACAGCTGTAACTTTTAATACCGATTATAAAGTTTCTGATTTGTTTGTAGATGCAGCCAACGGCGACCTTACACTCAAGATTGCTGTTCAAGCAGGTGATCCCCGCTGGTATAAATCAGTAGAATAATCCGTGTTTACGTATAACAATTATTTAGACTATAAATTTATGAAATTATTTCATACCCTATTATATCCCCTTTTGGGACTATTGTTCCTCTCCTGCTCGGACAACGAGCAGGAGACGGGTGATAATCCTGCGCCTACTACCGGTACGATTACGTTCGGTGTAGACCTGACAGGCTTTACTACCCGTGTCACACAAGACGGTACGTCTTGGACGAATGGGGACAAGATTGGAACATTCGCCTTGGATGCCGATACGTCCGAGCCGGTATTGGACAATGTGAATGTACCTTATGTATGTGCCGAGGACGGTCAGTCGGTAGCATTCACTTCGGAAACTCCGCTTGCTGTACAGGACGATGGCAAGCCGGTGAAGTTTGTCGCTTACTATCCGTATAATGCCGATATGCAGGACTTTAACTATCCGGTGTCGATAACCGACCAAAGCAATGGAAGTACCGCTTGCGACTTGCTGTACGGTACTGCATCCGAACCGTATGTGTATGATAAAGAAAGCGATACGAACATTGCGTTGAAATTTACACACCGTCTCTCAAAGGTGGTTTTGAAGTTCATGGATATGGAAAAGAACCCCTTGACGGTAAGTGATGTGAAGATACTGGGTATGCCGGTTTCCGCTGCATTCAATGTGCAGACGGGGGCGTTGACAACAGATGATAATTCCGTAGCCGATATAACTCCTTACGTGAATTCTGCTAACAATTATCGTGAAGCCATCATTCTGCCCGTTGCTTTAAGCGATGCTTACAAGGTTTCGTTTGTTTTGGACGGCAGAACACGCGAATGGGTGTTTGCCGACCTTGATATCAGTCTGCCCAAATTCAATGCCGGTTCGCAATATACGTTCGGAATTTATATCGATCCTACGGAAGATATTATCATAGGCCGTCTGGAAGATGTGGATGCAGGAAACAGCTCCGCTCCGTGGGAAGACGGCAGCAATGAAAACGGTACGGCGGATGGGAATCAACCTGCCGAGTACCATCTCTTTCCAGCCGATAAAGCAACTGATGCTTTTGCCGATACGGAATTGAAAATCTCTTTCGACGGCGTAGCGCCTGAGCTGGGTACAAGCGGATACATCCGCATTTATCGGATGAGCGACCATAAGATGGTGGATGAGATTAATATGGGAGAACGACGTGTGTCCATTGAAGATGGAAAAACTCTTCTGAATACTTGGATGGATATCATAGGCGTGACACCTAAGGGTTCTTCTGTCAGTCGTCGCGTGGTGAACTATTATCCGGTACGGGTGGAAGAAAATGATTTTATCATCAAGCCCCATCAGCAACGTTTGGATTTTGATACGGAGTACTATGTGGTTATTGACCGCGAAGCTATCGGTCAGGAAGATTTTCCAGGCATTTACGGTCGTGCGTGGACTTTCAAGACAAAGCCTGCTCCTCAGATTGACGGTCCGGAATATAATGTACGGATAAGCCATACCGATGCGGCAGCCCATTTCTATACATTGCAGGGAGCTATCGATTTTTGTGCTGTTAATGTAGATCTAAATGCACAGAAAGTATTCCGGTTGGATGATGGTATTTATCAGGAAATGATTTATTTGCGCGACCAAAGTAATATTACTATTAAAGGGAATCCGGGAGATAATACAGCGGTTAACGTTCAGTATGATAACTCGAATGATATAAACGGCGGTATCGGCGGTGGTACGAATATCGATCAGTTTGCTCCGGTGGGAACAATTGTACCTTCTTCTGGTGGTCGTTCGGTTGTAATACTTCAAGGTAATTCCGAGCATATTCGTTTTGAGAATCTTACAATAGAGAATGCTTATGGATGGACGTTGGGCAAAAACGGACAAGCCGAAGCGTTGTTTATTGATAATAAGTCGGCCGCTCTTGTCAATTGCCGTATTCTGAGTTTTCAAGATACTTTGCTTCCGGGCGGTGGATATAATTGGTTCTACAAATGCTATATCGCAGGTGCTACGGACTTTATCTGGGGTTCGGGAGAAGTTGTGTTGTTCGAAGACTGCGAACTTCATGCACCTACCGGCACTCGTGCCGTGATGCAGGCTCGTGTCAAAGAAGGTTATTTGGGTTATGTGTTCGACCGTTGCCGTTTTACGGTAGGCGAGGGAGTTACTAAGTCCACATTGATTTATCAGTATGCACCTGACAACCTGACTTTCCTGAACTGTACATTTGCCGATGTGTACGGTCCGAACTTTGTAGGGGAAAATAAACTGTTGGAGCCTGCCGTACCGTCGGTTACCGCCGGTTGCAAGATGTACAACGGTAAGACAGAATCCGGAGACGATTTCTACAATCTTATTCCTGAAGCTGTGAGAACTACGGTACTTAATCTTAGTGAGGCACAGTTTAATGAAAACTTTGGTAGCCGGGAAAAGATTATGAGTTGGAAAGGCAATGATCCCTCTTGGTTTAAGGAGTAAACAAACACAAATATAAATACTTAAAAGTTTTATAACTGATGAACAGATTAATGAAAATGGCGGGCTTCATGCCCGTCATTTTAGGAACACTTTGCGCTTGTCAAAGCGCTTCGACGGAGCGTTATGACATCGCAAACAAGGAAGACCTTTATAAGAATCTTCCCTTTGAGATGCCTGTCGTACAGCATCCCTCTTTCCCAGACTATCAGGTGGATATCCGTGATTTCGGTGCAAAGGCGGACGGTGAGACACTGAACACCGAAGCCATAAACAATGCCATCAGGGCGGTGAGCGAGAAGGGTGGTGGTAAAGTAATCATTCCCGAGGGATTGTGGCTTACGGGGCCTATTGTATTGCAGAGCAATGTCAACTTGCATACCGAACGAAACGCGCTTGTACTCTTCAGCGATGATGCCGCTTTGTATCCGTTGGTACATACCTCTTTCGAGGGGTTGGACATGCTCCGTTGCCAGTCGCCTATCTCTGCGATGAAAGCAGAGAATATAGCCATTACGGGGCACGGGGTCTTCGATGGTTCGGGCGATAGCTGGCGACCTGTGAAACGTAATAAAATGACGGACGGACAGTGGAAGGCACTGCTCAGGTCGGGTGGTGTGGTAGACGATGCCGGCAAAGTGTGGTATCCCGATGCCGGTGCTTTGAAAGCTTCTGTACTTACCGGCAGTAAAGAGAAAAGAACAGTTTCTGCCGATGAATGGGAAGGAATGAAACGCTGGTTGCGTCCTGTGCTGCTGAGCTTCGTAAAGAGTAAACGCATATTGCTGGAAGGCGTAACGTTCCGCAATTCGCCCAGTTGGTGCCTGCATCCGCTCTCTTGCGAAGACCTGACATTGGATGGCGTCAAGGTGTTCAATCCCTGGTATTCGCAGAATGGAGATGCCCTCGATGTGGAATCGTGTAAGAATGTGGTGGTAGCCAATTGCCTGTTCGATGCGGGTGATGACGCCATTTGTATAAAGTCGGGTAAAGATGCCGACGGCCGTCGACGCGGAGAACCTTGCGAGAATGTGATAGTGAAGGACAACACCGTATTGCACGGACACGGCGGTTTTGTTGTGGGCAGTGAAATGTCCGGCGGCGTCAGGAATGTGTATGTGGCAGACTGTACATTCATCGGTACCGATGTCGGGTTGCGTTTCAAGAGTACGCGCGGCCGTGGTGGTGTGGTGGAAAATATCTACGTGGACAATATCAATATGATAAACATTCCGGGTGATGCATTGATTGCCGACCTCTATTATGCTGTGAAAGAAGCGCCCGGCGCTCCTGTGCCTGCTGTGACCGAAGAGACTCCGGCTTTCAGGAATATCCACATCTCCAATGTATCCTGCAAAGGTGCCGGCCGTGCCATGTTCCTGAACGGGCTGCCCGAAATGCCTATCGAGAACTTTTCTGTTAAGAATATGAAAGTAACCGATGCGCAGAAAGGAGCTTCCATAAACAAGGTTGCCGGAATTACTCTGGAAAATATCGAAATAGAAACGGCTGATGATGCGTATCTGCAAGTGGAGAATGCTACGGATATAGTCATCGATGGTAAGGCATACGATAAAATCTCGGAAAGGAGATTGCTCACACAGAATTGAATTTAGACATAACTTCGTGTTGGTAAGGCACGGATTGTATGGAACTGGTAAACCGGAAGCGGCTACTTCATACAATCCGTGCCTATTGTATTTTCAGGAGGTGCTCTATTCGCTTTTTTCCCCTTCTATATACAGTTTGGTATTTATCTATAACTCTTTACGGTTATCATACTTATGGAAAGGTCCGTTTCCCACGGGAGAAACAACCGTTTCCCTTAAAGGAAACAAGAATTTCCCTTAAGGGGAACTGGAGTTTCCTTTAAGGGGAACGAGCGTTTCGCTAGTGGAAACTTCCGTTTCGCCTCATGGAAACGGAAGTAACCGCCAGTGTGACGGACCGGCAGGACGTTGTGCCAAAGAATACGGCCGGTATCCTTGTCGGATAAAAGCAAAGCGATGAAAAATCTCTTCCTTGCAGATACCGGGAAGAGATTCTTCATCGCTTTACTTCTCTGAATGCTACAGAGTGGGAGTTCTATCGGTTTCTTATAACAGTTTTAGTGTTTTCTTTTGCAGGTCTTTCTCTTGAGAGCTTCCACCTACCAATACATCGAAGGTATTTTGCATGGTACGCATCGTGTTGGTGGTGTTGTCCCACCATTCCAGTTGTTTGGGAGTCAGTGCGAGTTCCACTTTCACGGTCTTTCCTGCCGGGATGCGTACGCGTTTGAAGGCGCGCAGCGTCTTGATAGGACCGTCTGTCTCTCCGCTCTTCTTGAGATATACCTGTACTACTTCCTCGCCGTCGCGGCTGCCGGTATTGGTGATGGGTACGGTGATTTTTGCCGTTTCGCCTACCTTGACAGATGAATCCAGTTTCATTTTACCGTATTTGAATGTGGTGTAACTCAAACCGTATCCGAACGGGAAAAGCGGTTCGCCTTTGAAGAAGCGGTAGGTATGTCCTGCCATGTTGTAGTCTTCGAAGTCGGGCAGTTGCGACAGGCTGCGGTAGAACGTAACCGGCAGGCGTCCGGCAGGGTTGTAGTCGCCGAACAGGACTTCGGCAACAGCCTTACCGCCCGACTGTCCCGGATACCATGCCTGCAGAATGGCTTGGCAGTGTTCCGTCTCGGCTTCCATGGCAATGGGGGAACCCGAACAGTTTACGAAGATAACCTTCTTGCCTGCATCGTGAAGCGCTTTAATCATTTCCCGTTGAACGGCAGGCAGTTCGATGTCCGTGCGGTCGCCTCTCTTGAAGCCGGGCAGGTCAACGCCCATCTCTTCTCCTTCCAGTTGAGGGGATATGCCGCCTGCAAAAATCACGATATCGGCATCTTTCACTTTGGCTACCGAGCGTTGTATGTCGCACTCTTCCTTGAAGCCGATGTCGAAGTTGAGCTGGGCATCGCTGGCAAAGTATTGGAAGCGGATTTCAATGTCATACGATTTGCCGGCCTCTACACGCATGCCGTGTGCTTGCGGACGGCTGCCGTGTTTGTTGGTGAAGCTCTTCACCTCTTTGCCGTCGACGAGCAGCTTTACGGAACCGTAGCAGTAGAAGTCGAACACAACATCGCCGCTCTCCCGGGGAGTGAATACGCTTTGGTAAACGGCAGAGAAATCGGTGAGGTTTACGCCCGGTGCAAAAACAGTGGCTCCGGAAGTACAGAGATGGAACGGAGTGCTTAGCTGTGCCGTGGCTGCGGGTTCGCCCTTGAACTCCGTATTGTTCCAGTAACGGGCGCTGAAGCCGGGGCCGTTTTCGGATTTACACTGGCTGAATACGCTGCGTATCAATTTCCTTTCCACCCATGAACAGCCTTGTTCGTAAATCAGTTTGTCGTCTTTGCCCATGGCCGATCGGATACCGTCCAGAATGGTGATGGTACGTTTGGGAGTACCGTTGTAGTTTCCCCACTGCATCACGGAGTCGTTGGCGTTGGGACCCATTACGGCGATGACTTTCCCGCCGCGTTTGAGGGGAAGGATGCCGTTTTTGTTTTGTAACAGTGTCATGGACTTGCGTGCCATGTCCAGCGACAGTGAATCGTGCTTGTCGGAGCCGACTACGGAATAGGGTGTCTGTGCCCAGTCCACCCGGCTGAGTTCGTCCATCTCGCCCAATTCGAAGCGTGCCTGTAACAGACGTTTTACGGAGCGGTCGATGTCTTTTTCATTGATGAGTCCTCTTTTTACTCCTTCTATCAGCGAACGGTAATTGGAACCGCATTCCAGGTCTGTTCCACTCAGTACGGCGGCAGAAGAGGCGGAAGCGGCATCGGGGTGGGTTTTGTGTCCTTTGGCGTTGTGGAAGTCGCTGATGGCGCTGCAATCGGATACGACAATACCGTCGTATCCCCACTCTTCGCGGAGAATATGCGTCAGCAGGCGGTTGCTGCCGCAGCAAGGTTCACCCTCGAAGCGGTTGTAGGCACACATCACTTCTTTTACCTTACCTTCTTTTACCAGTGCTTCAAAGGGCGGCAGGTAGGTTTCGTACAAATCGCGCGGGCTGATGTTCTCCGCATTGAAGCTGTGGCGGTTCCATTCGGGACCGGAGTGCACGGCGAAGTGCTTGGCGCAAGCGTGTACCTTATCGTATTTCCGGTTTTCGTCCAGGCATTGCAGGCCTTTTACAACATTTACGCCCATAACGCTTGCCAGATAAGGGTCTTCACCGTATGTTTCTATACCCCGTCCCCAGCGAGGGTCGCGGTAGATGTTCACCGTGGGTGTCCAGATGGTCAGCCCTTGATAGCGTTTGTAGCTGCCCTCTTTCGAGTAGACGGCATTCTTGGCTCGTGCTTCGTCGGATACGGCAACGAAAGCTGTATGTAAAGCTTCGGGAGAGAAAGAAGCCGCCATGCCGATGGGTTGCGGAAAAACGGTTGCCAAACCGCTGCGTGCTACTCCGTGCAATGCTTCGTTCCACCAGTTGTAGGGCTTGATACCCAACCGTTCCACGGGTTTTGAGTTGTCCATCATCAAGGATACTTTTTCTTCCAGTGTGAGTTGTTTCACTAAATCTTCCGCACGCTCTGCCGGACTGTAGCTGTTGTCCTTATAGACGGACTGTGCAAGGCTGCTACCCGAAACAATGAGGCAGGCAAGCAGATAGGTTATTCTGTTTCTCATGATTATATGAATATAGTTGTTTTTTTCTGTATGCTTTGATAACGTTTTGATATCAACATTTATTTTCTTGTGATACGGAACCAGTCTACATCCGTCCAGCCGCCGTCGTTGGTGCGGATAGCGGGGCGGGTACAAAATGTTCCTACTTTGGCTCCTATCCATTTGCCTTCATGGGCTTGGAAGGTTTCGCCGAGCGGACGGAACTTCTTGCCGTCGAGACTGTAACTGAAGTTGCAGCGTACCAACAGGTCGTCTGTGCCTTTCACTTTACTGCCGTCGGCGCTGAACTTCACTCGCAGGTAGAGGGTAGAGTCTTTTACGGCAACGCTGTCATTTGTTTTTTCGGTGCCGCCTCTGTCTGCTTTCCGGCAGGCGATTTGCGAAAGTACGGTTCCCTGTTCCGTATTCTCCAGTATGAGTCCGGCATAATCCATGCCCATGACTACCAATCCGGTACGCTCGCCTTTGTACTTCGGGTTGGGGCGGAAGGTCAGTTTCATGGTTGCGGTGAAGTTGTCCGACGGGGTTTTCTGCAACAACAGGTTGGGCACATCCCACAAGCTCTTGTAATTATCCGGAACGGGATAGGAGTAAAGACGCACCATACTCCGGTCGCCGGCGTAATATGCCCATTTATCATTGATGTTGGCGTGCCACTGCCATTGCGGAGACAGGGTGTAGCCGTCGAACTCATCGCTTTCTTGCGGGGTACATACGGGGTATGTCTTACCTATATCGGGCTTGCGGTAGGTCAGTACGGGTTCGCCGCATCCGTCTCCGTCTTTATCTGTTCCGATTACAGGCCAGTCGTCAATCCACTTCATGGGTTGTAGATGTACTACACGTCCGTAGGCACCTACATCCTGAAAGTGCATGAACCAGTCTTCACCGGTAGGCGTGTCCACCCAGCCACCCTGATGAGGTCCGTTGACGGGTGAGTTGCCCTGTGCCAGTACGGTACGGTTTTCATAAGGACCATAGATGTTACGGGAGCGAAGCACCACCTGCCAGCCGGTAGCCACGCCGCCGGCAGGGAGGAAAACGTAGTAATAACCGTTGCGTTTGTACAGTTTCGGCCCTTCGCACGTGCCGTGATGTTCGTGTCCATCGAAGATGATGCGGGAAGGACCGATGACTTGGGTAGCGTCGGCGCTCAACTCGCAGATGGCGATGACGCTTTTCAGCCCGGCGCGGCTGCCGGCGTATGCGTGTGCCAGGTAGACTTTGCCGTCTTCATCCCAAATGGGGCAGGTATCGATAATGCCCTTAATCTCTTTTACAAGTACGGGCTTGCTCCACGGACCTTCTGCCCGGGACGACTTTACCATGAATATGCCTTGGTCCGGGTCTCCCCAGAAAATATAGAATTCGCCGTTATGATGGCGGATACTGGGAGCCCACACACGGTTGCCGTGTTCCGGACGTTCGGGAGTGGTGACCGGAGGAAGGGCGGCGGGTACGGCGGCGCTGATAATAGACCAGTTCACCAAGTCTTTGGAATGGAGAATCTGTAGTCCGGGCAGACAGCCGAAACTGGATGACGTCAGGTAGAAATCATCACCCACGCGGCAGACATCAGGGTCGGAGTAGTCTGCATAGAGAACAGGGTTCTTGTAGGTGCCGTTTCCTTGGTCGGCTATCCATACTTCGGAAACATAGTTTGATTGTTGGGCCTGGGCACCAGTCGTTAGTACACCGGCAAGGCAGGCGATAATCCATTGTTTTTTCATCTTTGAGTAATCGTTTTTTATGGTATTCCGTTTAACGATTGCAATAGTACGCGCTTTCCGGTTTTTAAACGGGTAATATCCGGTCGAAAGAGTGTGTTTTTTATTCGGATGTTTTTTCATTTTTTCTCTTTATATTCCGAAGGTGTGACCTCCATAACCTTTTTAAAGCATTTGCTGAAGTACTTCGGATCGCTGAATCCGGTCATATAAGCAATTTGCGAGAAGTTATACTCTCCGCTGTCTATCAGTTGTACGGCGCGTTTGATGCGGATTTCGCGTATGAAATCCACGGGAGTAAGCCCGATAATCGATTTCAACTTCCGATAAAAGATAGTACGGCTCATCATCAGATGCTCGGCGAATGCGTCGATAGTCAGCTCCGAGTTGTCCATTTGCTGTTCCATAAACTCCATAACCTTTTGCATGAATTGTTCGTCAAAAGGAGTTATCTGAGGTTGTGAAGGGGTGAGGTTGCCGGAGATAATGGCGTTCTTGCTTTCAGTGAGTTGCGCCATGTACATTTCCTGCAACGATTTGCGTTGGCGGAGGAGCGTGACGATACGGGTTTTCAAGTAAGTGGCGCTGAAAGGCTTGGTTATATAGTCATCTATTCCCTGCTCCAGTCCTGCTATGCGATCGTCCAAAGATGCCTTTGCCGATAGTATGATGATGGGAATGTGGCAAATGGAATTGTTTTCTTTGATGTGCTTCACCATTTCCAATCCATCCATGACGGGCATCATGACATCGCTGATGATTAAGTCCGGGAGATTGTCTATGGCAGATTGCAGCCCTTCTTCTCCGTTGGAAGCAGTGATAACGGTGTAGTCTCCCGACAGGCTGTTCCTTAGAAAAGTCCGCAGTTCTTTGTTGTCCTCTACCACCAGAATGGAGTGGCAGTCGGTGGTATTATTGTCATAAGTCTCTTTTGCATCTGTTCCTTTTGTGTCTTCATCGGTGGCAGTCGGAGAGGATGACTGAGCATCGTTCAATATGAATTCCGCTTGCGTATCTTTCTCGAAAGCTTGCTTTTGCAGAGGCAGGGTTACGGTAAAACGGCTGCCCACACCAGGCTGGCTGTCTACTTTGATGCTACCGTGGTGAATCTCTACCATCTCTTTTACCAGTGATAGTCCGATACCCGATGAGGGCTGGAGAATATTCTCCTTTACCAGTGTTTCAAAACGCTGGAAAAGGGTACGCAACTTTTCCGTTGCGATTCCGATTCCTTCGTCCGCCACTTCGATGTCTATCGTGTCTTTATGTGGCGTAACTTTGACTGTGATAGCTTTGCCGTTGGGAGTATATTTGAATGCGTTGGAAAGCAGGTTAAAGAATATCTTTTCGAATTTGTCCCGGTCTATCCAACCGAAAACGGATTTGGTCGCAGATTGCATCCGGTAGTCAATTTCCTTTTCTTTGGCTATCAGCAGGAAGCTGTCCATCACTTTCTGCAAGAGTGGAATAAGGTCTGTGTTTTCCACTAGCAGCTTCATCTTCTGATTTTGTATTTTGCGGAAATCCAGTATCTGGTTCATTAGTCGGAGCATCCGTTCTGTATTCCTGCGTACAAGGGTTAGGTGCTCGCGGGCAGTGGGAGACAGGGGCTCGTTCTCCAGGACTTCTGTAACCGGACTGCCTATCAGGGTCAACGGAGTACGCAGTTCGTGGGAAATATCGGTGAAGAAACGTAGCTTGACATTTGCGAGTTGCTGTTCCATGTCTACTTGGTGGCGCAGACGGTAAATATAGAACAGAACATATACAATGGTGGCGGTGAATAAGATAAACAGGATGAAATAGAGTAGCCATGCCCAATAGGTTTCCCAAAATGTCGGGAGTACATGGATGGATAGCGTACGTATGTTGTCGGTCCATACTCCGTCGCTGTTGGTCGATTTGATTTGTAATTGGTACTGTCCTGCAGGCAGATTGATATAGCTGGCGGAACGGTTGTTGTCGACTTCATTCCATTCGTCTTCCAATCCTTGTAGGCGATAGGCATAAAGTATATTGTCGGGGTTTACGTAATCGAGTGCGGCAAATTGGAAAGTAACGTTCCGCTGGGATGCTTTCAGTTCCAGTTCTTTCAGATTGTCGATTGGATGGTCTGCCGGATGCCCTTGTATTTTAAATCCGGTAAATACGATAGGAGGTACATAGGTGCTTTTTCGCATCTTATCGGGAGAAATTTCCAAAAAACCTTTGTCTGTACCCAATACGATTTGTTTGCGGGCGTTAATGACAGGGAGAGCTTCTGAGAAGTTGAACTGTTGCTGATAGGTGGAGCCGAGCGTGTAGTTTTCAAAAGTCTCGTTGCCGGGATTAAATCTGGACAAGGCTATTTCGGAAACTATCCAAAGGTGATTGTGGGTGTCTTCCGTCATTGAGAGGGTCAGGTCGGAGGCTAATCCGTTGCTTTGGTCGTAGTTCTTGAAGCGTATTTGTTCGCTGAGCAATTGATCGGAGATAATTTTACTGATACCGCCGGTGAAACTTATAACGTATGTCGTCTTTCGTTTGTCTGTATAGATGTGCGTAATGTCGTTGGTGGAAAGACTGTTTTTATCGCCCGGCTGATGGCAGTTTCTGTAGAACTTTACCTCTTCGGGCAATTCAAACTTATTGGAGAAAGTGAGCAGTCCGTTCGTGGTACCTACCATAAGTACGCCGCCGGGAGCTTCGGTGATGTTACGCACTTTCATTCCATAATCCGTGGGATAGTTTTTCAGTTCATTGTTGCTATGGATGAATATGGGTGTTTGGTCATTTCGCCGGATCAGCAGGTTTAGTCCGCCACCATAACAACCTATCCAGATACGGTTGTGACTATCCTGAAAAATGGAGTATATGCTGTTGTCACTTATACTGTAAGGATTATTCGGTTGGTGCTTAAAGCAGGTGACGGAATATCGATTTATTCCTTTGGGAGTCAGTTGGAATAATCCGGCGCCTTTCGTACCCAGCCAGATGTTCTTTTCTTTGTCTTCCATGATGGCGTATACGCCGTTGTAGAACAGTTGTTTCTCTTTGACAATATTTCCCTGTGGCGAAAGGTAGCCTTCCAAACTTCCGTCGGGAGCATATATCTGGATGTTACTTGCTTTGGATGCGCTCCATAAGCGATTATTGCTATCTCGCAGGAAGGCACGTGTTTCTGCTTCGTAATCGGTTTGGTAGAATTGAAAACTTTGAGGGAAAAAACTTATCCGGTCTATTCCACGTGCAGTGGCAAGCCAACAGTTTCCTTGTGTGTCGAGAGTGTAAAAGCGTACCAATGGACTGAATATGGATTTAGGATTGTCAGTGTCGGTAAGCAGCGGTTTGAGTTTTTTTTCTTTCCGGTCGTAATAAGAAAGGTTACCGTTGGTGGGTAATACCCATAGGTTACCGGTTTTGTCTTCGAATATCAGTTTACGGCTGTTGCGCCCGTGCCTGATAACTTCATTCTGGGGAGTAAACAGGTGCTCTTTTTCATCACTGCCAGGTAAGATACGGATGATGCCGGAGCTTTGGGAGAATACCCAAATATTTTGTTGCTTGTCTTGATAGACCTGCTCCACATAATTGGAAGGTTGAGTGGATGTACGAATATCGATTTGGCGGAATGTATTGTCGGGAGTGGAATACAGTATCAGACCATTGTCCGTACCTAATGCCAGCGTTTCTGTTCCTATTACAGTAACATTGGTTATTCTATTGTGAGGACAAGGGATATTGATAAACTTCAGCTTTTGAGTTTGAAAATTGTATTGCGCCAGCTTACCCTTGTCGGCAATCAGATATATATTCTCCTTTATTTGTGTGATATATTGAAATGGAAAGTCTGTGTCTACCCTTTTGTTTCCAACAATGGTGACGCCTTTGTTGGTCAATATCCATTCGTCTTCATCGGAGTCCTGATAAACGGTATAGATACGGTCTCCTTTCAGATTCTTGGTGAATGTGGAGTACAGTGTGATACCTTCTCCGCGTTTGCATAGTTGTTCATCGGCTCTATATGTGTATCCGTTTTTGCAGATAATCCACGCTATGCCTTTCTTCAATGACAATATGCGTGAGACATAGTTAGAGTGCTTGGTTGTAATTTCAAGAGGTTGCAATACATCGATGAATTTTTCCGTTTCCACATCGAACAGACAGGCTTGTCCGTCGTAGGTAGGACACCAGATATCTCCGTATTTGCTTTCGGAGATTGTTCCCATACGGTTACTGCCGAAAGCGTAACGGTCTTCCTGAGAAGTCTTATAGGTCTTGAATGTGTATCCGTCATATTTACTCAGTCCGTTCCAAGTGCTGAACCAGATGAAGCCTTTTTGGTCTTGAAGCATTCCCATTACATTTCCTTGGGCGAGACCGTCATTGACAGAAAAGTGCTTGACCTGACAAACCGGTTGGGCAATGATGAATACGGTTATTGATAGCAAAAGAATAAGAACATCGAGTCGTTTCATTGTATTTACTTTAAAGCTATAGCAAAAATAAGTAAATACCTTCAATTAGGAAATAAGGAGAGGTAATATGAACGGAAAATACACCATTTTGCCTGTTTTTTACTCCAATGAAGTAAATATAGGAAGTATGGGAAGCGAAATCTTACGTCATACTGTCATTCAGAGACGTGTAGCGGTAAGCTTATATAGGGGAGGGAGGCTTTTCATTGCTACGAGTCTCTGAATGACGGGATATATTTTTTTATCTTTTAATCAGCGGTTAAACCAAAATCTCTTATCAGCGGTATGTCTTTTTCGTCTATCCCCAACTTGATAAGCATCTCCTTGTCTTTATCGAACATTTCAAGAAAAGTCTCCCGGTTACCGCTTTCCGAGGTAGCTTTTCCGTACAGTTCGGCAGCCTTTTCCATATTTCCCAATAGCAATGCTGCGTGTCCGGCATTGAGGTAATCTGTGGAAAGCGGTTTCAAGGCAAGTATCTTGTTGTAATACCGCATGGCCTGTTCAAATTTTCCACTGACAAACGAGCACCAGCCTATGGCACGCCATGCCTTGATGCAGTCGTTTTCCATGAAATCCAGCTTAAAGAAACACTGCAAGGCTTCTTCGTAGCGTTCCTGCTCTGCCAGACAACTGCCGATAAGGAATGGCAGGTTTCTGTTTTCCGGTTGCATGGTTTCCGCTTTTCTGTAATATTCCAATGCCGTTGCAAAGTCTCGCAATTGGCGGTGGCAGGTGGCGAGGTGGCGGATAGTCCATACATGGTCAGGTTTCAGTACATCGGCTTTCCTATAAGCCTCGATAGCTTCTTTGTAACGTTTCTCTTTTTGCAGGCAATAGCCGGTCTTTTGGAAGATTTCCGCATCGGCATGGTTCATATTCGTTATTTCTTTATAGATGCTTAAGGCTTCTGCGGGATGCTCTTTGCGGAAATGGAAGTCGGCTATGGTTGCCAATAGTTCGGGCTTGCACAAAATGTCTTTCAGTGCCGGTATGCGGTGCAGGGCTATTTCTTCCTTGAAAATATCACGGAACTCATGGCGGCGCTGGCTTAACTTGAAGAACCGATATAAATCGTGGATATACTGGTTGCTGATAACGTCCGGCCGCAAGGCATACTGTCTCAGGCTGGACGATTTGCTTTCGTCCATCAGTTCATTCAAATCCTGTGATGTCATTTGACTGAGCATCATATTACGCTGCGCTTGCGGTATATGTGCCATGGTAAAGCATAATGAATACTTGTCGCTGTTGCAGAAAAAGCCCGATTGCAGTATCAGTGACAGGACGGCGTTTTCTCCGGTAGGCTTCAGTCCGAACTCCCGTATGATGCTGGAATGCTGCATGTCGAACGGATAGAACCAGTTATGCGGATTTTGAAAGAACGGGTAACTCTTGAGCTGGGCAAACGTACTCATATATACATCGGCTCCTTCCAGTTGAAGTTCGTTCATCTCGCGTATCTTGTCGCCCAGGCCCGATTCCTCGAATGCTTTCTCCCAGTCCGGATTGCGGTCGTCTTCATCAATGTTTTCTTCGAAGCCGTACTTCATATTGCGCATGATGGTGACGTTCTTCATCATTTCCGGAATGATTTCTTCACGCATTTTCTTGTCTATCTTCTCTGTTTCACGGCTGCGGAGTAGCTGGATGTAAACCCGGTTCAACTGTTTGCCGAAGCTGCCGTCCTCATCGAGAAGCGATAACTTTGCCATCAGCTCCGGGTATAGCCGCAAGCGGTTGGAGTGTATGTGCAGTATGATGGCGATAATCACCAGGGCGCGCTGGTTGACCTGTGTGTCGGCGTGCGTTGCGGCATCCAGTAACCATGAGAATTTCCGCGGATCGAAACATTCCATCAGGCTGAGCAGGATGGCTCCGGTGAACAGACACAAGTCATTTACCGGCAACAATTCGGACTCCAGATACAGCCTGGCTTCCTGTTCTTCTTCTACTGTCCAGCCACTGTTGCCCCATGTAGTGAGGAACAGATATTGGGCAGTGCCTTCATGGCGTTGCAGGGCGCTGTCCAGACTTTGTTTGTTGTCCGGCATAAGTTGGCAAACCGCCATATCGTCAGGAAAAGATTCCAGAACTTTCAGCCAGGAAGACATGCCGTAACCGGCTACCATATTCTTTTTGTTCTTGTGCAGGGAGTGGTAATAACGGGTCGAAACCTCATCGAGCAGGCTGATGCGGGTCTGTTCGGCAAGCTCCCAGGTTTCTGCCAGAAGTTGCCGGTATAGTTTCTGCCGTTCCGGATCGTTTACGCCCTGGCGCATGTACTGTAACATGTATTGGTAGGACACCTTAGCCTGCTCCAGACGGTTGCGGAGCGTCCAGTCGTTGCAGTTCCATAAAAAGGCTTCCAGTTGTACTTGAGCCTCTTTCAGACGTTTCTGTTCCAGTAGATTGACTATATGCTGATATTGCTCTTGTATGGCTTGCTCGTTCATAAGATTGTATTCATTAAGTGATTATACTCTACAAATGTACAAAAAGAATGCCAGAATGTTTTCATAAATCAGAAACGCACCTGCAATTGTGCCTGCAGCAGGTTGGAGTTTTCTCCTTTGTGGGGAACGCAATAGGTGTATTGTGCCTGCAAGCGGCATTTGGGATAGAACCACCATTGCACGCCGGCCACATAGTTGCTCTGTTTGTAATCCTGCGCTTTGTCTTTGTTGAAATAATCATAGGATGCTACAATGTCGAATTTGGGAAGCACATGTATGGATGCGGTTGCATAGTATCCGTCGCTTTTTACATGCCCGTCTTTGCCGGCAAGGTATTCGGTACGCAGGCTGACAGGCTTTGTCTGTATGGTGGCGCCTGCCGACCAGCGGTTGCGTGTGTAGCTGTCGCCTATCGCTATATCCGGATTGACGGAAGAGGCGGCTACGGCACAGCCTTTGCCCTTGACGAACGAGCCGCCCACCGACAGCCAGTCGAGCGGATGAACCATCAGGCTGCCTACTATGTCTTTTTGATTGTTCTTGTCTTTCAGATTGATGCCTTGCCCGTTCATGACGGCAAGGTTATAACTCAGCTTTTTCTTGAAAAGGTCGCCGTAGATAAGGATACCCATGTCACGGCCGCTGTTCGAGCCATAGAGTGGGTCGCTGCCATTGATGCCTGCCAGATAGTTGACCGCCTGTGAATAACAGTTTATCAGTTCGACAAAACAGGGAGACATCGGATTCTCAATGGTGTACATTGTTTTGAACTGTCCGATGCGGGCAGTGAGTTGGGGCAGGAACCGGTATTCCGTATAAGCTTCCAGTATCTTTCCGGTATTGGCGAAGCTGTACATGAAGTAGCACGACCATTTGTCGGTAATCTTGCCGCGTGCCATGAATATGGCGCGTTTGAGGTCGAAGGTATTGCTGGCCTTTTCGCCGGCGTCATCATAGGTATATCCCACTTGGGCATACCCTGCCAGGGTGATGCGTTCTTTCAATGTATTCACTACATTGTTCAGACGCGTATCCTGGGCTTTTAATGTATGTATGGAGAGGAGAAGAAGACAGGATAGTAGAATTCGTTTCATGTGTCGGATATATAATTAAAAAAAAAGCAACCCTTTTTTCAAAGAGCTGCCTTTTGTATGAATGAGGTTCTTGTTATTCGTTGATAGCAGCGATACCCGGAAGAACTTTTCCTTCGATTGCCTCGAGCAATGCACCGCCACCGGTAGAAACGTAAGAAACGCCGTTTGCCAGACCGAACTTGTTGACGCAAGCTACAGAGTCGCCACCGCCTACGAGTGAGAACGCACCGTTCTTGGTTGCCTCTACGATAGCTTCACCTACAGAGCGTGAACCGTGAGTGAAGTTGTCGAACTCGAATACGCCCGTAGGACCGTTCCAAAGGATAGTCTTGGAGTTCTTGATAACTTCGGCAAAAATCTTTTCTGTCTCAGGACCTATATCCAGACCTTCCCAGCCGTCAGGTATTTCGTTTACTTTGCAGAACTGAGTGTTGGCGTCGTTAGAGAAAGAGTCGGCAATCTTGGCATCTACAGCCAATACGAGGTTTACGCCTTTTTCTTTTGCCTTCTTCAACAGTTCGAGAGCCAGATCCAGCTTGTCGTCTTCGCAGATGGAAAGACCGATTTTACCGCCTTGAGCTTTGGTGAAGGTATAAGTCATACCGCCGGTGATAATCAGATTATCCACTTTGTTCAGCAGGTTTTCGATGATTTCAATCTTGGAAGATACTTTGGAACCACCCATGATAGCAGTGAACGGACGTTGGATGTCATTCAACACCTTGTCTACGGCTTTCACTTCTTTCTCCATCAGGTAGCCGAACATCTTGTTGTCTTTGTCGAAGTATTTGGCGATCAATGCCGTAGAAGCGTGTGCACGGTGAGCGGTACCGAATGCGTCGTTTACGTAGCAGTCAGCGTAAGAAGCAAGTTTCTTGGTAAACTCTTTCTGGCTTTCTTTAACGACAGCTTTGGCAGTTTTCTTTTCTTCGTCTGTCGCATCTTCGGCCAAACCGCGCGGTTTGCCTTCTTCTTCAGCATAGAAACGAAGGTTTTCGAGCAACAGCACTTCACCCGGTTGCAGAGCGGCAGCCTTAACGGCAGCTTCTTCGCCCATGCAGTCGTTGGCGAACTGTACCTCAACACCCAGCAGTTCCGATAAATGTTTCAGGATGTGCTTCAAAGAGAACTTGTCGGTTGCACCTTTCGGACGACCGAGGTGAGAACCGATGATAATACTGCCACCGTCAGCCAAAATCTTCTTCAATGTAGGAAGAGCGGCACGCATACGGGTATCGTCTGTAATGTTGAAGTTTTCGTCCAAGGGCACATTGAAGTCCACGCGAACGAATGCCTTTTTTCCGGCAAAGTTAAATTGATCAATTGTCATAATACTCTATTTTTATTTAAAAGTGTTACCGTTTTCTTTTTGTGACGGCAAAGTTAGTATTTATTTCTTTTTCCCGCTATTAAATCGTTGTTTATTCTTCTCCATCATTACTCTCTTTACTAACTTTATACTTCCGGCAGTAATATTTGCACATCAATTGCAAACCGCAGTTGTCACATTGAGGGGTACGTGCCTGACATACATACCGTCCGTGCAGGATGAGCCAATGGTGGGCAATGGGAATCTCTGCTTCCGGAATGTATTTAACCAATTCCTTCTCTACGCTGAACGGGGTGGTGCATTTGTCGGATACCAGTCCCAAACGGTGGCTGACGCGGAAAACGTGGGTATCTACCGCCATGGCGGCTTTGTTGAAGACGACCGACTGGATTACATTTGCCGTTTTGCGTCCCACACCGGGAAGTTTCACGAGCTTTTCCAGTGTGTCGGGGACTTGGCTGTTGAAGTCTTTCACCAGCATTTGAGCCATGCCTACAAGATGCTTGGCCTTGTTGTTCGGGTAAGATACGCTGCGTATGTATTCGTATACTACTTCCGGAGTAGTGGCTGCAAGCGCTTCGGGAGTGGGGAAGTCCCGGTAAAGGGCGGGAGTTATCATATTTACCCGCTTGTCTGTGCATTGGGCGGAAAGAATTACCGCAATCAACAGTTCGTACGGGTTGTTATAATGCAGCTCGGTCTCCGCTATGGGGCGGTTTTCCCTGAACCAGGCGAGTATCTTTTCATAACGTTCTTTCTTTCTCATCGTAATTTGTTTTTATGATAATGAGGAGTTACCTTGATGTTGAAATAGAGCATGGAAACAATTGTCAGGCAGGCTCCGAAAAGATAGGCTTTGTCGAAAGTGCTGACTTCTGCAATGTATCCGCCTGTCAGCATACCGATGCCTATCCCCACATCCCACGAAGTGAGGTAGGTGGAAGTGGCCGTGCCCCGTTGACTGTTGGGGGCAAGGTTTACGAACAGTGTGTTATAGGCCGGAAACATGATGCCGAAGCCTATGCCAAGCAGCAATGCCACTGCAAAGAACACGATGTTGCATGCCATGCTGTTCCACTCGATGATATAGACGCATGCCGAGAGCAGGAAGAAACTGAATACCACGATGTACAATCCTGCCGAAATTACCTGCGTTATTTTTCCTCTGTCTACAATCCTGCCGGAAAAGATGCGCGAGATAGCCATGCCCACCGCCATGAAAGTAAAGAAAAAGCCGGTAGTTGCATGGATACCGATTTCTTTGGCATACATGGCTACGTAATTGGTAGTCATTCCGTAAGGAATGGATAATAAGAGCAGGCTGACACCTGCAGGAATGCCTTTCAGCAGAATAAAGCGGTCGAGCGAAATCGGTTCGCGTCTGACAGGCGGCTTATACGGGGTTTTCACTAAGGAAGCACAGATGAACCCGGCAATGCAGGAACCCAGCGAGCAACAGAATATGGTAGTATAACTCATGCCTGCATCGTGCAGGAACAAACCGGACATCGGCCCCACTGCCATGGCTATGTTGTTGGAGAGCCCGTAATATCCGAGGCCTTCTCCGCGTCTTGATGAGGGCATGATGTCGATGACCACCGTATTGCCGCCTACGGTTACCATGCCGAATGATACGCCGTGTATGATGCGGAACAGGATAAATAAAGTGAGTGACCCGGCAATGATGTATCCGGCAAACATGGTCATGAAGATGAAATAAGCTAACAGATACAACGGTTTGCGGGCAAAACTGTCCAGAAAATATCCGGAGAACGGACGGATGCATAAGGCAGCTACCGTATAGCAGGAAAGAATGATGCCGATAGTGGAGTTTCCTGCATTGAATACTTCGGATAGATAGAATGGCAATACGGGTATCAATAGCCAAAAGCCGAAGTACAGCAGGAAGTTGGCAGCGAGGATAAAACAATAGCCGGGAGTTACGAGCCTATCTTTCATTGGGTGGAGATTTAATAGGATTGATAATCAGGCTGTATTAAAAACCGTTAGTTGCAAATAATCGAGAGTAAAAATACGCCTGATAATTTCTTTTAGGCACGGATTATACGGACTTCACGGTCCTTTTTTTGATTTAATCCGTGTTTCTCCGTGCAATCCGTGCCTAAAAATAAATGGTGAGTGCCTTTTGGGGTTCTGGCACATCCCAATTTTATGCCCAATATAGAAATATCAGGATTTCTATATTAATAAGCTGCTTCAAATTCTTTCAGGAAGCGCGTATCGTTTTCCGAGAACAGGCGCAGGTCGTTTACGCGATATTTCAGATTGGCAATACGTTCTATACCCATACCTAAAGCGTAGCCGCTGTATATCTTGCTGTCAATACCGTTCAGTTCCAGTACATTGGGGTCTACCATACCGCAACCTAAGATTTCGACCCAACCGGTTCCTTTACAGAAAGGACAGCCTTTGCCGCCACAGATATTACAGCTGATGTCCATTTCGGCGCTTGGTTCCGTAAACGGGAAGTAGGAAGGACGAAGGCGTATCTTGGTATCCTTGCCGAACATTTCCTGTGCAAAGAGCAACAGAGCTTGTTTCAAGTCGGTGAACGATACATTACGGTCTATAAACAACGCTTCTACCTGGTGGAAGAAAGCATGTGCACGATAGCTGATAGCCTCGTTACGGTATACGCGTCCCGGACAGATAATGCGGATGGGCGGTTGTGTATTCTCCATGACACGGCTTTGCACGCTGGATGTATGTGTGCGCAGTATGATATTGTGCGATACATTCTCGGCATTGTTTTCAATGAAGAAAGTATCCTGCATGTCGCGTGCCGGATGGTCTTCGGCAAAGTTCATGGCGGAAAATACATGCCAGTCGTCTTCCACTTCAGGACCGTCGGCGATGTTGAATCCCATACGGGCAAATATATCGATGATTTCGTTCTTTACGATGCTGAGCGGATGGCGTGTCCCTAATTTCACGGGATAGGCCGAACGGGTAAGGTCAAGGTCTTCGCAACCGTTGTCCCGGCTCTCGAATTGTTCTTTCAGAGCGGCAATCTTTTCCTGTGCCTTGTTCTTGAGTTCATTCAGGCGCATGCCTACTTCTTTCTTCTGGTCGGCAGGCACGTTGCGGAAGTCTGCCATCAGTTCGTTAATGGCTCCTTTCTTGCTGAGGTATTTGATTCGCAGTGCTTCCAGTTCCTCGGCATTAGCGGCTTTCAGTGCTTCTACTTCTTGCAGAAGCTCGTTGATTCTGGCTATCATATCGTTGTTATTATTTATTCTTTCAATACATAAAACGATGCAAAGATACAATTTTATCATTGTTTTGCCTTCAATCGCTGCATATTATTTTTTATTAACTCAGACTGCCAGCCGGAATGCTTTTCCGGACTTTGTGTCCGGCTTTCGATATAATGTGCCGCTAAGATGTAGCTTCAATTATTCCAATATTTTTTCCTTCGGTGGACATTCTTGTCCTGTTGACTTATATATTCTGTACATTATTTTTGAATTGTTCTTCCTTATATTGGGTAGGAGAGCATCCCATGTTTTTCTTGAATACTGCACTGAAGTAGCGGGGGGTAGAGAACCCGACCCGGTCTGCTATTTCGTTTACTGTTAATGAACTGTTTAGTAGTAGGTTGATAGCATTGTCAATGCGCAATTTATTTATATAATCGTTTGCTCCCATACCTGTTAATGCCTTTAACTTATTATAAAGTGAGGCACGGCTCATACCGAGTTTGTCACATAGGAAAGGAACTCCCATATTAGGCTCGTCGATATTTTCAGTAATAATCTGATTCATTGTATTCAAGAACTTCTCGTCAGCGGCGCTAAATGTACTTTCTTCTGGTGTTGGTGCTGTTTTGCTGCTAATATACTTTTTCTTTATACGCTCACGATTTTTCAATTGGTTATATATGGCTGTGTAGAGCGTACTTATCTCAAACGGCTTTGTAAGATAAGTATCGGCTCCATTTTTATAACCGAATATACGGCTTGCTTCATCATTTCGAGCAGTAAGCAGAATGACTGGGGTGTGGCTGATGTCTAATTCTTCCTTAACCCGCTTGCACAACTCGTACCCGTTCATTTTAGGCATCTGTATATCGCTGATTATAACATCCGGATGCCACTGCCTGCACATCTCTAACGCCTCTTCACCGTTATAAGCTGTGCGCACGTCTTTAAAATAGGGCCTCATCGCATCAGTCAGATAATCTACTAATTCCATATTGTCATCCACCACCAGAATGGTATAATCTTTAGTTTCGGATCTGAAAGTAGGCTCGTCTGGTACACTCTCAATGTTTTCAGCAGAGGCAAGCAATTCGTTAAGATAAGGTTGTGGCTGTAAAATAAGCTTGCCAGGCTTAATGTTTAGTGGCAGTTCAAACCAAAAAGTAGAACCTGCAGATTCAACATTATTGAGTGCGCCGACACTGCCGCCTTGCTGTTCTGCCAAAATTTTTGAGTACGAAAGTCCTATGCCTGATCCGGGACGACTGTTCTCACCCTGGTAGAAACGTGTAAACAGTTTCGAGACATCAATATCTTTTAGCCCCGGACCTTGATCTGAAACAGAAATACGCACTCTGTCTTTCTTTTCGGATAATGAAGTAATAATATTGATTTCTCCTCCCTCATTACTGTATTTTATTGCATTAATTAATAAATTGGTTATTATAGTAGTACATTTTTCCTTATCACAATAGAATGATTCTATTCCGGCTGACAGCTGACGGGTGAGTGTTATATGTTTTTGGGTAGACTCGGGTATAAAGTCTTCAACTACTTCTTCCAGCCATTTTTCCAGATTGATGCTTTCTATATGTAAGGTACTTTGGCTGACTTCCATTTTGCGTACATCAAGTACCATGTTTAATAAATTCTTCATGCGCTCAGACTGTCGGGCAATATTCTGTAGAACCCTATAGCGGGCATCTTTGGCAGGAAACTGTTCTATCAGTTGTTTTAAAGGAGCATGGATTAGCGTAAGAGGTGTACGCAGCTCATGATTGATATTTATCAGGAAGCGTATCTTTTCTTCATACGCCTGTTGCTCGTGCTCTTTCATTGCTAATTTCATTCGGTTCTCTTTGCGGCGTAAAAAGCTGTAAACGGATAAGCCCACTGCTGACAAGGCAGTCAGTATGCATGTTAATATGAACCACCATGTACGGTACCAAGGTGGAAGTATGATAAGTTCAATAATGGGGTAATTATCTGTCCATTCGCCGGAACGGGTAGTGCATGAAGCAGTTATCTGATAGGTGCCTGCCGACAGCGTATTCAGTGTCAGTTCCGGCAAATAAGAATAGATAGGCTCTTTTTCATATCCTTGCAGATTGTAACAATAGGCAGGCTTACGGAATATATCTTTATTGTGTGCCTTTACTTTAATCGTTATCGTTCTGCTTTGCTCCGGAATTTTTAAAACAGGCTTCCTGCCTGAAATATATTCCATGCGATCACCGCCAACAAATACATCAGATAGTTCAAGCACCGGAGATTCCGGGTGCTCTTTGGGAAGTGTGGAAGCAATGCGTAATAATCCATTTACACTACCCAAATATACATCTCCTTCTGATGAAAGTAAACGGGGTTTCGGCAGATACTCGTTAGGAGCGACTCCGTCTGGAACACCGTAAAGGATAAAGCGCTTTTGAGTGGTCATCCAGGAAAGCAAACGTTCATTATTACCAATCCATAATCGTCCATGCTGGTCACTGGCAACAGACATTGCTTCGTTAATCAACGAGTTTGAAATATGAGTATATGAACCGTCATTGGGCGAGAAACTGCCCAACCCGTAGTTCCCTCCTATCCAGATAATGCCTTTCTCGTCAGCTGAAGCCGAATGAATCATGGTATCTTGTTTACAGTGATAGAGGACGTGAAGGGTATTGTCATTATGGTCTATACGATAAATACATTTGGAATCATGCAGGTAAGAAAATGTTTCCTTTACACATATCGGGAGCAACTGACCTACTATGGCATCTTTAAGGTGGTTTATATGAATGGGGGTGAATGTTTTCTGTTTCCAGTTGTAACTGTATGGACTCTCGGAAAGCAGTAGGATAGTTTCCGGTGTATTTTGCATAAGATTGACTGTCTTGCCTTGTTGACACAATCGGTTGTTAATATCATCATTTACAATAACCAAAGGAGTACAATGTTCAGTCTGCTTATTATAGAAAAATATCCCCTTGCCAAAGAGTGATATCAAAAGGTGGTTTTTATCAACACCCGTGATGGAGGCTACCTTTTCTCCATATGTAGATGGAATATGGCGAAATTTATTGGTATCGGCATTAAACACATTCAGTCCCCCACCATCCGTTCCTATCCATATATCCTTTTCGTTTTGTTCTTGATAAAGGCTTAATACAGATTTCTCGCTGAGTCCATAATCGGCATTAAGGAGTGCATCTGCATATAGTTTGATGCCCACTTCCTTAATATTGAACATTCCACTGCGTACGCTGCCAGCCCAAATCCCATTTTCCGGATCTGCATAAAAAGACAAAATAGAATTGCTGGGGAGAGAATAGGCATCTCCCGGAATATGTGTTAATACATCCATTTGATTGTTTTCAGGATTTAGAACGGCAATTCCTTTGCCATCGGTACCTATCCAGATGTGGCCATCATATTCAGCCAATGCAAGCACAATGTTACTCTGCATTGATGAATTGCCTGTGTGGTAGGTGTGAAGAAGTTTACCATTCTTATTGTAACATTGCACTCCTTTACAATACGGAGTCACCCAAAAATTACCTTTAGAATCAGGCAGCATCGTAACTACGTCGTGACAATCAAATGGGACATCACGTGTGTGTCCGGTACGAATATCTATCAGCAAAGCTCCCACCCAACGGTTGGCAGCCAACAGGGTATGACTGTCAAAACGGTAAAGATCGGTGATTTGGAATTTTATATTGGAAGTAATCGAACGGAAAAAAGCGATTTTCCCAGTCTTATAATCATATTTGTATAATTTGTCAAATCCTCCGAAAAAAACGCCGTCATCCCAAAGGCAGATGGAGGAGGCTGATATAAGGTTTCCATTTAGGTCACATGCCCGGTAAAAGGTGTCATTGACCGCATCATACAGAAAAACTCCTTCGCTGCCAAGTGCCCAAATATTATTATTGCGGTCTTCTACCAATTGGTCTATATTGCAATTCAAATATTTCTTTTGTTCATATCCGTCGAAGCGTCCGATACCGTTTTTGGTCCCCATCCAGGCATGACCTGTACGGTGGCTGACTGTCATGCAGTTGACTTGATAAGAGAGTCCTTCACGTACGTCAATCCGTTGAAATATATATTGTTTGTCACTTAGTTGCTTTCCCCATAAGACGGTTGGCAATATCCAAACAAGTACAGTTAATAAAATTTTCTTCATAGTATAAAAAAGTAAAACAAAAATATTGTTTTTGCTTCAATAATGCAAATAATCATATAAATTTATTCCGCTATTTTAACAAGTATAATCGCCGTCAAGTTTGGTATCAGTAATTTATTGTATATCAAGATTTGTACCAATAAATTAACGCTGTTTATAGAGCATAGGAGGATTATACGATAATGAGTGAAATAGTCATTTTTGGAGCAAAAAAAGATATTTCTATACCTTCCATTCATTGTGGAACGGATACTTTTGCAAAAAACTATTTATTATAACTAATACCTTTGTTATACGATGAATTACATCTATAAAATTTTTCTACACTTCCTCATTGTGGGAATATTCTTTGGAGTCGGTAGGCTTTCTGCTCAGGCTACTGTTCCCGAATGGCAAAGTCAATATGCTATTGGAAAAAATAAATTACGGCCTCATACTTATGTATGGCCATACGACAAAGCTACAAATATCCGTCAAGGAGATTATGAAAATTCTCGCTATTATATGAGTCTGAACGGGAGATGGAAATTTTCTTGGGTAAAGAATCCTGATAATCGGCCCAAAGACTTTTATAAGCCTGGATATTATACGGGTGGATGGGCTGACATCAAAGTGCCTGGAAACTGGGAACGTCAAGGTTATGGAACTGCTATTTATGTGAATGAATCCTACGAATTCGATGACCCGCTATTTAACTTTAAGAAAAATCCACCACTAGTACCATATGATGAAAATGAGGTAGGTTCTTATCGGCGTAGCTTTACTTTACCATTGGATTGGAAAGATCGCCGGACCGTCATCTGTTGTGAGGGCGTTACCTCATTCTATTATATTTGGGTAAATGGGCATTTATTGGGCTATAATCAAGGTTCGAAGACTCCTGCTGAATGGGATATTACTCCATATGTAAAAGAGGGAGAGAACACAGTTGCCCTGGAAGTATATCGTTGGAGTGCGGGATCATACCTGGAATGTCAGGATATGTGGCGATTGAGCGGTATAGAACGTGATATCTATCTGTATAGCACTCCCAAGCAATATATTGCAGACTATCAAGTGACTTCCACTTTAGATAAAGAAACGTATACGGATGGGCTTTTTGCTCTTGAAACAACCATAGGAGGGGAGGCTGAAGGTGCTGCCACATTATCGTATCGTTTAGAAGATGCTTGCGGAAAAACGATTTTGGAAAAGGATTGTCCGGTTCAAAGCAAGGAAAGCGGCAATTTCATTTTTTTTGAGAAAGAGACTTTACCGAAAGTGAAACGTTGGAGTGCGGAACATCCTTATCTTTATACATTGATTATTTCTCTAAAAGATACTTCAGGAGAAATCATACATCTGACAGGGTGCAACGTAGGGTTTCGTACCTCGGAAATCAAAGATGGACGATTTTGCATAAACGGTGTGCCCATATTGGTAAAAGGGGCAAATCGTCATGAACATTCTCAATTGGGACGTACAGTCAGCAAGGAACTGATGGAACAGGATATTCGTCTGATGAAGCAGAATAATCTGAATACAGTGCGAAATTCGCATTACCCCACTCATCCGTATTGGTATCATCTCTGTGATCTTTACGGTCTGTATGTAATAGATGAAGCAAACATTGAGTCGCATGGCATGGGGTATGGAGCAGCTTCGCTTGCTAAGGATAGCACATGGCTTCCAGCCCATATGGATCGGGTACAACGGATGTACGAGAGGTCAAAAAATCATCCCGCCATCATAATCTGGTCATTAGGAAATGAGGCAGGTAATGGTATTAATTTTGAACGCACTTACGATTGGATGAAATCAGTAGAGCAAAGTCGTCCAGTTCAGTATGAACGTGCTGAACAACAATATAATACTGATATTTACTGTCGCATGTATCGTAGTGTGGATGAGTTGTTGGCTTATGCCCATCAGACAAGTCCGAAAGTATACCGCCCTTTCATTATGACGGAATATTTGCATACAATGGGTAACAGTGGAGGCGGTTTGAAGGAATATATGGAAGTGTTCGAGAGCGAACCTGTCGTACAAGGCGGTTGTATCTGGGACTGGGTCGACCAGTCATTCAGAGAGGTGGATGCTCATGGTAAATGGTATTGGGCGTATGGCGGTGATTACGGACCGGAAAATATACCAAGTTTTGGTAACTTTTGCTGTAATGGGCTGGTGAATGCTGTACGGGAACCGCATCCTCATTTAAAAGAGGTAAAAAAAGCTTATCAATATATTAAATGCACGCTCAAAGATTCTAAAAATTTAACCATCGCTATCAAAAACTGGTATGACTTTACCAATCTGAATGCTTATGTGTTGAAGTGGAGCATAGTGGGAGATAATGGTAAAATGTTAGCGAAAGGGGAACAGTCTATAGAAGTTGCTCCACATGCCACTACTGAAGTTTCATTGGGAGGCGTACGCTTACCCCGGAATATCCGTGAGGCTTATCTGAATTTAAGCTGGACGCCTAAGAAGAAAAGTGCTTTCATCGGAACTGATGATGAGGTTGCTTATGATCAGTTTGTCTTGCCTGCCAATAGTCAGTATCGTCCGACATTGGCTAAACTGTCTGAAAAACCGGAAATTCAGATTGATCCGAAAACCGGAGCATTAACATCATACATCTATGAAGGACAGGAATATCTTGCCTCGCCTGTGCGGCTGAGTTTATATCGCCCTGCAACGGACAATGACAACCGTGAAAAGAAGGGAGGCGCAAAGGTTTGGCGCAAATTAGGGCTAAATCATTTGGTCCAACGTGTATTATCTGTAAAAACATCAGGACACACTACTTACAGTGAAGTGGAATTATTGAATGATAAAAATGAGACAATAGGGTCTGCTACATTTGAATACACCATTCGCAAGGATGGAATATTGTCTGTACAAACCCGTTTCGTTCCGGATACAACGTTTGTCGGTTCATTGGCTCGTGTCGGGCTGGTTTTTGAAATGCCCCACAGTTTTAATCGTGTCACTTATTTGGGCCGAGGAGAGCATGAGACTTATGCTGACCGAAAACTTTCGGGGCGTATCGGTATTTATCATACTGATGCAGAACGAATGTTTCATTATTATGTGCGTCCTCAGGCTACCGGTAATCGAACAGACGTGCGTTGGATGCAAGTTAGCGATGAATTAGGAAAAGGATTGTCTGTGTGGGGGGAGAAGTCATTTGAATTTAGTGTATCTCCTTTCACTGATGAGAATATAGATGCTGCCGGGCACATTAACAAGTTGAAAAGAAATGGCACGGTGACCGTTCATCTTGACGCTTTGCAAAGCGGTGTGGGAACGGCTACTTGCGGACCGGGGGTACTGGCGCCTTATTTGGTGCCTGTAAAAGAGTATCTGTTTAGTTTTGAAATACGTCCTTTAAAATGATGAGGCACTTTTGACATATCGGAATTTTAAATAGTATCAATTGTTTATGAAGAGAATTTTATTTCTTATCATATTGTTTTGTATAAGCCTTTCTGCTATTGCTCAAGAATCTTGTCCGCAAGTTATTCCGGCTTTGCAACAATGGCGTGGAACAGGTGGAACTCTTTCCTTGCCTGTACGAGGCAGCATTGTAATTCGCACAACCGATGAGGCTGCGTTAGAGTCCACAGCTCGTATTCTTATATCAGACTTGAAGGAATTGATGGGGTGGGATTATACTTTGCGTACCGGAAAACCTCGTAAGAACGATATTTGCTTGTCCCTCACTCCACCTGATGAGGAGTTGGGAGAAGAGGGATATGTGCTTGACTTTTCCGGTTATGCTTGTATAAAAGCTCCTGCCGTAAAAGGTGTATTTTGGGGTACGCGCAGTTTGCTGCAGATCCTTTTTAATCATCAAGGTACTCTTCCTAAAGGTATTGCACGCGATTATCCTCAATTCCCTAATCGAGGATTTATGCTAGATGTTGCCAGAAAGTTCTTCACGATGGATTATCTGAAGCAATATGTAAAGATATTGTCTTTTTACAAGATGAATGAGTTTCAAATACATTTGAATGATAATGGGTTTCCGCAATTTTTTGAGAATGATTGGAATAAAACCTATGCTGCTTTTCGGTTAGAGAGTGAACGTTTCCCTGGATTGACATCCAAGGACGGGTCATATACCAAAAAAGAATTTATAGAGTTACAGAAGATGGGGAAAGCTTATGGAGTAAACATTATTCCAGAAATAGACATCCCCGCCCACTCTCTGGCTTTTGCTCATTATAAGCCGGAAATAGCCAGTCAAGAATATGGTATGGATCATCTTGACCTTTATAAAGAGGAGACTTATCGTTTTGTGGATACATTGTTGGACGAATATCTTTGTGGAGACTCACCGGTATTTATCGGTCCGGACGTACATATAGGAACAGACGAGTATAATAAAAAGGAGGCTGAACGGTATCGTTATTTCACGGACCGGTATTTGAAATACATTGCGAAATACGGTAAAAATCCCCGTATGTGGGGTGGCTTGAAATGGCTCCCGGGAAAGACACCTGTGCAGGCAGAAGGAGTAACTGTCAATGCATGGTCGTATGACTGGATAGACCCGGAAGCATCTTTAAAAGACGGATATAAGTTGATTAACTCTTGTGACACTTATCTTTATATTGTACCCTCAGCAGGTTATTACCGTGATTTTCTGGATCATCAATGGTTGTATGAAACTTGGTCACCATGGTTGATTAATAAAAAGTTGACATTGCCCGAAGGTACCGTTGGAGTACTGGGAGGTATGTTTGCCGTGTGGAATGATAAGTGCGGCAACGGTATATCAGAACAAGACGTGCATGTGCGTTCTTTCCCAGCCCTACAGGTATTGGCTGAAAAGATGTGGAAAGGCAGCAATAGTCAGGTTTCTTTTGAACAGTTTGAGGATTTATGTCGTCAGATGCCCGAAGCTCCCGGCGTGAATCTGTTAGGCCGGATACCGTCAGGTGTATGTCAGACTGCTTCTGGTGAAGTGCAACTTACCCCTGCCGGGGAAGTCTGTGTGCTAAGCGGAACCGATTCTATTTCTACTGTGTTACAAGAAGTGGGGTATCCGTATGCTGTATCTTTCAAAATTTGTCCCGATGAGAATGCTTCCAATAGTTCCATACTATTCAAGGGACCTCATTCTGTGGTGTATGCCAATTGGGAAAACAAAGGCTGCCTGGCTTTCAGTCGTGACGGCTATACATTTGTGTTTCATTCCTATCATTTGCCCGAAGGTGTGTGGAGTGATATTCGTATAGAAGGTGATTACAAGGGGACTTCCCTTTATGTGAACGGTAAGTTGCAGGAACGTCTGGAAGGCCGCACCAAGAAAGTCTATCGTCAGCAGTATAAGCGTATGGAGTATATGGAGTATCAGGAGACACTGATATTTCCCTTACAACAAATAGGGGATGGCTTGAACGGTTTTAAAGGAAAGATTAAAAATGTAGTGTGCAAGCAGTTCTGAGGGAACGTTTCTAATGTTTTTTCCTGTCTCTTTGATTCGGAAATTTAAATTATTCATTTATATATAAACCTATAAAATCATTATTTGTATTATGAGAAAACTAGTATGGTCAGTGCTGGCAGCAATGGCAATTTTTTTGTCTGGCTGTACTGATGAAACTGAGTCAATGTCTTCGTCAGAACATACTGTAGTGCATCTGATTCCTGATGTGGATGTGTCTACTCGCGGGCTGACAGCTCCTCAACAGGTGAATGGTTATCATTTACGTTATATTCTGGAAGCTTATGCACAGGAAGCAGAAGGTACTTTGGGTGCAAAGTTAATACGTCTCTGCCAGACATCTTCTACTTTTGAACTGGAACTGATGCCTGACAAAACCTATACTTTTCTGGCTTGGGCTGATTACGTAAGTAGTGGGATGGATAATGTGAAACTGAATAATGTAAATGATGAATTCTACACCACCGCCGATCTGCAGAATGTGTCTATGAATACAGCCAAGTGGGCTTTGAATACAGCTGCTAAAGATGCTTTCTGTGCTGTGAAGAAAAACATCCGGGCAGGTGCTCCGATTGAGCTGTCCTTGAAGCGTCCGTTGGCTATGATGAACATCAGGACGAAGACATCTGTTGAAAGAACCAAGGCTGTACAAATCAGTTATCCCAGTGTCTATACAGCTTATAATGTGCTGGCAGCTGATGTTACGGGAAAGGCAGGTAAGCAGACATTTGCAGCACCCGTTTTGACTGACGAAGGCAATAACCGCATTGCTTATGACTATCTGTTTGTTCATCCGTTGGCTGATTCCGGTAAATACAAACAAGGTAGTAGTTTGTATAACGTAATTATCAATTTATTTGACGTGACTGAAACGGCTGATACACCGGATGCATCTTATGAAGTGGAATCTGTGCCTTTCTCTCCGAACTATCGTACCAATCTTATTTGTTCGGATATAGCAGAATCTGAGGTACAGACGCAGGTAAGTGTCTCTGTGGATACGGCTTTTGAAACTCCGGAACAGACTGCTTCCAAACAGTTTATCAATAGTTCATATATCCGTACTAGTTTCTATGAAACCGGCCGTATCTTTACCAAAGGGTTGCAGACTTGCAATGATTTGATTTATCTGGTAGCCAATCCCTATTTTGGCGGTCCTTTGTATTTTGAAATACCTGAGAGTACTTTCTCTTTGTCTGCTGGTACTACCTGGATGGCTGGTTATGCAGACCGCACTGGTGTGGTCTCACTGGATGGAACAGCGCAGCTGGATGTGAAAGCTGATATATTGAATAAAGCCATTGGTGAATTTCCGAAATTCACATTTGCTACGTGGGTGTATATCGATGAATGGCATGCAGGAGCTTTCCTCTTTAAAAAACAGAATGGGAACAATGCCCCAAAGGTTGGTTTGAAATTAGGTGATACTGTAGGCAAGTTGACTTTCTTTGTAGATAATACAACCCATACCTATACTACAGCCTCGCTGCAAACAGGTGCTTGGCATCATGTGTCGCTGGTTCATGATGGAGTAGCCCAAAACACAGAATTGTTTGTTGATGGAGTTTCTGCAGGAAAAACAACGGCATTTCTGAAACTTCCATTTATGAATGCCTATTTTAATATGTATTTGGGCACTGGATTGAAAGGTAAGTTGGACGAAACTTTCTTTAGTATGTTGCCGATGTCAGCTGCTGAAATCAATGAGGTAAAGACCGATGGACTGAACTTTGGGAACTGGAATCACACCAAAGTACAGGCTTATTGGAAATATGATGAAGAGCAAAATCCAGGAAAGGATTCTCATAGTTGGGTAACTATTATGGAAGATGTCCGTTCGAAGTTGACCGGCAAGGATATCAAGTTCCGTTTGGGGGTGTCCGGCGGTGATTGGGCAGCTATGATTGGCAATGCCAGTAATCGTACTTCATTCGCTAAAAATATTAAGACTGTGCTCGACAAATATCAGTTGGACGGGGTTGACCTGGATTTTGAATGGGCATATTCTGCTGACCAATTTAAGAATTACAGTTTGACTATTCAGGAAATTAGAAAAGTAATAGGCTCTGATTATCTACTTACGGTTTCTTTGCACCCCATTTCTTATAAGATAACTCCGGAAGCAGTGGCTGCCTGCGATTGGATTTCATTCCAATGTTATGGTCCGAAAGCTATCGAATTCCCTTATGAGAGTTATACTAGCCATTTGCAGGCTGCTATTAATTACGGTATTCCAACAGAAAAACTGGTGCCCGGACTACCTTTCTATGGTACAAAAAACTGGAACTCTGGTAGCTCGGAAGGCACGGTTGCCTATTTTGATATGGTAAAGGAAGGTTCTGTCAAGAATACGACTGATGATCAGGTAACTTATAAAGGAACTACGTACTATTTGAACAGTGTATCTACTATTCAGAAAAAAGTAAGGTATGCGCTCGGCCAGCACATGCACGGTGTGATGTCATGGGATTTGGCCACCGACTGTGATTATGAAAATTCACTTTCTTTACAGCGTGCAGTAGTAGAGGAAATCAGGAAATAACAGAGATGGAAGAAGTGGATGCGGAAATGCTATCGCAGGAATCAACTCATTGCTATGATTCTCTTTTGTGTGAGCTGCTTGGTATGTACTTTATGGATAATATGAAAAGAAACAGGATTATATTTATAGGATTGTTAATGAGCCTTGGCGTTTATGGTCAGGGCATACAACCACCCTTGTCTTACTGGTTTGATACTCCCACGACGTTAAACGGTCATGCTGTATGGTATGGTGGAAATCCGGAATTATGGAAGGATAAGAAACCTATTTCAGCTGGAGACCATGCTAAGAATCCGGATGCAGAATGGGAATCAGCTTCCTTGCCTTTGGGCAATGGTAGTATAGGTGCTAATATTTTAGGATCAATAGAAGCCGAACGTATTACCTTTAACGAGAAAACCTTATGGAGAGGAGGACCGAATACCGCTAAGGGAGCGGCGTATTATTGGAATGTAAATAAGCAGTCTGCTTATCTTCTTGACGAGATTCGTAAAGCCTTTACTGAAGGTAATCAAGAAAAGGCCGAACGTCTGACCTGCCAGAACTTCAACAGTACAGTTCCATATGAATCTTATAAAGAAGACCCATTCCGGTTCGGTAACTTTACGACGATGGGAGAATTCTACATAGAAACAGGACTAAGTACTATTGGGATAAGCGGATATCGCCGTGAACTGTCGCTCGATTCAGCCCGTGCAATAGTACAATTTTGCAAAGATGGAGTAAAATATAAGCGTACTTCATTTATATCTTATCCTGCAAACGTTTTGGTGATGCGTTATAGTGCTGACCGCCCTGCTAAACAGAACCTTAGATTCAGCTATGCTCCTAATCCGGTTTCGGCAGGCTCTTTACAACCTGAAGGGAAAAATGGATTGGTTTTTCGAGCCAGATTAGATAATAATAGTATGGAGTATGTAGTGCGTATGCGGGTTTTAACGCAAGGTGGAACTGTAACGAATACTCATGACCAACTCCTTATCGAAGGAGCGGATGAGGTGGTATTTCTGATTACAGCTGATACTGACTATCTGATTAATTTCAACCCTGACTTCACTAATCCGAAAACGTATGTGGGAGTAAATCCGGAAGAAACGACAGCTTATTGGATAAATGAGGCAGAAAAACAAGGCTATGAAGCGTTATATCAAGCTCACTATGCAGATTATACAGCATTGTTCAACCGTGTGAAACTGAACTTGACAAATTCATCTGATTTTCGTGATATGCCGATTACTCAACGTTTGAGTCGTTATCGCGAAGGTCAAAAAGATTTCTATTTAGAACAATTGTACTATCAGTTTGGCCGTTACTTGTTGATAGCCAGTTCTCGTCCCGGCAATTTTCCTGCCAATTTGCAAGGTATATGGCATAATAATGTAGATGGTCCGTGGCGTGTGGACTATCACAACAATATCAATCTGCAGATGAACTATTGGCCGGCATGTTCTACCAATCTGAGCGAATGCATGAAACCGCTCATAGATTTCATCCGTACTTTGGTAAAACCTGGTGAGAAGACTGCTCAGGCATATTTTGGGGCTCGTGGCTGGACGGCTTCCATTTCTGGAAATATCTTTGGTTTTACTACACCGTTGGAGAGTGAGAATATGTCGTGGAATTTCAACCCTATGGCAGGACCATGGCTGGCAACACACATTTGGGAGTATTATGATTACACCAGAGATGTGAAGTTTCTCAAAGAAATCGGTTATGAACTGATTAAAAGTAGTGCTAACTTTGCCGTAGATTACTTATGGCATAAACCCGACGGTACCTATACTGCGGCTCCTTCCACTTCTCCTGAACATGGTTCGGTAGACCAGGGAGCAACCTTCGTACATGCAGTAGTCCGTGAAATTCTACTCGATGCTATCGATGCCAGCAAAGTGCTGCGGGTGGATGCTAAAGAACGCAAATACTGGGAGCAGGTATTGGAGAAGTTGGTTCCTTATAAAATTGGGCGCTATGGTCAGCTGATGGAATGGTCCGGTGATATGGATGATCCGAAAGACCAGCATCGTCATGTGAACCATCTCTTTGGTTTGCATCCCGGGCATACGGTATCACCGATAACCACCCCTGAACTTTCCGATGCTTCCAGAGTGGTGTTGGAACACCGGGGTGATGGAGCAACCGGTTGGAGTATGGGTTGGAAACTTAATCAGTGGGCGCGTCTGCACGATGGTAATCATGCTTATAAACTTTTTGGTAATCTCTTAAAACACGGAACATTGAATAATCTTTGGGACATGCATCCGCCTTTCCAGATTGATGGGAATTTTGGTGGCACGGCCGGTGTTACGGAAATGCTGCTACAAAGTCACATGGGATTCATTCACTTGTTGCCAGCTTTGCCCGATGCTTGGAGTGACGGTTCTGTGTCCGGACTTTGTGCCCGTGGAAATTTTTCATTGGATGTATGCTGGAAAGATGGAAAGCTGCGACAGGTTGACATTATTTCTTATGCGGGAACACCTTGCATATTGAGATATCGGGACGCTGTGCTGATTTTCAAGACTCAAAAAGGGAAAAGCTATCGTGTAACCTATCAGAATGGATGTCTGATTTTGAATAAACGATAGATTTCTTGTTCGTATAGTGAAGTTTATGAATTCTTTTCCTGGTTGGAAATGAATGTAATACCGATGAAATGGGCATAAATGCTTTATTTCAGAAGCTGGAGTCCTTAAAAATACTATCAATGAAAATATAGTGATTTTTAGACCTATTAATAGTGATTTTTGTACTTCGGTTTTTGGATTGTTTTGCAATTTTGCAGCGTTGAAACGACAATATTTATTTAAATTTAATTCTATGAGACAAAGACTTCAAAAGGCGATGCTTGTGATGGTGCTATGTCTGTTGGCTGTAACCACAGCTCTCGCTCAGGCCATTCAAGTGAAAGGTATTGTGTACGATGGTAATGGTGAAACGATGCCTGGTGTAAACGTACATGTAAAAGGTGCTGCCAGTGGTACCATAACTGATGTAAATGGTAATTATACTGTTTCTGTTCCAAATTCCAATTCTATATTGGTATTCTCTTTTATTGGATATACAACGCAGGAAATAAAAGTAGGTAATCGTACCAATATTAATGTAACATTGAAAGACGACTTGCAGCAATTGGATGAAGTTGTCGTTGTGGCTTACGGTACGGCTCGCAAGGGTGACTTGACCGGTGCTTTGACTACCATGCGTCCGGATGGCAATGAGGCTATGAAAGCGACATCTATAGACAATCTGCTTGATGGTAAAGTTGCCGGTCTGGTAGTAAATACAGCATCTGCTACTCCGGGCGCTGCTTCCTCTATTACGATTCGTGGCGCCAGTTCTTTGCGTGGCGATAACCAACCTTTATATGTGATTGATAATATCCCGCAGGCTTCTACCGGTGAATTTGCTTCTTCTGGTATTTCAGGTGACTTTCAGATTGCACAAGACCCCTTGGCTTCGCTGAATCCGGCCGATATTGAAGATATTACCATATTGAAGGATGCTTCTTCTACCGCCATCTATGGTAGCCGTGGTGCTAATGGTGTCATTTTGATTACTACAAAGAAAGGTAAGGAAGGTAAGGCAAAAGTAAGTGCTTCGGCTAACTTCACCATTGCAGAGCCTTCTGAACTGTTGAATATGATGAGTTTGCGTGAACATGCCTTGTATCGTAATTCGCGTCAGACGGATGAGAAAAACTGGCAGTTCCACCTGGTTGGTGACGAAGTACGTTATGTATTCGGTGATGCTACAGGTTCTTATGATCCTGATAAACCTGAATCCTATCATGTGCTGGCTGAACGAAACTGGCAGAAAGAAATTTATCAAACCGCTTTTTCTCAGAACTATTCCGTATCTGTAAATGGTGGTACAGGTAAGACTACCTACTACGTCTCTGCTAATTTCAAGGATATTGAGGGAACCGTGAAGCAGACAGGACTGAAGCAAGGTGACTTGCGTGCCAACTTGAATGCCGACTTGTCCAAGGCTGTTTCTCTACGTTTGTCCTTGGCTGGTTCTCTCCGTCAGAACGATATGATGGCCGGTGGTAATACATTGGGTGGTTCTACAGGTGCCGTTTCACGTACGGCTTTGGACTATGCTCCATATGAAATGCCGGAGGACGACCCTGCTTTCGACCAAGAAGCTAAAACAACGGTATTCAGTTGGTTAAATGATTATGTAGACTTGGCTGATGATAAAACTTTCAATGCCAGTTTGGACCTGACATGGAAAATCAGCAAGTTTTTGCGTTATAATCTCCGTACCGGTGGTAACATCAATACCAATGAACGTAAACGCTGGTATGGTCTGGAGCTGTATCAGGGTATGAATAATCAAGGTTACTTGGCCATTTCCAATCTTGACAAGAGCAATTACTCGGTAGAGAATCTGGTAATGTATAATACGAAGCTGGGTTCTTGGGGTAATTTGGATGGTACAGTCGGTATGACTTACGAGGATTACAATTTCTTGAACAAAAATGTTGTCGGAACCAAGTTTTCTGTAATGGAAATGCGCGAAAATGGTATGCACATGGCCGGTTCTCGTGAATATCAGACACCTATTCAGAAAGATTATCAGTTGCTTTCTTACTTGGGACGCGTGAATATCAATCTTTTTGAGAAATATTTGATAACAGCCTCTATTCGTGCCGATGGTTCCAGCAAGTTTGCCAAGAATAATCGTTGGGGGTATTTTCCCTCTGCTTCTATCGCCTAGCGTTTGGAACAGGAAGAATTCATGAAGAGTTTGAAATGGCTGAGCCAATTGAAGCTTCGTTTGAGCTATGGTATCACTGGTAACCAGAGTATCGATCCGTATTCTACTTTTGCCATGTATGGTGGCGGTAGTATTATCTATGCCGACAAACTGGGCAATGCATTGAATACGCTTACTATTACTAACTTGGCAAACAATAGCTTAAAATGGGAAAAGACAGCTTCCTGGAACGTGGGAGTAGACTTCGGCTTTTGGAATTCCCGTTTGACAGGTACTATAGATGTTTATAATAAGAAAACTACAGACTTGCTTATCAGTCGGGATCTTCCGGGTTCGGCAGGTTTCTCTACAACCTATTATAACCAAGGATCATTGACAAACAAAGGTGTGGAATTCTCACTGAATGCCTGCATCATTGACCATAAAGACTGGAAATGGAATGTAAGCGGAAATATTGGTGTCAACAAGGGAAAAATCGGTGATTTGGGTATGTTGCCTGGACAATTTGGTGCATTGGGTGAAAGAGTCGGTTACTTTGGTAATTCTTTGGGTGACCACTTCGGTGTAGGCCATGTGTTCCTGGCAGGTGAAGCTCCGGGACAGTTCTACGGTTATGTGACTGACGGTATCGTACAGGTTGACGATGTGGTAGAAGGTAAGGGCATCCGTTATACTAAGGTTGATGGAACGGAAGGTTACTATAAGACTGCCATGGGGCAGACATTGAAAGCCGGTGACGTGAAGTTTGTCGACAGAAACGAAGACGGTGTGGTAGATGATAAGGATAAGGATATTATCGGTAATCCCAATCCGGACTTTACTTATGGTATCCAGACCAGCCTTTCCTGGAAGTCGCTGACGCTGAAAGCTGCTTTCAACGGCGTACAAGGTCGTGATATATTGAACACCGGTAACCGTTACATAAACACACCGGGTATGAAGTCCAACAACATCACTTCTGAAGCTTATCAGGGAATGTGGACTGCCGAAAACCCCAGCAATCTCTTCCCCTCGGCCAACTTTGAGGTACAGAACATGGTGATGGATCGTTATGTAGAGGATGGAAGTTATTTTCGGTGTTCAGACATTACATTGAGCTATGTTTTGCCCAAGAGCCTGATTTCCAAAATCGGAATGAAAAACATGTCAGTATTCGCCAGTGTGAAGAATGCCTTCATCCTTACCGACTACAGCGGTTATGACCCTGAAGTGAACAGTTTTGCCTTCGACGGACTTCGTCCGGGCGTGGATATGAACTCTTATCCTACACCGCGTTCCTACATCTTCGGTTTGAACCTTACTTTTTAATTCCATTACACTAACAACTTAAATGACTGAATAATATGAAGAATTTTAAATATATTGCTTTTTCTTTCCTGCTTACCGGCAGTGCTGTTTTGACCGGTTGTTTGGATGAAGAGCCCCTTTATTCCCAAAATAATTTGGTGATTTTCAGCAGTGAGTCCAATGCCAGGCAAGCTCTCTTGGGATGCTACGGCTATATGGCTGCTCCCAACGGATATGGTCAGCAATGGCAGGAATTGCCTATCAGCGCTTCTGGCTTTGCTTGGACAAACCGTAATTCCGGTGAAGACCCTAATGTCAGTTTAAATGTATTGACTTCCAGTACACAAGTGGAGTATGCTTGGAACGGTATGTATAAAGTAATCGCTGAAGTCAATGCTTTCCTTGACTATTTGAACAAGAGTGAACTCTCGGATGATATCAAAAACAAGCTGGGGGCAGAAGCACGTTTCTTGCGTGGTGTTGCCTATTACAACTTGGTTTCCCATTTTGGTGACGTTCCCATGAGAACTTCAGCCTCTTCTTCCGATGGAATCGCTATGCCCCGTACGCCGAAAGAACAGGTGTTCGGATTGATTATCGATGATTTCAAGTCAGCTTTGGTGTTACCGGAAACACAAAATGATGGCTATGCCACAAGTCTGGCAGCCAAGGCTTATTTGGGCAAAGTGTATCATAAAATGGCTTGCTTGGACATTGATAAACAAACGAATCTGAACAATGCCAAAGCCATGTTTGATGAAGTGTACGGAAAATATCAACTTCAACCGAAATTTGGCGACTTGTTTGTAGACAATGTAAATGGAAGTAAAGAATCAATCTTCCAATTGAACTATAACGCAGAGTCCACTTTGGTATTCAATCGTGCTTGTAACCGTTTTGCTCCGGCTCACTCAAACAGTGGTATCGCATGGGGGACGTACAAGGCAACCAAAGCGCTTTACGACTGGATGCGTGCTACCTATCCCGGTGATCCCCGTTTGGAAATAAATTTCCTTACTAGCTGGCGCCAGCATAAGAATAATCAGGCTGATGATGTACCGCAAAAGGGCGACCAACCGTGTGCCAACGACTCTACTTACTCTTATCCGTACATCACATATAAGGTGAAAGGTGTCTATGTGATGAAAGACGGAAAACCAGTAATGGAAAACGGCATACCGCTACAGCAAGATTTTGTAGCAGAACTTCCTTATGCAGACATGGAAGACCCTTCGAATCCTTCTATAGCAAAATTTGCTGACTATACCAAGATGGCGGAGGCAATGAATCCTGATAAAAAGGTTCCTTTGACAGGTCAGGCTCTAAAAGACTCCACACGTTTGGCCCGTATTGGAGAAAGTGTACAAACAGATTATGCAGCTTCTGGCAAAGAACACGCTTCTCCCTATTTCGGAAAAATATTCGATAAGAAAGCTACGGGTACACGCAGTCATAAAAATCTGATTGTATACCGTTATGCCGAAATGTTGCTTTTGATGGCCGATGTATATAATGAATTGGGGCAGAAAGACCGTGCTATTGATTTAGCTAATGAGGTACTGACACGTGCCCGACAATCATCTGCAGGGACTTCTGCTCAGCCGGCTGACTGGCCGAAGACTTTGACGCAGGATGAAGTGAGAGAGCATCTGTATTACGAACGGATCTTTGAATTTGCAGGTGAGCCCAATATGTATGAAATGGTACGGTTGAAAGGTGTGGAACTCTTTAAAAAAGCCTTGGAAAAACACAATAATCATGAGATAACGAGAGCCTCGGTAGAAACGTATCAGGAAACAAAAAATAATAAGCAGGATCGTCTTTATAACGAAGCGGAAGGTGGAGCATTAACTCAGGACTTCTTGAAGAAGAATCTGCTATTGCCGATACCTTTGTCAGAAATCAATTATAACGAAGGTATTACGGTAGATGACAACAACTTTGGTTATTAATCTATTTTTGCCTTAGTAGCAGTTTTGCAGATATTTGCTGGAGGCATAGAGTAGTTGTTTGCTCTGTGCCTCCTTTTATTTATTAAGCTAAGTCCGGGATGCACTCTCCATACTAATCAAAATAATATGAAAATAGCGATTATTGGAGTTTTTATAGTAAATATAGGGCTGTAATCTATATAAGAGCTTGCCATTTTTGCAGACGGAATTAATAATATAGTGTGTGTAATCCATAATTCGTAATCCTAATAAAATGAAAACAACACATGTACTTTTTTCAGTAGCAGGGGTGACTATTGTATCTTCCTCACTTTTTTCTTGCCAGCAAAAGCAGGAACAGAAATATAAGCCGTATAATATTGTGTACATCATGACCGATGACCATACGGCACAGATGATGAGTTGCTATGATCGTCGTTATGTTCATACTCCCAATTTAGACCGTATTGCGTCTGATGGAGTGCGATTTGCCAATAGTTTTGTGGCCAATTCGCTTAGCGGGCCTAGTCGTGCCTGCATGCTCACAGGTAAACACAGTTGCGGTAATAAGTTTTACGACAATAGTACTTGCGTATTTGATGGTACTCAGCAGACTTTCCCGAAAATTTTGCGTGAAAACGGTTATCAGACAGCAATTATCGGGAAGTGGCACTTGGAAAGTCTTCCTACTGGATTCGATTATTGGGAAATTGTTCCCGGTCAGGGTAATTACTACAATCCGGATTTTATTAACATGAACAACGACACTATCCGGAAGAAAGGATATATAACGAATCTTATCACAGATATGAGTATTGACTGGATGGAAAACTCACGGGACAAGAAGAAGCCGTTCTGTCTGCTCATTCACCACAAAGCCATCCACCGGAATTGGTTACCGGAAATCAAAAATCTTTCACTTTACGAAGATAAAGTCTTTCCATTGCCGGAAAATTTCCATGATGATTACGAAGGACGTATTGCCGCTGCTTCTCAGGAAATGGGCATTGCTGAAGATATGGATCTTATATATGATTTGAAAATGCTGAAAGACGGTCAGGAGTCGCGTTTGAAAAAGACATATGAATGTATGCTGAACCGTATGGACTCGCTTGAGCGCAAGCAGTTTGAAGATTTTTACGCACCTATTACTGAAGAGTTCTATAAGCTCAACTTGAAAGGCAAGGAACTGGCGGAATGGAAATATCAGCGGTATATGAGAGACTATATGAAGGTGGTTAAGTCATTGGATGACAATGTCGGAAGAATTCTGGATTATTTGGAAGACAAAGGTATGCTGGAAAATACATTGGTGGTTTATACCTCTGATCAGGGATTCTACATGGGTGAGCACGGATGGTTTGACAAACGTTTCATGTATGAGGAGTCTATGCACACACCATTGCTTATGCATCTGCCCAAAGGGTTGAATGCAAAAGGAGAAATCCGTGAGATGGTACAGAACATCGACTATGCTCCTACCTTTCTGGAACTTGCTGGCATTCCAGTACCCGAGGATATGCACGGAGTATCATTGCTGCCGCTATTGAGAGGTGAGCATCCGGTGGATTGGCGCAAGGCTTTGTACTATCATTTTTATGAATATCCGGCAGAGCATATGGTTAAACGTCATTACGGAGTACGGACAGACCGTTTCAAACTTATTCATTTTTACAATGATATTGACACTTGGGAGCTGTATGACCTGAAGGAGGATCCTACAGAAATGCATAATTTATACGGAAACAGCGACTATGCGTCAATTGTAGATAGTTTGAAAGAAACCATGCTGGAGCTGCAAGAGCAGTATAACGATCCGGTGCGGTTCTCGCCGGAACGTGATAGAGACTGATTTTTCACTATATAAATATAGAAATGAAAAAAAATATCTTCATTTTGACCTTCTTCTTTTTGTGTGTCTGCATTCTTTATGTCAGAGGTGAAGAGCGCAAGATGCAAAAATTAGAAATTGTACCTGCACCGGAGAATTTTACGCTTGAAAAGGGTAATTTCATATTTAAAGCCAGTACGGTAATCACCGTAGAGGATACAGCTATGGTATCTGTAGCAGAACAGTTCGCCTCGCTGTTCAATGTTCCTGCAGGCTTTACTCCTCAAGTGAAAACAACAGCGAAAGCCGGTGACGTCTGCCTTCGTTTTGACAGTTCCTTAAAAAAAGAAGCTTATCGCCTGGTCATCACTCCTAAGCGGATTAACGTGTATACATCGAGTAAAGAAGGGGCGTTCTATGCCTTTCAAAGCTTGCGCCAACTTCTGCCTTCAGAGCTGGAGGGAGGAGAGCGTGCAATGAATGTCGACTGGAGCGTACCGGCTGCTACCGTCGATGACAGTCCCCGTTTCGGGTACAGAGGCGTGATGATTGATGTAGCCCGATATTTTATTCCTAAAGAAGACCTTTTACGTCTGATAGATTGTATATCTTTGTTGAAGATAAATACATTGCACTTGCATCTTACTGATGATAACGGTTGGCGCATTGAGATAAAAAAGCATCCTTTGCTTACGGCTGTAGGCTCCCGTCGTGTAGAACGGGAAGGCTTGCTTTTCCATGAGAGGCACAACCAACGGCAAGGTGAGCCTACCGTGAAAAAAGGATTCTATACCCAGACGGACATACGCGAGATTGTGGCATATGCTTCCTCACGGTGCATTGAAATTATACCTGAAATAGATATGCCGGCACACAGCAATGCGGCTCTTGCAGCCTATCCGATGCTTGCTTGTCCTGTAGTGGATAAATTCATAGGTGTGTTGCCGGGACTCGGGGGGAATCATGCTGACATCATTTATTGTGCGGGGAATGAAAATGTTTATCATTTCCTGCAAGACGTTCTTGATGAGGTAATGGCGCTTTTTCCTTCCCGGTATATTCATTTAGGGGGTGATGAGGCTTGGAAAACGCATTGGAAGCAATGCCCGCTTTGCCAGAAACGTATCAGAGAGGAAAAACTGGCGGATGAGGAAGATTTGCAAGGCTATTTTATGCGACGTATGAGCAAGTATGTACAAAGCAAGGGGCGTGAAGTGATGGGATGGGACGAACTGACCCAATCGCAGATACCTGATGATGCTATTATATTCGGCTGGAGAGGTATGGGTGAAGCTGCGCTAAAAGCAGCCGGGCAAGGGCATCGCTTTGTAATGACTCCTGCTCGTGTCATGTATCTTATCCGTTATCAAGGTCCCCAATGGTTTGAGCCATATACCTATTTTGGAAATAATACATTGAAAGATATTTATAGTTATGAACCTGTGGAACCGACTTGGAGTGATGGGATAAAGTCGCTGTTGATGGGTGTGCAAGGTTCTATGTGGACAGAGTTCTGCAACCGGACCAGTGATGTGGAATATATGTTGTTCCCTCGGTTGGCGGCTGTGGCTGAAGTAGGGTGGACTATACCAGGAAAGAAAGACTGGAGCCGCTTTCTGAAAGCATTGGATCATTTTACGGAACGATTGGCCGTCAAAGGAGTGAATTTCGCCCAATCAATGTATAATATTCAGCACTCTGTAACGGTTCGCGATGGCAAGTTACAAGTCACCCTGGATTGTATTCGTCCCGATGTGGAGATAGCCTATACCTTGGACGGGAGTGAACCAACGGTCAACTCTCCGCGCTATGTAAAACCTCTGATTGTAAAACAGAGCACTTTGCTGAAATGTGCAACTTTTTACAATGGAAAGTGCATGGGGAAAACGCTGACGTTGCCGGTTGGTTTGAATAAGGCGACAGCTTGTACAGTATATACGGACTCTCCGGCAAAGGATGTGCTGGTTAACGGAGTCAGAGGGAGCAGTCGCAGTTCTGACTTTGAATGGGCGTCATGGGAAAATAACGATACAATCTGCATCACCCTTGACTTAGGCAAGAAAACCTGTATGCAGAAACTCATAATGGGATTCAACAACAGTTACGGCATGGGCATCCACAAACCACGCAGGATAGAGGTCTGGGTATCGCCGGATGATCGTCAATACCGGAAAATAAAAGAACAGTCCTTTGCAGAGACGGAAATATTCAGACAGGGTATGTTTACAGAGGATGTACAGTTTGATTTAAAAGATGAGTCTCGCTATGTGCGTATTGTTGCCTATGGAGCTGGTATGAATCCGCCAACGCATGTTCGTCCGGAGCAAGAAACGAAAGTGTGCATAGATGAGCTAATTATTGAATAGAAAAAGAATGACCATGAAAAAGACATTTTTTTCAGTTTTGATGTTGTTGGGCTGTTATACACAGTCCAATGCACAGGAATATTACGAAAAGCATTTGGAATTTCCACCACAAGCTACGGTGGAGGAGAAAATAGACATGGCATCCCGGTTAGTACCCACACCACAGCAACTGGAGTGGCAGCAGATGGAACTAACGGCTTTTTTACATTTTGGTATCAATACTTTTACAGGACGTGAATGGGGAGATGGCAAGGAGGATCCTGCGCTTTTCAATCCCACCGGACTGGACTGCGAGCAATGGGTGCGTGCCTTGAAAGAAGGAGGTTTCAAGATGGCTGTCATTACTGCCAAGCATCATGATGGCTTTTGTCTATGGCCTACCAAGACTACCCGGCATTCTGTTGTCTCGTCACCCTGGAAGAATGGCAAGGGAGATGTGGTGCGCGAATTACGCAATGCCTGCAAGAAATATGGCTTGAAGTTCGGTATATATCTTTCACCCTGGGATCGCAATGCCGAATGTTACGGACAAGGCGATGCTTATAACCGGTTCTTCATCGAGCAGCTTACGGAGTTGCTTACCAACTATGGAGAGGTGCATGAAGTGTGGTTCGACGGAGCCAATGGGGAAGGGCCTAATGGCAAAAAGCAAATTTATGATTGGGAGGCTATTGAGCGTACAATCCGGCGTTTACAGCCCAAAGCGGTTACTGCTGTCATGGGCGATGACGTTCGTTGGGTAGGCAACGAGAAGGGCATCGGACGTAAGACAGAATGGAGCGCTACGGTATTGACTCCTGGTATTTATTCCCGTGCCATAGGACAAAATAAGGAGCTGGGCGTATTTGGCAAGTCAAAAGATTTGGGAAGCCGGGACATTGTGGCGCGCGCAAAAGAGCTTTTTTGGTTTCCTTCGGAGGTGGATGTATCTATCCGTCCGGGCTGGTTTTACCATTCCAAGGAGGATAGTCATGTAAAATCGCTTGCGCATCTGGCAGATATCTACTTCAAGTCGGTAGGATATAATTCGGTGTTATTGCTCAATATTCCACCCGATAAGTCGGGACTTATCCATGAAAATGATTGCCGCAGGCTAAAAGAGTTCTCTACTTACCTCAAAAATACTTTTGAAAAAGATTATCTGAAGAGGGGGAGAACACGGTGGGAAGCCCTATCAGGTACATCGAAAGAATACATGGTACGGAAGGATGCTCTTGTAAACACATTTATGATTCAGGAGGATATAACCAAAGGCCAACGTGTGGAAAGTTTTTTATTGGAAGGCTATTGGGATGGGAATTGGCGGACACTCGCCGAAGGTACTACTGTGGGCTACAAGCGTTTGGTGCGTTTTACAGAGTGCCAACCGGAGAAAATTCGTCTGACGATACGCTCTGCGCGTAACGCAGCCCACATTTTGCGTACGGGACTTTTTTATGCCCGTCCGCTGACAGACAATAGCGCTAAAGTGCAGTTGGGCAATGTGCCGGTAAGCCAATGGCGTCTTTCCGGTACGGATGAGACTATGCGGAAGGCTTTTGATAAAAATGTACAGACAGTATGGCGTACGGAAGGGCTCAAAACATTCACTGTAGATTTGGGGCGCGATGCCGAAATCACCGGATTTAGCTATACCCCTGCGCAGGACGATAATCTGGCAGGAACTATCTATAAGTACCGTTTTGAAGTCAGTATGGATGGCTCGCATTGGAAAACATGTGCCACATCCGGGGAGTTCAGTAACATTATGCATAACCCTGTGACTTGTTTCGTACACTTTGAACAAAGTTATAGAGGACGTTTCTTTCGTCTGGTTCCTCTTGCTGAAATAAGTGGGAAACCATGCACATCGATTGCTGAAATAGGAATATTCGCTGTTGCTTTACCTGCTAAAGATGATGAATCTGCAGTCTATCCCGTTCCCGGTGCACCGCTTACTTTAAAAGTTGGGGATGCCCATCCGTCGGTGGATGGATGGAGTTTTTTCACTGCACATGAATTTCTGGAGCGGGATACCCGTAATGGACTGCCGTTGGGATTCATCGAACATCGAGGCAAGCATATGAGTCGTGATGCTCGGGTAGATAACAGCCGTTGTTCGGAAGTGAAGAATGGTGTATTGCAGATTCGTAGCATAGAAGAAGCCGATTCGGTGGATAACCGTTTCGGTAAGCGTGTGAAATTCTCACATGGATGTTATCGGACTGCTCTGCCCGGAAGTAGTGAGGAGTGGTGTAATTTTACAGAAAATATGCGCATTGAGGTGCGATTCAAACGTAATGCCTATGAGGGGTTCAACGATGCGTTGTGGTTTATGGGCAATAATAATCTTCCTTGGCCTGCCAATGGTGAGATAGATCTTTTGGAGAACCCTAAAAGGAAATTGAACAACCGTGCTCATTTCACCCTGCACTCGGAAAATCATTATGCCGGTGTCATTGGGGGGGCAGGAAGTGTTACCTCGTCTATTGAAATCAGAGATATGTCAAAATGGAATATCTATTGGTTGGAATGGTATCCCGACCGTATAGTAGGTGGGGTAAATGGAGCTACTTATTTTGAGCACAAACGAGGGGAAAATGGTAATACCGATTGGCCGTGGAGTGATCCTAAAGGTTTCTTTATGATTTTTAGTACCGGTATCTCAACCAATCCCAAAGCATGGGCCGGAGCTGTGAAACCTGAACTGTGGGACAACAGCGCCATGCCTTGTATGTACATAGATTGGATACGTGTTTATGTCAATAAACAATATAAAGGAGCGGCAGCTCCTGCCGTGAAATACTATTAGAAGGAGAACAGGCCGATGTTAAAAGCAGGACTGGGAGTACGGTCCGTTATGTGCAATAGTCGGGATTTGTTTTTTCATATATTGGCAAGGAGGAGCAGTACACGATGTTGTATCGCTCCTCTTTCCATTTATAAGCAAGCCAAATAAAATGGGGCAATATGGGGTCAATGTAAAAACCTGAGGGGTAATATTTGTAAAAATCCTATCTTTGCATAAAACTAACTCAGAAATCTTATGGACAACAACGGCTACCGTCTCCTTCTTCCTGAAGGGACATTGGATTATTTCATCATCTCGGACGTAAAGGAAAGCGCATCGGAAATAGTGATTTATTTAGAAGAAAAGAATGAAGTTCCTAAAGAATACGCAGGAATGAAAGTTGAGAGCAAGGGTTTTTACGAACCTGTTGTGGTTCAGGATTTCCCCATACGCGGCAAGAAGCTTTTTCTGAACGTGCGCCGGCGCAGGTGGGTTGTCAAGGATGAGAACCGTTACGTGAGCCGTGACTGGAAACTGGTTGCCGGTGGTAGCCGTATGACGCATGAATTTGCGTCTTTTTTAAAAGAATTATATTGATAAGCTGCCGGTGGGCTGCAGGCTGTTGGGAACGCTGTTCGGGGTCGACGGGGAACTGCTCGAGCGGCAATACCGGAATCACCTGAGCGGTTATCTCTGTTGGGAGCAGCTTCCTCATGCCGAAGAATGGCTTCTTTTCGAGAAGAACATCGGTGTTTATGTGGGACTGGATGAAGTCTGCCTTTCCCGCGGAGAATTATATACCGTGTTGATAAACAAGGAGAGAAAAGGCCGTTCGGGCAGTCTTATCGCCGTTGTGAAAGGAACAGATGTAAAGACCGTGACCTCCGTACTGCTCCGTCTTTCCCGCCGCAGACGCTTTCAGGTCAGGGAGATAACCATGGATATGGCTCCGAACATGGAGCAGATCGCCCGCCTCTGTTTTCCCGCCGCACGCCGCGTCACAGACCGTTTCCATGTGCAGAAACTCGCTTATGAGGCGGTTCAGGATATGCGCGTTAAAGCACGTTGGGAGGCTTTGGACGAAGAATCTGTTCAGATCGCCCATGCCAAAGCCTGCGGGAAGATATATCATGCGCCGGTCTTTGAAAACGGTGATTCACGCAAACAGCTTCTTTCGAGAAGCATTTACCTGTTATATAAGAAGGAATCCTTGTGGACGGAATCACAGCGCGTACGCGCCGGCATCCTGTTCCGGGAGTATCCCGATATTAAGAAAGCATACTACCTCTCCATGAGGCTCGGACTGATATACCACCAATGCAGGTACAAGGATGCGGCATTGACGCATCTTGCCCGCTGGTATGACGAGGTGGAAAAATCAGGGTTTCTTGCTTTCGGAAGAGTGGCACGTTCCGTACAGATGCATTACCGGGAAATAATCAACTTCTTTGACAGACGTTCAACAAACGCTGCTTCCGAATCGTTCAATGCAAAAATAAAGGAGTTCCGCACACAATTCAGAGGAGTAAAGGACAGAGCTTTCTTCCTGTTCAGACTGGCGAAAATTTATGCATAAACTATGAATCCCTCAGGTTTTTACGTTGACCCCCGTTTACATCAAAGCCGTCAAATCGCAGTATATACAAAAGAAAAAAGCAGCTATCTTTTTAGATAACTGCTTGATTTTCAAGTGATCCGCTTGGGACTCGAATTTTATTCTAAATCTCTTGATAATCTGCATGTTATTTGTGAAACGATTATATCTCCACCGATTTCACCTTGTGACTATTACCTCATTATGCTTGGTTTAGCCGACCCGATTACTTATTACAATACAAATATACGAAATAATTTAGAGATATGGAAAATTTATATACTTTGATTTATTAGTTTGGATAAAAAATCACTTTCGGAAGGCTTCCATCCTATTTGATTCCAATAGTTTTTTTATGTCAGATTCTTTATATAGGATTTTACCTCCAAGCTGATAATATGCCAATTTGCCGGCTGAACGGTATTCTTGCAGAGTACGTTTTGAAAGTCTTATCATCCGCGACAATTCGGCATCCGTGATGAAACGTTCATTGTCCAGCATAGGAGTGTAGTTTTCAAAAGAACGGGAAATAAGATTCAGCAGATTTTCCAGTTCTTCAAAAAAAGCCTGCACTTCGGGATTGTCTTTAGTTACCAATTTGTTGTCCATATTATTTTTTTGATTGAATATTTCTTTTCTCAATGAAATTCCAAATCTCTCTCTTATTGTAGAATATTTTACGCTCAATCCGAGTGTAGGGTATACTTCTGTTGTCTCTCAGATTTTGTAAAGTTCTGGGAGATATTTTCAGGAGAAGGCATACCTCCTGATTATCCAACCATTCCTCTGTATTTTTGGCTGATGCTTTTCCTACGATTTGTCTGATTCTCGTGGAAAAATTCTTCAATGTCATCTTCATTTTCTGAAAAGTTGCAGCTTCGATGTTCACAATTTCCATATGTTTCTTTTTTGTTTTTTTTACAAAAGTAAGATGGTTGTTTCCTTTTTCCAAGGAAAGTGGTACAGATGGCATTACATTACATCAGAAGACTATGTGAGTAGTAATATTTTGTGTTTTTAGTATTATTCTCTTTCTTGATGCAGAATTTATGACGTTTACAACTATTAGTGAAAATATGTCAATATAACAGGTCGTTTCTTATCTGATTACCAAGAATGTACTTCAGATTGTTATTGTACTATGGTAGTAACAAGAGGAAAGAACTCTGGAAAAAACTTTGTTACGTAGGCAAAGGGAAGGGTGGAGAGGCTGTGGTGCGCCAGCCCGTTCCATGCAGAGCAGAGGGAGCTGAAGTCCCTTATTGCCTTAGGAACTGGAAAAATCGGTAGCATACCCATTGTATTGTTTGGAAAACAGTTGTTCCAGTTGGGCTCTGCAGTCTGTCAAAATATATCCTAGTTTCGGCTTGCCGTATTATCCGTCCGTGCGTCACGTCGGTCGCAGTGAGTCCCTATAATCTTTCCAAAAATTAAAACCATTTGTCCGGGCGTTTGTTTCCATGTGTATTTTCCGCGACTTGTCGCAAGGAAAATACACATGGAAAGCGAAGCGTTAATGCCCGTGACAAAAAGGTTTTGATTTACCTTTGATTATAGGGAATCTGCTGTAACCGTTCTGTTTTTCTGAAAAATATTTATTTTAAATTTAAACCGGAAGTGTACCCCTACCTCATTGTATGAAGAATAGTAGGGGGATTTTTTATACTTTGTCTTAAATGTAAAATCCGTATAATGAATATCTTTTTTTTATCTTTTGTGTTTTGGGAAATCCGTGTGAGTCTCACCAAACTGCTCCTTGTCATGTTTCGTGAAATAAGACGGTGGCGAAAAAACTACTTCATAAATAATTTTGGTTTCAGTCATATCAGAAGCGGCAATTAAGGAAGTGACTTGCTTCAAGTGCATTCGGTCTAGCTGTTCATTGGGAGGTCAGTACTAATGATGTTACCGTAGAATATAGATTTGTTTATGGTTTTTCTGCCAAAACTGTGCACTATACATTCACCATATTCTCTGGAGACATAGGCTCTCCGGTAAAAATTCCATTGCTTTACAACCATGTGGGGAGTCAGCTGTGTCAGAATTTCAGGGGATGATACCTATCGCTATTCCTTTTCAGCTGGGTTCTGTTATAATTTGGAGTTGATACTGCTGCTTTTTTTGATGATAGACAAGTTCAATATCTAGGAGTGGCAATGACGGACTGAATGGCGTTTCCAGCCCTTTTTGAATTTTTATGTTTAAGAGCTCCGGGATTAATTGACTCTTCCTTTTGCTTTTTTGTCCCTATCTTAGAGGCTATTTTTTCAAATCTTCGTTATGTTCGTAATATTTCCGAGTATATCCTATAAATTTCATCTTCTCTTTATTAACAGTTTAATAATTTATATTTCCGAATTCCATAATATGAGGCAGTATTGGAAATCGGTTATTATGATGCAGGTTTATTCTGTGCTTTTATCAGTAACTAACTACCGCCTCACTTTTTCAATTTATTGTATATGATAGTTGCATTCTTAGTATACTCTTTGTCAATCCCATTATACCGGCAACGTCCGTCTTAAATTTCGAACATTCTGCTCCGTGCCAGCATGCAGGCTCCAACTACTCCAGCTTTGTCTTTTAGCTTGGAAACAGTTACCGTGGCGTCTTTGTTGACCAGATTCAATGAGTATTTCCTTATTGCCGTTTTAATTGGCTGCACTATATAGTCTCCCGTCGATGATAGTGTACCTCCGATTATTACTAGTTCCGGATTAAATATGCTGATTAATCCAGCTATTTGCCTTCCTAGTTTTTGGCCTATTTCCTCCACTATCTCAATGCATAGCAAGTCCTCTTTGTTGACTGCAGTGATGATTTCATCCAATGTGGGCGGATTTTCTGCAGTCCGTTTTGACAGTATGGAGCTTTCTCCGCTACCGATTCTTTCCAACAGAATGCGGTACAGTGCCGCCCCTGAGGCTTCCGTTTCCAGGCATCCTTTTTTGCCGCAGTGGCACAGTATTTCATTATCGAAAACATTGACATGCCCGAATTCTCCGGAAAATCCAGATTTTCCCGTGTATACCTTCCCGTCTATGATGATGCCGATTCCGAGTCCCCAGCTTATGTTGACAAAAATGATGTCTTTTTCCCCTTTGACGCATCCTTGCATATGCTCTCCATAGGTCATGGCCCTTGTGTCGTTGTCTATGCAGACCGGGTACCCTATTTTTTCATTCAATACATCCGCCAAAGGACGCTCTGAAAAGTTGAACATGCTGAAACTATATCCTGATTCCGGATTTACTCTTCCGGAGATGTTGATGCAGATGTTCATTATCTTCTTGTCGTTGATTTCCGTTCCCTTTATGAAGTTTCGGATGAGTGCACACAGTTCTTCCAAAGCTTCCTGTGTATTTTCGAACTTGTATGGTATGTTCATCTTGATTTCCACCATATCCCCCTTGAAATTGATCAGTCCGATGTTTATGGCAAATTTCTTAATGTCCACCCCAATGAAGTATCCTGATTCTGGGTTGAGTCCGTATAGACTTGGATGGCGGCCGCTACTGGTCTCCAGTTTCCCGTAGTCGTTTATATAGTTGTCCTCACACATTTCATTGATGAATTTGGTGGTTGTGGGCACACTAAGATCGAGTTCCTTGGCTAAATCGGTAATAGTGGAACTTCCATTATATATATAATGTGTGATAATCCTTTTTTTCAAGAGTGCATTCTTGCTCCCGGCTTCCATTTCTTTTAATAAATTCTGTTTCATAGGTATATGTTTTTATATTATTTGCTCTATTTGATTTAATATATTGACATATTTGAATTAATTAGTTTGAAATATTGCGTATTTGATTCGCTATTATGTAAATTATTTAGTATATATGTATTAATATATGTTAAGTGTTAGCTATATATTAATCAAATACTTTATTAATTATTGCAAAGATAATAAATATATATATATTTGCAGCATGATAATTGAATAATAGCAATTAATATCTAAAACAATGGAAAGCATAATTGATTTTTATCTTGAAAAAGCGTATTCAATAGGTTTTATATATAATAGTTTATCTTAATTTTATTAATAATGAAAACACGCAGGGATTTTTTAAAGAGGACCGCTTTGTTGGGTGCGTCTGCATTCATGGCCCCTTCATTGTTAGGGCGAGAGAGTGATGGAGATTGTTTCTTTTCTCAAGAGTCTACCTCTTCCATGCTGGTCCCCATGGGCGATGCACTTAAAATTACCGGCACGTTCTTGGATGAGATATCCCATGATATTCCCCATCAGAATTGGGGGGAAAGGGAATGGGATCAGGATTTTCGGTATATGCGGAGTATTGGAATTGACACGGTCATAATGATCCGGTCGGGCTATCGCAAATTCATCACTTATCCTTCAGCGCATTTATTGGGCAAAGGGTGTTATATGCCTTCTGTCGATTTGCTGGATATGTTCCTTCGCCTAGCGGATAAGTACAGCATGAAGTTTTACTTTGGTCTCTATGATTCAGGACGTTACTGGGATACGGGCGACCTTTCTTGGGAGATAGAGGATAACAAATACGTGATAGACGAGGTTTGGCAGAACTATGGCAGCAAATACAAGAGTTTTGGAGGTTGGTATATTAGCGGTGAGATAAGCCGTGCTACCAAGGGAGCTATCGATGCTTTCCATGCTATGGGCAAGCAGTGCAAGGACGTTTCCGGAGGTCTGCCCACTTTCATCTCGCCGTGGATTGACGGGAAAAAGGCCGTGATGGCTAACGGCAGTTCACTGACGAAAGCCGATGCTGTGTCAGTGGATGAACACGAGCGCGAATGGAACGAGATATTCGACGGCATACACGACGTAGTGGATGCCTGCGCTTTTCAGGACGGACACATCGACTACGATGAACTGGATGCCTTCTTCACAGTGAACAAGAAACTGGCAGACAAGTATGGCATGCAATGCTGGACCAATGCCGAAAGTTTCGACCGAGATATGCCCATCAAATTTTTCCCTATTAAGTGGGACAAGCTACGAATGAAGCTGGAGGCTGCCAGACGTGCTGGCTACGACAAAGCCATCACTTTTGAATTCTCCCATTTTATGAGTCCGCAATCCGCCTACCTACAGGCAGGGCATCTGTACAACCGTTATAAGGAGTATTTTCACATCAAGTAAGCACGCTAAATGTACAATAACCATGAATTCTACAGTAAATCTCCATTATCTGATATTCCTTTCTGTGGTGGCTGCTTTGGGTGGTTTCCTTTTTGGTTACGATGCTGCAGTCATTTCAGGTACTATCTCGCAAGTGACATCACGCTTTTCACTTGATGAAATACAGGTAGGCTGGTTTGTCGGCTGTGCATTGATAGGTTCTATCATCGGCGTGTTGATGGCAGGCAAGTTGAGTGACCACTGGGGACGTAAGGTGACGATGCTCGTGGCCGCTATCTTTTTCTCCGTGTCCGGTATCGTTTGTGCATTTGTCAATTCGTTCGACCAGTTGGTGATGGCACGTATTCTAGGAGGTGTCGGTATCGGTGTCGTTTCCATTGTTTCACCGCTTTATATCTCCGAGGTTTCCATCGCAAAATATCGCGGCCGTTTGGTTTCCCTTTACCAACTTGCCGTTACTATCGGTTTTCTAGGAGCTTACCTCACTAATTTCCAGTTGCTTCATTTCTCACAGAGTGGTATCATGCTGGGTAACGAGTGGATGAATCGTATCTTTGTGTCCGAAGTGTGGCGGGGAATGTTGGGAGTCTCCGGAATCCCATCCGTGCTCTTTTTTTGCATTATCTTCTTTATTCCCGAGAGTCCCCGCTGGCTTATCCTGAAGGGACGTGATGCACGTGCTGTAAACATTTTCCGTAAAATATACCTCTCCGAGGCGGAGATGAATGCCCAGTTGCAAGACACCAAATCCGTTATCTGCTCCGAGGCTAAATCTGATTGGAAGTTCCTGCTTCAACCAGGCATCTTCAAGGCCGTACTGATAGGTGCCGCCATTGCCATTCTCGGTCAGTTTATGGGTGTGAATGCCGTACTCTATTACGGTCCCTCTATTTTCGAGAAGGCCGGTCTGTCGGGCGGTGACGCCTTGTTCAGCCAGGTGCTGGTGGGCATAGTCAATGTAATGACTACCATCATTGCCGTATTCATCATTGATAAGGTGGGGCGCAAGAAGCTGGTCTACTACGGTGTGTCCGGAATGGTGCTCTCGTTGCTGTTCATCAGTTTCTACTTTCACTTTAGCGAAAGCATGGGGTTACCCAACTCTTTTCTACTTTTCTTCTTTCTTTTCTACGTCTTCTGTTGTGCTATCTCCATTAGTGCGGTCATCTTCGTACTGCTGTCCGAAATGTATCCCACGCGCATCCGCGGCATGGCTATGTCCATCGCCGGGTTTGCCCTATGGATAGGTACTTATCTTGTGGGCCAGCTCACCCCCTGGATGCTCCAGAATCTTACTCCAACCGGAACATTCCTGCTGTTCGCCCTCATGTGCGTGCCCTACATGTTGATAATCTGGAAACTGATTCCAGAAACCACAGGCAAGTCGCTGGAGGAGATAGAATGCTACTGGATGAAGAAAGAATAAAATCGACCTTATTTATAATAATCAGGTTTCGGACTTTCGAAGCCTGAATCACAAATAATAACCTTCAAACATACCATTATGGATTTTAAAAAATTAGCAGAACAGTACAAAAACGAGTTGCTTGACAATGTACTTCCTTTCTGGTTGCGACATTCGCAGGACTTTGAATGCGGAGGTTACTACACATGTCTGGACCGTGACGGTCGGGTGTTCGACACGGACAAGTTTATCTGGCTGCAGGGGCGCGAAATATGGCTGTTCTCCATGCTCTACAACAAGGTGGAAAAACGTAAGGAGTGGCTCGACTGCGCCATTCAAGGCGGCGAGTTCCTAAAAAAGTACGGCCACGACGGCCACTATAACTGGTACTTCTCTCTCGATCGCCAAGGTAATCCGCTGGTGGAACCCTATAACATCTTCTCCTATACCTTCGCAACAATGGCGTTCGGGCAGCTCAATCTCGCTACCGGCAACCGGGAATACGCGGAGATAGCTAAGAAAACGTTCGATATCATTCTCTCTAAGGTAGACAATCCCAAGGGGCGATGGAACAAGCAGCATCCCGGTACACGTAACTTAAAAGGATTTGCTCTTCCAATGATACTTTGCAATTTGGCGTTGGAAATAGAACATTTATTGGCTGAAGACTATTTGTTAAAGACGATGGATACTTGTATCCATGAAGTGATGGAAGTATTTCTGCGTCCGGAACTAGGAGGAATTATTGTGGAAAATCTGAACGAAGATAATAGCTTGGTGGATTGCTTTGAAGGTCGTCAGGTAACCCCCGGCCATGCTATTGAAGCTATGTGGTTTATTATGGATTTGGGCAAACGCTTGAATCGTCCGGAATTGATAAATAAGGCTAAAGATACTGCATTGAAAATGTTGGAATACGGTTGGGATGAAGAATTTGGCGGTATATACTATTTTATGGATCGTAACGGATTCCCCCCGCAACAATTGGAATGGGACCAAAAACTCTGGTGGGTACACATCGAGACGCTCATCTCTATGATAAAGGGTTACCGGCTGACAGGCGACAAGAAATGTCTGGAATGGTTTGAACGTGTCCACGACTATACTTGGAAACATTTTAAGGATACCGAATATCCCGAATGGTATGGCTACCTGAACCGTCGCGGTGAGGTGCTTCTCCCACTCAAGGGGGGTAAATGGAAAGGATGTTTCCATGTACCTAGAGGACTTTACCAATGTTGGAAGATATTAGAAGAATTAGCGAAATGATACTCCAACTGTTTTTAAGAATTCAAAGACTTAAAAACCTTTTTAACTTAAAAATTAAAAACTATATGAAAAAAGAAACTCATGCAATGAAAAGCACTCGATGGATGAAGGCTGTAGCGCTTTCATTCTTCGCATTATTGCTATGCTCTGTAAACGGTTACGCACAGAACATGACCGTCACGGGCAGGGTCTCGGATGCCATGGGCACGCTTCCTGGTGTCAGTGTTTCCGTCAAAGGTACCACCAGTGGTACGGTGACCGACGCGGATGGAAAATACTCTTTGAATGCGGATAGGAATGCCACGCTAGTATTCTCTTTTGTAGGAATGAAATTTCAAGAAGTGGCTGTCAACGGCCGTAAGGTGATAAACGTCACGATGGTTGATGATGCAGAACTACTAGACGAAGTAGTAGTAGTAGGTTATGGCACACAAAAGAAATCCTCACTGACCAGTGCCGTGTCTGTCGTGAAAGGTGAGGAACTATTGAAAGCCCCTGCCACCAATGTATCTCAATTGCTGGGTGGTCGCCTACCAGGTATTTCCTCCTTGCAGGAATCCGGCGAACCAGGTTTGGACCAAGCTTCTTTAAAAATTCGTGGTTCCGTCTATAGTGTTTCCTACGTGGTGGACGGTTTTCCCGTGAATAGTATCAATGACATTGATCCCAACGACATTGAGAGCGTATCCGTGTTGAAGGATGGCGCTTCGGCTGCCATTTACGGTTTGGCCGGTGCTGGCGGCGTCATTATTATTACCACCAAACGTGGTGAGGTCGGAAAAACCAAGGTGACTTACGATGCCTCATACGGTGTCTCCATGAATGCCAACTTTCCAAAATTCATGAATGGACCGCAATATGCACATTACTATAATATGGCGCAGATGATGGATCAACTGGCAAGTGGTGCCATCAAAGACCGTAACGAGTACGTACCTTATTACACAAAAGAGAATATCGAAGCCATGACCAACGGTGACTCCACAGACGGATGGGATAACGTGAACTATATAGATAAAGTGTTCGGAACAGGCACCAACCAGAAGCACAGTATCACCGTGCAGGGCGGCAACGAGAAGATGCGTTATTTCACTTCTCTTGGCTATATGGGACAGAATGGTAACATTGACAATTTCGATTACCGCCGTTACAACCTGCGTGCCAACATCGAGAGTGAGTTTGCCAAGCACTTTAATTTTAAGCTCGGCGTATCAGGCGTAGTAGGCCGCCGTAGCACTCCTGCCTTCAATTCAGGTGGTGGTGATAACGGTAATGAAGAAGTCGGTTTCCTCTCCATTGCTCGCCAGACCATCCAAATGCACCCTTATCTACCCGAACGCTACAATGGTATGTACACGGCAGCTATCCAGAAAAACACCTCCTTACCAAACAGTCCGTTGGCCGCAATCTATGAATCCGGCTACAAAAAGACTCGCAGTCTCGAAGGGAATGTTAATTTAGAATTGACATACAACGTGCCTTGGGTGAAAGGGGTGGCACTGAAGGTCAACGGCTCTTACAATTATTCTACATCCCACAACAAGAATCTGAATACCCTTTATTCCGTCATGGGCTATAACAACGGGACATGGAGTAAGTATGAAGATCCGCGCGGTACATCAGACGGTACGGCATTGGGTGAAGGACAGACTACATACGAGCAAATGGTGGGACAAGCCAGTATCAATTATACCAGCAACTTCGGACTACACAATGTGGAAGCATTGGCCTTGGTGGAAGCTCGCGACAATAAAGGATGCGGACTTTCTGCATATGCTAAAAATCTCCCTTTCATTCAACTTCCGGAATTGGGGTTTGGAGTACCGACAAAAGACCCAATCGGTGGTTGGAGTATAGCTTCCCGTACAGCAGGCTATGTATTTCGCTTGAAGTATGACTACAACAGTAAATATATGGCTGAATTCACGGGACGTTACGATGGTTCATACAAGTTCTATGGCATGGGCAAACGTTGGGGATTCTTTCCGTCAGCTTCGCTAGGTTGGAGAATCTCCAAGGAAAAATTCATGGAGGGCCTTGATTTCATCAATGACTTGAAAGTACGTACTTCCATCGGTTTGCTGGGCAACGATGCTGTTTCCGAATACGCTTTCCTCAGCACCTATAGCCAATGGAAAAGTGGCGTAATTTATCCCTTAGGGGCGTCTGCCGTGAAGTCGCCTGGCATCTATACTAGCGGCATTCCCAATCCTAACTTGACATGGGAGAAAACACTCTCCTGGAATACTGGCTTTGATGCCACGCTTTGGAACGGATTACTGAGTATCGAGTTGGATGCTTTCTATAACTATACCTATGATGTGTTAACCGGTATGGGTGGCGGTAAGCCATCTTCTATGGGTGGTTATTACCCCACATACGGCAATCACAATGCACTTGACTCAAAAGGTATTGACATACTGCTAAGCCATCGTAGCAAATTCCAGTTGGCTGGAAGTCCTTTGCAATACAACATCAGTGGTAATCTGACTTATTCCAAGACCCGTTGGCTAAAGTATCTAGATGATCCCAACATCATGGAATGGCAAAAAATGGTGGGCACCACCTATGGCACCATCTACGGTTGGAAAGCCGACGGATTGTTCCGTTCAGAAGAAGAGATAGACAACTCTGCTTGGTATGGTAGCCGTCCCTGTGTGGGCGACATCAAATATGTGGATATGAATGGTGACGGTAAGATTGACAGTCAGGACCGTGGTGCTTTTGGGCGTTCCAACCGTCCGCAACTTACATTCGGTTTGAATATTGGTGCTTCCTGGAAAGGCTTCGATTTCAACGCACAATTCACTGGCGGTGCTCTTTTCGATGTATCTTTGACCGGCACCTATTATAACGGTTATGATGACAATACCATTTGGACACAGACTTTCAAGGAGAATGCCAACTCGCCTCTCTTCCTTGTGGAGAATGCCTATAGCATCGACAATCCGAACGGCTCTTTCCCACGTATCACACTGGGAAGTACCGGCCACGGTGGGGACAATGGTTTGAGCTCTTCTTTCTGGTGGAGAGACGGCAAGTATATACGTTTAAAGTCTGCACAGATAGGTTACACTTTTCCGAGAACATGGATGAGCAAATTGAATATTCAAGACCTGCGTATCTTTGTGGAAGGCAGTAATCTCTTCACTATTGATGGGTTGCCTGAAGGTATTGATCCCGAATCTCCTGGCGTAAACAATGGTTACTATCCGCAACAACGTACTGTGATGGGTGGTCTTACATTAACTTTCTAAAAATGATGAATATGAAAAAAATTATAATAGGGCTATGTTTGATGGGAGCTACGCTGACCTCTTGTAATGAATTTCTGGATATGACTCCCACTAATAGCATTTCAGACAAAAGCATATGGACAGATGTGACTACTGCTGAGTATTCTGTAAACTACCTATATAGCTACATTTATGACGTAATGGCAAACCAGTGTGTGGCCGGAGAGACTGAATCCCTGACCGATCAACTGAAATATGGGTCATACAACTACAATGCATTATGCTTCATCCCCAGTGAGATAGCCTACGGTGGGAACAATCTAACAGCGAATTATGTAGACATATATTTGGGGTATTGGGGAAAATGGTATGAGGCTATCCGTCGTACTAATCAGGAACTCTCCTCTTTACTTAAATACGGCACATTGTCTGAAACGGATGCCATTCGTCTACAGGCTGAGATGCGCTTTATTCGCGCCTATCTCTATTTTGACCTAGTGAAGCGCTACAAAGAAGTAATCATTTATAATGAAGACCTCACCGCCATCACCGAAAACAAAGCACTCAGCACCGAGGAGGAGGGGTGGAATTTCATCCAGCAAGATTTGGAATATGCTGCCGTTAACCTGCCCGAGGCGAAAGATGCCAACGGACGTGTAAATAGAGGACAGGCTTGGGCTTTCATGTCACGTGCCATGCTCTATGCTGGGCGTTGGGCTGAAGCCAAAAGAGCAGCCGAAGAGGTGGAAAAACTGGGATATACACTGGAAGAGAATTATGCAGATAGTTATATGAAGTCAGTTGCTGAAGGAAATAAGGAAGCAATCCTGCAATACTGCTTCGACCGTAAATTGGACATAACACACAGTTTTGACTTCTATTACACTCCGGGTGGAGATTATGCCTTAAATGGACAAATCGGCGGTGGATATGGTACTCCCTCACAAGAAATGGTGGAATCATACGAATATGCCGAGAAAGGCGGTTTCCCGGACTGGACTGCTTGGCATGCTGAGGGTGTAACAGACACTCCTCCATATGAAGAACTGGAACCTCGCTTCCAGGCATCTATCCTATATAATGGTGCCGACTGGAAAGGTCGTAAAATCGAAACATTTGTAGGGGGGGCCGACGGTTTCTGTGTGTGGAATAAGGAGCCGGAACCCCAAGGACGTACTACTACCGGTTACTACCTGCGCAAACGCGTGGACGAGAAGCACGATGTTATCAATGAAAACGGTAGTGTACAGCCCGTTACCATTATTCGCTATGGAGAAGTATTACTTAACAAAGCCGAAGCCTGCTACCACTTAAACGATGCTGTCGGCGCTAATGCAGCTATAAAGGCTATTCGTTCACGTGTAGGTTTACCTTATGTAGATAAGGCAGGAGATAACTTGTGGAATGCCATTCGTCAAGAGCGCAAGATAGAGCTGGCATACGAAGGACAGTGGTATTGGGATCTCCGACGCTGGAAGATGGCCCAACAACAATATCCTATAGGATTAAGTGGTTATCAGTTGCATGGTCTGCGGATAGAAAAGCAACCTAATGGTGGCTTTGTATATAATTACGTCTCTGTAGACGATAGAGAGCGTAACTTCCCCGAACGGATGTACCGTTTCCCATTGCCATCCAGTGAGCTAAGCAGTAACGCTGCGGTGACTCAATATCCCGAATGGAAATAACCTATAACGAGTAAATAATTATGAAAAAAATATATATCTTATTGGTAGGAGCTATGGCTTTATTCTCTGCTTGTCATGACCCCGAATACGTGCTGCCTACCGCTGATCACCAGGGGTTCACCAGCTTAACAGCTATCTTCACTTCCGGTCCGTTTGTTGGTCAAGAAATGGCAAAGCTCAACATCTCGGAAAATGAAACAAGTGATCGTTATATTATTCAGGTACCTTGGTACTATCCTGAGACGTCAGACAATGAAACGGCACAATACATGACCAATGTGCGCGTACGTGCAGAGCTGCAGCCTAACTGCACAATCGAACCGGGGTTGGGTATCCTTGACTTGACACAGGACAACTACTTTACCTATACTAATGCCCAAGGGGTACAGCGTGAAATCTGTATAACGGGAGAACGAGTGAAATCGAACAAATGCGAACTGGTGGCTTTCAACATCGTGGAACCGGTGATTGCAGGCGTAGTGAACAAAAACACTCGAAAAATCTCCCTCATTTCCTCAGATGATTTATCTGCCTGCCTGGCCGAGGCACAGCTATCTCCTCATGCCACCATCTCTCCTGACCCGTCCATTGATCCCATCAATTACAATGTTCCTATGGAATTTACGGTAACGGCACACAATGGAGTGGACAAGACTGTTTATACTGTGGTAAAAGAGGTTCCTGACAAGATTTCCAAAGGGTTCAATGCTAACCATACAGAATTGCTCTTCAACTTCGACCCAGTCTCCAACTTAGGTGTACCCAATTATTCGGTAGGAGTAGGCCCAACAATAGCCGCTTTGGACGGACAGTTGATTATCTGTTATGGCGACGGTTCCACACCGATTTGTTTGAACGGCCTGAACGGCTCCAAAATAGGTGAAATCAACCTGGGAAATGCCATAGCTGGTAGTGTGACGAATGATGAAGCCGAGAATTTGCTGATTGTGAACCATGCCAACGCTGGTGAAACGGTGAACATCTATCGTACTGCTTCCACAAAAGATGTACCCACACTGTTCCACTCATTCACTAACTTATCTACGTTCCCAATGGGTTCCAAGATGAAAGTCATCGGTGACATTGATGAGGATGCTATCATCGTTATACCGAATGAAGGCATCTCTGGCGTATCAAGTTGCAATGAATTTACAGCGATCCAGGTTCGTAACAGTGTTATTGCCAGTGTTGAATCTATAAATATAGCAAACCCGGGTATTGCTTGGGGGGGGGCTCCTGTTAATACAGCTGGTATCGCTGCAGCAGATATCGATCTATCGGCAGGTTGGTTCGAATCCATGTACGACCCAAGTTATTTCCACTGGATTAAGGCTGATGGCAGTATTGGTGTCAAGTTAGGTTCCGATTCCAGCGGTTGGGGCCTGAACCCAAACTGCATTGATACAAAACGATTCAACAATGCTACTTATGCGGCACTGTTCGTAGTCAGCCACTTCCCGCATTGGGGCATGGGACCTCAACTCTACTTATTCAATGCCGATGATCCATCTACCATCTCAGGAGACAACGTGTGGGATTCTCCGGCATTGGCCATGAAAAATAATGCTATCAACTGGTATCAGACAGCTGATGCAGGTGCTGCTTCAGGTGACGTAGTGATAGCTCCCTCGGCCAATGGTTTCAAGATGTATGTTTATTATTACGACCACAATAGTGGTGTAATCGGTGGTTATGCCACTGACTGTATTGCCGATTGACCAGGTTTAAGTCTTCGGATGGCGTCTTCCCCCTCTACCTGATCAGGTAGAGGGGGAAATACCCTCTGTTTTCCGTAACAAGCATCCAAAGGAAGCATAAAGTAAAGAGTAAGTTTTCAATAGGTGTTTTACCTCTCCTGTCGTATCTTTTACGGATGCTTCTCTTTTCCGTAGCTTGGCAAGGTGTTATTTCTTCCATTAGAAGAATACCTTATGCGGATATAGACTGGTAACTAGGTGTAACGGGCAATTCCCTTATAGTATAAAGCATCTCGGATAAGAAAAAGAACCAGAAAATCCAACAAACTGTACTTACTTGGAGCTGTATGTATGGCTTTCTTTCTAAGAGAAAGCCATACATAGCTCCTAAAATATTGATACCAAAATGAAAAAAAAATTATGGATAGCCTCACTTTTCTCATTATGCCTCTTCGTTGCCTGCGGAGGCGATGACAATAAAATCCCGACTGGAACTGGGGGTGGAGAAGAGGATGGTGGAGGCACAGATAAACCGGCTGCGGTGGAAAAACCACGCTATGTCTGGATAGATGCTGCAGGAAACTTTGAACGCTATGCTAACAGCATAGATAACATAAAAGAAGACCTTAAGAGGGTGAAAGAAACCGGATTTACCGATATCGTTGTAGATGTACGTCCCACTACAGGCGATATACTTTTTAAGTCATCTGTGGGCGAACCACTGAAGAGGATTGACATTTGGAGCAATGAAGGCTATAAATGGATGGAGCGCACCGCCACATGGGATTATTTGCAGACCTTCCTGAATGAAGGGCGCAAGTTGGGGCTGAAGGTAAATGCCAGTATCAATACTTTCGTTGGCGGCTATCTCTGTCCCTACGGATTAGGCTACGAAGGAATGCTTTATCGCGACGCCTCGAAAAAGAAGTGGGCTACGGTAATCAATGCCACAGGCGGACAAGTGAACACCATGGACCTGCAAAACTGCGAAGCAGACTGGGGAGTGAAATTTCTCAATCCCGCCAATAATGAGGTACAGGAGTATCTGTTATCCTTGCTCTCCGATCTGGCCAAGTACAAGCCTGACGGCATAATACTGGACCGTTGCCGCTACGATGACTATGGTCTAATGAGCGATTTCTCGCCAGAGAGCCGAACGGAGTTTGAATTGTTCATAGGTGAATCGGTGGAAAACTTTCCTGCCGACATCATGAAACCCGGAACAGATATCCCCGGAAAATGGTATAAACGTTGGAATGCGTTCCGTGCCAAGACGATACACGACTTCATCATAAAGGCACACGATGAGGTAAAAGCCATTAGTCCCGATACTCGCTTCGGAACATACGTGGGAGCATGGTACTCCACCTACTACACTAGCGGTGTAAATTGGGCCAGTCCCAAATACGATCCTTCGGTCAAAGGGACTTATGCTTCATGGGCAGATAGCGATTATAAGAACTACGGTTATGCTGATCACTTGGACTTCATTTTTCTTGGTGCCTATGCCGGTGTGAACAGCATCTATGGACAAGGTGAGTGGACTATGGAAGGATTCTGTAAACAAGGACGTGAATTGCTGAAAGGTGATGTCTCTTTCTGCGGCGGTCCCGATGTGGGCAATGGCTCGGGCTGGGAGGAAGGTGGACAGTCTGCTAGGATAGGTGATGCAGTGAAAGTCTGCATTGACAACAGCGACGGATTCTTTGTTTTTGACCTTTGCCACATACAGATGTTTGATTATTGGGATGCTTTCAAACAAAGTTTTGACACTTATCTGAAAACACAGGAATAAAGAAAAATGACAAGAGAAATTTTTTTGATAAGAATATTGTTAACGGTCATGTTTGGCCTGTTTACGGGAAATTCATATGGTAAAGATTTGAAGGGAAGGGTGACATGCGAGGGTAAGGGACTGTCCAAAATTGTGGTAACGGACGGTACGGATTGCGTACTGACCGATGCCGAAGGCAGATTCCACTTGGAAGCGAAATGCGGAGTAAGGTTTGTCTACCTCAGTATGCCATCGGGCTACTTGGCTCCCTGCGAGCAAGGCAGCATTCCGATCTATTATAAAAAGATAGAGTTTGATACCAATCGCACCTACGACTTCGAGTTGCAACGAAACCCTATGGACGATACACACCACCTCTTCACCTTTCAGGCTGACGTACAAGTGACTTCAGAAAAGGATATCCGTCAATATACCAAGTATATGAAAGAGATGAAAGGCTACGTTGCCTCCTACAAAGATAAGATGGATGTGTTTGGTATAGACTGCGGCGACATGGTAGGTGACTCGCCCCATTTGTTCCCTTCTTACCTCAAGGCAGCTGCCAAATCCGGCCTACCGATATTCCGCTCCATCGGCAATCATGACATGACCTATGGTGGACGCACCTATGAGTACTCGTACAGCAAGTTCGAGGAGTTGTTCGGTCCCTGCTACTACTCCTTCAACAAGGGACGGGCACACTACATTGTACTGAACAACAATTTCTACGTGGGCCGTGACTACCAGTACATCGGCTACATAGACGAGCGAATTTTTACCTGGATGGAACAAGACCTAAAGCAGGTACCTAAAGGAAGCTTGGTGTTTGTTGTGGCACATATTCCCACCAGCCTCACTAAGGAACTGCAATGGAATGCTCTGATACAAGACGAGACCAGCAATGCGGCAAGTCTGTACGAACTGTTGAAGGAGTATAACGCTCACCTACTGACGGGACATACCCACTTCAATTTGAACGTTTGTTTCAATCCCCACCTGATGGAGCACAACACGGCATCCGTATGTGGTATCTGGTGGAAGTCGGACATCTGTATGGACGGTACTCCAGCAGGCTATGGCGTGTTCGAAGTGAACGGTAACCATCTAACTTGGCTCTACAAGGGGTTCGGACTGCCCGAAGAGTATCAGTTGCGCGTCTATCCCGCAGGCTGTTGCGAAGAGTATCCGCAGGACATTGTGGCTAACGTGTGGAATTGGGACGAACAATGGCAAGTGGAATGGTACGAGAATGGCAAGCGTATGGGCAAAATGACCCGCTTCACCGGCTATGATCCCGAAGCCCATGCCATCTGCTCGGACAAGAAACGCGTAGAGTATGACTGGATAACCCCTGCACAGACCGGGCACCTCTTCCGAGCCACACCCCAAAATCCGAAGGCGAAGATTGAAGTGAGGGTGAAAGACAGATTTGGAAGAGAATTTATTGAAGAAATCAATTAAATAAGGCTGTGTCAAAAGTATATGAATGTTTTTCATTATGACATATTTCTAAGCACAGATTGCGCGGATTCCACGAATATCTCTTACAAATCCACAGCATTCCGCGTAATCCTTGTCTAAAAGAAGACTTTAGAGAACTTTGACACATTTCATCCATTAAATCAGAAAAAACAACAATGAAAAAAGCAATTTTACTATTTGTCATCATGTTAACTATGTGCTCTTGCAGTACAAAAACAAAGCGAGAGGCGTGTACTTACAACCCAAAACCTGCGTTAATGTGGTTTGATGCCGAAGCCAACTTCGCACGATTCAGCCATAAGGATTCCATTGATTTCTATCTAAAAAAAATCAAGTCTTTGGGATTCACCCATGCCGTAGTAGATGTACGCCCCATTACCGGTGAAGTGCTATTCAATAGCAAATATGCTCCGCGCATGGAAGAATGGAACGGTGCACCACGCGGTGATTTCGACTATTTAGGCTATTTCATCGAACAAGGACACAAACAGGGGCTGGAGGTACATGCTTCGCTCAATGTATTCTGCGCAGGACACAACTACTTCGATCGCGGACTGGTATACAGCGGACATCCCGAATGGGCATCCACCGTCTACAATCCCGATCGTGGTCTGATACCCATCACTGAAGAGAAAGAAAAATATGGTACTATGATCAATCCACTAAACGAGGAGTATCGCATACATATCCTGAACGTACTAAAGGAGTTGCTGGTAAAATATCCGGCATTAGATGGTCTGATACTGGACCGAGTGCGTTATGACGGTATCAGCGCAGACTTCTCTGACCTCTCGCGTGAGACATTCGAAACCTACATCGGTGAGAAAGTTGAAAATTTTCCCGAAGATATCCTGCGCTGGAACAAGGAGGGTAAGCGACCGAAACCAGAATTGGGCAAGTGGTCAAAAAAATGGTTTGAATGGCGCACGAAAGTCATCACGGAGTTCATGGCAAAAATACGTGAGGAAGTGAAAGCGGTGAACCCGAAAATCTCCTTTGGGACATACACTGGTGCTTGGTATCCCTCTTACTACGAGGTGGGTGTGAACTTCGCCAGTCGCGAATATGACCCTTCACAGAAGTTCGACTGGGCCACTCCCCAATATAAGAATTATGGCTATGCCGAGTTACTGGATCTTTATGTCACAGGCAACTATTATACAGACATAACTATCGAGGAGTATAAAAAGAGTAACAATTGGGTGTGGAACGAAACAGACAGCCAGGCACAGCAAGGTACATGGTATTGTGTAGAAGGATCGTGTCAACAGTTGCGACGTATCCTGAACGGTCGTCCCTTCATGGGTGGAGTACTGGTGGACCTGTTCTACGACAACCGGGAGAAACTGACCTCTGCCATTGCAGAAAATCTGAAAGATGCTGATGGCTTGATGGTATTTGATATCGTACATATCATCACCAAAGATCTTTGGAAAGAAGTGGAGGCCGGAATGAAGGAAGGTGGAAATCTGCCCAACGAATAATAAATTATGCGAATCAGCAGTTGGCTTTCTGATTCAAAAATTAAAAATTAACAAATGTAAG
>OGOF01000131.1_pt1 | contig 54286 bp, 46 predicted proteins | sample 1552621 | NCBI WGS metagenome assembly OGOF01 (sample SAMEA2580156, study PRJEB22360) | human gut metagenome | biome: human gut; feature: human-associated habitat; material: faeces | place: Denmark | collected 2008/2010
CTACTTTATCGGGGTGCCCTTCAGACACCGATTCGGAGGTGAATAAATAACTCATCGTTTTAAATTGAAAATTGAGAATTGAAAATTGAGAATTAGGGGATAAACCACAGGTCGCAATTGACAATGCTCGTTAGTTATTAATCTATGACTGAATTGAACTTGGAAGGATTTTTCTGCCGGACGGCAACGAAAAGGATATGTTTTTAGCATTTTTTCCCGTGGTTGCAAGCAATACAAATCTATCCACGTCAATTCATTCGCAAAGATACGCAATAATTGAGAATTGAAAGTTGAAAATTGAAAATTATTTCTTCTTTTTGGAATTACGTAAGGCTTTTTTATATTTAAAACCGGCCTTCCATTTCGCTGAATCAGAGCCATGTGTCCCTTTCAAGAAATCAGAGAACTTGATTTTCTTACCATTCGAATCTTCCGCTTCGCCTTTCGCTTTCTTGAAGACGATCCCTTGCGTCATCGCTTTATTAATTTCTTTATTCATAACTCAAATCTCGTAGTTCATAATTAAAACTTATAATTCGGATAAAAGTTCACGCATCGTCTTGCCAAACACAGGATGTTTCACCAACGGAGCTACTTCTGCCAACGGTTCCATAACAAACGACCGTTTGTGCATCAGAGGGTGCGGTAGCGTCAGCCGCTCCGTATGCAGGATTTGCTCATCCACCATTAACAGATCGATATCGATGATACGGTCATGATACGCACCGTCACTTTTTTCGATACGTCCCATCTCGATCTCGATCAAACGGGTAGCGTCTAATAATTCCATAGGGGAAAGTTCCGTCGTCATAACGATCACGGCGTTCAAGAAAGTGTTGTCCGATTCAAATCCCCAAGGCTCCGTCTCATACATATCAGAAAGGGCAAGAACATCTCCCACCCTTTCAGCCAACAGCGCCGCCGCTGTCACCAAATTTCCTCGTTTATTACCTACGTTCGTACCTAATCCAAGGTAAGCTGTCGCCATAGAAACCGGATTAAAGGATTAGCATAGCGTCGCCGTAAGCACCGAAACGATATTTCTCTTTCAAAGCGATATCGTAAGCGTCCATGATCAACTCATAACCACCGAAAGAAGCTGTCATCATCAATAATGTAGACAACGGCATGTGGAAATTTGTCACCATGCTGGTAGCCACGCTGAAATCATACGGAGGGAAGATAAACTTATTCGTCCAGCCCTCGAACTCTTTCAGATGACCATCCGTACTTACGGCCGTCTCGATCGCACGCATCACGGAAGTTCCAACCGCACAAACCTTGTGCCCCTCATCCTTTCCCTTGTTCACGATATCCACTACATCGGCATTTACGACCATTTGCTCAGAATCCATTTTATGCTTTGTCAAATCTTCCACGTCGATCTCACGGAAATTACCCAAGCCCGAATGCAATGTCAAGAAAGCGAACTGGCAATCCTTGATCTCCAAACGTTTCATCAACTCACGGCTAAAATGCAATCCCGCAGCAGGAGCCACAACCGCACCTTCTTCCGCAGCGAAAATATTCTGATAACGATCCTCGTCTTCCGGTTCCACCTCACGTTCGATATACTTAGGCAGCGGAGTCTCGCCCAAGGCATACAAAGCCTTCTTAAACTCGTCGTGGTTCCCGTCATATAAGAAACGGAGCGTACGACCACGCGAAGTCGTATTATCAATTACCTCCGCGACCATGGAATCATCCTCGCCAAAGTATAACTTATTACCGATACGGATCTTACGAGCCGGATCCACCAATACGTCCCACAAACGTAAGTCCTCGTTCAGCTCGCGCAACAAGAACACCTCGATACGCGCCCCTGTTTTCTCCTTGTTACCGTACAAGCGAGCGGGGAACACTTTCGTGTTATTAAAGATAAACACGTCACCTTTTCCATAATAGTCTAGAATATCCTTGAATTCGCGATGCTCGATCTCACCCGTATCACGATGAACGACCATCAACCTCGACTCATCTCTGTTCTTCGCCGGATGTAAAGCGATTAATTCCGACGGTAAGTTAAATTTGAATTTCGAAAGCTTCATAATGCACTCTATTTATTTTTCTTCTTCTATTTTTACCACATTCTTCTCTAAGAAATCATCGATCTCCTCCGGAGACATACACATATCCAAGGTTACCTCTCCGATGCGAGTCCGTTCCAAGCCAATCAAATGAGCGCCGGAATCCAAGGCCTTCCCGATATCACGAGCCAACGCACGAATATAGGTACCTTTGCTACATACCACCCGTATCTTTATAACAGGCAAATCGCACTCCAGCAACTCCAGTTCGTCTATAACCAATGTCTTGGATTTTAGTTCAACCTCCTCTCCTTTCCGGGCTAGCTCATAAGCACGTTTACCTTCGATTTTGCAAGCGGAGAACACCGGGGGAATCTGTTGGATCGTACCCACGAATGTCTTTAAAACCTCCTCCACGAGCTCACGGGTTATATGTTCCGTGGGATACACGGCGTCTATCTCTTTCTCTAAATCGAAAGACGGGGTAGTCTCTCCCAACTTCAACGTAGCGATATATTCCTTCGTCTGATATTGAAACTCATCGATCCGCTTCGTAGCCCTTCCGGTACAAACGATCATCACACCTGTAGCCAAGGGATCCAGTGTCCCCGCATGTCCAACTTTAATCTTCTTTACCTTCAGTTTCCGACTTAGCTTATAGCGAAATTTATTAACTAGGTCAAAAGAAGTCCACGTTAGCGGTTTATTAAAATATAAAATCTCTCCAGCTATAAAATCCATTCTTTATTTCAGTAATGTACAAGCAATTGTCACCAATCCCGCAATCGCGCAATAGATAGCGAAATAAATCAGTTTCCCCTTTTTCACGATGTTGATCATCCATTTACAGGCCACGCAACCGGAAACAAAAGCGGCCACGAAACCTACCGCTAATGATAATGCGGGAATGCTCCCGGCCACATCTTCACCTTTCACCATCTTCATCACATCCAACAACGCCTCTCCCAAGATCGGAGGTATTACCATCAAGAAAGAGAACTGGGCTAATTTCGCCTTATTATTTCCCAATAACAAACCGGTAGCGATCGTTGATCCGGAACGTGACAAACCCGGCATCACGGCGCAAGCCTGAGCCAGCCCGATAATAAAAGCGTCTTTCATCGAGATCGACTCTTTCTGGCGTGGTTTGGCATAATACGAAAATGCCAGCAAAGCCGCCGTCAATAGCAGCATACAACCAACGACCAATAAACCTGATCCAAAGATTTGTTCTACCGTATCTTTAAAGAATACCCCAACGATCCCGATCGGAATCATGGAAATCAAGATATTAATCACATACTTCGTCTCCGCGTTCATCTGAAATTTAAACAAACCACGGAATATCCAATCGATTTCCTTCCATAAAACCACTAACGTACTGAATACAGTCGCCACATGCACGACGATCGTAAACGCAAGATTCTCCTCTCCCTCTATACCAAACAAAGCTGAGCCAATCGCTAAATGACCGCTACTGCTCACCGGCAGATATTCGGTCAATCCCTGTACGATACCCAGTATCAAGGCCTCAAACCAACTCATTCTGTTACTTCTTTATCTTTGCTATTCTTCAAGATTCCAAAAATCATCATCACGAAACCAATAACCGTAACCACCGGAGCTACCACGATACGGCGGGCGCTGAATATATCGGGATTGAACGTATTATCCCCGGAACCTCCACCACTCATCAATATGAAACCAAGCACGATGCAGGCAACCGCTACCGCAATCAGTATAAAATTCTCTTTTCCGAAAGCAAAATCTCTTTTAGCCATCTTTCTCAACTCTTTATTATTCGTACATTAAATATAATACAACTTATCGACCCCCATCCGCAAATATTTATTCACGGCAAAAATGGTCGCGATCACGGACAAGACAATACCTAAAGCAAACACTGCCACATAAACCAATAATAATGTTTGCATATCCAATATCTGGATAAAACCTTTCAATTCATTTTGCAAATAATATAACGCTCCGGTTAGCATCAATATTGCCAAGATAGAGGCGAAAATGCCACTTACTATGTTATATTTCACAAAAGGCCTACGTATAAAGCCGGAAGTAGCCCCCACTAGCTTCATCGTATGAATTAAGAATCGTTTGGAATAAATCAACAGGCGGATCGTATTACTGATCAACACGAACGAGATAATCATCAGTACCGCAGCCAAGGTTAGCAGGATCAAGCCCAACCGCTTCATATTATTATGGACCATCTCCATCATATCTTTTCGGTAAAGCAGCTCCGAGACCGACGTATAGTTTCTAATCTTCTTCTCTATCACTTGGAGGCTATCGGGGTTGGCATACTCCGAATGCAGTTTCACCTCAATCGAGGCCTGTAAAGGGTTAAAGCCTAAGAAGGTTTCCGGATTCTCGCCCAGTTCTTCTTCCAACTCTTTCGCGGCTTGCTCTTTCGATATATACTCGGTTGATTTTATAAAAGGAAGAGCATCCAAGCTCTTCTGCATTTTCTTTATCTCAGTTTCTTTTTGGTTATCTTTCAGCACGATGGAGAAAGATAAGTTCTCTTTCACATAAACGGAGAGTTTATTACCCAACATCCCTATCAATAGAATGAGTCCTAGCAAGAATAGTACCAAGGAGATACTAATAACAGACGTAAGCCGGGAGTTAAAGAAAGAAACAGAACTAACTTTTTTATTTTCAGCCATCAGACTCTCACTTATTAACGTTAAATAAATTAAGTAGATGCGTACAGAGAACACACCTCCCAATTTTCTTGCAAAAGAACGAATAAAATAAGTAAGCCGAAAGGGTTTTAGAATATTTAACCTCTACAACTCTAACAAAGGCCATTCGTACATATACAATATATAGATTATTTCTGATTGAATACCAAGTCCAACCCTTGACTTCTATAGAATCCGAAACGGGTATCACTTGATATAAGCGGTAGATGTTCCGTTATGGCATGCGCAATAATTACGTGGTCTGAGGGATCTTTGTGTCCCTGCGCCTCATTGATCTCCATATGCGCATACGTTTGCATATGTTCTTTTTTCAATGGCAATATTTTCACATAAAACTCCTTTTCTATGGCGACGATCATCGCTTCTGCCGACTTCCATCGTTTAGAACACAGTCCTTTATTTCGATAAGCGACAATCAGCTCACGTACGGACTCGGCACTTATATAAAGAAGGGTTTCCGGTTCTTGGATAATAGCATCTATATCCCTATTTAGATATTCGGGATCAGATGCCATATATACAAAAATATTCGTGTCAATGAGATATCGCATTTACAGTAAAAATTTAGGGTCATTTACAATCAGACTTCCCTTTAACCGCTGCATAGCTTCCCATGTCTTACTTACCTTTCTTTTTCCAGTCTTCGCCACAGTTGTTTTAGTTTTGGCATTTTCTTCCTTTTTCTTTTCTTCATTTTTTTCCATAAGGCTTTCTGTTTTAATTTTCTATGATACAAAGATAACGTTTTATTTAATTATATCAGAACAAAAACAGATAAAGTAAAGCTTATAGGATAAAAAAGAAGACCGCCGGAACTGAGTATTCCTAGCGGCCTTCCCCAACATTAAAGACTCAAGGGTTAGTTTCTTAAAATAAGGTTGTTAGCGAACGTTCACTTTCACTGTTATACGCTTACCATTCTCGTTGATCTCTATCAGATAGATTCCTGTCGATACCGGGATACGGGTAGTTCCGATAATTGAGTCGCCATACAGGCTAACTCCAGTCACCGCTATGATACGGATCGAGATTGGACGGGCCGGATGAACGGTTATCGCACCTCGCTCGCAATAGATTTGATGATCGTTGATGATTTGCTCGATACCTACCGTGCCGGAGACAGTTACCACACAAGACGCCGTCTTGTTTCCATCATCGGTAGCCACGGTAATCTTGCAGGTACCGATCTTCAGCGCGGTAACGACACCATCCGCGTCAACAGTAGCCACCGTCTCGTCGCTGCTGCTCCAAGAGACAGTTTTCATCGTAGCGTTATTAGGGGTAACTTTCGCTTGCAAGGCAAAAGATTCACCTACGGCCAATGCCTTGGACGTGATATTCAAGGAAACTCCCGTAACAGCCACATCTGTTCCCGGAGGTGTAGAAACCGGCTTGAACTCTGCCATAATAGCCAAGGACTTATCGACTTCAATCTCTACAGGCGAAGTCGTATACTTCTCTTCGCCTATTTGAATAACGGCCAATTCATAATCCGGATTGGCTTCCGCCTCAATGGTTAGCTTAGTCGCTTTCGCCACAGCGGTTCCACTCGTTATCTCGGTCTTCTCGCCCTCACCCTTCAACATATAGACTTTCAAAGAACCATTTTCCGGTTGAGCGAACGTGACAACTAACGCATCCGAACTTTTCACCGTAACCTCCGCTTCCGTAGTCGCATCCTCATAATTCGGATCATACGACGTGAAGATCACTTCCTTTTTCTGGCTATTGCCGGGTTTCAATATAGCTGACGCGTCAGCCCATTCAAATTTACCGGATATGGTAGTCCCATCGGCACCTTTCGCAACACCACCGGATAATAGGGATTCCGACAAGGACTGACCTTCCGTGATCGTAGATGCGGTAGGAGCCACTACCTTTACGACCTTCGCTTTCTTTATCACTAATTTCTTGGTTGCCTCGAAAGATCGCCAGTTCTCATCCCCGGTACGTGTTACAGTCACAAGATAAGTACCTGCGTTCAATGGAGTAGCAACCGATCCATCCGTATTTGAATATTTAATATTTACATCTGTCGGATAACTACCGCTCAAAATGTCTTTCAATTCCACAAGCCTTACGGAACCATTATAAACAAACTCCAAATCTGAAGGATTCGCCGTTATTTTAGGTTTATCCACAAAATTCGGGGTGTATGTCGCATCAGCCGCCAAAGTAACCGTTATCTCTGGTTTCTTTCTATCGGCGCTTGAGACATTATCACTCCAAGAATCAAAACGCTGATTCTCGCTAGGAGCTACCGCTCGCAACTTTAAAACCGTATTCTCCGGAACTTCCGAATAATCGCTAATAACCAAGCCTCCATTCGTAACCTCCGTATTTGAGGTACTTAAAGAAAACGTTTTTACTTCACCAACCGGCATTGAATAATCTACCGATTCATAATTACTCTTGTCAAGTGGGGTAAAGCGCAGAATATTTACCTGATCCTTTGTCGGGATTCCGGTCACATTCGCACGAAGCGCCGATTTTTGTGTAGAAGGATTCCATTCCACATCCTCGAAGTCTTGAGTAAGTTTAGCATCAACCTTTTCATAATTATCCCCTCCTATAGTCGGTACTTCCAGCAATGCCATACCAGCCTTCTTGATAATCAGCTCGGCAGTTACATCCACGGCTTTAAATAAATCATCCTCGCCACGGGTAATCCGAACTTTATAAGTTCCGGCCGATTTAGGATTCTCTGTCATTTCTACCCCACTCCGGGAATATGCGACCTTAAAGTCCAAACCGGAATAGCCCGTAATCTTAACCTCGAAATTCCGGTATTGCTTATTATAGACTACCGTTTGCGTCGTCTTATCAATCAGCGAGGCCAAATCTTTCTTCTCCACATAATTAGCGGTAACAACCATAGGGCCGGAAACGGTGAATACGTCTCCATCCTTGATCTCGGAAGAGTTCACCATCATATTCATAAAACGATATCCCGTTTCCGTCTCAACAGAAGCGGTCAATTGAGTCATATAAGGAACCTTAGAACCGGAAGCCATCTCTTTACCGGCCTTATCTTTCAATACGACTTTACCCGCATTAGGGATATTCAACGCCGAGGTTATTTGATATTTCACCAATTGGAAACTTGCGCTCACCGTAACATCTCCGGTCCCAACCATAAATGAGCCATCAGCCTCATTATAATTCGCGCCTTCCACTTTCACGGATGCCAGCTCATAGCCATAATCCGCATTTCCTATCACCTTCACTTTCACACCTTCAGAGATAGCCTCACCGGGAGTAACAGGCGCCTTCGTATCCACCTCGATCAGATTAACGCTACCATTCTTCAACTCCCCAACCTTGACCAAATGTTTATCCGGTTCTTTTTGCAGGAAATCGGCCGATATATCAGCGGCTTGTGTCAAAGTATAAGAACCGTTATTCACCAAAGCCCCATTCACTTTCACGGACTGAACCATATAGCCCGCATCCGGAGTCGCCGTGATAGTCAATAAGGTTCCCTGCAAAAACTCAGCACCATTCTTTACCTCCACGCCATTCGCAAAGACCTTCAAGGAACCATTCATCGGATTCGTAAACGTCACGCCATAAACGATCGAATCGAAACGGGCTACGATATCCAAGTTCGTATTCGCTTGCAACTCCCGTGTAGCCGATGTATTCCCATCACTCCAGCCGGCAAACCGGTAATTCTTATCCGCGACGGCTGTCGCTTTCAAAACCGAGCCTCTCGCGTATTTATCATTTGCGGTACGCCCCTCCAAGATGACAGTACCGAAATTACCGGCGGTAACATTCATAGAATAAACAGGAATTACGTTCAAGGTTATAAACGTATCTTTAGCCGCATAGAGAACAGGATCATTCGGTTCGAATATCAAGTCGTACTTTTTCTTATCCAGAGAAGCGATCTCGTTCGGAGTTTTCCAGATAAATGATCCGGAAGAAGTTCCATCGATCAAGGTACACGCCGATAAAGCCTGTCCTTCCTCAATACGACCCGGAGTAGGTAACACCAAACTCTCCACCTCTTTCTTGCTCTCCACCACTAACGTAACCGTATCAGAGAGGCTACGGTATGTCAAGTCCTCCGCACGGCTCAAACGGGCCTTATAAGAACCCACGGCCAGCGTGGAAGGCAATGCCGTAACCCAAGCCGTACCGCTCAATTGATATTCGATCTTGATATCCTCTACAGCACTTGTTACCGTGACCGGCTTGATGGAGCCGACCGTCTGGACAAGGTTGTTAGCCACGAACCTCACCGTATCCTTGGAGACGAACGCAAAAGTATAGCTATCGCCACTCATCAGATTAGGAGTCGTGTACGTGTAAGAGGTATTTCCATTGGCATACGTTCCCTTGATCTTCGAGATATCCACGTCCGAAGAGCCTTGCTTAATAGCCCCTAGCCTATAGTTGGCATTCGATACGATCGAGAAAATGACGGGCTTACCGTAAGCGATCTCACCACCGCTCATGATGTCCTTGTTGTCCATCTTGGCGGTAACCGTACCCTGTCCACCATCGACAGCGTAAGCCAAGGTATTGGCATTACGGATCGTAAACGTTTTAGAGGAATCCTCTAACGCGGCATACTCCATGGTCTCCGGACTAAATAAGACGATCTTATAAGCTCCGACTATCTGCGGTAACGTGGAAGTCTCCGAACCATCGGCCGCACGATATCGAACCACTTGTCCCGCTATTTCCGGCGTAAACTTAATAACCGGCAAATTCTTCCCGGCCACGATCTCGTCTTTTGTCGCCGAAGAACCTGTTACACTCACGGAAATCGTTTTCTTCGCGGCGAAACCTACCGACAAGGTCGTAGAGGCGGTTAACGAGGCGGTCGTATAGGTATAAGAGATGGTGTTATCCTTATTAAGCGCACCTTTTGGCAAGGCTGATACCGCGGTTCCATTCACAACAATCTTATTCAATAGAAATCCGGGGTTAGCGATAATTGTAAATACGGCAGGTTGCCCGTTAATGATCTCGCTACCGCTTGCCATGTCCGTAGAGCCCATCTTGGCGGTAACCGTACCTTGTCCGGCCGTTTCCACGTTATAATTTAATACATTCGCTTTAGATACCGTAAACTTCATGTTCTCATCCTTCAAGGCGGCATATTCCGCAGTCTCGGGACTGGTCGCGACGATCGTGTAAACACCATCCGCCGCAGGAAGTTTATCGGATAAAGCTCCGGAAGCGTTCTTATATTGAACCTTCTGCCCCGCTATCGTATTGGGGGTAAATGTGATAACCGGAAGATTCTTACCAGCCAAAACCTCATCCTTCGTGGCAGATAATGGATTGGCTGTTACAGATACGGTTTTCTTCGCGGCAAATCGCACGTCAATAACCGTAGAAGCGGTCAATGCCGATGTCGTATAATCCGCATAGGAAGTCTCATTCGTAGAAGAATTAAAAGTTCCTTTCGGCAAAGTCACCTCATTATTATCTACGGTAAGTCTGCTCAACACATAACCGGGCTTGGAGGTAATCTTCAATACGGCTGGCTTATTATAAACGATCTCACCATCACTAGCGATAGTGGAGCCATCCATAGAAGCGGTTACAGATCCTTGCGCCTCCTCAAACGAGTAGGAAAGCGTATGGGGCGGTTGTACTTTGAATAGAATCTCCTTGTTTATGGCGGCTTGCGTATCAGTCTCCGACTTGGTTACGACAACATAATAAAGTCCAGCCTTTTCGGGTAGCTCATCCATCAAAGCAGCAGAGCCATCCTCCCTGTATTGTACTTTATACCCCGTAATAACCGGGTCAAAAGTGACCTTGGGCAAATTCACCTTCGCCCTTATCTCATCCAAGGTGGCATACTCAGGAGAGATCGTGACCGTCACCTGCTCTTTTGCCTTGAACACCGCCTTGATTTCCGTACTACCGGTTAAAGCGGTGGAAGTATAGGAATAAGTGGTCGTATTATCATTTTGAAAAGTACCGCTCGGCAACGTGCCAATAGTAGCCGTATTCATCGTTATATCCGACAGGACATATCCGGGCTTCGCCGTGATCGTGAAAACGGGTTTACTATTATATGCCACCTTGGAACCTGTGGCTACCGTACTGGTTATGGTTCCTTGATCCGTATTCGCCGAGCTATAATTCAACGTCACCTTGAACGTCGGAAGATCCGGGGCGGAACGTAAATCTGAATCTTGCGCATGTACCTGTGCCATCGCGATGACAGCAAGGAATATCGCTAATATACTCTTTTTCATGTTTATCTTTGTTTTAATCGTTATTTAACCCTTACTAATTGACCGTTCACGGCATAGATGCCCGAAGAAACCATGATCCGCTGTCCGTCCGTAACCTCGCCACGATAAGCGACCTTGCCATTCATTCCGATGATTACCACGTCCATAGGCTCCGGCGTGTGGATCACGATAGCGCCACGATCGGTAGTCACGTAATAACCATCTACCGGCTCGATCGTCTGGTTACCCGTAACCACGCCATCGCCAATACGTAAAGAGCGAAGCGTACTCAATGTCTTGGCGTCTGTCAAGACAAAGCTTTGGAAAGGCTTGATCTCCGGGTTTGCCTCTTGCTCGAAAGAGGTTCCATCCGCTGTCAATATATAAGCAGATTGTTTCAAGGTAATCGTAAATGTATTCGGATTCGAGCACATCAAGAAAGTACCTGTTTCAGTTGGAGCGGCAGGTTCTTCCAAGGTCTTGAATTCAAAAGCTCCTTCGGAAGAGATCGTATAGGTATCGCCATTAGCCGCCCAAAGACCAGCCATGCCAAAAGCACTCTCATCCACCACGAACTCCGGAGTCTTGTTATCCTTCAGCCTAGCGAACCAGATACCATTATCAACATTTTGAGTACTTGGAGCCGAGATCTCCTCCTCCGTAGAGTTCTTGATCACGGCAGAGGTAAATGGCATTCCAAACGCCTTCCATCCCGTAGCAGACAAAAGTGGAGCGAAACGAAGAGACCGAGCCGTCAACTTCCCTTCCGTAGCGGTAAATACCACTTGTGCATCCTCTTCCATCATCACTGTATCTAAAGCCATAGGCACTGAGACAGTCAGTGTCGCTCCATTTAGAATATTCACCTGTCGATCTTGAAAAGATGTGGCCCACGTAGTATCACTTTTTATGTCAATGGCTACTACACATTCTTTTATAGAAAATGACTGCGCACCTTGATTCAACCAATAAACCCTTTTAAATGGGTTAGCAATAGCATATGCTTTAGCTGTATTTTCCTCTATCACTAAACGACCATCCTTGCAATTAAAAATAACACCATCCGGGATCGTATAAGGCTCCCATGTATTCACATCCGGAAAGAAATTAGGCTTTGCCGCATTTAAAGAATTAAGCGTTTCTGCCATAGTCGTGTCAGGAATCAGTATTATATCTCCCGCATAGGCAATGCCTTCATGGTAATATGTACTCCCATACAATTCTCCAAAATCGATTGCTGTTACTATAGAGACCGCTGCATTCCTAAATGAACCATCCGGTTTATTAATGATTACACAAGGTTTCCCGTTCTGGTCTTGCAATTGCACATCAGTGCCTTCCAGCATGATTACATTATTATATTTATCAGGATTCATACCATAACCCACTATAGTTGGATTCTTTATGTTATCAGTAGTTGAGACAATTGTTTTTCCTTTCAATATAATCTTATTATCACAAGGAATAGGAGTAAAACTACCATTTATTTTAATCGGAGTCATTGCCATTGTCTCTTGTTCAGCAAACTTATTCCCGATATAAGAATCCTCAATCACAATCTCGTTATTGGAAGCTCCCACTGTAGAATTATTTGTTGATATCGCTATAGCCGCAAAACTATCGGAAACACCCTTATTTTTTGTCTTACCAGTTAAGGTACTCCCTCCCGAAACATGAACGTTCATATCTGAGGTCTCATACAAATAGAGAGCACCATACCCTACGATGTTCGATTTATTCTTTATTGTCAATTTTTGATCGCCGGCGTTATTAGCATAAATACAATAATGGTTATTTAGCAAGATTGTCGTACTATCTACCGTCACTGGCGTTTTTTTATGGTGAATATATACACCAAATTGATTCGAACCGTTCACCTGTCCCTCAATCTTTGTATTAACAAGAGAGACATCCGTCAGTTCTCCATCAATAAGAACTCCAGATTGTGCGTTAGCCGCCAAATTTATTGTAGTATTTTCAACACGTACAGTCCCCTTTGCCGTTGCTCCCAGAAGAATCGCATTTTGTAATGCTTCCGCAGGATTTGGGTTCTTACGATCACCATAGCCTTGTGTATTATTATTCATAATACAATTATCTATCAACAAATCCGCATTACCGGTTACCTCTATAATTGGAGTACATTTTCCAGAGGTAACTTTCGTTGGCGTATAATCGATACTCAATCCTTTTATTTTAACATCGGTAGCAGTATTATTGGCAGAGCCATTAACCAAGATCGCACCTTTTATAATAGTCTTGTCCTGCCCAGCTCCTTGAATTGTGATAGATTTATCTAATGGTAGAGTCATTGGTAAAGTATATTCTCCTTCCGGGAAAACGATACGATTTTGATCTGTCAAATCTACCTCAGAAAGTAGACCAGACATATCGCAAGCCGCATTACGTAATGAACCATCTTGGTTGAATACAGTAATCGCTGATTTCTCATCCGCGATCTGGTACTTAACCGTATTGTCGCAATTAAAAGTATTCGTTTTATAGTCCTGTATCAAAACCCCTACATTATTTTTATTCACTTTCAGTACAGAGCCCTCACCAATATTAAATGTATTACCCGTACTACGAACAGAAATAGGATATTGCAGAGCTGTACTTTCCATAAAAGCAAACAAATTAGTATTTTTTATATCAAAGGAATTGTTAATCGCATTGTCTTCTTCATCTTTATTTAATACAATCGTAGCAAAATCATTTGATCCTTTAAGTTGATAGTTATGAGACTCCAATGTTGAATTAGCTATCTTAAACTTATTATTAGATGACCAAATATTGAGTGCCGCCCATGAATCTATTTTTGAATCTACAATTGAAATCGAAAGATTATCATTTAGCGCTGTTACATTTATTGCATAATAAAATCCTTTGATAGTACTATTATTTTTCATTTCTATGGACGATCCATTCATATTTGAGAAACTTATTCCTCTACTATAAGTACCATTCTTCGGATATACCGCAGAAAGAATATGAGAATTATCCAATACAATAGTATTTTTCACCTTAGTCGTATTTCCAAACGAAGAGAACCCTCGATTGTAAGACCCTTCTAAATAAATACAAGAATTCGTAAGAGATACATTCACATTATCACAAATACTATTAGAATCATAGCTTTTTCCCAGATTAACAATGCCCATAGAACTTTTACCCCAACCATCACCACTACCTGCTGTTAGTTGATGAAGATGGACCCCAGACAAATTCAAATTCACATTCTTAGACATCACATTAATAAGGCCTTGGCTTAATGTTGTAGCTTTTGTAATCTGTAAATTCCGCAAATTGACATTGATTACGCTCTCTTCCCCATCCCGTTGAATATCTAGCTGCCCTTTTATAATACAATTTGTCGAATCACTGCCAATAATTGTAATAGACTTTGGAATAACAATAGGTGAAACTTGGGGATAAATTCCCTCTGCCACACGAATGGTAGCCCCATCTGCGGCTTTTTCAATCGCTTTCGCAATTGTAGCCAAAGGAGCTTCCACACCACCTCCGTTACCATCAGAACCCGAAGTGCTGACATACAAATCCGTCTGTCCCCACCCCACACTCGTTGCCACCATAAACACGGCGAACAAGAAAAGTAGTCTTCTTTTCATACGATTAATTTTTATAAGTTAGTAATATTCAATTATTTAAAACATTTACCCTATATTCATAAACTCTGTAGTTTTCTGCATATCAGTCTTCTCATAATCATCATTTACAAGCAGTTATGCGAAATCATCGGTTATAAAACGACTAGTCTAAACGATCATTTTATTCTGGCGTTTTATTGAATTCAACGCATAAGCGTCCATATTTACGTTTATGCGTTGATAATCAATTTTTAAAAGTTTCTCTGGATTTTGTTTTATTCAAAAATATAGCCTATCTTTAACGCCTAGAATAAACGATCGTTTAGACTAGGCGTTTTTATCTATTACAGAATACTTATAGATCAAATATTTTTACGTAAACAAAATTTTCTACCATAAAAACTTTATATCATCACAAGCCATAAGATTCTCTTCTTAAAGCATGTGGAATAGCATGACTAACCAAATATCAGACTGCAACTATACATAATGGAGATAAAAGGAATTCTACAATATTGATTTTATGAAAACATCTGCAATATCTACCACTACGCCATGTATGCTTTATAAATCAAAGCATTACATATAGGTTGTAGATAGCCTGACATCTACAATTATCATTCAACATCTACCACTTATACTTGACATTGATACTTTTTCTTTGCATTGGATAAGAATACGTGTTATTTTTAAAAGACATCGATGGGCAAAGCGACAGGGTTAATAAGAGTTTCCCTTAGGCGAACAAATAGTTTCTTCTAAGGAAAACTAAAGTTTCATAAGCACGAACCAAAAGTTTTCATAGCGGAAAACTTTTGGTTTATGCCTTTAAAACTATAAATACCTATTATTCAATATTTTAAATCAACACACAAGGTATACAAATAACCAAGCAGGCAGCCTGTTGGCATACCCTCGCAGAACGAGTAATGTGGTTAGCGAATAGTGAACGGCTGCATTTAGTGGTTGAAAAGCAGTAAATAGTGGTAGATGCAAGCTGATAGTGGTAGATGTTTATTATCTACCACCATTCAACAAATTTCTTATAATTAGATACTTATATAGATAATGGCAGATATGGTAGATGATTTAGTTTTTTTATTTCATACTTAATGTACTGCTTCGGAGAATGGGTATACCCTGCGGGAAATCGACTTGAACAGCGAGCTTAAACAAAATCCCAGATATTAACGAAGATTCCTATATTCGTCAATGTAAGTACCCCAATTGGGTTGTGAAAGGCAGAAAAGCTGCCTACTTCCCGTCTGTTTACTACAAGATTTATGGAAAAGAACTTAAAATGAATGTGGCACAATGATTTTTACGCTGCCTTTTCGATAATTAATTGTAAATTCGCATTTGAAAAATCATCAAAAATTCAAAGGTCATATGACTAACGAGTATTCTTTAGATAGTACGACTCTTAAGCAGCGCATAATAGCAATGCCAGAAGATCGTATTTTGTTTCGCTCCGACTTTCCTGAATATCACACAGAATTCGTGGGTAGCATTTTGTCTGAGTTAACGACAGAAGGAATCCTCGTAAAAATTACTCAAGGAATATATGCAAAGCCAAGAAAGAGCCGTTTCGGAGTGGTACTTCCTTCTGTTGATAAGATTGTACAGGCTATTGCAACTCGTGATAATGCAGAAGTATTACCATCTGGTATGACTGCTTTGAACGTATTAGGACTGTCAACTCAAGTACCGATGAACTATACGTATTTAACCACTGGTAGTGAAAGAACAATCAAATTGTCAAATCGAAATGTGATATTGAAACGTGGAGTTCCTAAAAATTTTTGCTATTCCACTCGTCTTATTTCGTTACTTGTGCAGGCTTTAAGGACATTAAAGAAAGAAAATGTAAGACAAGGGGAATTACAGACAATACGACAGTTGATATCAAAAGAACCAGATAAGGCCGCCTTAATGGGGGATGTTGATATGATGCCTGCATGGATGAAAAGAATTGTTAAACCGATGCTTAATGTTTGAAGAGAAAAGATTTATGGGAAAACTATGGCTTAATAACGAATTGATTGATCGCTTGGCAATGTTGCAACAGACAGAGATAGAACATCTTGGTATCAATCAAGTGGCAATAGAAAAAGATTGGTGGGTAACTGCCACTTTAAAAGCATTATTTCAAACGGATTATCATGAATCGTTGATATTTAAGGGAGGCACATCCCTTTCTAAAGGATTCAATATTATTGAGCGCTTTTCTGAAGATATTGACTTGGCTATAAGCCATTCATTTTTTGGTATAGAAAAGACAAGTAAAAATCAACGTGAGAAATTGCGTAAAATAGCTCGTGCATATATACATAACACGCTTTCTTTTCAATTAGATGCCAAATTGAAGGGAATGGGTATTACAGGCTATAGCATAGAAAATGTGACAAAAGTACAGGACAAGAATGGAGAATGGCGTCCGATAGATTCAGATAAGGATCCTACGGTCATTCTTTTACGTTACCATTCTATTGTTGAAGATATAATAACCTACATTCCTCCACGTGTAAAGATTGAAATTAGCGTTCTATCTATGGATGAACCGACAGAGTTGCGAGACATTCATTCTCTGATAGAAGAAAGCTTTGAAGGTGAAGATTCCGATTCAAACTGCAAGGTAAAGACAGTTGTACCTACTCGCACTTTCTTGGAGAAGTTGTTTTTACTTGCAGAGGAGTTTCAAAAGGAGAAGCCACGAAGTGTACGTATGTCACGACATTTGTACGATTTAGAAAAACTTATGGATACTAAATATGGACGTGAGGCTTTGTCTGACATTTCCTTATATAATACCATAGTGGAGCATCGTAAGGCATACTACGCCCTGAAATATGTCAATTATGACCACCACAATCCTAAGACGATTAATTTCATGATTCCAGAGTCGGAAATGGAAGTATGGAAAACAGATTATACAGACATGCGACGTTTCTTCATCTATGGAGAATCTCTGGAGTTTGATACACTGATGCAAAGAATGAAAGAATTACAAGAACAAGTTAGAAGCATGAGATAGCTTTTGCTTATGTCAACAACCTAATTCTCGTCTATCAATCATTTAAAGAACAATATATATGCTCTATCATTATACATCTTTTGACGCATTAAAAAATATCCTTCGATATGCTAAATCCCAGGAGCAAATGTGCTTCTGGGCTACAAGGTATGACTGTTTTGCAGATACCGATGAATTTAAGTTGGGGGTTGAGACCATAAGGAGGTTGTTGCCAGAGATGGAAAAGGAACTGCAGCCAGATCGGCAGATTGCGCCTCTGTTTGATTGGAACGAGATTAAAGATAATAAGAATCTCCCTTATCCCTATATTGTGTCATTCACTTCACGAACAGACAATGACTACATGTGGAAAAAGTATGCAAAAACGGATGGGGTGGTTATGGCAATTGACGATACACAATATGTGCCGGTTCCTGATGCTCCCATGATTAGGCTTGTATCATGTATTTATACTGATGATAAGTCTGACGATAAGTTGGTCGATATGCTGCACAAGGAATATACCAACATAGGATATGGCCTTCTTGGAGGTCCGCAAAAGAATATGGCTTTCAGATTACTCAAGGGCTATCCTCAGTTTTTCGTCAAACTGATAGCCATGGGTTTGCTCTCTCTCGCTGCTCCTCGCATTAAAGGGGCGAAGGATTATTGGATGGAAGAAGAAACTCGTGCTATCATCCCAATACCTGTTTCCGATTATCAATCTCTTATCAAAGGGTATGGCGATGAAATGATAAAGTTGGGACTGTCTCCAGCTGAGATATCTAAAATCGTCGCTAATGAATATGTTCGCCAACGAGATGATGGCTCAACGGTGTATTATCGAGAGATACATCTGACTGTTGATCTCCTCAAAGGAGTGTATGTACGAAATACTGAAACAAAGGAAAACATAGAAATATTCTTAAGAAATATGGGATTGACAGTTCCAGTAAGGCAAGTATAAACTTTATTATCATTTTTTCTATTCTAAAAAACATGACGGATAGCATAAAATATGGAGACTTGGTGATGAACCAAGGAACTTCAAATCACTTTCAAAGTAGTACTGACTTTGAGAAGAATCTAAATTTACTGAAAGATAAAATCTGGGAATTCTTTAACTTGAAGAATGTTAATTTTCTATTTGGCTCCGGTACCAGCAATGGGGCTATCCCTACCATTGCCAAGCTATATACCTCGTTGGAATTTACCCATGAGGAAGAAAAAACAGAATCCGAGTTCAATATTATTGCTACAAAATGCTAAGATAATCTCGAATAAGGAATGAAAAGAACACATATGAAAATCCTGCTAAGTTTACTATGCTGTGTCGGTGTATTCACCCTATCAGCACAAAGTCGTTATTTCAAAGAAAGCGCTTCATGGCTTCAAAAGAGTGAGGCCTGCAAGCCAGTGTAAACCTATACGGAACATAAGCCGGTCAAACGGGTCACTTCCATCAAAGACGCGTCAGCCTACCAAGGTTGGCGCATGCGGGACGAAGGAAGCACGGATCTGTTATTCAATGAGTCCCTGAAGAAACATCCATCGGTTATAGTTGACTTCGGTGAGCATCTGACGGGTTATTTGGATTTCTCGCTCAAGCTCCTTAGCCAACAGGTTTCGGACGCTCCGGTACGTATCAAATTCACGTTCGCCGAAGTTCCCTCGGAATTGAACACGCCTTTCGACCCTTATCCGGGCGGTCTGTCAAGGGCTTGGCTACAAGATGAGGTGATGACGTTAATGACCGTACCCATCGAAGCCTCCATCCCCAGAAGGGTGTCTTTCCGGTATCTCAAGATAGAGTTGCTAGGCGCTTCCAGTTTCGATTTCGCCTTCGACAAGCTAACGTTCCGTGCGCAGACATCGGCTAAGACGGCTCCATTGCCACTGGCTTCCACTACCGATCCCTTGATCCGTAAAATCAATGAGGTAGGATTGCTTACATTAAAAGAATGTATGCAGACCGTCTATGAGGATGGCCCGAAACGGGATCGCCGGTTATGGATCGGAGACTTGTATCTGGAGGCGCTAGCGAACGCATGGTCGTATAAAAACCACGACTTGACGAAACGTTGCCTCTATTTATTAGCGGCTCTAGCCAATGATGAAGGACTGCTGCACGCCACCGTATTGGAGACACCGACCCCTCATCCGCAAAACGGTACGCATTGCTTGGACTATTCCCTGCTGTATAACGTCGCGTTGCTGGAATACCTGAAAGAGACCGGAGACAAGGAGGTCGCCTTGGACTTATGGCCGGTAGTGGTCCGCCAAATAGAGATGGCCTTGCGTCAATACTCGGACGATTGGATCTACGATATGCAAAAGAAGCCGATTTATTGGTTGGTATTCGACTGGAAAGATAATTATGATCGCCAAGCATCCATGCAGGGACTTACGGCATTCTCATTAGAGAAAAGCTATGAGCTGGCTAAAATGCTGGGAAAAGAGAAGGAGGCTGGAGACTGGCCTCGTATCGCCGGCCAGATAAAGAAAGCCGCCCGGAAAACATTCTATGACCAAAAGAACGGGGTGATCGTAAGCGGCCCTAACCGTCAGGTGTCTTACCTATCACAAGTGTGGATGATCCTATCGGAGACGCTTACCGCCAAGGAAGGAGCAAAAGCGATGGCCACCGTCCTATCGATGCCCGACGCATGCTATCCGGGATGTCCGTACGCTTATCATTATGTAATGGAAGCCTTGTTGAAATGTGGAATGCGGCAAGAGGCCCGTTCGCTCTTAACCAGTTATTGGGGCGGCATGGTGAATAAAGGAGCCGATACATTCTGGGAGGTATATGATCCGAACAATGACGAATTATCACCTTACGGATTTTTCCCGATCAATAGTTATTGCCACGCATGGAGTTGCACGCCGGTTTATTTCATCAACAAATACCCGGAGATATTCCAAAGATAGAAGATAATAAGAGAAACGCCAATATCGCTCGAAATGGAACGTATTGGCGTTTTCTTTTTCTTATTCCTCCACAGGTTCCCCGAACAGGGTTGCCGAGGAAGCCTTATGAATCTTGACTTTTATGAATTGACCTACATGATAGTTCTTCTTGTCAAAGATAACCACCTTGTTTTGGCTGGTTCGTCCGAACAATTGCTCACGGGAACGTTTCGAGAATCCTTCTATCAGAACCTCGAAAGTCTTGCCTATATCCCGCAAGTTACTTTCCTCGGACAACTTATTTTGCAAATCGATCATACCTTGCAAACGACGTACCTTCTCTTCTTCCGGTACATTATCCTCCAAATGGCTAGCGGCATATGTACCCGGACGTTCGGAATATTTAAATAAGAAAGCACTATCATATCCCACTTCACGCATCAAGGATAAAGTCTCTTGATAATCCTCCTCGGTCTCGGAATGGAAACCGCAGAATAAATCAGTCGAGATAGCGCAATCCGGTACGATACGACGGATCGCCGCTATACGGTCCAGATACCATTCACGAGTATATTTACGATTCATGACCTTCAAGATGCGACTGCTGCCGGATTGGGCAGGCAGATGGATAAACTTACAGATATTGTCGTTCGCAGCAATCACACGTAAGGTATCATCGCTCATGTCCTTCGGATGGGAGGTCGTAAAACGAATTCGCATATCGGGAACCTCTTTCGCCACACGATCCAACAAGATCGGGAAGGTTATGGTCTCACCTTCTTTCTCGAAAGAATAGGAGTTTACATTTTGTCCCAACAACGTAACTTCCTTAAAGCCTTTCTCGTGCATATCCCGTATCTCATTCAAGATACTCTCGATATCCCGGCTACGCTCGCGTCCTCTTGTATAAGGTACGATGCAATACGTACAAAAATTATTACAACCACGCATAATAGACACGAAACCGGAGATATGTACGCCCGGTAACTTCAAAGGAATAACATCCTTATAGGTCTCTTGGGTAGAAAGCTCCACGTTGATCGCTTTCTCTCCGTGCTCTACCGCTCCCACCAAGTTCGGCAAGTCCAGATAAGAATCCGGTCCTACCACCAAGTCGGCATGATGCACATGGATCAGATCTTCCTTCACTCGTTCGGCCATACATCCCAATACACCTACAATTAATGACTTCTTTTTCCGTTTTAAAGACTGGAAATACTGTAGCCGCCCATAGATTTTCTGTTCGGCGTTGTCGCGTACGGAGCAAGTATTCACGAAGATGGCATCCGCCTCCTCGATATTCTCCGTCATACTATAGCCATCCATCTTCATGATAGAAGCTACAACTTCGCTGTCCGCCACATTCATCTGACAGCCGTAGGTCTCGATAAACAACTTTCGTTCATCGCTTTGGGTAGCGGATTTTAAGTCCACACCGTTTTCTTGATTTACCATACTATATGTTAATATAATTTAAATAAGCAAGATTCTTAAAAATAATTACGCAAACGCTTGCATAGTTCGAATCCCACCGTTATATTTGCATTCGAAAAACGTAAATTTTTTCATAGTTAAGGTTTTGGTTAAATCGAATAAGGGTGGCTGTGAAGTTACCCTTATTTACTTTTACACCTATCTGATGTTTTATATACTCCCATCTTTTTACTTCTCAATTATTCTTCTTACATTTGGAGGTGCAAAAATAATCAAAGTTTATGGATAACGTAGGAGATTGGTTATATATTGTTTTCCTGATTATCGCCGCGGTCAGTGGCTTATTCAGTTCGAAGGACAAAAAAAAGAAGAAGAGTCGTCCCGATATATTAGGACAACCCGACAGGGAAATTGTGCCCAATGACCAGCCTACGGAAGGAAAAGGCTTCTGGGAGATACTGGAGGATATGCAAAAGGAAACGCAAAAACCTAAGCCCGCTCCCCGACAAAAGCAGGTAAAGCCAAAGGTTGAGAAACCGCAAGTCGTAACCTCATCGCCAGCCTCATCTCCATTCCTTTCCGCCGAGAAGAATATCCCGAATCATATCGCGACCCGGCCATCCGTAAGGATGAGTGCTATCGAGGAAGAACCGGGGCTTATGCCGGAAGATACCTTCAGAGACATCGAGGAATTGAAGAAAGCGATCATTTGTGCGGAGATTCTAAACCGGAAGTATTAATTTACGCCACACTTATATTCGATTCAGCGTAATTTTATGTAAGTTTGCGCCCGAAATATTGAACAGTAAGTATTTACCTAAAAACATAAAAACTAATTATCATGGCATTAAAATTCATTACAGCTGAAGAAGCCGCATCTTATGTGCATCATAATGACAATGTCGGTTTCAGTGGTTTTACACCCGCAGGATGCCCGAAAGTTGTTCCCGGAGCTATCGCCCGGAAGGCAGCGGAAGAACACGCTAAAGGTAACCCTTTCCAAATCGGTATGTTTACCGGCGCTTCTACCGGTGATAAGCTAGACGGAGAGTTGGCTCGCGCTAACGCCATCAAATTCCGTACACCGTACCAATCTAACAAAGACTTACGTGCCGCATTAAACGCTCATCAGGCACAATATTTCGATTTGCACCTGTCTGAATTGGCACAAAGCTTGCGTTACGGATTCTTGGGTAAGATCGATGTAGCGATCGTAGAGGCTGCCGATGTTACTGAGGATGGTGAGATCGTTCCGACTTCAGGTGTTGGTATCTTACCTACTATCTGTCGTATGGCAGACCGTATCATCGTTGAGTTGAACTGCCGTCACCCGAAAGAAATCCGCGGTATGCATGATATTTACGAGCCGGCTGATCCTCCTTTACGCCGTGAGATCCCTATCTACACTCCTTCTGACAGGATCGGTAATGATTGTGTAAAAGTAGACCCGGCTAAGATCGTTGGTGTGGTAAGGACCGATGAGCCGAATGAAGGTGGAAAATTCTCTCCGCTGGATGATGTTACGATGGCGATTGGTAAAAACGTTGCAGACTTCTTGGTTAGCGAGATCAAGGCCGGCCGTCTTCCGAAAGAATTCGTTCCATTGCAGAGTGGCGTAGGTAACGTGGCTAACGCAGTCTTGGGCTGCATGGGAGCTAATGAGTCTATCCCCGCATTCAATGTATATACTGAGGTTATTCAAGACGCGGTTATCGAATTGATGAAACAAGGTCGCGTTAAATTCGCCAGCGGTTGCTCTTTGTCCGTAAGTAACGAGGTGATCCGTGAGATCTACGCAAATCTTGATTTCTTCAAGGATAAGATATTGCTTCGTCCGCAAGAGATCTCTAACAATCCGGAGGTTGCTCGCCGTTTAGGCTTGATCGCGATCAATACGGCTTTGGAGGCTGATATCTTCGGTAATATCAACTCTACACACGTATCCGGTACTCGTATGATGAATGGTATCGGTGGTTCCGGCGACTTTACCCGTTCGGCTATGTTGTCGATCTTCACGACTCCGTCTACGGCGAAGGATGGAAAGATCAGCGCGTTCGTACCGATGGTATCTCACTTGGATCATAGCGAGCACTCCGTGAAGATCATTATCACGGAATATGGTGTAGCGGACTTACGCGGTAAATCTCCGATCCAACGCGCTCGTTGTATCATCGACAATTGTGTTCACCCGGATTACAAACCGTTATTGGAAGAGTACCTCGCTATGGGTATCAAGGGACATACTCCTCAAAATTTGAAATGTTGTTTCGCTTTCCATGAGGAACTAGCGGCCAGCGGCGATATGCACAATGTGGATTGGAGCAAGTATAATAAGTAATACAAACATATTACAGGTATAATTCATAGGGCATGGGTTCAACCGAACTCATGCCCTATTCTCATAGCAGACAATGCGTAATACATTTGTAATAATTTTGAAACAATTCTTTCAAGCGGGTTTAATCTCTCCTTAATATAGAGGCTCTTTCTTTGCAGCAGAATAAATAGGCAAAGATTGTGAGAAAGTTTATTGAAAAATTAGTGGAAGGAGGATTTTTGATCAGTGGAAGCGTCAGTAGCTTTACGATCTTGTTGATCATTGTCTTCTTATTTAAAGAGGCCGCAGGTCTTTTTAACAGCCCGGAAGTAGAGGAAGGATATATATTGGCCGTGAATCAGGAAAATCCGGTCGAACATTTGTCGCCCGAGCAAATCATGGATGTCTTCGATGCCAATATCACCAATTGGGAAGATTTAAACGGAGAAAATCAAGATATACTTGTCTTCCGGTTCTCGGACCTAACCAACTATTATACGGAAGAAGAGCTAGGTGAAGAATTTCAATATGTTCCCGAGAAAATCAATGAACTTATCCATAAAGAGCCCGGGATTATCGCATTCTTTCCGGAACAATACAAGTCGGAAAACTTTACGGGAAAAATCATATCGGGAGCCACGATCAAACCTTCGGAGTTCTTTGGAGGGACGAAATGGTATCCTACCTCCGCTCCCGCTCCGATCTTTGGGCTGATCCCTCTATTACTAGGAACGCTGTTGGTAAGTATAGGCGCAATCGCCTTATCCCTCCCCTTCGGAGTAGCGGTAGCGATCTATATGGCAGAGATCGCCAATACAAAAACACGCAATTTATTAAAACCGCTTATCGAGTTGCTGGCAGGTATTCCCTCAGTCGTTTATGGTTTCTTCGGATTGGTGGTGATCGTTCCCCTTATCCAAAAGACCTTAGACCTTCCGGTAGGAGAGACCGCTTTCGCCGGAAGCGTGGTTTTAGCGATCATGGCGTTGCCGACCATCATCACGGTAGCGGAAGATGCCATGCGAACTACACCACGAGCCATGAAAGAGGCCAGCTTGGCATTGGGAGCCACGCAATGGCAAACCATCTATAAAGTAATCATCCCCTACTCCATATCCGGTATCACGTCCGCTGTCGTATTAGGTATAGGACGTGCGATCGGTGAGACGATGGCCGTATTGATGGTAACCGGAAACGCCGCCGTTATCCCTACCTCGTTCTTCGAACCGGTACGGACAATTCCTGCCACGATAGCGGCGGAATTGGGTGAGGCCCCCGCAGGTGGAGCACATTACCAAGCCTTGTTTATGCTGGGAGCCGTGTTGTTCCTCATCACCTTGGGGTTGAGCATCGCCGTAGAATATATTTCATCCAAACGTAAAATTTAATTAAAGATATGGCACCTATTCAACATTTAGGGAATATAGACAAGAGAAAACGGGCCTCTCAACAGGTTGCTTTCGGTTTCTTTTCTTTCCTGAGTTATTTGGTCGTAGTGATCTTATTCGTAATACTGGGATTCATTATCTTAAAGGGAGCGAGCGTGATCAGTTGGGATTTCCTGACACAAGCACCCCAAGAGGGCATGACCTCCGGGGGGATTTTTCCGGCTATCGTAGGTACACTCTATTTAGTGATCGGAAGTAGCTTGATTAGTTTTCCCATCGGCATCATGAGTGGTATTTATATGAACGAGTACGCCTCGAACGGGAAACTCATCCGTTTCATCCGTATCATGACGAATAACCTAAGCGGTGTCCCATCCGTTGTTTTCGGATTATTTGGTATGTCTCTATTCGTAAGCACCTTGGGATGGGGAGACTCTATTATAGCGGGTTCGTTTACCTTGGCGCTAATGTCCTTGCCACTTATCATCCGTACGACGGAAGAGGCTTTGAAAAGTATCGATGATTCTTTCCGCCACGGTAGCCTAGCGTTAGGGGCTACGAAGTTGCAGACCATCCGCAGGGTCGTGCTACCGATGGCGTTCCCCAATATTATTACGGGATTGATCCTTTCGATCGGGCGCGTGTCCGGAGAGACCGCTCCTATCCTTTTTACGGTGGCCGCTTATTTCTTGCCGCAATTGCCGAAAAGTATTTTCGACCAATGTATGGCATTACCTTACCACTTATATGTTATCTCTACAAGCGGTACGGATATCGAGGCTTCCCGGGGGATGGCTTATGGCACGGCACTCGTACTGATTGTCATCGTATTATTAGTAAACCTTTTGGCGAATGCCTTGCGTAGTTATTTCGCCAAGAAGGTAAAAATGAATTAAAAAAATAAGACAATTATGATAAAGATTGATGCTAAAAACCTAGACTTTTATTATGGGGATTTCCATGCGTTGAAGAACATTTCCATGGAGATAGAGCCGAATACGTCCACCGCCTTCATCGGACCGTCCGGTTGCGGAAAGTCTACTTTCCTCCGCCTGTTCAACCGCATGAATGATTTGATTCCAGGCACTCGCATGGAAGGTCAGATCCTGATTGATGGAAGGGATATTTATACGAAAAGCGAGAAAGTGGATCGCTTACGTAAAAACGTGGGGATGGTTTTCCAGAAACCGAATCCTTTTCCTAAGACGATTTATGAGAATGTCGCTTATGGCCTGCGGGTAAACGGTGTCAACGATGAGAATTATATTGAGGAGACGGTGGTCAAGACTTTAAAGCAGGTCGTCCTTTGGGACGAGGTAAAGGATAAACTGAAAGAATCGGCATTCGCTCTTTCCGGCGGACAGCAACAACGTTTATGTATCGCCCGTGCCTTGGCGATCTCGCCCTCCATCCTATTAATGGATGAGCCGACTTCCGCATTGGACCCGATTTCAACCAGCAAGATCGAGGATTTGATACATGAGCTGAAAAATGATTATACGATCGTAATCGTTACCCATAATATGCAACAAGCGGCTCGTGTTAGCGACAAGACCGGATATTTCTATTTAGGGGAATTGATTGAATATGATAATACCCGGAAGATTTTCACCAATCCGGAGAAAGAGTCTACACAGAATTACATTACCGGACGGTTTGGGTAATTGAAAATTAAAAATTGAAAATTAGAAGAGTATGAAGGTTATAGAGCAGGAGATTCATTCTTTAAAAAATAGTATCAGCGAGATGTGGGCATTGGTTCACCAGCAATTATACAACGCAGGGGAGGCTATGCTTACCGGAGATAAGGAACTCGCTTATAAGGTAATCAGCCGGGAACGCCGGGTAAACGCTTTCGAGCTAAAGATCGACAGTGATTGCGAGGATATCATCGCTTTATATGCGCCGGTAGCGATCGACCTACGTTTCGTATTGGCGATGTATAAGATTAATACAAACCTAGAGCGTCTGGGAGATTTCGCCGAAAGCATCGCCCGTTTCGCCGGAAACCTTCCCGAGGGGGAACCGATTGACCCGCAACTGGTCAAGGAAACCCGGGTAGAAGAAATGCTGTCGGAGTTATTAAGCATGATCTCACTCACCAAAGAGGCTTTTGAGAAAGAAAGCTCAGAGATCGCTTCCCGTATCTTCTTGAAGGATAATTTGATCGATGAGATCAATCATAATTCTACCGCTATTATCGCCAAATATATAGAGGAGCATAAAGGTAGTGCGTTGGCAGGGTTATATATGGCCGGTGTTATCCGGAAAATGGAACGTTTCGGAGATCATTGTACGAATATAGCGGAAGAGCTCATTTTCTATCTGGACGCTAAAGTCATGAAGCATATGGGCAAAACCGAGCAATAATTCGTATCTTTGCGGCCACTTTAACAATCAACATCAGTAAATGAAACGACTCACAGTGGCTTGGCTGTCGGCCTTCTTATTGAGCGGTTCCGCGTTAACGTCTTACGCTCAGACAAATTCTCCGATCCCGGAGCGGGATTCTTCTTCGGTATCTCTTTTTGAATACGCGACTAAGATTCCGAAACACAACAAGGTTTTCAATCTGGACTTGGAGATGCACGCAGGATTCAACGCGGACTTTTTCTCGGGGAAGCTGGATGAAGCCGCCTTTCGTTTCAGGGATGTCAAAATTGATGCTACCGGAGAGGTGAACGATCGGTTATTCTATTGGTATCGCCAAACGCTGAATGGCGGTCATGAGGGACAAGTCTTGGAGAATTTGAATGAGTCGATCGAATATGCGTATATTGGCTATAAACTGAATGAGCGTTTTACCTTAACCGCCGGAAAACAAGATGTGTTCTACGGTGGTTTTGAGTACGACGAGAATCCTTTGCTTATTTATGAGTATAGCGATATGAATGAATACTCCCTTTGCTACCTTACGGGAATCGGGCTGGGGTATCAGCCGAATGAGTCGCAAGAGATCCGCTTACAGGTGACGAACAGTCGTATGGGATCGATGGAAGATGAATATGGACATCTGCCGGAAGGATTTAAGAAACCGAGAGTTCCCTTGTTTTACACATTGAACTGGAACGGTAACTTTCTGGATGAGTTGATTCATTTACGGTACTCCGTATCCGCCGCGGAGCAAGCCCAACGGAAATATATGTATAGTGTCTTTACCGGTCAAAGTATAGAGGCCGGACCGGTCTATGCTTATTTCGATGTCATGTATTCACGGGGGAAATTAGATCCGTTAGGATTATTGACCGAATTGACTCAGCCCGAAGTCGCCGGAGAAGAGGAAGAGGAACCGGAACCACCAGTTCGTATGCAAAACATCGATTATCTTTCGCTGGTGGGAGAAATACAATATCGTTTTCATCCCAAATGGCAACTATTCGCGAAAGGAATGTATGAAAGCGCATCGATCTATAAAGCCTACGATACTTACGAGAAAGGAAAATACCGTACGGCATGGGGGTATCAAGGAGGACTAGAGTTCTATCCGATGGCCGATGATAATCTACATATCTTCTTGACCGCCATAGGTAAAAAATATAACCTCTCTGAACGAGCGAAGGCGCTCGATGCCTCTTTGGACGACACCGCACGCCTTTCGATCGGTTTCATTTATAGATTACCGTTATATTAAATTTTTCTCATTTGTTGTAGAGACGCAGCATGCCGCGTCTCATCCCCTCAGAATGGTAACTTAGAATTGCAACACAAACTCTTCCCCTTGTAACAAGTCCACTGTTACTTTTCCATCGACTACAGGTAGGGAAACCGGCTTTTGGTTCTTTTTGAGGCTCATGTTCGCAGAATTCGCCGGAAGCTTGATCTGGAAAGAACCGGGAACGATCGCTTTCAATCGAGCTTCCGTCAACAGACCTTCCGTCCATTTAGCCGACACCTCCCCGCCATTCCGGACTTTTAAACCACTAAAGCTTCCGTTTTTCCAAGCGGATGGCAAAGCGGGCAAGAACTCGATCAATCCGGATTGACTCTGTATCAGCATCTCCGCAATACCGGCTGTTCCTCCAAAATTACCATCGATCTGGAAAGGAGGATGGGCACAAAACAAATTAGGATAAGAGCCTCCTCCCTTCACCTCCTTCGTATGCTCATCTACACAGGGACGTAACAAATCACCCAGCAATTTATAAGCATGATCGCCATCCTGTAAACGGGCCCAGAAATTAATCTTCCAAGCCATAGACCAGCCCGTGCTTTGATCGCCACGGATCTCCAAGGATTTACGAGCCGCCTCAGCCAACTCTGGCGTATGCTCTATCGATATCTCATTCCCGGGATAAAGCCCATATAAATGAGAGACATGACGATGGGTAGGCTCTACCTCCTCATACGGCTCGAGCCATTCCATAATACGGCCGTCTTTACCGATCGTCGTAGGCATCAAGCGATCTCGCTTCGCCGCCAACTCAGCAGCGAACGTGCTATCCACACCTAAAATTCCGGCGGCCTCAATGGTATTCGTAAACAATTCCCGCAAGATCTGATTATCCATCGTCGATCCGGCACAAATACTCACGACACTTTCGTTTGGCATTTTATAAGCGTTTTCCGGAGAGGTCGTAGGCGCCGTCACTAGATATTTAGTTCGGGGATCTTGCACCAACATATCCACAAAGAATAGGGCAGCCCCTTTCATCGTCGGATAAACATCCCTCAAATACGCCTTATCTAATGTATAGTGATAATGCGTGTACAAATGCTCGCATAGCCATGCGGCGGATGTATTCGTGGCTCCCCACGACGGATGTTCGCCCGGGGCGGTAAACTCCCAGACATTACCTAAAATATGCGTGACCCATCCTCGTGCGTTATAAAAAGCCTTGGCCGTGCGTTCGCCGCTAGGGACTTGCTGTTTCGTCCATTCGATTAGCGGAAGGTGCAACTCGGAAAGGTTCGTGACCTCCGCTGGCCAATGATTCATCTGTAAATTAATATTTAGGTGATAATCCCCGTTCCAAGGCGTATGAATCGTATTACACCACAAGCCCTGCAAATTCGGGGGCAGCAATCCCTGCCGGGTCGAGGAAATCAATAAATATCGACCGAACTGGAAATATAAAGCCGCCAATCCCGGATCGTTCTTATCTTGAGCGAAAGCGGCCAAACGCTCATGGATCGGAAGATGATCCCTTTCGCCTTTTCCCAAATCCAAAGAGACCCGATCAAACAGGGAGCGATAAGCGAGTGTATGTTCCCGGCGCAAGGTGGAGAAATCCTTAGATTCCGCTTGCGATAAGTATTTTTCCAAGGATTGTCCGACGCCGTCTTTATCGAAATAATCCGTACCTAAACTTACCAAGATAATCGCTTCCGAGGCACTTCGCACCGATAAACTACTATCCGTTGCGGTCAAATCTCCCCCCTTCGGCAAGATGATACGGACACGAGAGGCGAAACGCATCCCTTTCATCTCCAACGTATCCACCCCGTTCGGCAATTGTCCCCGCATCAGCAAGTCCTTTCCGTCCAAAGAGATCGTCGCATGTTCCGGACGATTCATACCCAATGAGAAATTCAAGGCCCGATCTGCGTCCGCTACCAAATGAATCACTCCCAGATCCCCGGAAAAAGAGGTAAACATTTCCCGTTGATAATTCACATTCCCCCTTTTAAAAGAGACGGAAGCGATAGCCTCGCTTAGGTTCAACTGTCTGCGATACTCAGCGATAGAATCCGATTCATTCGGATACATATATCTCAGCACTAGATTTCCGAATAATTGGTAACTCCCATACGGAGCGTTCGCACCGTCACCCAGATTACTTCCGGTCCCTTTGCAGACGAAAGTCTTATACATCAAATCCTGTGCCTCGTCATTCCGTCCCTCAAATAAGAGGCGACGAATATTCGCCAAAGAGTAATACGCATAAGGATTGTCCGTATCTTGCTTACTTCCGGACCACAGGGAGATCTCATTCAGGACCACATTCTCCCGCTCAATATCACCATCCGGCATCATACCGATACGGCCGTTTCCCAAAGGCAAGGTCTCTTCCCATATCTGCGCCGGTTGGTCAAAATAATAAGATACCTCCTTGGAAGTCCCCTTATCGACCACATCGCAGCCGAACAAGACGGTCGATAACACCCAAAGGCAAACTACTTTTACATTCATATCATTGTTCTTTTTATTGTTTCAGCACCCAAGTCCCCCAAAGAACACATACTGCAACCAGCCTTGCAGTACTACTGCACCGCACGTGCAGTGCCACTGCAATGGGCATGCAGTAACACTGCAAGGCCGGTTGCAGTAGCAAGAACAAAGCGATTACGGCTTCAACTGTTTATAAGTCGCTTTTTGGATTCCTTGATAGTCATATAAGGTAAACTCATCTTCACCCCATTCTACCGGATAGCCGATCAATGGGTTATTGGTATCGCTCTCATAATATTGCTTGAAATAAACGTAAAGCGTATCCGGACTTATGTAATAGCGATAAGGGATCTGGGAGATCGGATTAAAAGCCATATTCTTGAAATAAAGTACTCCCCCCTTCTGCTCCGGCTTCCCGTCCGGACTTCCGCTGAAATAGATCGTATCATTCGCCTCATTCACCCAGCTCCATGGATCCTCGGTAATCCGTTCGATTTGCGGTACATCGGGATTTGGCTGAACAGGCTGGGGCTCCGCCTTCTCAAAATCGGCTAAAGACAATTGCCTATAAGTTGCCTTTTCTCGCCCTTGATAGAAAAAAACGGTAAATTCACCCTCTCCCCACTCCACAGGATAACCGATCAACGGACTATAACCATTACTGCTATGAATCTGCCTAAGATTGACATAAAGCGAATCGGAATCGGCATCATAAAGATAAGGCAAATCGAAATTGTGTTGAGAGGTAACACTCTTGAATTCAAGCAAGACTCCACCTCGAGGATCTCCTTCGCTCTTAGGGAAATAAAGCGTATCCTTATGTTCGCTGACCCAATAATTGTAAGGATCTTCCGGAATAAACTTCACATACGTTACCGAAGGTGCAGGCTCCGGATCTATAGCTACATCGGTATCATCGCCACACCCGATGAATGAAAACATGGCCAGCAAAAGGCTAACAACGATTTTTACTTTAGCATTCATACATCCACTATATTTTATATTCAATGCTTCACTACAACGTTGAATGTTTGAGGTTTCTCACTCGTTCTCTTATCTTTCACATGCAAAATATAAATACCATTAGACAATGGTGATACATCGATATTCACATTAATCGGATTATTGCCATCCCCGTTTACATCCGCTTGATAAACACATGTTCCAGTATTACTATACAAGCCTACTTTATACTCTTGATTAGAAAGGTCATAAGACACAACCGATTTCGCTTCCATAGCTGGCGTTATCTGTACCTGAAGAATAGCATTCACTGGATTTTGAGCAACCGACAAAGAATAAGAAGATGATGCATAAAGCCAACCTACAACTTGCCAATCACCCCATCCATATTTATTACACGCACGAACAGATAGATTACAAGAACGAGGATTACTTGATCCATAAATTTTCACACTCGATTTAGTACTATTCTGTCCTACTATAGACCAATCACTAGGATAATCAGCTCGCCATTCATACATGGTCACCGGATATTGAGAGTTACAGGTAGCAGAAGCAGAAAACTCCCACGCCCCAGTCTTGTCAAAAGTCGCAGCCAATGGACGGCTAGGCGCATAAGCTCCTTTATAATATCTCAACGTACCCGAAATAACGTCTTGGGTATAAGGTGAATCATTTCTATCATGTATAAAAACAGGCCCATTCCCCCATTTAGACTTATAAAGAATAAAACCATTATATGTAGTCATAATAGCCGAATGATCATCTAAAGGGAAATAAACCTTACTACTTTCAGAAGAAGAACTCGCTGGGATATAACTACCATCTTCCCAAAATCTAGGAACCTCAAAAGTTCCAATCCAGACTTTATCTTTTTTTCCCTCAGAAAGATACCAAGCATACGCATGGCAATTGAAAGACCAAGTAGCCTCACTCACATATATAATTCGATTATTATAACGATTTAGCAATTCGTTTTTCATTTGCAATTTTTGATCACTAGTTAAATCTCCACTTACTAATTTTTCAACTGTGATTGGCGTACCATTAGGTGTATAAATGGTAGTTTGCGTCTTTTCCAAATTTAATGACATTAAACTTTCTGCAACTAATTGATCCAAGGGATCATTACTTTTTACAGAGGACTTTCCAACTGTCTTTTTCAAATTCTTTTCGACTATCATTAATGAAGGCTGATAATCCATAACCGAATATTCTTCAGAATTATCAATTTTATGATATAACCTATTTCGTGCTTCTTCCATTAAAAGAGAGCGCTCTGCATCGCTCATTTTATCAATCACACAATCTTGTGTCAAAAGCAACTCAAAATAGATTCTTCTAATAGACCAAGAAGATTGTTCAATGCTTCTACTCAGAAGTTTCAATTTGCTTGAGTTCATTTGTTTATAAACAGATAACAACTCGGCAGGAGCATCCGTTCTTTGCATCAACTCTTGTAAACCATTAAAATTCTTTATGAGATGCTCCATTCCTTTTTGCATATCATTATACACGCCAAACAATACCATACCCGGATAATTCAAACAAGTCACAACTAAATCATGAGTATTCATTGTCTTCAAGAGATTTTCCGGTATTTGCAATACGGCAAATCGATCTACCTCTGTTTTTAATTTACCCCATTCTTCTGACCCCGGTTTAACAGGATAGTCATACACTTGCGCTTGTGATAAAGCACTAATCAAACACACTAAAAATAAAAATATCTTTTTCATTTCTTTATCTATTAATCAGTAAAACTTTTTATATTCATCTATATACGGAAAAAGGGTTGCAACTACTACATAATAATTACAACCCTTATTATATACCAGTTATTTTTTCCCAATATAAATAAGTCCAACCGAAAAGAAGGCACAGAATTAAACATTTGATTTAAGGTCATACATCTATAGTTTTTAATAGCACCGCTCACAAACACATGACATACCTATTGACTAGGTATTTTTGTACCGCTTCAAATATAAATAAACATTTTGAATGAAACAAACACTTTTAAAAGCTTTGCATATCACACAGTCGTTTATAATAGCCGTCCAAAGCCAACAACTCCTCGTGTTTGCCCCGTTCTACGATCTCACCCTCATGCATCACACAGATCTCATCTGCGTTACGGATCGTAGAGAGACGGTGGGCGATCACTACGGTCGTACGGTTCTTCATCAAGTTCTCCAACGCTTCTTGTACCAAACGTTCGGATTCCGTATCCAAGGCGGATGTGGCCTCATCCAAGATCAAGATCGGGGGATTCTTCAAGATCGCACGGGCGATACTGATTCGCTGGCGTTGTCCACCAGACAGTTTTCCACCTCGGTCGCCTATATTGGTATCGTAACCTTTCTCACTCGCTATGATAAAATCGTGAGCGTTAGCGATGCGGGCGGCTTCCTCCACCTGTTCCATCGTAGCTCCTTCCACTCCAAAAGCGATATTGTTGAAGAAGGTATCGTTAAACAAGATAGCCTCTTGATTGACATTTCCCATCAATCCCCTAAGATCGAAAAGGGTGGCCTCACGGATATCCGTATCATCAATACGAATATTCCCTTTATTCACATCATAAAAGCGAGGCAATAGATCCACCAAGGTACTTTTGCCCGAACCGGATTGACCGACCAAAGCCACGGTTGTTCCTTTCCGGATATCCAGATTGATTCCTTTCAAGACCCAAGCTTCCTGATATTTAAACCAAACATCTTTATAACTGATTTTCTCTTTCAAGGCGATCTTCTTCGGATGTTCCGGGTCATGGATATCCGTCTCCGCCTTCAAGATCTTATCGACACGCTCCATAGAGGCCAGACCTTTCTGGATCGCATAAACCGACTTACTTAGATCTTTCGCGGGATTGATAATGCTATAGAAAATAACCAGATAATAAATAAACGTAGGAGCGTCGATCGGGCTATTCGCACTCAAGATCAGCGTACCTCCATACCAAAGTACGATAGCGATCGTAACGGTTCCCAAAAACTCGCTCATCGGATGCGCCATTTGTTGGCGGCGATAGATACGGTTCGTCAACTGACGGAAGGTATCATTGCTTCGCTCAAAGCGGTCTTGTATCTTCTTCTCGGCGTTAAATGCCTTGATAATACGGAGTCCGCCTAATGTCTCCTCGATCTGGCTCATCAGGAATCCCCATTGTTGCTGTCCTTCCAAAGACTTCCGTTTCAATTTCTTGCCGACTTGTCCCATTACGTAACCCGCCAACGGCAGCAGGATCAAGACGAACACGGTAAGTTGCCAACTGATAGCGATCATACCCACCAGATAGATCACGATCAGGATCGGGTTCTTGAACAACATGTCCAATGAACTCATGATGGATGTCTCAATCTCGTTCACGTCTCCGGATACACGGGCGATAATATCTCCTTTTCGCTCCTCCGAGAAAAAGCTCAACGGCAACTGCGTAATCTTCTTGTTAATCTGATTACGGATATCACGAACGACTCCGGTTCGAATCGGGATCATCGTATAAAAGGCCAGATACATGGTCGCCACTTTCAAGAAAGTCGCCACGATCAGGAAGATTCCCAACATAATCAAGGCGAACGAACCTCCGTGTACCTCTATCAGATCGGATACATACCAAAAAAAGTTATTTTTGATCAACTCCGGCAAGGCTTTCCACGACTCCCAGCTTCCCGCGTTAAAATTCCAATCCATAAAGGTGTAATTCCCCTCATCCATCTTAAACAAGATCTGAAGGATCGGGATAATCAAGGCGAAAGAAAACAGGTTCAAGATAGCGGAAAGTACATTGAACACGATGTTCAGAACCATATACTTTTTGTAAGGGGGAACGAAACGCTTTAAAATACGTATGAAATCTCTCATAAATTGATCTGTTACATTGAAGTGGCAAAGATACAAAAAGTCATCACATTTTCTTACGCATTCGCATGCAACTATTTTGCTGCCCCATTCATCAAATAAATAGAATCGTAAATAAAAATAATTTACACCATGAAAAGGATGCACTTGCAATTGTTGAAAAAAGCCAACTGCGTATTGGCGAGTTTATTAATGCTTTTAGGTTTCTCCTGCACTGACGACGAGGGAGAAGGTCCCATAATTTGTGAATATGGCACTCCTTACGCCAATTTTCAGATAAAAGGAAAAGTCGTGGATACAAACGATAATCCGATACCTAACACCCAAATACGTATCAATCGAAATGACGCAAGAATTTATCCTTACGGATGGCTGCATACCGATACCGTAAGGACTGACGCTAACGGAGAGTTTGATTGGAAGAAAACTGATTTTCCGATCCTAAAATACCGATTCATCACGGAAGACATAGACGAAGAAATGAACGGAGGACAATTCGCATCCGATACGACTCAAGTAATCTTCGACAGCGAGGAACTTACCGGAGGTGATGGATGGTACGAAGGTAGTGCCTCTAAGGAAATCAAGATCACACTTAAGGAATATGTAGATACACATACGGAACCTTACGCATTGTACACGATCTACGGAAAAGTAACTGATGATCAAGGCTATCCGCTGGCCGGAGTCGCAATCTTAACCTCACCGGCATATACCCCTACTCTAGAGGACGACCTTTCCTGCTTTCCGGCCATCACGGATGAGACCGGACGATATCAATTCACCTACGATAAGGCTACGGCTATCGAACATACCATCTACACAAAATTATCTTCGTATTGGAATGACCCAAACGCTTGCAAAACTGATTCTATTATCGTAAATTTCGCCGAAATTGAATTATTACAAGGGAAAGGGATGTTAATAGGTAAAGGATCAAAAGAAATTAACTTCCAACTAACACGCAAAAACTAGAAAATGGAAACAGTTTATCATTCCATATTAAAAGGTTTTAACTGGATTTTAGCGGGGCTTCTTTCTCTACTAGGCTTCAGCGTTACTTCCTGTGGCGCTACAGATGAGTATGGTAGCCCTTACGCAGAATACGAGTTGAAAGGAAAAGTTACAGATATGAACGGAGATCCCATCCAAGGAATAGAGATCAACTATGGGGGCATATATAATAACGTATTATCTCCCTCATATATAAGCGAAATATATAAATCGCCCCAAACCCAAAAAGACGGAAGTTACGATATAAAATTCGAGGATTCCCCAATGGGTATCGTACGCATTATCGCTAAAGATATTGACGGGCCTGAAAACGGATCATTCGAGACGGATTCGATAGATGTCAAGATCGAAGGATTTGAGGGAGGTAAATCTTGGTTCCATGGGAAAGCGGAGGTTAACATCCCCGACATCAAACTTAAAGAGAAAAAAGAATAAAATATGGACAAACGCCCAAACATCAAAAAACGTATCGCCCTAGAGCTTTTTCGAAGTATCAAGAAGAACAGGGCTAAATTACATGAATTGCGTACACTCTTTTGGGAGTGTACGCTTCGTTGTAATGTATCCTGCCGTCATTGCGGGAGCGATTGCCATGTCTCGGCCTCTGTCCCGGATATGCCTGTCGAAGACTTCCTGAAAGTCATAGACGATATCACGCCTTACGTCGAGCCGAACAAAGTGCTCGTCATCTTTACCGGAGGCGAGGCGCTGGTTCGTAAGGATATCGAGAAATGCGGGTTGGAACTGTATCGCAGGGGATATCCTTGGGGGATCGTCTCCAATGGTTATCTGATGACCCGGGAACGGCTCGACTCGCTCTTGGCTTCCGGATTGCACTCGGCAACTATCAGCTTGGATGGTTTCGAGGAAGCGCATAACTGGCTTCGCCGTAATCCTAAAAGTTTCGAGAAGGCACTGAATGCCATCTGTATGTTGGCCGAGGAAAAGGAGATCATCTGGGATGTGGTGACTTGCGTAAACCAACACAACTTCAAGGATTTGATGCTCTTCAAGGATTTTTTGATCGAGATGGGCGTAAAACGGTGGCGTATCTTTACGATCTTCCCAGTTGGACGTGCCGCGACTGAGACGGATTTGCAACTGACGAACGAGCAGTTCACATGGCTCATGAACTTCATCCGCTTCTGCCGGAAAGAGGGTAAGATACACGTTAGCTACGGCTGTGAGGGCTTCCTCGGGAATTATGAGGCAGAGGTGAGAGACTCGATTTTCCAATGCAACGCCGGTATCAATACGGCCTCTGTCCTCGCTGATGGCGCTATCTCCGGTTGTCCCAGTATACGGGCGAACTTCCACCAAGGGAACATCTATAAAGACGATTTCATTGATATCTGGAATAATGAGTTTAAACCGTATCGTAACCGCCAGTGGGCTAAAAAAGGGGAATGCGCGGATTGTAAGATGTTCCGTTATTGCGAAGGCAACGGGATGCACTTATACGATGATGAGGGGAATCTGCTCGTATGCCACTATAAAAGGCTAGTTGACAGTTGACAACTGTCAACTAATTCCTATCTTTGCCCTAGTTAATATTCTAAAATAAGCAATCGTATGAAAAACACTTTCATCCTTTGTGCCTTTCTGGCACTAAGTTCTTTTACCGTAGCCCAGCAATCCGAGAAATACCCGCTAGGCGACTATACGGAATTGACCGACACGAAACCGCATGACAGCGACGAGATCTGGGACAAGTTATCGGCCCCAACCCAATTAAGCTGGGGCACGACCGATATACGATATCCGAAACTCAGTATTCCCGATGTCAAGAAAAGCAATCGCTGGCAGACGAAAGCATGGAAAGGGGAACGGGTAAACGCACAAGCCGTGTTATGGACCAAGGTGGGACTCGAGGATGCCTCTATCACCGTGAGCGACTTAAAGAGCGGTTCTTCCATCATCCCATCCTCCGCTATCACGACGAACTTTGTCCGTTACGTCATGACCGATGAGTTGAATAAAGACCGTAAAGGCGGTTGCGGCCACCGAGAGAATAAGGCGGAATGGGATTCCTCCGTCGTAGCCGATGTATTGGATATCGTAAAGATCCGTGATATCAAGGCACACACCACCCAGCCGATCTGGATGAATATCTGGGTACCTCAATCCGCGAAAGCCGGTAAATATAAAGGGACATTGACCGTCACGGGAAAAAATGCCTCCCCCATGGAATTACAAATAGAAGTGGACGTATTGAACCGCACACTTCCTGCCCCGAAGGACTGGGCTTTCCATCTGGACTTATGGCAGAACCCGTATTCCGTGGCCCGTTACTACCAAGTTCCTCTTTGGAGTAAAGAGCATTTCGACGCTATGCGCCCGATCATGAAGATGTTGGCGAACGCCGGACAGCGCGCTATCACCACCAGTATCATGCATAAACCTTGGGCCGGACAGACCGAGGATCATTTCGACAGCATGATCACCCGGATCAAGAAGATAGACGGCACTTGGGCATATGATTACGCCGTCTTCGACAAATGGGTGGAATTCATGATGAACGAGATCGGTATCGATGATATGATCAGTTGCTACACCATGATCCCTTGGGCTTTATCTTTCGATTATTACGACGAGGCGACAAATCGTGTACAATTCCTCAACACGAAACCGGGTGACGCCGCTTACGCAGACTATTGGGGCACTTTCCTAAAAGATTTCTCCCGCCACCTTCGCAAGAAAGGTTGGTTCGAGAAAACCGCTATCTCTATGGACGAGCGTCCGATGGAGGCGATGCGTGAGGCGATCAAGGTTATCAAGCAAGCCGATCCGGAGTTCAAGATCACGCTGGCCGGAAATTATCATCCGGAAATTCAATCGGACTTATACTATTTAAGTATTCCCTATGGGCATAAATTCCCAGAAGACGTAAAGGCTGCCCGTGATAAAGCGGGACAGATCAGTACCGTTTATACCTGTTGCGCGGAAGCGTTCCCGAATACCTTCACCTTCTCCGACCCGGCGGAAGCGGCATGGACGGTCTTGCACGCCGTAGCTGGTGGTTACGACGGTTATCTACGTTGGGCAGTTAATAGCTGGACCGCCGATCCTCTGCGTGACTCGCGTTTCCGCACTTGGGCGGCAGGCGATACATACAGTATTTATCCCGGTCCACGCAGTAGCATCCGCTTCGAGCGTTTGGTCGAGGGTATACAAGATTGCGAGAAGATCCGCATCCTCCGGGAAGAGCTGACAACGAAAGGAGCTAAAGGCAAACTCGAGAAGTTGAACAAGACGGTTGCCAAGATCACTCCGGAAGGTTTATCCGAGACACAAGAATCCGCTACGCAGATGGTTAATGAGATTCATAAACTTCTGAATACATTATAAATAGTACCGGACGCCGACTGCGCAGTCGGCGTCCCCTAAATATACCATCAAACCCCTACAATGTTTGATATTCATCAAAAAACGAAATCCTTACCTCCGATACCTTTCTTTTTCTTTGTCCGCCTCGATTCCTTCGCCTACTTTTGGGGCACTGAAAAACACAAAAACCATTCTATATGAACAAACTATTAATGGGCGCATGCCTTACGATGGCCATGCAAGTAGGGCACTCCCAAACCTTGCCGCAATTGGGTAAAGATCCTATCGAGAAAATCGTAGCCGCCATGACTGCCGAAGAGAAAGTATCCCTGTTAGTCGGAACCGGAATGCCCGGGTTCGGCGGCCAATCAGCCGTAGTCGGCAACACGCAAAATATAGTGCCGGGAGCCGCCGGAACGACCTTCCCGATCGAACGTCTGGGAATCCCCGCTATCGTAGTGGCCGACGGTCCCGCCGGATTACGTATCTCCCCGACTCGCGAGGGGAACGAGGCGACCTATTATTGCACGGCATTCCCGGTCGCTACTTTGCTAGCCTCCACATGGAACACCGCATTGGTCAAAAACGTAGGCAACGCCATGGGCGACGAGGTGAAAGAATACGGCTGCGACGTACTCTTGGCCCCCGCACTGAATATCCACCGAAGCCCTCTCTGCGGACGTAACTTCGAGTATTATTCCGAAGATCCCTACTTGACGGGCCGGATAGCGACAGCGATGGTAAACGGTATCCAAAGCAATGGCGTGGGAACCTCCATCAAGCATTTCGCCGTCAATAATCAAGAGACCAACCGGACGGGAACGGATGCCCGCCTCACCCCTCGTGCCTTGCGGGAGATTTACCTAAGAGGTTTCGAGATGGTCGTAAAAGAGGCAAGCCCGTGGACGGTCATGTCTTCCTACAATAAGATAAATGGTGAGTATGCCTCCGAAAGCCGTGATTTGCTAACGGCCATCCTCCGTGACGAATGGGGTTTTAGCGGCCTTGTCATGACCGACTGGTTTGGCGGCAAGAACGCCCCCGCCCAGATCCACGCCGGAAACGATCTGCTGATGCCCGGCCGGCCAGACCAGAAAGAGGCCCTCCTAAAAGCGCTTGAGGACGGTTCTCTCTCTATCGAAGACGTGGATACGGACGTAACCCGTGTATTACGACTGATCCTTCAATCCCCCCGCTTTGCCCAATACGCCTATTCCGACAAACCGGACCTGAAAGCTCACGCCGAGGTAACCCGTGCGTCCGCTTCCGAAGGTATGGTTTTATTAAAGAATACGAATAATGCTTTGCCGCTGGCCCCGGGTATCAAGAAGATAGCGGCTTACGGTACCACCTCGTACGATTTTATCGCCGGAGGCACCGGCAGCGGCGACGTGAACGAGGCTTATACCGTATCCCTCGTGGAAGGTCTGGAGAACGCCGGTTATACCATGGACGCCGAAGTGAAAGCCTTATACGAGAAATACAGTACCGAGGAAAAGGCGAAACAGCCGAAAGACACGAGCCCCGCCGCCGCTTTCTTCAACCACCCTCGTATCCCGGAGTTCGTACCGGATGCCGCAGGGCTGGCCGCTAAGGCGAAAGAGGCGGATATCGCCTTCGTTACGATAGGCCGTAGCTCGGGAGAGTTCCAAGACCGGAAGATCGAGGGAGATTTCAACCTGACGGAGAATGAGCGAGCGTTGATCCAATCGGTTTCCGACGCTTTCCATAAGGAAGGGAAGAAGGTGGTCGTAATCTTGAATATCGGGGGCGTGATCGAGACCGCCAGCTGGAAATCGGAACCGGACGCCATCCTATTGGCTTGGCAAGCCGGGCAGGAAGGCCCTGCGGCCGGGGCAGGAGGGGTGTAACGCGTTAGCCGATATCCTGTCCGGAAAGGTGAATCCTTCCGGTAAGCTCCCGATGACTTTCCCCGTGAGCATCGCCGACGTAGCCTCCACGAAGAATTTCCCGGACGCTTCGGATATCGACCTGAAAGAAATGTTAGCCGGTTTCATGGGAGGAGGCCCGGAGCATACGGATCGTAAGAATATTGACTATACCAACTACGAGGAGGGTATCTACGTGGGCTACCGTTACTTCGATACGTTCGGCGTGCCCGTCTCCTATCCGTTTGGCTACGGACAGTCGTATACTACTTTCAATTATTCGAGCTTGAAAGTGTTCATGGGCGATACGGACTACAGCATCAGTTGCACGATCACGAACAATGGCCCGGTAGCCGGGAAGGAAGTGGTCCAGCTATATATCTCCGCCCCCGGCAAGAGCATGGATAAACCGACGAAAGAGTTGAGAGGTTTCGCCAAGACCCAACTCCTCCAGCCGGGCGAGAGCCGTGAGATCATCTTCAAGGTGAAAGATACGGATCTGGCCTCCTTCGACGAGAGCGCCAGTCATTGGGTCGTAGAGTCCGGTAAATATGAGGCGCAGATCGGTTCCTCCGCCGCCGACATCCGCCTAAGGGATTCCTTCAACGTGAAGGGGCGGGTAACGGAGAAGGTTCATGCGGTACTGTTGCCCGGCGAGAGGATCGATCTTCTGAAAAGATAAGCCCGGAGGTATCTACCTAGTTATCGGGAGGGCGGGGTATCAACCTCGCCCTCTACTTATTTAATCACCCGATTGTTCCGGCTTCCTGAAAGTAAGGTAGGTCTCCACACGCCCCTCCAGCTTCGCCTCCATGGTTCCTTGCTCCGACACGAAGAGATATTTGTCCTTTTTCTCTTCCTCGGTCCATGTATCGGGAGTGTAGGCAGCGATCTTCCGGTCGCCGGCAGTCCTCATGAAATAGATAGCGGGCAGAAGGCCGTTCAGTTGGATCTGGTTCGGGTCGATATAGCGTTCCTCGTATTGTCGCGAGAAACGCGAGCTCACCCTCTCCAGCCGGAAGCGGTCGAGATTATTCATAAACAGGTAATCCGTGCCTTCATCTCCCGGCAGGGAGGTGTAGATCATAGATGAGACTTTCACGGCACCGGCCGGTGTCGTGTACAAATAATAGAAATATACAGTCCATGTATTCTTGGAGCGGGTTTGAAGGGTATGTGTCTCCTGCAAGGAATGCAAGGCCCAAAATCCCGGGGGCGTGCATCTCACCCTTTGTACGAATTTATCCTTCGCGATTTCCACTCTTCCCCGGATCTCCAGAAAGTCCTTATAGGCCACAGCCTCTATTTCCTCGTTTGTCATTGATGGCGTAAACATGATTATTTTTAATTTTTAAGGTAAAGAGACATAAAGGTACGATTATAAATGGGGATTCCAAGGGTTTCAAGGAAATGTGGATGAAAGAAAGACAAAAAAGAGAGGCGAACTCGTACCCTTATCTTTTTTATTCCATATATTCGTGATGAAAATCCCCTAAGACCCATTTAAAAGAGAAAAAGTTATGACTGAAGATATAGATTTAATACGCGTCACTGGCGTGGAATATGTCAAGGACTATACCATGCGATTGGAATTTAGCAACGGTAAGGTGAAATTAGTGAACTTCCTCCCTTTACTGAAAGGGAAACTTTTCGAGCCATTGAAAGACCTCCGGAATTTCGTCCAGTTCGGGCTCACCCACTGGGCGCTTGAATGGTATAACGGGACAGACTTCGCTCCGGATTACTTGTACAGGAATGGGGTGGAGGCGTAACAGGAACAAACACAAACGAGACTCTTATGGATTTCTTCAGCAAATATCGCCCCAGCATCATCGCCTTATGCGAAAAGCATAAGGTAAAGTGGCTATTCGCCTTCGGCTCCGTGCTGACCAGCCGCTTCACGGAGAAGAGCGACATTGACCTTGTGGTGGATTTCGACAAGGCCAAGATCGAGGATTACTTCTCGAACTATTTCGACTTGAAATACGCCTTGGAAAAGCTACTGAACCGGGACATCAACTTGCTGGAGGAGCAAGCGATACGGAACCCGGTGTTGAGAAGGAATATCGATAGGACAAAATCGTTGATTTACGGATAATGTACTAATACTGCTAGTAAATCTGTCTTTTTACATTATACGTTCTTGATAATAAGTCAATCAACGATCGTCCATTGAAAAACACAGAGATATCCAATACTATAAAAAACAACACGATAGCAATATAATAATTAAAATCCGCAAAATATCTTACCGCAATAACAACTATCATTAATAATAATAACCAATATGAACGCATTATTTTTCTTCCAAAAGAAACATCTTCTCCTGTTTCCGACTTCAAAGTCAATCCACATATATATTTACCCAAAGATATTCCCATTGCAGCCTCACTAAAAATGTAATACAATATATTAACGATAACAAAAAGGCCTGTTATTCTCATATCTATATTTAAAGCGCCTCCCCAACGATTTGCAGTATCAACTATATATTCATAAGAAGATGGAGACATTCCTAACATTGCAAGGTAAACACCTAAAGCGCCTGTAGAATAAAGAGAGTAATAACTTAGATAAGCAATCACAAACAACACAATTATAAATAATTTATCTATTAATGAACCCAATAACCTTCTAACTATATTCTCATTTTCCATAATATAATTCATCCTTTTTTAATATAATCATAACTCTTTATTACTAAACACACCAAATGGATAACTCCACCTCAGTTTTTCCCTTCACTATCCTTAAAACCATGATACACCCAAATCACAGATACATAAATCAACAATTCTACAAATACAGCAACAATAAATGCTATTATCATATCGTCATAGTCTTGTTGGATAGCAAAGACTATAGCTATCAAAGCAGTAAGTACCATTAGTAATCTATTATACCCCTTGGATAAAGGGAAAAAATAATTATCCTTTCTCTTCACATTCTTTATCTCTTCAATTTTCATATCAGTATTCTATTTAATCAAATTTATTACTATTATTATTATTGACGATAGCCCCATAACAACAGCTCCTGCTATTCCCCAATATTTTTGAGTCTTTTCAAAAGTTTCAAACGAAGCCCATTGTTTTCGACTCCAAGATATTTTATTACCTCTAAAGCCATAATATAAACCTAGGCTAAGACTAATAGCACCAAAAATCAATGAGAAAGGATTTGTGATCGAAAAACCATTTAAAGTCCAACATACAAGAGCGTATATTGGTGATCCATTCCAAAAGCCCCAATAAGCCCCTAATAAAAAGGCCCCCCAGTTAAAAGAATTAATATTGGAAGGAAACATTTTCTCATCATAAGTAAATTTAAAAGTTTTTTGGCAGTACTTACATTTCATAATAGCCGTAACTTGATCTACAACTTTATCGGTTTTTAAACTCCTTCCACAGTCAGGACAAAATTCACTTTTCATAAATAAAAATCAAAAAGTCCTCCCGTGTCCCCTCCGGTAGGCGGTTAACAAATAAAAGAAGCGTGGGAACCATCGCTTACCACTGTCTTGAGGCTCTGGACTGCCCTTACCCAATAATAAGACAATGATCCCACGCCTTATACAAGTATATAGTCCACCCATCCCTAGGTAGGTATATAACAGATAAAGCGCAGGAGCCATTTTCCTATTATCTTGGGTAATGAAATTGTCCAGATTCCAAGACAAGATAATATCAAAACGCTTCTACGTCATTTTTCCAATACATCGCGAAGATCGTGTTTTTTTAAAACATTCGCAAAACAATCAGATTCTTAATGTCTCTTAGCCCTAAGAAATGCCCTCGAAGGGTGAAAAATGACTTCTTAGGGCTAAAAGATAGTTTTTCAACCGTGAAAAGTGATTTCCTTGGCATAGGAAGGGCCTTTCAAGGCCGCGAAACCATTTCTTAGGCCTAAAAAGCCTATTTTCACCCTTGAAAAGTCATTTTTTAGGCCTAAAATGATTATTCGCTCCATTCAGTTCCCATTTTTTAGACCTAAGAAGCCCTTATTCAGCAAATATCCCTAACTTAGAGAAGTTTTTAAACTCTAAATCAAATTTACCATGAGTACTTACACAAAAATCAAGACACTTCCGCTCTCTCTTTTCAACAACGCCGAGTACCTCTCCTTCATGAACCACGTCCTCGACCTAGCCAACGGAAACAGCGGTGGCGGCGATTCCGAGTCCCCCGACGAGATCTCCCTGCTGACCGGCAGCGACGGCATCCCCGAGCTGGGCCTCACCAAAGAATTCCTCGATACCTACGAGGCAGACCTCCTCGCCATGGCCGACGTGGTGGACGAGAGCCGCACCTCGCAGGAGACCGAGCAAATGACCTTGCACGATACCAACCGCGACAACCTCGCCATCTATATCATCACCCGCATCTCACGGGCCGGTACCCTCCCGCTGGAGGCCGAGCGTGACGCGGGCAAGTACCTATACAAGGTCATCAAGCCCTATAACGGCATCGCCCGCCTCCCCATGGCGCAGGAGACCGCCAAGATAAAGGGCCTCTTGCTGGATTTGCGCAAGGACGAGAACAAGCCGTACGTCACCACGCTCGGCCTCGACGCTTACCTCGCCGAACTGGAGAAAGAGAATAACGCCTACGACCGCCTGTCGCAGCAACGCGTCCAAAACCGGACCACCTCCAAAAAGGAAAGCGGCGCCAACCTGCGCAAGCGGATCGACGTCTATTACGACGACCTCACCCTGCTGGCCCAGTCCCATAGCGTAGCGAAGCCGTCCGAGAAGGCAACCGCCTTCATCGCCGCCCTCAACCAGCTGATCGCCGAGACCACCGCCGCCTACAACCAGCGCATGGCCTCCGCCAAGAAACCGGCGCCCGCTCCCGAGCCTACGCCCGGCGGAGACTCCGAGAGCCCGGACGAGATCTAACCGTCACGTCCCTCCCCCCGACGCGGAAGCGGGAAATAAAAAGAGAAGGGAAACAACTCCCCTTCTCTTTTTATTCCGTATATTCGCAAAGGAAATTCCTAAAACAGAGCGATATGGAGACAACGACATCATTAAAGACATTCGAGGTAACCATCCCCGAGAAATACGCCGACATCTTGAAGAAATTCATCACCTCGCTGGAAGGCAAGGTGAAGGCACAGAAGAAATCCGGATTGGACGAGGCCTTGGAGGACGTGAAGTCAGGAAGGATTTATCATGCGGAAAGCACAAAGGATTTGATGAAACAAATCCTAGATTGTGGGAATGTCATATCCAAGGAGACTGGCTGCTGATATGGAGCCAAGATGACACGGAGCTAATCTTGCTTTTCACCGATATCGGAACGCATTCCGACCTATTCTAAATAGAAAAAGCCGCCTCCCCATTACAGGAAGCGGCTTTTTTGTATCTAGTATTTACTTTTCCCGGATAAATATATTAATCGGCGTACCGGTAAAATCCCAGTTCTCGCGGATCTTGTTCTCAAGGAAACGTTTGTACGGGTCCTTGATCCATTGCGGCAAGTTACAGAAGAACACGAAAGAAGGCACGCTGCCCGCCGGAAGCTGGGTGATATATTTGATCTTGATATATTTACCCTTCCAGGCTGGGGGAGGATAATTCTCGATGATCGGGAGCATCACCTCGTTCAACTTGGCCGTAGGGACACGCTTGGAGCGATTCTCGTAAACCTCCTTGGCGGTCTCCAGCACCTTCAGGATACGTTGCTTCGTCATAGCGGAGATAAACAAGATCGGGAAGTCGGTAAACGGAGCCAGACGCTCGCGGATAGCGGTCGTGTACGAGTCGATCACCTTCTGGCTCTTATCCTCGATCAAGTCCCACTTATTCACGCAAACCACCAATCCCTTCTTATTCTTCTGCACCAGCGAGAAGATATTCATATCCTGGCTCTCGATGCCCCTCGTAGCGTCCAACATCAGCACGCAGACATCCGAGTTCTCGATCGCACGGATCGAACGGATCACCGAGTAATACTCCAAGTCCTCATTCACCTTCCCCTTCTTACGGATACCCGCCGTATCCACCAAATAGAAGTTCAAGCCGAATTTATTATATTTCGTGTAGATGGAATCACGGGTCGTGCCCGCGATATCGGTAACGATATGACGATCCTCGCCAATAAAAGCATTGATAAGAGAAGATTTTCCCGCGTTCGGGCGTCCTATAATCGCGATACGGGGCAACTCCTCCTCCAGTATCTCCACCTTCTCCTCGGGCAACGTCGCCACGATCTTATCCAGCAAATCCCCGGTATAAGAACCATTGATGGCCGAGATGCAGAAAGGATCTCCCAAGCCAAACGAGTAAAACTCCGCCGAGGCCGGATGCAATTCGTAATTATCCGCCTTGTTCGCCACCACGATCACCGGCCGCTTGCAACGGCGCAAGATCTGCGCCACCTCCATGTCCAGATCCGTGATGCCATTCAATACATCGACGACGAACAAGATCACGTCCGCCTCCTCGATAGCCACTTTTACCTGCTTGTTGATCTCCTCCTCGAAAACATCCTCCGAGTTAACCACCCATCCGCCTGTGTCAATCAGCGAAAACTCCTTGCCGGTCCACTCCACCTTGCCGTACTGACGGTCGCGGGTAGTACCAGCCTCCTCGTTCACGATCGCCTGACGGGTACCCGTCAACCGGTTGAAAAGGGTGGACTTACCTACATTGGGTCTCCCCACTATCGCTACTATATTTCCCATAAATTCTCCTTTCGTATGCTATTATTAGTCCAGCTGATAACCGAAGTTCTTCAATATGTTGTCACGGTTACGCCAGTCTTTTTCCACTTTGACAAACATTTCCAAAAACACCTTTTTTCCGAAGAAACGTTCGATATCCTTCCGGGCCATAGCACCTACTTTCTTCAATGCTTGCCCTTGATGCCCAATGATAATCCCTTTCTGGGTATCACGCTCCACGATGATCAGCGCCTTGATATGGATCAGCTCATCATCTTCCTTGAACAACTCGACGACCACTTCTACCGCGTAAGGTATTTCCTTCTGATAATATAACAAGATTTTCTCACGAATGATCTCTGTCACGAAGAAACGGGCCGGTTTATCGGTCAAGGCGTCTTTCTCGAAATAAGGCGGGGAATCAGGCATCAACTCCTCCACCCGACGCTTCACGTAATCTATATTGAAATTCGAAAGCGCGGAGATCGGGATGATCTCGGCCTTCGGAAGCAATTCCTTCCACTGGGCCACGAGCTTCTCCAGCTCCGGCTGATTGGTCTGGTCGATCTTATTGATCAACAAGAGAACCGGACACTCTATGCTCTGTACCCGTGCTAGGAACTCGTTATTTTTATCAATCGTCTCGACGACATCCGTCACGTACAACAGCACGTCGGCGTCGCCTAAGGCGGATTGAGAGAAATTAAGCATGGATTCCTGCAACTTATAATTCGGCCGCAAGACTCCCGGCGTGTCAGAATACACGATTTGCATATCGTCGGTATTCACAATACCCATAATACGATGCCTTGTCGTTTGCGCCTTCGAGGTGATAATAGAGATCCGCTCCCCGACCAAACGATTCATCAACGTAGACTTACCTACGTTTGGGTTTCCAACGATATTGACAAAACCCGATTTATGCTTTTTTTCCATCATACCCCCATTTCAGATAAACCGCTCCCCACGTAAAGCCCGCTCCAAAAGCGGCAAGGATCAGGTTATCTCCTTTTTTCAATTGATTCTCCCATTCCCATAGACAAATAGGAATCGTACCGGCGCTTGTGTTGCCATATTTCTGGATATTGATCATCACCTTATCCATATCTACGCCCAAGCGTTTCGCCGTAGCGTCGATAATCCGCAGGTTCGCTTGATGAGGAACGATCCACGCGATATCATCATGCGTCAAGCCATTCTTCTCCGCGATCTCAGCGGCCACGTCCGCCATATAAGAAACCGCGTACTTGAACACCACACGTCCATCTTGATAAACGAAATGCTCACGGTTGTCCACCGTCTCGTGAGAAGGAGGATAAGCCGAGCCGCCCGATTTCATGATCAGATGCGGATAGCCTACGCCGTCTGTCCGTAAAATAGTATCCAAGACACCGAACTCCTCGGTAGTTGGCTCCAACAAGACCGCTCCGCAAGCATCCCCGAACAAAGGACAAGTAGAACGATCTTGATAATCTGTAATAGATGTCATCTTATCACCCGATACGACAACCACCTTCTTATAACGCCCCGAGCGAATATAATTAGCGCCCGTCTCCAAAGCATACAAGAAGCCTGCGCACGCACCTTGCATATCAAAAGTCATCGCATTCTTACAACCTGTATGATAAGCGATGATAGAAGAAGTTGTCGGGAAATGATGATCCGGGGTAGTCGTAGCGGTCAAGACAACCTCTACTTCTTCCGGATTCAGGTTCGTTTTCTCGAGCAATTGCTTCACGGCCCGTATACCCATGTAAGAGAGTCCTACGCCCTCCCCTTTCAATATCCTGCGCTCCTTAATACCCACACGAGTCATGATCCACTCATCCGTCGTATCGACCATCTTGGAAATATCCTCATTCGTCAATACATCTTCAGGAACGTATCCACCCACTCCTGTGATAACCGCATTTATCTTATCCATAACTTTAAAAATAAAAGGACTACTTATCCCAATTAAAAAAAAGCCCTAAAAAAACTTTTAGGGCTATTTCTTTTGTTCATCAAACCATATAAGTTGACAAACTTACACAGCAGCTTCTTTTTCAATCGCTAATTTACCTCTGTAATAACCGCACTCACCACATACAGTGTGATAGATGTGCCATGCGCCACAGTTCGGGCAAATTGCCATTGTTGGAGCTACAGCCTTGTCATGAGTTCTTCTCTTGGCTGTTCTTGTCTTACCTTGTCTTCTTTTAGGATGTGCCATTGTTTTATTTATTTAATTGTTATCATTCTCTAGCAAACCTTTCAGAGCATCCCAACGAGGATCGGCAGGACTAGCGTTTCCGTCATCTTCCAACGCCAAATCATCACCTCCCATGTCATCCTCAAAATCGTCTTCGGTCTCATCCGAACTTCTGGCGGTATGTTTCTTCAATTTAGACGACATTGCCTTATTACATTTACCCGGCGCATGTACATGCTTCATGGGAACCGCCAAAGCGATAAACTCATACAGGAACCACGCCAAATTAATAGCGCCCTCCTCTTCCGGTATCACGACAACCTCATCACTCTCCTCGGCATATTCCTTGCCGAATTTTACCACCAGACGATTGTGGGTATCAATAGGAATTTCCATATCGTCCAAGCATCTATCGCATGGAACAACAACAACCCCTTCTATCTGAAAGTTCATCTCAAACATCATTGACGACCGTTTTACGGTAAGATGAACCTTCACTTTGCCCTTCTGGACCTCGGTTCCGTCAATGTCCACAAAAAACTTGTTCTCCAAAAGATACTCGAATTCGTGTACTCCCGGAGAGAGATTTTTCAAATCTACATTATATAATTTAAATTTCCCCAAAGCCTTTTAGTGTAAAAACCTTGCAAAGGTACGAAAAAACTAAATACAAAAACAATACCTTTATGCTTATTTTTTCCTATAATACGATTTAACCCTTATATTTCTTCAATTTTATACGAAAAGTCGTCCCTTTCCCCAGCTCCGAACTCTTCACGAAAATCTTTCCTCCTTGGAAGGACTCGATAATACGCTTTACTAAGGACAAGCCTAGTCCCCAGCCACGTTTCTTGGTCGTATACCCCGGATTGAAAACCGTCTTGAATTTTGATTTCGGGATACCTTTTCCGGTATCAGCCAAATCGATCAGCACGACCTTCTCTCTTTCCTCTACTTTTAGCGAAATCTCACCCTGCCCCTCCATGGCGTCCACCGCATTTTTCGTCAGGTTCTCGATTACCCAAGCGAACAGGGAATCATTCATTAAGACCAATATCGGCCGCTCCGGCAAATACGTATTAATTTTCACCTTCGAGGAAATACGGGTCTCCATATATCCCAAAGCCGCACGGATGGATTCCACGATATTTGTCGGAACCGGATCTGGATCTGAACCGATTTTAGAGAAACGCTCCGCTATCGTTTGTAAGCGTTTCACATCCTTATCCATCTCTGTCAATAGAGAAGGATCTATATCTTTCGTTCGCAAATATTCAACCCAAGCGATTAGCGAGGATATAGGCGTTCCTAATTGGTGAGCCGTCTCTTTCGATAACCCCACCCACACTTTATTCTGTTCTGCCTTCTTTGTACTAGCCAAGGCTAAAAAAGCGATTAATATAAAAACAAATACAACTGATAATTGCGCATAGGGATAAACAAGCAGTCGCTTTAAGATAATCGAATCATCGTAATATAAATATTGGTAAGTACCATCCTCCATGTCAATTACGATCGGAGGATTTTTGGTTCTCAGTTCCTTAACCTTATTCGTCATGAACTGCGCTACATTCTTTTCCGGAATCTCTATATTATTGTAAGAAACCACGCTATCCGTCTCGCTGCATAATATAACAGGAATAGAAGTATTCCCTTGGATGATTTTTAGGATAAGATTCATATTAAGGCTTGGATTCTCACTGGTCATGACCCGGGTTGCCTCACTCCAAACCTCGATCTTCTGACGCTCTTCTCGGGCCAGATCTTTAATCAAGAGATCCGAGACTACCACAGAAGCCATAGCGATCAATACAGCGGCAAAAATAAAGCCTAATTTCCATCTTTGACGAGAATCATATATGCTGCTCATAAATCAGAATCATTCGGTGAATTCTTAATATAACGGCAAGATACGAACTTTATTGTTCCCGATTCAGCAAACAATGAAATCTCACCCAATTGTAGAGACGTAGCGTGCAGCGTCTCATCCCTTCAAATGGTAACTTAGAATACCGTCAGACGATACGAGACGCGGCACGCTAGGTCTCTACAACGGCTGGTGTATATAACAGAAAAAGGAGTCACCCCTTACGGACTGACTCCTCTCCATCGGCTATCGCCTTCTTCAAGACGGCGGCTACCTACTCTTCCACTGTTACGCAGTACCATCGGCGTGACGAGGCTTAACTTCTCTGTTCGGAATGGGAAGAGGTGGATCCCTCGTGCTATAGCCACCTTAATATCATTATCAAGATTTTGACCGGACATCAATCCGAAGAGACCAGCTTCGCCTTATCGTCTTAAAATATATCAACCCTCACGTGAGGAAAGTCCCGGGCTATTAGTACCACTCGGCTCGGACGTCGCCGCCCTTACACCTGTGGCCTATCAAGGTCATCGTCTATAACCACCCTTCAGGGAGATCTAATCTTGAGGCCGGCTTCGTACTTAGATGCTTTCAGCACTTATCCGATCCGTACTTAGATACCCGGCGGTGCCCCTGGCGGGACAACCGGTAAACCAGTGGTACGTCCAACACGGTCCTCTCGTACTAGTGTCAGAGCCCCTCAAATCTCCTGCGCCCACGATAGATAGAGACCGAACTGTCTCACGACGTTCTGAACCCAGCTCGCG
>OGOF01000244.1_pt1 | contig 41628 bp, 36 predicted proteins | sample 1552621 | NCBI WGS metagenome assembly OGOF01 (sample SAMEA2580156, study PRJEB22360) | human gut metagenome | biome: human gut; feature: human-associated habitat; material: faeces | place: Denmark | collected 2008/2010
TGTTAAGCCTGTAGCTAGCGTTCATCCTGAGCCAGGATCAAACTCTTCATTGTAAAAATATCTTTTTTCAACACTTAAGTTGATAATCTGCTCAAGAACCAAATCTATCAATAATCTATAATTGACGGTTTCTGTTTTCCTACACATTATATATAATATAACATGCAGACTTGTACTACTTGTTTGTTTATCTATAATCGTTTCAAAGAACTCTTCTTTATGTGCTTTCGTTTGAAAAGCGGGTGCAAAGGTAAGAGATTTATTTTTAACCACCAAATGTTTTCGAAAGTTTTTTGAACTTTTTTTTCAGGCGGCTGGTTGCATGCTCCAAAAGGTCTTATCCCTTCTCGCTCCCTTAGCCCGGCTAAGGTAAGATATCGGGTGCAGAATCCTTTATAAAGGAGAAACTCTCCTACGCTTGTCTCACCAAGTCAGTCACACACTGTTTCAGTGCCGCATCTCTCTCGATTGCGGGTGCAAAGGTAGGCGGTTTCAACATAACTGCCAAACATATCATCTGATTTTTCTTACACTTTTTTGAAACTTGTTTGTAATACGCTGATTTACAACAATACAGAACAAAGACTTTTTGAAAACAACAAAACTGGAAGAAAATCGAATACACATTATTATATTAAAATCGCGCATACGAACACAAGAAAAGTCTTAAATATACTCACGGTTTAATCCTGTTTTATAGAAAGAATAAACTAAAAAACAGGCACCACACGATAACTTATTATAGTATTTATATTACCTTTGAGACCATAAAACAAATAATCCAATAATATTAATTTAATTATGACCATACATCATCTTGCTATCTGGACCTTTAGGCTAGAAGAGTTAAAAACATTCTATACCACCTATTTTAAAGGGAAAAGTAATGAAAAGTATATTAATCCTCAAAAGGGATTCGAGTCTTATTTTATTTCTTTTAACGGAGGTGCTACTTTGGAGCTGATGAGCCGCACAGATATCCAACATGCCCCTATAGAGGAAAACAGACAAGGACTAACTCATTTTGCCTTTTCCTTCGACAGCAAAGAAGAAGTACTCCAAACCACGGAATTACTCCGTACCAAAGGATATATCATTGCAAGCGAGCCCCGAACATCGGGTGACGGATATTTTGAAAGTGTAATACTAGACCCGGATGGAAATCGGATAGAATGTGTTTACAAGTAGTAAAAAGAGCATTCTAAAAGTTTTTGGACAGGGAAAGTGTGCCAAAACAAAATCCAACTTACTAATGAATACTATTCAAGCACGGATGATACGAAAAAAGTAAATTTATTCGTATGAATCCATGCCTGAGAATCGTGATTACTTAAAATAATATAGAAAGATTGCAATACCTTCCAATGCCTTTTTAGGCTGGTCTTTAATCTCGATAGTAAATTTGATTTCAGCTTTTGCTACCCCACGCAGGTTCTGCAAAGAGTGCAAGCTTGCTCTCATACGGATACTTTGTCCCGACAAGACAGCCTGGCCAAACTTCATCTTATCCATTCCATAGTTAATCATCATCTTCAAATTATTCACTTCTATAATCTGATTCCACATGTGCGGAAGCAAAGAAAGGGTAAGATAACCATGTACAATCGTGCTATGATAAGGACTTTCCACCTTCGCACGTTCTGTATCCACGTGAATCCACTGATGATCCAATGTTGCATCGGCAAAAAGGTTAATACGTTCTTGAGAAACTTCCACCTGGCAAGACATTTAGATTTTCTTTTCTTGTTGAAAATCAAACATTTAAAACAGATATTATCTTAAACAGGTAACGATTTAGAAACGAGCGAACTTCTATATTCTGCAATGTCCTGCATTAATCAAAAGAACGCTTCTATTGTTTGCAAAGATATGATTTTTTACGTTCGTTTCCAATATTATTTTAATAAAATAAAAGATTCTGCTTATAAAAAGAGCATTAAACTGTCAATAATGAACTGAAGAAAATAGCACAGATAGGGCAACTCCTGACACCGGCCTTGCAACAACTTTTTTTGTAAATGCACTATCAATCTACTATAGTAGCATACTGTTTTTTGGATAAAACCTCCATTGATGTGAAGTTTGTCAATGACGGGAAATTTGCTTTTTCTGCTTTTTTCGAACTCACGTTATTTACCAAGCATTTTGTGCAGAAGATTCCCTGAAGAAAAAACTATCTGAAAATCCACAGATTGATGTTCTAATGATTTTATTTCAATCGTTTTAAATCTGCATATGGCTTGTTGACATCCCAATGTGTCGCGAATAGAAGTAAGATTTAGCATTTTACCACTATATACCACATGTGCGGATTGAAGGAAAATGGTTAATTCATTTGAAAATGTCGGTTGGCTATTCTCAAATCTAAGAAGTATATTTACATCAAGGCTATCAGTTTGAGTGGATGGTATTTTGTGTATAATTGCTGTTCCTGAATAAATCTGTTTATAAGGTAACAGATAAGTTATTCCTAAGAGAATAAGCAAAACTACACCTATAATTGTAATGCCATATAGAATAAGCGAATGTGGTATCTGCCCAACAATACTGCGTACTTTTTCACTGCGTATTTCAAAATTATAATCTTGATTTTTTTTCATATCAATTACCTAATTCCAGTTGATTTTTTACTAAAGTGAAATATTTACCTCTTTTTGCTGTTAGTTCATCATGTGTACCAATTTCAACTATTTTCCCTTCATCCAAAACGACTATTTGGTCGGCATTTCGGACTGTTGATAATCGGTGTGCTACAACAACCACTGTTTTTCCATTGTAAAAACTTGACAAATTTTCTGTTATGTTTCTTTCATTGTTTGCATCAAGCGCATTGGTTGCTTCATCCAAAAAAACGAAGGTTGGATTTTTATAAACGACTCTTGCGATAAGTATGCGTTGGCGTTGTCCTTGGCTAACGCCTTGACCGTCTTGTCCAATCATCGTATTATATGCTAATGGCAGAGCTTCTATATAATCTGCTATATTGGCTACTTTAGCAGCTTGTCTGATATGATCAATGTCTGGATTTTCATCAGAGATTGCAATGTTTTTTGCTATTGTATCCGAGAATAAATATCCTTCTTGCATAACAGTTCCACATTGACTACGCCACCATTCAAGGTTATATTCATTTAGATTATTATTTCCTACATATATATCCCCTTTTATTGGTTCGTAAAACCCCAAAAGGAGCTTGACAAGTGTAGTCTTACCACTTCCGCTGGCTCCTACAATTGCAGTTACCTTTCCGTTTGGAATGGATAAATTTATATCTGATAGAATAAATTTTGGACTATATATATCATATTTGAAAGATACATTTTTAATTGTAAGCGTGTGTTTTTCTGTACTTTCTGAATAAGATTGCCTTACACGTTTCAAATTTTCTTCATCCGCTTGGGTATGTATTTCGTTCATTCGGTCAAGACTTATACTCACGTCTTGCCATGTGTAGATAAATTGAATAAGCTGTTCTACGGGACTATTTAGTTGGCCAATAATATATTGTACAGCTAGCATCATACCGAGTGTCATATTTCCTTGTATCACAGACGTAGCAGAAAGAACTGTTATGAGAATATTTTTGATTTCATTAATAGTTATACAGCCAGCCTGCTGTATTTGTCTTAGGTTTAAGGATTGAAGATTGACCTTAAACAGGTCTGCCTGTACATCCTCCCATTCCCATCGTTTACGCTTTTCACATCCTTGTAACTTTATTTCCTGCATTCCGTTTATAAGTTGGTAAGTAACATTGCGATTTCGCCCTGATTGTTCAAAGTATTTATAGTCCAACTGTCTTCTCTTTTTAAGGAATAAAATTATCCACATAGAATAAAAGAGTGTTCCTATGAGGAATACAATGAAGATACCTATATTATAGACAGCAAGAACAACACCAAAAACAATGAATGTAAAAAATGAAAAGAGCAAACTAAGACTACTTGATGTTAGGAACTGCTCTACTCGCCGATGATCTTCAACTCGTTGTAATAAATCCCCCATTAATTTCGTATCAAAGAACTTCATCGGAAGTTTCATAAGTTTTATAAAGAAATCAGATAAAAGCGAAATATTAATGCGCGTAGAAATATGAAATAGTATTTTGGTACGGATAAATTCAATGGCATTACGACTAAAAAGTAACATCATCTCTGCAAAAAGGACGAGCCATATGAAACTGATATCTTTTGCTCCAATGCCAGTATCAACAATAGCTTGAGTAAGAAATGGGAAGATCAGTTGTATTAGTGATCCAAGAAGTAGACCAAGTAACAACTGAGAGAAAAATCGTTTATATTTTTTTGTATAAGCCCAAAGGAATTTTGCTCGATTTTGGAGAACTGTTTTCTCTTCATTCTTCACACAAAACTGTGTCGTTGGTTCAAGGAGTAGCACAACTCCTCTTTCTTCTCCATTACTTCTTGTACTTACCCAATGCTCACAAAATTCCTCTTTTGAGTATGTAACATACCCCTTACCTGGATCTGCAACATATATTGTATAATGTCCTTTAAATCGTTTCTTGATTCTGTAAACGATGACAAAGTGATTTTGATCCCAATGTACAATACAGGGAAATGGATTATTTTTTACAAGTGTATTAAAAGTTATGCTACCTCCTAGTGATTTAAACCCATTCTTCTCAGAAGCGGAACTTATTCCAAGTAGTGAAACTCCATTTTTGCCTAAAGAGCATTCTTTTCGTAATTTATCCCTGTTGACCGTTCCACCATAAAAGGAGATAATCATAGATAAACATGCTGCTCCGCAATCCATGGAATCTAATTGTGTATATAATTTAATTTTTTTTACCATCGCCAAGTTAGACCTTTTCTCTTAATAACATTCCTAATATCACTTGTTTTTTTGTTTCTTCATTAAAATTATACATACAATAAGTTTCTCCTATGTGATTAAATGTCAAGCGTCTACAACCGCCTGCACATATCGGAAAAAGAACACAATCCTTACATGGCTGATTTTTCAACTTAGAATCCATCCAAATCTTTTCTTTCTCATTCCATATTATAAAACCTTGGGCGTTGAGTTTGCCTAACGCATTCTCTTCTTTAAAGTCACGAGCATTACACTTGTAAACAAACCCATTATAATTAATGCATGCTTGGTTTTTCTTATCTGCGTAGCAAGGGTGTTTTAAACGTCCAATGCTTGCGGCATTTTTTGTTGCAATGCCAAGCTCTTCTGCTCTGTTGTAGATATCATTGATCTTATCGTCGAAATTATCACCATCCTTCTTGTCCTGCCATACTTGATTTGGAGATAAAATTATATGATTCAAGTTCTTGAACTTACTAATATCTTCTAACAGAGACATAAAGCCATCAACATTCTGATGAGTATAGTTAATTCTTAGTATTATAGAAATGTCTGTTTGGCAAAGTATTCGTTTGATATTGTTGATGATAACATCATATGACTCCGTATTATGTTTTAAGAAACGTGTTTTGTTATGAATTTCTCGATTCCCATCAAATGTTATTTGCAGACTTTTAACCTTAAATTTTGACATCGAAGATACAACAGAATTTGTTAAGAGGTAGCCATTTGTTGTAAAATGAATATTTGTTTCAATGTCTTTATCCTCAATTTCAGCATATAAAGATTTCATCAAAGGAACAGATATTCTGTTATAATAAAGCAACGGTTCCCCACCAAAGAATGAGAGTGTAAATTTCTTTAGGCCTGCATTATAATTCACTATGTTACGAATCAAAAGAGAGCATGAGTCTTTAATTTTTGGAGACATAAAAGACCCTCTTTTTTTCTGTTCAAAGCAATACCAGCAATTGAAGTTACAATCTAATGTTGGATTTATTATTAGATGATATTCTTCGTCCGAAAAATCTTTTTGCTTGATAATACGTTTAATTTCTTCTAGTTCATCAACATCATCATCAATAAGAAATCTCCCATCCACTACTTTATTGTATAGCTCTTCATTTATAGAAAAACATTTTTCAATACCAATTTCTAGCAACTTCGCATATATTACGTCTGATAGCATTAAGATAGATTCATAAAGAGTATTATAGAGAACAAATACATCTTTATACTCCAAATATATATTATATTTACTTTCCTTCATACTATTAGTTTTATTGAAGATGAGATAACGAATTTGACAATTGGAACTTAAATTTGCGGTATTCGTTAATTCATGTAACGAATACCGCATTTTCCTTACAACACTACTTAAAAGTGTTTTCTTTTAGAAGCACAGTCTTATCACCGCAAGAACAAGCACACGAGTGTCCTGAAACGTCTACATTGACATTTTCCGCACTTGCCAGTTCAAAATCTGTGAGAGACGACGATACAAAACCTCCTGAAAGGTCATTCAGTTGTTCATCATTGAACTTCTGCATTTGCTCACGCATTGATTCCAACTTTGTCATAAGCATTACATTTAAAGTTTTTTCCTACTCTGTTTGGGATTTTCGGTTCCTCCATTTATTTTTATAGTCGATATTTATCCATATTAGAATCTTGAGGAGCGTTATAGTTTACATTCTTTTTCTTACCTCCGGAAAAGTTCCAACTTATCCCGAATGTAACTGAGCAAGGAGCCGTCTCTGACCAATTATGATATAGAATGTATTCATTGCTTGTCGTAGAGAATGTACGTCTCCTCGCAATAAGATTTTTTCCGGAAAGGATAAAGCTTAGATTGTGCTTAGAAACAGCATAACGTATAGAAGCATCCACGTTAAAACGATCTTCGACTTTTCTATCGTTCATAATCCAAGGCGAGGCATAGCTTCCATTCAAAACAATATTGATTGCCTTATTTATTGAAAATGTATTACGCAACGAGGCATAACCTTGTATGATTTTTTGTTTGTAGGAGCTTTTTGGAAGGTATGTATGTTGTAATCCGACATTGGAAGACAGGTGCCAAAATGGGAATAGCTTTCCTCCGAAACTATAGCTTACATCAAAAGTCGTTTGTTTTCCTCCATTTATATTAGTCATATACAATGTGTCTTGAATGCTGTATATATAGTTAGTAATAGGTGAAGGAGTATAGGCCCATCTCAAGTTCAGAATGTGCCTTCCGAAAATAAAACTCAACCCAATATTGTCTGTCTTTTGTGCCTTAAGTAATGGATTTCCAACAGAGAATACCTGTTCGGATGTTTTAATTGTATAATTATTCAAAAGAGCAAACGGTGGACGAAACAAACTTCTGGAGTAATTCAGGCGGATGGAAATCTTATCATTTGCTTTATATGATACAACGGCGGACGGAAACCAGTCTACATATCTTTGTTGTATGTCGGTATTGTAAGACTTTAAATTTGTGCATTCCACTCTTAATCCTGCAGTCAAGAACCATTTGCCCAAAGACAACTGGGCATTTCCATAAGCGGATGTAATATTTTCACGATATTTGTAGAAGTCTTCATTCTGCTTCTGATTCTCGATTTCAAAAAAATTCGTGTTCTTTCGATGGGTTGTTGCATACTTCGCACCCACATTGATATTGAGGGGTTTTATTATCTGATGAGAATATGACAACTGTGTATAGAACATGGTTGAATTAGCTTTGTTGCCAATATATTCCTGCTGGGATAACATAGGCATATGAAGGAAATAATCCTGTTGGATTTCATCATTGTTTGTAATGAAATTTGCCAGCCAGTGCAATTTATTCTTTCCTTTTCGAGGTGTGAAAAAATAATTTGCAGCCAAAGAATGAGAAAATATTTTTGGCACTTCATTAATTTCCACTTGTGAAGTACTTACAACATCGTTTAATATTGTTTGAATATCTGTCTGTCGGGCACTTTTACTGTTCAGGTTGCTGTACAGCGAACCTTCTATGCCAAATTCATGTTTGCCTTTGGTGTAGTTCAGACCATAGCTCGCATCTATATTTTGCCTCCTTATGTCAGATGTGTGAGACTTTTGTGTTTGTGTCTGCTGTAACTTGGCAATTTGAGATGTTGTTATTGATTCCAAGCCTTTTGGTTCGGTCTGACCTATAGCGACATTGGCAAAAAGAGACCAGCCTCCTTTTCCGTAAATTGTGCTCACATTCAAAGATTCAGAAAACAGAGGTCTATCACTTTCAACACCATTAAAACCGAATCTTCCTTGAACGGTCCCTATAAACCCCGAAGGAGTTTTCATAACAATATTCACATAGCCACCTTCTATTGAGGCATCCATATCGGCAGCTCTTCCTTGGTGTACTTCAATACGTTCTATTTCGTTTAGTGGTACTGCGTTAAGGTAAGACAACAGAGATGATCCTTTTTCCTGCTTAATACCGTTTACTCTGATTTCCCCAGTACTGCCGGCTACCTCTACTCCCGAAGAAGTAAGTGTAACTAGAGGAGTATAGGCTAATGCATCAACAGCTGTGACATTCTCTGTAATCGGCAAAGAGCGGACATCAAACAATATTTTCCCATCTTGTTCCTTGTAACTTCTCTTTTTAGCGGTAACAGTAACATTATCCAAGAGAAGAGCCGGATTTTTTACCGTAATTATCCCTAAATTAGTGCTTTGCGTTATTTCAATTGACGTTTCATACAATATTTGTCCAAACATGGAAATAGACAACTGATAATCACCTTTTTGAATTTCCGTTGAGGAAAAGCCTAGACTGTCCGTATAAGATAAGGCCTCTATTGTTTTAGGGTCTTTTACAAATTTGCATACCGCATTTTCAATAGGTTGTGCTGTTTCATCTTTCAAATGAAATCTCACGAAATGCTTTTGGGCGAAACAAATACTATTAACGCATAATAATAGGAGTATGGATAAATGGATTTTCATAGAATTTGCAGCAATTTTATAAATATTATCGTTTACACCCTAAAATAACGAAAATAATATTATATAGCCAAATAATCTGAGGATTATTTATTTCTGATGCGTAAAAAAGTTATTTTTGTCAGCCAATCTATTGTACACCGGAATTCTTTATTCTGGGGCACCGTCCCCCTGCATTTAAGCGATTCGATTTTTGTATAAGCTTTTTCTATTGTTACCTCTGCTGTTATCCTATATTGAATTTTAAAACTTAGGAACAGATGAATAATACACCTTATATATTGTTAGCGCATTATATTCTCCCCAAAGAGCTAGATGAACACATTGAATTGACAAATGTAGCTGAAGAACAGCTGGTCTGGAATTTCTTCTCCATCTTTTTCTTGATGAAAAAGCTATTATGTCAAAAGGCTACATAGACTTACTCCCAATGATTTCTATTCATAGTCATGTATTAATGATTTCTCCATTGTAACAGCAATCTCTACATCTCAGTTGTACATTATCACCTCACTTCATAGACCGCAAATTAACTTGTTTGAAAGCATTCTGCACAAGGAAAGTTCATAGTATAGCTGTTTAGCAAACAGGTACCTGAAATCCATATTCATTCTGTAACTGCCGAGTTTTTTTGAAGATTATTTCTAATTTTTATAGGTTTGCCCACTAATACGTCCCTCTTATCTCTAATCAAGGATAATCTCATTTGGAAAAGTAATGCGAATACTCGTATTTTGTGTCATTCATCAAATGCAACACCTAGGAATGATTATGTATGATATGCATTGTAAACTTATCTAATTGATATGTGAACATGGACTGGACGCAGTCTTATTGTGGCTCTGACTGACGTCTAATGGCAGAGTGAATTTTAGAGCCTCTTATTATTTTAAACTTTTCTAATTATGAAATTAATGAAGCGTATTTTTGCACTTGGAGCGTTTCTATTGGGATGTATGCTTGCTGCATGTAGTGATGACTCCAATGACGAGCTGCAGCCGGGAGTACCAGAACAAGACCCGCTGTCGGAGATTGAAAAGATGTTTGTGGGTGGTTGACCTGAACTAGGTTCTAGTGGAGTGACATTCTTGAAGAATGGCATAGTAGCCTATAACAGAACAACCGGACACTGGCAGTACGACGAAGACACCCAAATACTGACGACGGATATTACGGACGACAGAGGCAATGTCCTGATATGGCAGATTAACATGCTGGAAGAAGGTTCAATGGCCGGAATGCAACTTTGGAACAACAGAACTTTTGCCGCTAAGCGTGATGTGAATCAAGCACTCAGTGACATTTTGAAGTGTAGATCATGGACCAGAGATCCGAAAGGCGAGTTATTAACAATTGATTTCGATGCCAAATACAAAAATGATGGAAGCCTGAAGGGTTTTGAATACACCTATGAGAAATACAAGAAATCAGGCACATTGGTATATAGCTTTGATGAAGTTGTTGTAACTGAGGACAATCCCGCCAGCATTACTATCAATTGGCCGGAAGACAGCCCCTTGGCTCATGGAGATGCAATCATCTACAATCCCTATGATTTCGAAAATGTATGTTTGCAATTTCCTAAAGGACTTAAGTATTACCCTGTGACTGACAATATGCCGGAACAGGAAAAGGCAAACATGTCGAAGCGCGAAGCCCTGCTCGTTGGCAAATGGATTTGTCAGGAGCAGGCCTATACAGCTCCTGACGACCCTGATTTGAATTATCGTCATATCTATCTGGATGATGAATACGGAGTGGAATTTTCCTCTGATTATTGGTGTGAAGTCTGGGCCGGTGAAGATGAACTGCTGGAAGATGGTGGCGGACACAGACCGTCTTGGTGGATTAAAGATGATATGCTTTATTTCAATGACACACAGGATTGGGGCGACGATTGGCACATAGTCAGCCTGTCGGAAAAAGAAATGATATTGGAAATGCACTATGCAGACGGAGACATCACCAGAGCCAAATTCTACAAGTACAACGAAGAAGAAGGCCTACTTGGCGACCGGTTGGAATACGTTGACTTGGGGTTGAGCGTAAAATGGGCTACGCGTAATCTCGGCGCAGAAGACAAGAATGCTTCCCTGATTGGTGACTACTATGCCTGGGGAGAAACACAGGCCAAGTCGGAATATACTCCGGAGAATTACAAGTACTATAAAAAGGGTTCATGGCGTTATGGTCTGACAAAATATTGTTCTGACCCACATGGAGGTTATAACGACTTTGTGGACAACAAAATGACACTCGACACTGATGATGATGCAGCCCGTGCCGTCCGAGGCAAAGAATGGCGTATGCCTACTCCTGATGAAATAGAAGAACTGGTTAAGAACTGTACTTGGAGTTATACATACGATTACAAGGGATATGTGGGTTATAAAGTAACCGGAAAGACAGGCTATTCCATTTTTCATCCTACTACAGGATATAAAGCTGGAAATGTGCGCAGAGATGCTGATTTCGGATGTTATCTTACAAATTCCAAGATGAATAATATTGAGTCAGCAGACTTTCCGATGCTTAAAGTATTCTATTTCAGCTCGCAGAAAAATCCGAAATTAACGGATAACTTCTACAAAAAAGTATTCCATCACAACGGTTTCTGTATCCGCCCTGTACATCCATAAACATCCATTTATAGCCTAGGAAACAAAAAGGTAGGGTGTCCAGTTCTACATTCTCATTTTTGACATTGATTTAACAACTTAGGATGTTGATTATGAACTAGAACAGTGTTGTATTTAGATGCAATTTTAACACACAAAAAAAGTGTAGCTAATTCATTAGGCCAACACATCTTGAAGAAACATGATTATCAGTGTTTTGAAACTTGTCTCATATCTATTTTGATTTAAAAACTGGAACATCAAACTGGACACCCTACTAATTTGATTATATTCTTGAAACGACATGGCACTTGGAGTAATCAGTTTAAAGACGAAAAGATGGACAATGATTATTGTTACTATCTGAATTTCATAGACTATGTGGAGGGACATTTCAAACAAATGCATGAAGTAAAAGAATATGCGAAAGCATTTAACCTGTCTGTAGGAACATTAAACAAAGGTGTCACAAAGGTCAGTGGCAAGCGTCCTTTGGAAATCATAAACGATCGAATTGCCCTTGAAGCCAAACGAATACTGAGTTATTTGTTAGAACTGAAGGTAAAACAAGTGGCAGATATGCTGGGATTTTCAGACGTGTCTAATTTCGTGAAATTTTTCAAGCGCAATGTCGGTATGACACCAAGCGACTTCAGAGAATTGGATTAAATTGGTTGTGGCTTACTACGTTTCCGGAAATACTCAATAGATTCAAACTTTGAATCATCCCAATTTATCAACTAATGCAGGATAACCATATTGGAATGGGGCAGTTCCTCTTTTTCCGCTTTCAGGCGTAACGACTTTGGAGTGGAGCCCTTCCCGAGCCTTCAGGCGAGCGGCAAGTTGTTTTGGGACGCCCGAATCATTTCGGGCGCCCCAAAACACAACTTGCCATGTTCGTTTGAACATGAATTTTTCATCCGAAAAATGAAAAGATGGCGCTCCAACCGCTTTCCTCCGAAAAAATCCTTCCGAAGGCATCTTGATTACGCTCTGCATACTAAAAAACGCTACCGGCAGGACATTAGAGCGGTGTAACAGGATGACATACAGTGTCACAGACCGTCAGCAGACCGCCATGATAGTGCCAATCCGGAAAAATTATCATTATTTTGCCGCATATCAGCATGTGTCCGGCAGTTCAGTCATACAGGTGTGCGTCAGGTACGGGGTGCATGGTTGCTTTAAACCGTTCGGTACCGGGTGAACGGAGATATACTGGAACATAATAAAACAACCGTTTCCCCATATGTGAATGCTTGACTGTATGATTGGCTTAATGCCAGACTGAACACGTGGGTATCGGATACATGACTGACTTGCCGGTCGGATACCCCTCTCCGTTAGATAAAGGCGGTGTAACAGGATGACATATCGTGTCACAGACCGTCAGCAGGCCGCCATGATTGTGCCAATCCGGAAAAAATATCGTTATTTTGCCGCATGTCAGTATGTGTCCGGCAGTTCAATCATTCAGGAGTGCGTCAGGTACGGGGTGCATGGTTGCCTTAAACCGTTCGGTAACAGGTGAACGGGGATATGCTTGAACATAATAAGGCCACTGTTCCCCCATATGTGAATGCGTGATTGGCTTAATGTCAGACTGAACACGTGGGGGATTGGATACAAGACCGGCTTGCCGGTCGGGTGCACATATCCGTCAGATAATGCAAGCATGTAATATGGGTGGTATTCTTACATTCACAACGTAAGGAAAATGCAGGATTGCCGGAAAAGAATTGTTCAACTATCAAAAATATGGAAGTATGGTAAAAAGAAAGGAAGTAAAAATCGACGAGGAGCAGATACGCAGCATGATGACGGGGGATATTCCTGATGCCGTCCTGAAAAACATCTGTGATGACAACGACACCGGCTCCCCAAAAGAAGACGGCAAGGAACCGGAAACGGAAAACCGGTCCGGGATTCCTGCCAACCCTGACGAGGTGAAGGATACCGTCACATCTGCCGGGGAAGAAGCCACCTCTCCGGTCTCACAGGCGACAATACGCCGAAAAAGAAACACCCTTCAGGTGTATCCCGAACATCTGTTTAACAACAGCGTCGTGAAGGAACGCCGGCAGACCTATGTCAGCAGCGAGAACTACGAACGGGTGCGCACCCTGCTTTCCGTGATTGCACCGACTGTCAGCATCTCCTGTTACATCGACAATATCCTCTCTGCCCATCTGGAACAGTACCGTGACGAGCTGAACGCCATCTACAGCAGCCGCATCAATCTGAAACCGTTGTGATTCTGCCTGCGGCTGCATGAAAAAAGGGACACCCGGAGGTCGGTCGTTCTTCCTTCCTCCTCCGGATGCCCCTTGCTTTTGCTTTCAGGTGTCGGGCTTATTTCGTACCGGTGGTCCTTACACTTACCCCTTTCGGAATCGGGTTGTCGAGTATTATCCGGTAGCATAGTCTGCCGTCCACATTCACCGGCTCTTTCGCCACCATGAAACCGGCGCTTTTCTCGACTTTTGCCGCATCGAGTATCATGCCGGCGATGAAGCTGTTCGAGAAGCGGGCACAACGCGGGTCATTCCAGATCGTGAAGCCGTTTTCGTCATCCGAGACGAACATGTACCAGTCCTTGGGCCTGTCTTCGTCCCTGGCGATACACAGCCTGTTTCCTGCGTGCAGGCTCAGCTCCCTGCTCAATATCCTGCTCAAATACATGCTGCCGTCACGGCATACCGTGATGATCCGTTTGCCCTTGTAGGTCAGTGCCGGATGGGAATTGCTCTTGTCATAAACTGTAAGTTTCATAATCATCAATATTTTATTGTTATACCTTGTTGTCCTTTATTCTTGTCATGCCGCCTCTCCGGCCATGATCAGTCTTCTTCTGGCTATAAACTTCCGGTTTGCCCGGACGGATTCCATCATCGCCTGTGCCCTGCGCGTCACCACCGAGGTCTTCTCGCCCATGTGCCTGGCTATGGTGCGGAACGAGCTTCCGGTCTCGTAGAACCGCAGCATGAATATCCTGTAGTCCTCGTAGGAGAAATGCCGTCTGAGGAACTTCTGTATGTCCCTTACCAGCCTGTCGCATCCGGTCAGCATCTCTTCCCGTTCCTCTGTCTCTTCCGTGCAGTCCGTCTCGCCCAGCCTTGCGAAGTATTCGTCTCCGGGACTGTCGTAACGACTTTCGTCCCTTGCCCCCGACTGTAGGATTCTCCGGTAGCATCCGAAGAAATAGGATTCCAACTCATCGATCCCGCCGCTTGCGAACATGACCTGTTTCCTGACTGCCAGATAGGCGTCATGGAATGCGTCCTCGTCGATTTTTCCATAGATGGAGAGTCTCTCCTTCAATCTCGCGTATGAACGGTTAAACCATCCGTTGAATTCTTTTACGTCTTTTGTTGCCATATCCTTTTTCCATTTATCTGTTAGACATCCGGCCCGTGGTGCGGGCACTCTTGTTTCTTTGAATGCCTTACAGCCGTTCTACCTCCGGAAAAGCGTCAAGGCTCGGCAGGAAAAAATACCGGAGCGCAAAGCGCGAGGATGATTTTTTCCCCGCCGACCCGCAGGGCCCGGCCTTGCGATCCGGTGGGGAACGGCTACCTTTGCTTCAAAGAAATGAGTGTGTCCTTTTCTGCTTTTTACCGCCTGCAATTATCCTCTTGCGGTGAAAAGGAATGTCTGACGGTGACACGTGTCGTCCGGTTTGCGGTTTGTTCCTGTTTTTTTGTTTCCTTCGCACAGGAAACGGTAGGAACAGCCTGATTCCGCCGTTTCGTTTTGCATGAAAAATCAATGTCAAACTTAAAATTACAGGAATATGGAAGTAGTGGTCATAGACAAGAGAACTTTCGAGAGGATGCTTTCGGGATTCGAGATTTTCGCAGAAAAGGTGGAACGGCTCTGCCGGGAACAGGAAGACTTGGGAGAAAAGGAGTGGCTTGACAGCGATGACGTGTGCAGGCTGCTCTGCATCAGTCCGAGAACCTTGCAGACGATGCGGGAGAACGGAACGCTGGCTTACACCAAAATAAGCCACAAGGTGTATTACAGACCGGAGGACGTGAAGGCCGTCTTTCCCGTGGCGGAAATGAAACGGTGTATAACAGCCGGCAAGGAAAGAATATGCAATGTGACCAGCAAACAAACAAGCCAACCAACCAACAAACCAACCAACAAACAGATATCTGACTTATGAATGACAATGGCAATATCCGGCTGCTGACACCGGAAAACGACATACGCGTGAGAGCTTTCCTCTCGTCGCTGGAAGATCTATCGGAAAAGGTGGAGAAAATACGTGAAAACAACAAGCCGTCACTGGACGGGGAACGCTATTACACCGACAAGGAACTGGCCGTCAGACTGAAGGTCAGCCGCAGGAGCCTTCAGGATTACCGAAACAACGGCATACTGCCCTATATTCAGATAGGCGGCAGGATCCTGTACAGGGCTTCCGACATTGAACGTATGTTGATGGACGGGTACAAGGAGGCGTACCGCTTGAAACGGGATATATGATTGACTGACCGGTAAAGTTGCTCTTATTCGTAAATTCTATACTCAAAGAGTCGTTTTACGGATTAAAGGCAACTTTCATGGTAAATTCAATAAAAAGTAGGGAGAAAAGCGTAAAAAAGTAGGGAGAAAACTGCGGTTTGGTGGGGAGAAAAACGTATCTTTGCGTTCAAAGTGAAAATGTATGCAGACCGAACTCGAAAAACTTGTATCTCTGTACAGAGAATTGGGAATAGACAGGCAGATAGATTATGACAAATTCTATCTCTATTCCCTCATTACCCACTCTACGGCCATTGAAGGCTCCACCATTACCGAACTTGAGAATCAAATCATGTTCGACCAGGGAATCAGTCTGAAAGGAAAGAGCATCGTGGAACAGCACATGAATCTCGACCTGAAAGACGCATACGAGCATGCCATAAGGCTGGCAGATGCCCATACCGACATAACCGTTGATTTGCTGAAAAGCCTCTCTGCCCTTGTCTTGAAAAACACGGGGCAGGAGTACAAGACCGTATTGGGGGATTTCTCATCGGCACGGGGTGATTTGCGCCTGTTGAATGTCACGGCCGGACCCGGTGGAAAATCGTACATGAACTACAGCAAGGTCCCGGCCAAACTGTCGGAATTTTGTACCCGGCTGAACAGGGAACGTGAAAATCATGCCGCCAAGAGCATGACACAGTTATATGAAATCAGTTTTGATGCCCACTATGACTTGGTGACAATACACCCTTGGGCAGACGGGAACGGCAGGATGGCCCGCCTGCTGATGAACATGCTGCAATTCGAGTTCGGACTGATACCGACAAAAATCCTCAAGGAGAACAAGGAAGAATATATCAAGGCACTGGTGGAAACCCGCGAGAACGAGGATTTGAATGTTTTCAGGGAATTTATGACAGCTACCATGATTAAAAATCTCACCCGTGACATAGAGGTTTACCGTAAATCCATTGATGATACTCCCATAAGTGGGGAGAAACCACAAAAAAGTAGGGAGAAGAAAGTGAAAAGTAGGGAGAAAATCATGACTCTGCTTTCACAGGACAACACGTTGAGTGCAGCAACTCTCGCAGAACGGATAGGCATAACAGCCAAAGCGGTGGAAAAACAGATTGCCGCATTGAAAGCGGACGGGGTGCTCCGACGAATCGGACCGGACAAGGGCGGATATTGGCAGGTGGTCGAAAAAAAGGATTGATTTTTGGAGGGAGCGCAGTTTGCCGCCTGCCTTTTTCATTGTGTTTCAAAAAAGCGCCCTCCTATAGAAAATCAGAACAGCATACGGACCGGTAGTTTCCTACTGTCTGTATGCTGTTTCTTTTTTTGTTGTATCGACTTTTCCGTCGGTCGCTTGTTTCCGCTGCCGTCAGCCTTCCTTGTACAGACGTGAAAGTGGAAAGGTTTTCGGGCTGAATACGCTTTGCCTGCAAAGGAAGATTCTGCCCGAAACGGCACGACCGCCTGACCTTTTCACTTTCAATGAAGTCTGTACTAACTTCATGGACGGCGAGGAAGCAGGCGGCTGCGAAATGGTTATTGGCTGTCAGAGCCGGAATGTGTGCGGCTTTGGCTTCTCTTTTCCATCAGTCTGTCCATTTCCCTTGAAATTTTTTCTTCCGTTATCCTGGCATACCCTTGTGTGGTGGAAATGTTCGAGTGTCCCATCATCTTGGCTATGCTCTCGATGGATACGCTCTCTGAAATGAGCAGGACCCCGAACCCGTGCCGGGCCTGATGGTACGAAAGGTCATCGTGCCTGCCCAGAATCACGCCGATTTCCCGTATCTCGTGCCAGATGGAATCCCGGCTTGGCAACGGGAACACGGGACTGTGCATGTCGGTGGTATTGTACAGGGACAGTATCTGCTCGGCTATAGGGTGCAGGGGGATGAACGCTTCCACTCCGGTCTTCTTCCGGCTGATGCGGATGAATCGCCGCCCCTCCGCCGTCGTCCCGATATGACACGGATGGAGTTGCTTGATGTCGGCATAGGCAAGCCCGGTGAAATAGGAGAAGATGAATGCACGCCTGCCCAGCTCCGCACGTCCTTCATTCAGGGGCATGGCCAGTATCCTTTTCATCTCTTCACGGGTGACATGCTTGTGCTTGGGCGCGGTTTTCTTCTCATATTCAACATTCTCCACCGGATTGGTGCGCAGGATCTCGTTGTCCACGGCAAGATACAGCAGGCGGTTCAGCCAGCAGAGGCAGCGGTTGGTCTGCGTGGTGCTGAAATTCTTGTTCCTGATAAGGAATGCCTTGTAATTCTTGCCGAAATCTTCCGTTATTTCTTCAAAGGCGATGTCCTTCTTCCCCAGTGAAGCAAGGTAGTCCGTCAGGTACTTCTGGAAATACTGGGATTGCCGATAGGTGGAGGTGGAATTGATCTCCCTACTACGTATCCTGAGACGTTCACGCTCTATCTCGCCCATCCGGAGCAGGTGTGTCGGAACGACGAACTGCCTTGTCACCCGGTTCTTGATAATCTCCGCACTGATGACACCCTGTGTTCTCAGAATTTCCTCGTAAGTCTGTTCGATATACTTCCGGTACTCCTGCAGCCTGGCGTTTTCCCTTACCGTGCGTATGGTCCCGGTTCTGGCGTTCCAGTCTTCCGGCTTGCAGCATATCCCGGTGGTGATGGCGGTGTTCCTGCCGTCTATGGTGATGCGGCACATGACCGCCGTGGTTCCGTCAGCCTTTATCTTGCCGCGGTTGATATAGAATAGTATGGAAAAGGTACTTCTCATGATTCTCATTGTTTATGGGTTATAGAACAAGTTTCAAATCTCCGGTAGCCTCGATAAGCCTGTCCATGTCCTCGAAGAGCTTTTTCGGGGTGACGCGGGCATAGACCTGGGTCGTCTGTATGTTGCTATGCCCCAGCATGCTGCTGATGGTCTCTATCGGAACGCCCGCTTCAAGGGTGACGAGCGAGGCGAACGAGTGGCGTCCGACATGGTAGCACAGGTTCTCCTTTATCCCTGCCAGTACGGCCAGCGCCTTCATGTGGTTTCTCATGCTCGGATAGTGGATCATCGGGAACAGCGTGTCCCTGCTGTCATCATGATATTTCTCTATCAGGGAGACGGCTTCCGGCAGCAGCTTCACGCTTGCGCGGAGCTCGTTCTTTTTCCGGCGGTATTTCAGCCATAGCTTGCCGTCCTCGCCGGTGTACAGGTTTTCCCGGGTGACGGTCACGGCATCGCTGTAGGCGACCCCGGTATAGCAGGCGAATAGGAACAGGTCTCTTGCCAGACGGTGGGTCGTGCGGTGCGGGGCTATCTCCACGTCACGGATTTTCTCGAAACTTTCACGGCTCAGTGCCTTTGGGGTCTTGACGGTCTGTTTCGGAAGGACATAGTGCTGGAACATGAACCGTTCGGAGTGTCCTTCCTGATAAGCCCTTTTGCACGTTTTCTTGAGAATTGCCAGGTAATGCCGTACGGTGTCCACGGCATACCCTTTCTCGTCAAGGATGAAATTCTCATAGTCGTGGATGAACTGTTCCGTAAGCTGCCCGAAGGCCAGGTCTTTCGTCTTGAATTTGGTTTCAATGAACTCGCGCATGGTACGGCAGGTAAAGTCGTATGCCGGATAGGTACCTTTTGCCCGGTCTATCCCGATACGGCTCTTCACCTCATCCCTGAGGGCATCCAGCATTTTCATCAGGGTCATCTGCGTTTTCATGCTGCCCTGGAAGGCATCCTTGACGGAAGCGGCATCAAATTCCCCCTTGCGTTCCAGAAGGGAATCGAAGGCGGCATTGATGTCAAGCAGCAGCTTGTCGATTTTCGCATTTGTCTCCACCGCCTCCCTGCTCTTGCCGTTCAGCCGGCTTTCACGGGGATTCCACAGCCCGGGAGTGCAGGAGAGCTTGCAGCTGAACTGCGCCATCGTCCGGTTCACGGTGATGCGTCCCATTATCGGGGCTTTGCCCGACTTGTCCAGTCCGCTCTTTTTGAGGTAGAGCAAAACCTTGAATTTTTCCACTTTCATACGCTTATAACTTTAGTTGCAAAATTACTTGTTTTATAAGCGTTCTTCGGTATGCAAAACAATGACAATCAGTGTAATATATCGGCGTTTTTAATTATCCGATTTGCTTCGCGTTACCTCGTTCCCTTTCGGTAACTGACCGGCTAACGGTTTGGTAACTGAACATCTTCAATAATCTCCACTTTCCTGCTTTTTTCTCAAGTGGAAGAATATAGAGAAATAGTTAGTTTCCAATGGATTACGTTATAATTTCTTCTCGTTTCCGGTGCTCCGTTTGCCTATCTTATTCCACATAGTCAGAAACACCTATTTCCTGTCCCACTAATTTCTCAAAATCTTCATACGAATTAATTATTACTTTATCCATTATTCTTTATTTATAAGGTTAATTCTTTAACATAAGGGCAAAAATAGTAAAAATAACACTACCTTTGTCTTCATTCTTCATTAAAAATAAAATAAAGTGGATAGAATTCAATTTTATGAAATAATATACAGCATTGTCAAGGAGATTCCTGTCGGCTATGTCATGACTTACGGACAAATCGCTTATCTGGCAGGAGAACCCCAATATGCACGCATGGTAGGTTGGGCCATGTTTCATGCCCCCAAAGAATGGTGCCTCCCCTGCCACCGTGTTGTTAACAGCCAAGGAAGATTGGTTCCAGGATGGCAAGAACAAAAAGCATTGTTAGAGAAAGAAGGAGTTACTCTCAAAGCCAACGGCTGTGTAAACATGAAACTTCATCAATGGCAACCGGCAGACCATGAATAGTCCTTATTCACAACGGCAATAGGTATTGGCTCCACACCGGCATCTCGGCAAAAGCTGCTCACTCAGTTCATCCCGGTAGAACTCATACAGTTGTCTGTGCATCAAATCATATACTTCAGCCACCTGTTGTTCCACCAAGTCCTCGTCATTATAATAAGCTTGAAAAGGATCATTATACAAAAAATGCTTCCAATTTCTCACCACATTATCAAAATCTTTCCTGCTTTCTTCCGCTTCCCGACAAAGTGTTACCACATAATCCCAAGGCTGATGACAATACAGCTCCACATCCACAGGCTTTTTGTGGGACAAATGATACCCATTTTGTTCCATCACACTGAAAACAGTATCAGGAATACCATTTCCCGGCAACACTCCTGCCGTAAAGACTTTCATTCCTCTTCCAAAAGAAGTCAATATTTCCATAGCCATTCTGCTACGACAAGCATCATTATTACTGATTATCAATATATTCATCATAACACTCTCTACTTTATGCTTACTATTACATATATTATAACAATTCCCGTGCCATAAATGTTCGTACCGTATGTGTCTTCCTGTGAAAGAAATACATTTCGAACGGCCAATAAGTCATATAGCTGTTACCTATAAACACAATTTTCATCTCCATATCCCACTATCTTTTTACCAACTTGCGTGGATCACCACTCCAAGAGCATCCCAAACAAAACACCTCATTCATATCAAAACCTTCTGTCGATACATCCTCATACTTAGGAATAACCTCCCCTTTATCAGATACATAAACCAACAATCTCTCCCCTGTAGCATTCTTCACATACATACCGGATATCTTGCACTGCGGACACAATAATTTTCTCATTCTGTTCATCTTTATTTAACTTTTATACATCACTTCATTACCCACTCAAGCAGGTAATACAAAAATAAACAAAGAAAGGATGCATATTGATTATTCCAATTTAATTTTTGTTATCTCGACACAAATACTCATCTTTGCACCCAAAATAGAAAATAACGAAATACAGATATGCTGCATCATTTCACCCGCTCCATTGCTCACATCGCATTGCCGGACAAGTTTACCTATCCTTTTCATTACACCCCTCACCCCCTATGTGTGATGGCGGCTGACGAAGTACAAGTCTATTTACAACATCAGGCTCAATGGCAAGATGAATTGCAGCAAGGCAAAATGTTCGGCGTACTGATTGTACAAACCACAGAGGGCGAAATCGGTTATCTGGCTGCTTTCTCAGGCATTCTGGCCGGAAAAAATATCCACCCTTATTTTGTCCCTCCCATCTACGATTTACTCCAACCGGACGGATTCTTCAAGAAAGAAGAAGAACATATCTCCGCCATCAACCACCGTATACGTGAGCTGGAAGAGGATACCTCTTATCAGGAATGCCGGCAAGCATTGGAAGAAGAAACAGCACGATGCAGCCGACTCCTTTCACAAGCCAAAGCCAAACTAAAGGCTGCCAAAGAACTGCGCGACTGCCGCCGTCAGACGGAACAACTGAGCGAATCCGAACAGGCTGCCATGATCCGAGAAAGCCAGTTTCAGAAGGCCGAACTGAAGCGTTTGGAACGTAACTTGAAAGATCACCTATCCTCCTTGCAAAAAGAAACAGACACATACGTTTCTCAAATAGAAGCATTAAAGAATGAACGCAAAAGCCGTTCCGCCACTTTGCAACAGCAATTGTTTAAACAATTCCGCTTACTGAACGCCCGCGGAGAAGTGAAAGATCTGTGCAGCATCTTTGCGCACACCGTCCATAAAATTCCCCCAGCAGGCGCCGGCGAATGTGCCGCTCCTAAGCTATTGCAATACGCCTATTCCCACCATTACCGCCCTGTAGCTATGGCCGAATTTTGGTGGGGCAATTCCCCAAAAGCGGAGATACGACATCACGGTCACTACTATCCGGCTTGCAAAGGAAAGTGCGAACCCATCCTAGGGCACATGCTCCAAGGGTTGGAAATAGAAGAAAATCCATTGCTGGAAGACAATCACCGGACAACGGTGCTCGATATAATCTATGAAGACGATTATCTATTGATAGTCAATAAGCCTGCGGGTATGTTATCCGTGCCCGGAAAAGAAACAGCCGATTCCGTTTATAGTCGCATACGCCACCTGTACCCGGATGCCACCGGTCCGTTGGTAGTCCATCGCTTGGACATGGCCACCTCCGGTCTTCTGCTCATTGCCAAGACGAAAGAGGTACATCAAAATCTGCAAGCCCAGTTCAGCAACCGCAGTATCAAAAAACGCTATACCGCCCTTCTGGAAGGCATAGTGTCTGATGAGGAAGGAACGATTGTTCTTCCCTTATGCCTAAATCCTTTAGATCGTCCCCGTCAAATAGTGGATAAAGAACATGGAAAGCCTGCCATCACACGTTACCGGGTGCTTGCCCGAACAGAATCGCAAACACTTGTCGCCTTTTACCCACTCACCGGGCGCACTCACCAACTGCGAGTTCATTCGGCACATTCCCTCGGACTACACTGCCCTATCAAAGGCGACGAACTCTACGGCAGCAAGGCCGACAGACTTTATCTGCACGCAGAGTCTCTGGAGTTTACCCATCCCGTCAGCAAGGAAAAAGTAACTATCGAGGTGAAAACCGACTTTACGCAACAGTGGCTGTCCCAACCGAAGGCGGAACAATCCGTTTGATTCTTCCATATACATAGATAAAGGCAGGAATCAAGAACAAGTCGGCAAAAACCCATGCAGTCGGATCACCGAAACAAACAGCAAAATATCCCCATGCCGGTACTGCAAACAGACTGACCAGCGTGCGGGCAATCATTTCCGATACCCCCGAAAGCATGGCAAGGTTAGTGTATCCGGCTCCCTGAATGGTATAGCGCAGAATGCAAAGCAGTCCCAATACCGGAAAGAAGATTACCGATATATGCAAAAACAGTTCCGTATCTTTCAGAATCTCCAGTTCGGATGCTTCTACAAATAGCAAGGCAAAGGTCTTTGCTCCCAACAGGAGTACCACAAACACAAAAGCGCAGTAAACCAACATCATCCATCCGCTAGCCTTGATACCCGCCCAGATTCGCTCAGGCTTTCCTGCCCCATAGTTCTGCCCGCTATACGTCGCCATTGCGATACCCAGACTCTCCAACGGACACATACAGAACATCTTGATACGCATGGCCGCCGTGAATGCCGCTACACATGCTGTACCTAATGCATTGTTAGCGCTTTGAAGCATGATGCTGCCAATGGCGGTTATGGAGAACTGCAACCCCATCGGCACACCGATATATAATAAGGTACGAGCCAGTGACGTTTGAAACTTACGTTCGGCAACAGTAGTTTTCAGTATTTCAAACTTACGCATCATATAGAAGTAACACAATCCCGCCGACACTCCTTGTGAAATGACCGTAGCAATGGCAGCACCTGTTACTCCCCAATCCAAAACAAGGATACAAAACAAATCAAGCAACACATTCAGTACCGTGGAAAACAACAGAAACCAAAAAGGTGTTTTACTATCGCCCAATGCCCTGATAATACTGGATAATAAGTTATAAAAGAACGTGCAGGGCACTCCTATAAAAGTCACAAGCAGATAATAATACGCATTTCGGAAAATTGTTTCAGGAGTACGCATCACCTTCAGAATATCTGCACAGAAGAGACTGGTAACAATCGCTATCACAACCGACATTACTACGGCTAGTTGCAGACTGACCGACACCAGCCGCCGCATCGTGCCGTAATCCCTCGCACCGAACTTCTGTGCCACCGGAATGCCGAATCCCCCACAGCAACCGTTGCAAAAGCCAAGAATCAGAAAAACCACCGAAGTACTGGCTCCCACAGCAGCCAAATCATTTATACCCAAAAACTGTCCGACAATCGCAGCATCCACCAATGAATAAGTCTGCTGAAGCAAATTTCCCAATAATAACGGCAGTGCAAAATTAAAAATCAAAGGAAACGGCCGCCCTGATGTCATCTCTTTAGAAGTTGCCATAAAGTATAAGTATTGTAAATCGTGCGTAAAGATAGATGATATTCCACAATTATATGTATTTTTGTAACCACATTTAAACAGACAACCTCAATTACATGACACATATCAAGAGCCGCATCACCCGCGAAAAGAAAATAGTAGAACTGATGATTCGCCTCTATTGCAAAAGGAAGGAAAGAAACCGGGAGTTGTGCCCCACTTGTCAGGATTTACTAAAATATGCCCATGCCCGTCTGGAGCATTGTCCTTTCGGAGAAAAAAAATCCACCTGCCGTTTATGTACCGTCCACTGCTACAAGCCCGAAATGCGACAACGAATGCAAAGCGTAATGCGTTATGCAGGTCCCCGCATGCTTCTTTATCACCCCATTGCGGCTATCCGACATTTGATGGAAGAAACAGGCCATCTCTTCTTTACTCACACAAACTAGCTCAAGATATTTCATATTAGCAATCATTTTATTAATTTTGCAGCGAAATTAAGTTTACCACAAAAGCAAGACTAGATTTTCTTTATTTGAATGACAGGACAATTGTGGATTTTTTCTACACATGTAGCACCAATTCCACATTTTATTCATCGGCTGTTCAATGCCTAAACCTCTGATTATGAATAAAGAAAAATACTGAGTAGTCCCGTGGCACGCTGCTTGTAGTTCTGTTTGTGGCATCTTAACATTAACAAATTAAGGTATGAGACATTTTTTTACACACAAAGAAATCAAGCTGAAAAAAAAGAGAACAGCAATTGCAGTCATAGGTATTGGACTAGTATTAGGTATTTATTTTATAGTATCGCGTCGGCCGGCGCACCAACAGGAAACCCCGGTAGTAGCCATAGAACCGGTCACACGTGAAGACGTTGAAATCTATGGTGAGTATGTAGGTCGTATACGTGCCCAACAGTTTGTCGAAGTACGTGCCCGTGTAGAAGGTTACCTCGAACAGATGCTTTTTGCCGAAGGAACTTATGTCACAAAAAATCAAGTACTTTTTGTTATTAATCAGGAACAATATCGTGCCAAAGCCGACAAAGCACGTGCTCAGTTGAAGAAGGATGAAGCACAGGCATTGAAAGCCAAACGTGACTTGGAGCGTATCCGCCCGCTATATGAGCAGAACGCTGCCAGCCAGTTGGATTTGGATAACGCCATCGCTGCTTTTGAAACGGCCGAAGCCTCTGTTGCCATGAGTCAGGCAGACCTCGACCAAGCCGAGCAGGAGTTAGGCTATACCATCGTCCGTTCTCCGCTGGCAGGTCACATCAGTGAACGCCATGTCGACCTCGGAACACTGGTCGGTCCGGGTGCCAAATCTCTTTTGGCCACTGTCGTAAAGAGTGACACAGTACTTGTGGATTTCAGCATGACCGCTCTCGACTATCTGAAGAGTAAAGAGCGCAACGTAGAGCTCGGCCGTAAAGACTCTACCCGTTCATGGCAGCCCAATATCACTATCACACTGGCCGACAACACCGTCTATCCTTTCAAGGGACTGGTAGACTTTGCCGAACCGCAGGTAGACCCCCGTACCGGTACATTCTCCGTTCGTGCCGAGATGCCCAACCCCGAACGTGTACTGCTTCCGGGACAGTTTACCAAAGTAAAACTTCTGCTTGACGTAAGAGAAAATGCCGATGTCGTTCCTCTGAAATCTGTTATTATCGAAAAAGGCGGAGCCTATATTTATGTCATGCGCAAAGACTCCACTGTAGAGAGACGTTTTGTCGAACTCGGCCCCGAATTCCAAAACAATGTAGTGGTAGAAAGAGGTATCGCTGCCGGGGAAATGATTGTTACCGAAGGATACCACAAATTAAATCCGGGCATGAAAGTCAAAGTCAGTGATGCCGCAGAAGACAAAAAGCCGGAAGAAACCCTGTAAAAGAAGGGAAGTTACACATTCCAAATAAAAAAACATTATGAAAGTAAGTTTCTTTATAGACAGACCCGTATTCTCGGCTGTCATCTCTATATTGATTGTCATCGTGGGTATCATCGGACTTACGATGCTCCCCATCGACCAATACCCGCAAATCACTCCGCCGGTGGTCAAAATCAGCGCCTCTTATCCGGGTGCAAGCGCCCTAACCGTATCGCAGGCGGTTGCCACTCCCATCGAACAGGAGCTGAACGGTACTCCGGGCATGCTTTACATGGAGTCAAACAGTTCTAACTCGGGAGGTTTCTCGGCTACCGTCACTTTCGATATCTCAGCCGATCCCGACTTGGCAGCCGTAGAAATCCAGAATCGTATCAAGCTGGCCGAATCGCGCCTTCCTGCCGAAGTGATTCAAAACGGTATCTCGGTAGAAAAACAGGCAGCCAGCCAGCTGATGACCATCTGCCTCACCTCGACCGACCCTAAGTTTGACGAAATCTACCTGAGTAACTTCGCTACCCTGAATGTGCTTGACCTGATCCGTCGTATTCCCGGCGTGGGACGTGTATCAAACATCGGTAGCCGTTACTATGCCATGCAGATTTGGGTACAGCCCGACAAGCTGGCTAACTTCGGTCTGACCGTAGCCGACCTGCAAAATGCCTTGAAAGACCAGAACCGCGAATCGGCAGCCGGTGTATTGGGACAACAGCCTGTACAAGGCTTGGATGTTACCATCCCCATCACCACACAAGGTCGTCTGTCCACCGTCAGCCAGTTTGAGGAAATCGTTGTCCGCGCCAATGCCGACGGTTCCATCATCCGTTTGCGCGATGTAGCACGCATCTCGCTCGAAGCACAGTCCTACAACACGGAAAGTGCCATCAACAATGGAAATGCTGCCGTATTGGGCATCTATATGCTGCCGGGAGCCAATGCCATGGAAGTAGCCCAGAAAGTAAAAGAGGCAATGGAAGAAATCAGCAGCAACTTCCCCGAAGGGATGAGCTATGAAATTCCTTTCGATATGACCACCTATATTTCAGAGTCTATCCACGAGGTATACAAGACCTTGTTCGAGGCCCTGATACTGGTTATCGCCGTGGTATTCCTCTCTTTGCAGAATTGGCGTGCAACAGTCATCCCGCTGGTGGCCGTGCCTATCTCGCTGATCGGTACTTTCGGCTTTATGCTGATCTTTGGCTTCTCGCTGAACATACTTACTTTGCTGGGGCTGGTACTTGCCATCGGTATTGTGGTAGACGATGCCATCGTGGTGGTGGAAAACGTGGAACGCATCATGGAAGAAGAACACCTGTCTCCCTATGAGGCCACCAAGAAAGCAATGGAAGGACTGACAGGCGCCATCATCGCCACTTCACTGGTACTGGCTGCGGTATTCGTCCCGGTCAGCTTCTTGGGAGGTATCACCGGACAGCTCTACCGCCAGTTCACCGTGACCATCGTTGTGTCCGTATTGCTCTCTACCGTAGTGGCGCTGACCCTGAGCCCGGTGATGTGTTCACTCATCATGAAGCCTAAGGACCCCAACAAGAAACCGAATGTCGTGTTCCGCCGCATCAACCACTGGCTGGCTGTCGGCAACCATAAATATGTGAAAATCATTTCACGCCTTGTGAAGCATCCGCGCCGGGTACTCAGCAGTTTTGGTGTTGTGCTCATCGCCATCCTGCTCATCCACCGCATCATCCCCACCAGCTTCCTCCCCATCGAGGATCAGGGATATTTTAAGATAGAGTTGGAATTACCCGAAGGAGCTACCTTGGAGCGCACCCGCATCGTAACGGAACGTGCTGTAGACTACCTGATGCAACAACCTGCCGTAGAATATGTGCAGAGTGTGGCAGGAAGCAGTCCCCGTGTGGGAAGCAGCCAGGCACGCAGCGAACTCACAGTCATCCTGAAACCGTGGGAAGAACGCGGCGAGCAGACCATTGACGAAGTCATGGCACAAGTCAAGAAAAGCCTGAACGAGTATCCCGAGTGCAAGGTTTACCTCTCCACTCCTCCGGTGATTCCCGGTCTGGGTAGCTCGGGCGGTTTCGAGATGCAGCTTGAAGCCCGCGGAGAAGCAACCTTCGAAAATCTGGTAAATGCGGCGGATACGCTGATGTACTACGCTTCCAAGCGCAAAGAGCTGTCGGGATTGTCATCTGCCCTCCAAGCAGATATTCCCCAACTCTACTTCGATGTAGACCGTGATAAAGTGAAATTTTCGGGTGTGCCATTGGCAGATGTATTCTCCACCATGAAGGCATATACAGGTTCTGTATACGTCAATGACTTTAACATGTTCAACCGTATCTACCGTGTGTACATCCAGGCAGAAGCTCCCTACCGCGAGCATAAAGAGAACATCAACCTGTTCTTTGTGCGCGGTGCAGACAATGCCATGATACCGCTGACCTCACTGGGTACTACTTCTTACACCACGGGTCCGGGTAGCATCAAGCGTTTCAATATGTTCAACAGTGCCGTGATTCAGGGCCAGGCTGCCGACGGATACAGTTCCGGTCAGGCTATGGAAATCATGGAACAAATTGCCCGCGAACACCTTCCCGACAATATCGGAGTGGAATGGAGCGGACTTTCCTTCCAGGAAAAACAAGCAGGCGGGCAAACAGGTCTGGTACTGACATTGGTATTCATGTTCGTATTCCTGTTCCTTGCCGCCCTATACGAAAGCTGGATGGTTCCGGTTGCCGTATTGCTCTCCCTTCCGGTAGCTGCCTTGGGCGCTTACCTCGGCGTATGGGGATGCGGACTGGAAAATGATGTTTACTTCCAAATCGGATTGGTGATGTTGGTAGGACTTGCAGCCAAAAACGCCATCCTGATTGTGGAATTTGCCAAGGAACAAGTAGACCGCGGCGTTGATGTGGTTCAGGCAGCCATGCATGCTTCCGAACTCCGTTTCCGCCCTATCCTGATGACTTCACTGGCATTCATCCTCGGTATGTTGCCGATGGTTATCGCCAGCGGTCCGGGTTCTGCCAGCCGCCAAGCCATCGGTACGGGTGTATTCTTCGGAATGATTTGCGCCGTGACAGTGGGTATCTTGCTGGTACCGTTCTTCTTTGTTCTGATTTATAAGATGAAAGCAAAAATGAAACGCTAATAATTGAAGAGTTATGAAATTGAAATCTACATTATTATATATAACTGCGGCAACACTCACATTCAGTTCCTGCCAGATAGGGAAACACTATACGCGTCCCGAACTGAACTTGCCGGAGCAACTGGACTCTACCCAACAAGATACGCTCACCATTGCCGAAATGCAGTGGTGGGAAATCTATACCGATACCACACTCCAAAATCTGATAGACAAGACACTGGAGCACAACAAAGACATCAAGATGGCTGCCGCCCGTGTCAAAGAACTGGCTGCCATGAAACGAATTGACTTTGCCAATCTCTTTCCGCAACTGAACGGAAGCGTGTACACTCAAAAGGAGGCTTCCAATTATGGAGGCGACAAATACAGCAACGACCCCGAAACAGGAGCCAAAGCCACTGTCAGCTGGGAAGTGGACTTGTGGGGTAACCTCCGCTGGGCAAAAGACAAAAGTATGGCTGACTTTTTGGGAAGCATAGAGGCACAGCGTGCACTGAAGATGAGCCTGATAGCAGAAGTCGCTCAGGCTTACTTCGAACTGGTGGCACTCGATAATGAGCTGGCTATTGTCAAGCAAACCTTAAATGCGCGTGAAGAAGGTGTCCGCCTCGCCAAAATCCGTTTTGAAGGCGGTCTCACTTCCGAAACGTCCTACCAGCAGGCACAGGTGGAATATGCCCGTACTGCCACATTGGTCCCCGACCTGGAACGCAAAATCTCCATCAAGGAAAACGACATTGCTTTTCTGGCAGGCGAATATCCCAAACAGATAGAACGTTCCATCATGCCCGATGAAGTGAAGTTGCCTGAAAGTCTTCCCATCGGATTACCGTCCACTTTGCTGGAACGCCGTCCCGATGTGCGTCAGGCAGAGCAAAGGCTGATAGCCGCCAATGCCGCTGTAGGCATCGCCTATACCAATATGTTTCCGAAATTGTCGCTCACTGCTCAATACGGGCTGGAAAGCGGAGAGATGTCCGACTTGCTGAAATCACCCATCCACTACCTGAGTGCCAATCTGCTCGGTCCCATCTTTGCCATGGGTAAGAACCGCGCCATCGTAAAGGCTAAAAAGGCCGCTTATGAACAAGAGTGTTACAATTATGAGAAATCCGTACTGACTGCTTTCAAGGATGCCCGTAATGCGATTGTCGACTTCAACAAGATAAAGGAAATCTATGAATCACGGTTGCAGTTGGAACGCTCTTCCAAGACAAACATGGAACTGGCGCAATTACAATATATCAACGGAGTAATCGGCTATCTGGATGTGCTCGATGCACAGCGTAGCTATTTTGACGCACAGATTGGCTTGAGCAATGCCATCAGAGACAAACAAATCACCATGGTGAGACTATATAAAGCTTTGGGAGGAGGATGGCAATAAGCCATCCTTCTTTCATTTTTATGCTGCTTTACAAACAGTTTACCACATCTTTTTCCCGCTCTTTGGGAGTCACCGTCAGCTTCACCAGTTTTTCCCCTCTCCACTCCGCTTCCACGGTGGTCTGCCCCGGAGCATGCAGTTTGAAGTGCACATCCCATCCGCGAGGCCATGCCGGAAAAAGCAAAATCTTTCCATTCACCTCCTGCAACAGCATCTCCTGCATCCCCATCATGCCGGCATTCCCTTCATTCAAATCAGGTGTCCACGCGTCATTAGTCTGTCGGAAAGCCGGGAAACGGTAAGGACCGTCGGAGAGTCTTTTCAAAGTCAACTCGGACGCCTGCTCCGTCAGTCCCAGGCAGGCAGCCCACACATTGTCCAGCTTCTCCCCGGTCTGCGCACGACACTTCTGCACATCCCTGTCAAACAGATACGTGTTACGGGCTGTTTCCAATCCTTCCCTACCCACTCCGTATATTCTCCACGGAAAAACAGGGAGCAACTGGGGCGTACCTGCCTCACCTGTCCGTTCCCACACCTCAGCCGGAAGAATCCTCTCTTTTCCTTCCTCCGTCCGCAAAGGAATGGAAGGAATACGCGCCAGCATATCGGGTTTACGTCCGTAGGCCTCCAGCACCGAACGGAGTGCAGCAATGGTCGACGACGGATTATATGCCATCTTATAGGTTGCCCCTGCCGAAGCCGGATACAGAACCAGCTTGCCTTTTCCGTCCAAATCGCTGTATCCCCGGCGGGCAGCCGTGCCGCGATAATAAACATCAAAGAAATTCAGCGAACTCTCTATCAGGGGAATGTAGCGGCTGATGTCCATACTGTCATAGCTTACAGCGTCCAGCACCATGCGGCACGTCTCCAGCACACCGTCCCATTCATACTCCGAAGAAGGATGATATTCCCTCCCTTTATCAAAGCCTTCGGGACGGTTCAGTCCGTACGCCGCCGGATTCACCAAGCCGAAGTTTTCCATCTCTTCACTGAAACAAGCCCCGGAATATCCCCAATACACCTGCGAACGGAGTTGCGCCGTGGGCAGCAGACGGCGATAACACTCAAACAGGGGTTTCATCAGGTCGGTATCTCCGTTTTTCAGCATCGGCCAATATACCAGTGCCATCTCGTGTGCCGTCAGCGTACCCGCCCCTCCCCTTCGGTAGTCGGGTGTGAGTTGCGATTCACCTCCCATTGTCGAAGGATCGAACGTAAACAGCCCTCCGTCGGGCTTTGCCGGCCATTGTCCGAATGCATTACAAGCTGCCATATAGCGATACAAATCATAGTTGCGTGCCGCATGAGCCGCTTCTCCTTCCGCCCGCACGAAACTGCGCTGCCAGAACTCATTCCACCATCGGCGGCTCGCCTCTTTGTCCTTTGCTGCATGCAGTTCCTTTTCCGTTTTCTCCAGTCCGGCTTCCCAATCGGACACAACAGGAGTCTGTACCGCATGCAGGGTGATTCTGAAAGACTGTCTGTTGGCGGGTTTCCTGCTTTTATATGTCCATGCCTCATACTCCGTTCCGCAGTAATGCCCCCGGCGTGTGCCGCTGAATATCAAATCACCCGCAATGCGGCCTCCGAATATCAGATTTCTCAACGGGTTATATAAATGAGAAGCCTCGCTTTCCAAGCCTTGCTGCTTTATGACAGCATCGACAATGGTATGCGAGGCATTTCGATGAAAAAAAGTCAGGTTCTCTTCTCCTACCAGGATGGAATCGTGTGCGGTGACCACCGTTCCGGGCCACTCTCCCGCATAAGCACATTGTAGTCCTTCCTCGCGACTCATCACCCGGTCTGCCGTTCTCCAACTTTCATAACTGACACGCATGGAGGTCACTTCCTTGGTTTCCACCTCCACATGCACCACAGGATGGAACACATCCGCCCAAATATGCATCTGCCCCATCGGGGTAGTGACGGACACATATCCGTCTTTCAGATGAAGCGTCTGGCGGAAATCACTCCTGCCGGCAAACGGATTGGGGGTAAGCCGGATACGGAAACGTCCCTGCTTCAGCAGCGTGTTATTCTCATCAAACGAACCGCTGCGACACAAATAGAAGAAGACATCATCATCCTCTACCCACACATTCATACCGATATCTCCGCCGCCGCAAGGCATGGAGCCGGATGAATTCCGGCTCTGACTGTTCCATACCACATCGGCAGGCTGTCCCCACAAGGCCGTACTTCCGAGGAGCCAGACAAACAATAACGTAAAAAAAACCTTCATATCTTATTTTTATTTATCTCCTAGTATACCGCAGAAGCGATAATCTGGATAAAGAGTATCAGCACCACCATGGCAATCGGATATACCGTAGCGTATGCCACACTCGGAATATTGCTGTCCACCATCGAATCGGCGGCGGCAAGTCCCGGTGTACTCGTCATACCGCCCGTAATGGTACCCAACAAGTCCAGCAGACTGATGTTAAACACCAGTCGTCCCACCAAAACGGCTACCAACATAGGTACAAGGGTAATGGCTGCTCCCACTCCGAACAGCAGCATACCGCTTTCTTCAAACGTAGCCACGAGGTTCTTTCCTGCCGATGTTCCCACTTCTGCCAGGAACAACAGTAAACCCAATTGGCGCAATAACTGGTTGGCAGGTCCGGACATCGACCACAAGACAGGTCCTGTCTTACCTACGGCACTCAGCACCAATGCCACCATCAACACGCCTCCCGTCAATCCCGGAGAGAAAGAAAGCCCGCCGGGGAAAGAAAGATTCAGTTTGCCGAACAACACGCCCAGCACGATACCCATGGCAATAGGGAAAAAGTCCGTATCGGACAGCTGCTTGGCATTGTTACCCAGCAAGCGTGCCACGCCTCTCAGTCCTTCCTTCTCACCCACCACCATCAGTTTGTCACCAAACTTCAGTTCCAGTTCGGGCGACGGAGAAAGATCGATACCGCTTCGGCGAATACGAGTTACCGTACAACTGAAATTTCGTTGCAGGTTCAAATCGCCCAACTGCTTGTTTATCATATCTTTCTTAGTCAGTAACAATGACTCTATCTCTTGTGTATGGTCCAGCGGCAACTCCCCTTCCCGGCGTTCGCCCACCAGCACCGCAAACTGCTGCAACGACTCTTCGCTGCCCACCGCCTGCACATAATCTCCTTCCTGCAACAGCGTTCCGGCTGTCGGCATCAGAATTTTTTCTTCATGCTTCACACGTGACACCACTGCCCCTGTCATGGCACGCGCATTGATCTGTGCCAGCGTACGTCCGAATACGGCACGATTTGTCACACGGAAGATGCAAGTACCCAACTCAGGGAAACTGCCGCGACGCTCTGCTTCCAGCCTGCGCGCCTCCTTGTCCAAATCCACATGCATAATCTTCGGCAACAACTTCACAAACAAAATCACACCGATGACACCAAACGGGTAAGCGATACCATAGGCAATGGAAGCCAAAGGCGAATTTGTACTGTCGATAGCCACCGCAAGTCCCGGAGTACTGGTCAATGCCCCCGCTATCAGGCCTACCACACTGGGCGTATCTATGTCAAACGCATATTTCAGTCCCACTGCCGTCAGTCCGGCCGACAGAATAATGAGTACGGTCAGGATAATCAGTGTCTTTCCCTTACTCCTGAAAGAATCGAAAAATCCCGGGCCTGCCTGTATACCAATCGTAAAGATAAACAACACCAGACCGAAGTTTCCTAACTCCTTGGGAATAATCACACCGAAATATCCGAACAACAACGCAATGAAAATAACAGCCGACACATCCAGCGACAGCCCTTTAATCTTGATTCTTCCCAACATAAAGCCCAACGCCACAATGAGGAAGAGTGAAAAATAAGAGGATTTTAATAGGTCTATTAACATGTTTTTATATGGTTAGTTTCTAATTGCAAAGATAAGTAAAAAAGCAAATGCCTTCCAAGCGTTTATTCATGAATAAATTGAATTTCGATGAAATAAAAACACCGTTCTCTTTTATAATACAAGACTTTTTCTATATTTTTCAAGTACTAAAGAATATTTTTTAATATTATCCAAACATTAACATTTATATAAAAAAACTAAATCAAAAATTTGATTATTGTATTATTAATATGTAATTTTGCCCCCGTAAAGAAAGTTATACCAACGGTAAAGTCAGAATCTCCGAGGCATCTTTCGACAAAAACTATTATCTAACATCATGTAAAAGCCACCCGAACGACCTTCAAGAAACATTACGGAAAAGGATTTTAAAAGAGTGAAATTATGATACAGATTCAAAGATTTAACAAAGCCTTAAAATCGGCAGTCATTATTGGGGATTTAGCTATTCTGAATATCCTTTTCGTCTCATTGTACTTCATATGGACGACACATTCAGAACAAAAAGTATTTGACGGAACATTGCCTCAGATTTTGGTTCTTTTCAGTTTGTGCTATTTTGCCTGCACCATTTCGAGAGGCATCATCCTGCACCGTCGCGGCGTACGTGCCGACCAGGTTGTGCAACACAGCCTGCTCAATATGTTTTATTTCATATTGCTGTCCATGACTACTTTCACGCTGGCAGATTTCGGTCAATACTCCCATTCCTTTTTTATCCTTTTTTATCTGTTGTTCACCCTTTGTCTCATTTGCTACCGGCTGACTTTCCGTTCCTGCGTCAAAATATACAGAAAACACGGAGGCAACTCACGCACGGCAGTCTATATGGGAAGTACAGAAAATATGACGGAACTTTATCATGAGATGACCAACGACCCCACCAGCGGATATCGTGTAATCGGTTATTTCGATTCCGTACCCAACGAAAATTTCCCGGCCTCCTGTCCTTATCTGGGCAAGCCCGAAGAAACCATCGACTACTTAAAACAGCATCATGTGGAGCAGCTTTATTGCAGTCTTCCATCCTCGATGGGCAATTGCATTCTGCCGGTCATCAATTATTGCGAAAACAATCTGGTACATTTCTACAGTGTACCCAATGTGCGCAACTACCTTCACCACCGCATGAGCTTCGGTCTGATAGGCAGTGTGCCTATCCTGCGGTTGCACGAAGAGCCTCTCAGCAGTTTTGAAAACAGGCTGGTAAAGCGCACCTTCGACTTCTTTTTCTCACTCTTATTCCTCTGCACCCTTTTCCCTGTCATTTTCCTGATAGTCAGTGCAGTGATTAAGATTACCTCGCCGGGACCCATCTTCTTCAAACAAAAAAGAAACGGACTGAACGGCAAAGAATTCTGGTGTTACAAATTCCGTTCGATGAAAGTGAACAAAGATGCGGACAAGATACAGGCTACGCTAAACGACCCCCGCAAGACAAAGTTCGGCAACTTTATGCGCAAGACCAACATTGACGAGCTTCCCCAGTTCATCAACGTGCTGCTGGGCGATATGTCCATTGTCGGTCCCCGCCCCCACATGCTGAAACATACGGCAGAATACTCGCAGCTTATCAATAAATATATGGTGCGCCACTTTATCAAACCGGGCATCACAGGCTGGGCACAAGTGACCGGTTTCCGTGGGGAGACCCGCGAACTGAGTCAAATGGAAGGACGTGTAAAAGCAGACATCTGGTACATGGAACACTGGACATTCATGCTCGACCTCTACATCATCTATAAAACCGTGGCAAATGCGCTTCACAAAGACAAACAAGCTTATTAACCAAAAGACAAAATATAAAAAAACGAATAGACAAATGAAAAAAACGAATTATGCCTTGCTGGTTCTTCTTGCCCTCGTATTGGCAAGCTGTTCCGCCTACAAACAAGTTCCATACTTGCAAGCATCCGAGTATCTGGACACTTCCGGCCAGAATCCCCCCCTCTATGATGCCCGCATCATGCCCAAGGACTTGCTGACCATCACAGTCAATACTACGGATCCGGAAACAGCAGCACCATTCAACCTGATCGTAGCCACTACCCTCAGTAATCAAAACAAGAACCTGACAAACCAGCCCGTATTGCAGCAATATCTGGTAGACAACAAAGGCAATATCGACTTCCCCGTACTGGGCATCCTGCACATCGGCGGACTGACCAAAAGCGAAGCCGAGAACCTCATCAGAGAGAAACTGAAAACCTACATCACGGAAGTGCCCATCGTCAATGTACGCATGGCCAACTATAAAATTTCCGTCATGGGAGAAGTGACCAACCCCGGCAGCTTCGTTATCAGCAACGAGAAAGTAAACCTGTTTGAGGCACTCGCCATGGCAGGCGATATGACCATTTACGGACAACGCGATAACGTGAAACTCATCCGTGAAGATGCACAGGGACACCGTGAAATCATCCCCCTGAACCTGAACGACGCAAGCATTATACTGTCTCCTTATTATTACTTGCAGCAGAACGATGTGATTTACGTCACTCCCAATAAGACCAAGGCCAAAAACGCCGGCATCAGTAACAGTACCACCATCTGGTTCTCCGTAGTGGGTACACTCGTGTCGCTTGCCAGCCTTATTGTTACTATTTCCCGATAAAACAACCCGATTTCATTATGAAAGAAAATTTATACGACGAACTTTATACCGAACAAGAAGAACAGGTAGACTACAAAGCCCTCTTCTTCAAATACCTCATCCACTGGAAATGGTTTGTTGCCAGTATTGTGGTATGCCTGATAGGAGGATGGATTTATCTGCACTACACCACACCGGTGTACAGCATTACCGGCTCTGTCATTATCAAAGACAACAAGAAAAACAACAGTGTCAGCACCGGACTGGCCGATTTGGAAGATCTCGGTTTTTACTCGTCTACCAACAACTTCGACAATGAAGTGGAAGTACTACACTCACGCACCCTGCTGAAAAAAGTAGTGGAGGAACTGGACCTGTATATCAACTACAGAACCCGTGAGAACCTCCGCCCTGTAGAGCTTTACAAAGACACACCGGTAAAAGTGTGGCTCACCCCCGAAGAGGCAGAAAAACTGCCCAATGGTGCAGCAGTGCTTGAAGTGGTACTGAAACCCGGAGGAAAGCTGAGTGTCAGCACAGAAATAGACGAACAGGAATTCAAACAGGATTTCAACAAACTTCCTGCCCTGCTCACTACCCCTTACGGTACGTTCAGCTTTACTCCCGGCGACTCGGCAATCGTTGAAAAGGAACAGGAAATCACCGTCACCGTGGCAGCTCCGCGCATCATGGCAAACGGATATGCCAATGCGCTTTCCGTGGAACCGACCTCCAAGACCACAACCATTGCCCAAATCACTTTACAGAATACCAGTCCCCAACGCGGCGTAGACTTCATCAACAAGCTGATAGAAATCTATAACCGTGATGCCAACGACGATAAGAACGAAGTGGCAAGCAAGACTGCCGAATTCATCGACGAGCGTATCAAAATCATCAACGGAGAGCTGGGAACCACCGAAAAAGAGCTGGAAACCTTCAAGCGAGATGCCGGACTGACCGACCTGAAGAGTGACGCTCAACTGGCACTCAGCGAAAACTCCGAATACGAAAAGAAACGTGCCGAAAACAGCACCCAGCTCCGTCTGGTGCAATTCCTGTCAGAGTATGCCAATAACCCCGACCATGCCTACGAGGTATTGCCGGTCAACGTGGGTCTGACAGACACCGGCCTGACCGAACTCATCAACCGCTACAACGAAATGCTGCTGGAGCGCAAACGCCTCCTCCGCACCTCATCGGAAAGCAACCCCGTGGTGGTGAACCTGGACGCCAGCATCCGTGCCATGCGCAGCAACGTGCAGACCACCATCCTGAGTGTGCAGAAAGGATTGATGATTACCAAAGCCGACCTTGAACGCCAGGCAGGAAAATACGCCGGACGAATCACCAGCGCACCGGGTCAGGAACGCCAGTTGGTGAGTATCTCGCGCCAACAGGAAATCAAGGCGGGACTGTACCTCATGCTGTTGCAGAAACGCGAAGAGAACGCCATTACGCTGGCTTCTACCGCCAACAACGCCCGTATCGTGGACGAAGCACAGGCAGGGCTGTTCCCCGTCTCTCCCAAAGGCAAACTCATCTACCTGATTGCCTTCGTCTTGGGAATCGCCATCCCGGTGGGCATCATTTATATCATCGAACTGCTGAGATACAAGATAGAAGACCGTTCGGACGTAGAGAAACTGACTACCGTACCCATCATCGGCGATATTCCCGCATCAGACAATATGCCGAAAGAAGGTTTGGTGGTACGCGAAAATCAGAACGATATGATGGCCGAAACCTTCCGCAATGTCCGTACCAACGTGCAGTATATGTTGGGCAGCAATCAGAAGGTGGTGTTAATCACTTCTACCACCAGTGGCGAAGGAAAATCATTTGTGGCTGCCAACCTTGCCATCAGCTTTGCCCTGCTGGGCAAGAAAGTGGTCATCGTGGGGCTGGATATCCGCAAGCCGGGACTGAACAAAGCCTTCCAGATGTCGCATAAGGAAGACGGTATCACCCGTTACCTTGCCGACCCGGAACACACCGACCTGATGTCGTTGCTGCAACAGTCCAATGTCACCCCCAACCTGTACATCCTGCCCGGCGGTGCCATCCCTCCCAACCCGACCGAACTGGTGGCACGCGACTCGCTGGTACAGGCTGTCGACCGGTTGAAAAAGGAATTCGACTATGTGATACTCGATACCGCTCCCATCGGTATGGTGACCGACACCCAACTGATTTCGCGCGTGGCAGACATGAGTATTTACGTATGCCGTGCCGGTTATACACCCAAAGCAGGCTATCTGTTCATCAACGAACTGAGAGACCATAAGAAGTTGCCCAACCTGTGCACCATCATCAATGATGTAAACATCAAAACCGGAAAGTACGGATACGGCACATATGGCAAATACGGCTATGGTAGAACCTATGGCTACGGTTACGGATACGATGAAAAAAGTAAATAAATAATACTTCATTTTTTAGTTACATAATAGACAACTAGAAATCCCTTCCCAAAAATGTTAATTATTTAACACAAAGGGAAGGGATTTTCATTTATCTACGGATAAATCATATAAATATTTTACTCATACAATTTACTTGTCACCTCAAAACAGGGACATTCCTTCACCCACTCTTCGGGGCTGATGCGTCCGTCTCCGTTGCGGTCGGGACTCAAATCCCGGTGTCCGCACACCCGGCAGCCGGGATAATCCATCAACAACGTTCGGATAAGCACCCTCAAAGAGTGTTTCTGCCATTCGGTACGCGTATCTGCGGGACGATAACGGACATCCAGTCCGCCTTCATAACAAATACCGATGCTGTGCGCATTGTAGCCCAGCGCATGTGCTCCCGGCTTCTCTAGGGGGCGCGTATTCTTAATATCCCCATTCTTGCGGATATAGAAATGATAACCCGCCCCATTGAATCCGCGATGCCGATGACACACCTCCAAGTCGTTTTCAGTAAAGTCCCTGTCCGCACGTGTGGCGGAACAGTGGACTACAATCAGGTTAATCTCTCTCATTCTTTCTTCTCTTGGCTCTGAGGAGCAGCATGATGCACTCCAGAATCTTAATAATCAAGTTTTTCATATTTCCTCCTTTTTAAAACGATTAAAACTCTATTCCGAAACTTTTTTTAGGGATATGCCAAAACGTTTATAATGCTGTCATTTCATCGGTAGAGACGAGGTTCGCCCACTCCAAACAGCTTGTTTGTGTATTACTCCCAAGGTCGTGACCGTTGGTAAGGGCAGGCAACCCCTCCCCCTACAGTTGACGATTTGGCAGACCGGTTCAGTTTTGACACACCCTCAGAGGTTAGCCCTCGTTTACACCGGAGACTTCCTCTTCAGGCTTCTTCTCCTCCTTCTTAGGCAGCTTGTTCACCTTGCTGAACGACAGCGCCGTCAGCATGCCGCTCAACGCCAGTCCGGGACGGAAATTGATACGCGCCTTGTTAATCATGGAAACATCATACTTGTCTTCCGAATCGGCCCCCTTGCCGCTCACACCAATCTGAAACGTGCCCAAATCCGCCAGACGCACAATCTCGCCTGCACTCAGCGCCTCCACAATCACATCTTCCAACGCCGTGAGCACTGCCGCCACATCAGCACGTGTCACGGTACAGGTTCTCTGAATTCGTTCCGACATCTCGCGGACTGTGACATCGCCGCTGGCCTGAGCCTGGGCATAGAAACGTACTCCCGCTTCGGGTTCCTGCGGGTTTTTACGGGGTACGACCGAATAAGATACTGACTTTGGCATAATCTTCTAATTTTTAATGATTTATACTTATAACTTCGAAATCTCAAGCACCGGTTACTCTGTGATTACATGACAAAGATACGACGGTGAGAGAAGCCATTGTCGGGCTTCGTCGGAATTGGTGGAGAAAGGTAACGAATGGTCTTGAAAACTTGCTTTCAGCGAGAGCATTTGAGAAACATCGACCTCACTCTTAAAAAAACAGACTGCACCGAATGCCTTTTCCATATAAATCATTATCTTTGTCCGTTATAGAAACACAGAAAAACATAATGGGAAAGTTTATCAATCCGTTCACCGATTACGGCTTCAAGAAAAT
>OGOF01000275.1_pt1 | contig 39077 bp, 30 predicted proteins | sample 1552621 | NCBI WGS metagenome assembly OGOF01 (sample SAMEA2580156, study PRJEB22360) | human gut metagenome | biome: human gut; feature: human-associated habitat; material: faeces | place: Denmark | collected 2008/2010
GTTTGTTTGGTACTCCTTTTGGCATAGCAAAACACCCCACTTGTTAGATAGTATATCATACTGTCTAACAAATGGGGTGCTGTTCAGGAAATTGGCTACGGGGGAATTGAAAAGATTCTGAAAACAGCAGAAAAAAGTTGGAATTTTTGCTGAAAAACTGCAAAAGCGGGCGGCAGGGGAGGGGAAAGCTGTCCCAAACTGCCCAACAAAAAAGCCCAACCGCTTTAAAACGGTTGGACATCTCTATAAAACGCACTTTGAAAATCGGTCATCGACTTTGCTGATTTTGTGCGATGCAACAAAGAAAAGAGCCTGTGACATTCTTTATGTCACAGGCTCTTGGTGCGCCGGAAGGGACTCGAACCCCCGACCTTCTGATTCGTAGTCAGAACACTCATTTGCATGACAGCGGCACGCCCTGTAAAATTTAATACCGACACCCGGATGTCGATATTAAATTTTATAAGGAGAGCGAAAAAAATGCGTATCTGCAAAAAATGTACACGAGATATTGGGACTTACCTCTTTTGCCCGCACTGCGGCACAAACCAAAGCACTTCCAGTTTGACGCTGGGGCAAGTATATTCGGATTGGAGCGCACTGTATTACAGAAAAATCGGTAAAAAGACAAGAGAAGGTTATGAAAATGCCTGGAAAACCTTGCGAATGTTAGAGCATCTGGAAATGCTGGACATCACTGTGCATGACTACCAGGCCGCCATGGATAAGCTAACCCGCAAAAGTAGATCCCTGCAAAACAAACTGCTGCTCTTAATTGGGCAGTTATGTAACTATGCTACAGAAGTACATCGCATGGAGGTAATCAAACCTTCCTCGTATCTCGTGCTTGATGGCATAGAATCCAAAAGCCGTGAAATTTTTTCGGACGAAGAAATCTCGCGGCTCTTTTTTTATGCGAACCAAAATGAAAAATTTTCTTGTACCGCAAGGGAAGTGCTTCTTTTGGTATTCACCGGCCTTCGCCCCGAAGAATTTTTCTCGATACAAAAAGAGGATATAAGCCTGGAGGATTGCTACATCTTTAGTGCTGGCAGCAAAACCGGCGCTGGCAGGAATCGGCTTATCCCCTTAATCTCGCAGGTCATCCCTTATGCAACGTGGTTTTTCTACAGCAGCAAAGGGATGTACTTGATTACAAGCCCCCAAGGCTGTCGCGTAAGGATCGACAACTGGCGCAATCGACGCTTCTACCCTCTTATGAGGGAATTGGGGTTCACCCAGCCGGATAACCCTCGCAGGCTGGTGCCGTATTCCTGCCGCCACACATACGCTTCTCTGGCTGACCGGGCCGAGGTAGACAAGAATACCCTCATAAAGATGATCGGTCACGCAAGTTACAAATTCACGAAAATGACTTACATCCACGAGAATCTGCCTCAGTTTACGGCAGAAATCAAAAAGCTGGAGCAACTGGTACAAAATGAACTAATTACAGAAAGAAACAGAAAGGAAGGTCTTAATGGTAATTGTTGTTGGCCCGGCTGAAACTGCTGAGAGTGTCCGGGAATTAAACTTTCGACACGAATTTGAAATCGAGGAAATACACGGAAACGGCGTGTCCACTGTCCTGCATCAGCTGGAGCAGGACGCGGAGCACATCACGCACCTGGTATATGATGTCCGAATCATTGGCAATATTGACGCTTCACTGGCGCTGTTGGATCGCCTCTGCAAGACTATCCCCGGAATCTCCGAAAAAACAATCGTTGTCGCCGCGAACCTGGGTGAAAACAGCCCTTTCCTGCGGGACATCTGCGAATTGGTCCCGCAGGATCACGTCGTGCAGGACCCCGCTGCAGAACTGAAACGGGTACTCAACACGATGCTCTGCGCAGATGGCATCATTCGGGCCGAGGCCGAGCCGGAAGCCCCGGACATGCCTGTGGCCGCTGCGGCGGAGCCTGTGCCGGAACCACAGGAGCCGCTCCCTCCGCCCGCCCCGATTGAAGTGACGCCGCCTTCCCAGGTGGGACGGACAGCCGCCCAGGCCCAGCTGGTACTGCCCAAGCCCAAAATCGAGCGCAGCGCCACCTGTATCGCGGTGGCCGGGGCCGGGCATCGGATCGGCGCGACCACCCAGGCCATGCAGATATGCCTGTACGTCAAGGCGCTGGGCTATAAGGCAGCCGTCATTGAGATGGCAGCCAGCGCGCTGACCGGCTACACGCAGATCAGCGACGATGCGGTGCTCTTTGATGAGCATCATTTCCGCATCGAGGGGACGGATGTCTATAATGACCGCACCTGCATCCTGGACACCAAAAGCCTGTACGACTACCTGATACTGGACTATGGATGCTTTTCGGACCTGACCGAGCCAGCCGACTATCTACGCAACGACGTTCTCGTCGCGGTCTGCGGGGCCAAGCCTTCGGAAGTAGAGTTGGCAGCGGATGTGTTGCGGGTGGACAACGGCACCATCCACTACATTTTTTCCTTTGTACCGCAAAGGGATCGTCCCGATGTACTGGCGTCCATGGAACAGTACGGTGAGCGTACCTACTTCGCAGGCTGGACGCCGGACTACTTCCTGTATTCCGGCAACGATGACCTGTACGGGCGAGTTACCGGGCAACTGCAAACCAAAGCAGTACAGAAAAAAGAGCACAAGCACAAGTGGTTTTGGAGGAAAAAATGAAAACAGGTGCAAAGAAGAAACCCATGCTTATGGCAGCCATCAAAGAGGAGCAGCATCAGGCACAGTTGAGGGAAGCCTACGGCATTACGGAAAAGGTCAAGGTTGTCGAGAAAAAATCCCGAACCGCGCAGATGCTCCGCGTACTGATCAACGCCGCGTTCGTGGTCGTGCGGTGCGCGGCGCTACTTGCAATCGCCGGTCTTGCCATCATTGGACTGGCAACACTGATCTATCCCAACATGAGAGCGGCGGCACTGGAAACATGGCAGGAGATCATGGTACAACTTGCTGATTTCCTTTGCAAATAAGAATCGAAAATATAGCGCTGCAACATTGTAAATCAGTTGTGCCTAATAGGCACAACTTCAAAATAAGACAAGAAAAGTGAGGTAAAAAACTATGACTACTCCCATGTACACAATCGAGCGTACCACCATCAAGATGAACCCTGATCACGGCTACCGGTATAAAGACCTTACCAGCGCATTAAACGAACGCCAGCAGTCTGATCGAAGCTATCTGGCTGCTTGCTATCTGCTGTCTGCGAACGAAGAAGTTTTTGATATTGCCAAACGGTATGTGTCGATTGACGGCATCGACTTTGCGGCCATCCGCATGAGCGTAAAAAAGCGTTTTGGCACCTACAACGAATATACCGCGATTGAAGTGGGATACAGTCTTTTCACCTGGCGGGATTGCAAGGTGAATCCTCACGAGATGGCCCAAAGCGGACCTTTCTGGCTGCCGCTGATCTGCAACGCGCTGCTGCTTCAGGGCAACGCCGCCGATGTGGAGGTATAAGGGTGATATTCTATATTTCTTTGTCCGACCTGTACGAATAAATAAAAGGAATCAGAAAGGAGTTTCCACTATGAGCATTATCGCAGTAGCAAACCAAAAAGGCGGCGTGGGCAAGACCACGACCGTTGTCAATCTCGGCACCGCGCTGGCGCGCAAAGGTAAAACGGTACTCTGTATCGACTTTGACCCCCAGGCCAACCTCACGAGCTATGTGGCCTGTGAGCCGGGCGAAGAAACGGTCGCCACCGTCATGAGGGCAGCGGCGCTGTTCCAGCCCGCGGATATTGGCGCGGCGGTCTGCCACACTGACCGCTTTGGGTTTGATTTTCTCCCGGCAGACCTGCGGCTCAGCGAGGCGGACATCTACCTTGCCACGGCCATGAGCCGGGAAACGGTGCTGCGTCGTGTGCTGGAACCGCTGCGCCAGGCGTATGACTATATCCTGATCGACTGCAACCCCAGCCTGGGGTTGCTGCTGACCAACGTGCTGGTAGCCAGCGATAAGGTCATCATCCCGGTGCAGACGCAGTTCTTCGCCACGCAGGGCTTGTCTGCGCTGGAAAGTGTCATCCGCAATGTGCGCATGACGCTGAATCCGGGATTGGAGATCGCCGGGGTGCTCTTTACGTTCCGGGATCGCACTTCGGTATCGGAGGCCGTGACGGAAAGCCTTCGGGAACAGTACGCGGGCGCGGTATTCCAGACGGAAATCTCCCGCCGCCAGGAGGCCATCAACTCGACTATGATGGGGAAGCCCGCCACAGGCGACATCGGTCGGGAATATGCGGTGCTGGCGGATGAACTGCTGGCAATGGAGGAATAAGCCATGGCGAAAAACTTTGATTTCAAAGGCCGATTGATGGGAGGCACAACACAGATCAATACCCAGGCTGCTGCCGTTGTAAATACGTTTGCAGCCCCTTCCACCAAAGATTCCGGCTGGAGCAAAAAGTTCCAGGTGCTTGATATTCCTCTCCTCAAGCTGCATGAATACCCGGAACAATCGGTTTTCAGCATGAATGAGGATGAACTGGAGCAGCTGACCGAAAATGTGCGGGCCTCCGGCATCCTCCAGCCGCTCATTGTGCGGGTCCATCCGCAGATCCCCGGCGACTTCCAAATCATTGCCGGGCATCGTCGCAGAGAAGCCGCGCGCCGGGCCGGGATGGAAACAGTACCTTGCCAGGTCTACATGGGCATGACTGATGAAGAAGCCAGAACCGTTTTTTACGCCACTAACATGGGCCAACGCACCGAACTGTTGCCCAGTGAACGGGCTGCGGGATACCAGGCGCTGGCCGGGGCGCTACGCCTGGAAGGCAGCGGGGCGGTGGATGCGGTCGCACAGGCTGGTTCAGAGGGCAGGCGCACGGTGTATCGGTATATGCGGTTGAACAATCTGGAAAAGCCCCTACTGGACAAAGTGGACAAGAAAGAGATCTCCGTATATGCCGGTGCTGCCCTCGCCGCCCTGTCTGCAACGGCGCAGCTGAATCTGCTGGCCGTACTGGAGCAACACGATCAGACAGGCATCACGGAGAAAGCAGCGAAAGAGGTAGTCGCCCTGTCACGCTATGATGTGGAGGCCATCGAACGCTGCCTGTTCCCGGTACGGGAAAAAAGAACATCGCCCAAGAGCAGCCGTCCGGGCAAGCTGAAGCTGGAACCGAAGCGATTCGGCGCTTACTTTGAAGGGATGCAAACAGACGAGGAAAAGCTGGATTACATCGAAGAAGCACTGATGTTCTACCAGGAACACCAGAACCAGGAGGGGCAGCATGATCCAATGCAGAATTACTGATTTCTTCCCGGCCTGTACGGCCTGTACGCAGCGGAAAGCAAGCTGTGTTGCGAGATTTTCTCTTGTACTGTGCGTGGATGGTGCCGAAATCGTGGAACTGCGCCACTGTACCTTACGGTACGGGCAACTCACCGACAGCTACTATATCGGCTGGCCCGCTTACAAAAGGGGGGCGCAGTACGACGAAGTGGCGCGGGTGCTGTCCCCGGAAGTAAAAGCCGAGATCGTGGCGGAAGCAGTCCGCCTTTTGGGACACCCCATGTGATACAATGGATATCAGGAGGTCAACATGAAAACCAAGGCATACATGAGTGCCCTGGCGGGGTCTTTCTTCCTGGCCAGTTCGCGCGCTCACTGGCGGATACCCGCGATCCTGTCCGGCACACTGATGATGATACTGGCGTTGTCGGCTTGTACGCATAGCTCCGCTGCCCGCGGTGAGCCGGTCGCCAGTTCGTCCCCCGCACAGAGTGAGGCCGCAACGGCGGAATCCGCGCACCATACCTTCAGCAATCCTGACACAGTGGCCTGGCTCACGGTGCCCGACACCAACATCGACGGGCCGGTGCAGCAAGGGCCGGACAACGACTACTACCTGCGCAGGGACAGCGACGGCAACGAAGATTTTCGCGGCTGCTACTTTGCCGATTCTGACGCCATCGTTTCCCTGGCAAATTTGAGCCGTAACCTTGTCATTTACGGACACACCTTTACCGATGGCTGGGACGGCGGCTTCGCACAGCTCGACAAGTACCTTGATGCCGACTGGGCGCTGGAGCACACCGACATCCAGGTGGAGATCGGCGGCAGCGTGCTGACTTACGAAGTGTGCAGCGTAGGTTTTTGCAATACGGAAGAAACCAGCTTGCCCATCTACTGCAATCTGGATGATGAAGCCTATCGCTACCTTATAGAAGATGCCAACAATCGAAACGAAGTGCTTGGGCTGCAAAAGCTCAGTCCCACCGACAGCATTTTGACACTGGCCACCTGTACGGAAAATGAAAATATTCGGCTTGTAGTTGTGGCAAAGCAAAAATATGATACAATAGGAACCAGTAAGGAGGACGAATCATGAAATCAAAACTCATCTGCATCGCACTGGCAGCGGCCTTTGCCCTCACCGCGTGCGGCGGCCCGAAGCTGACGGCTGTAAATATGCCCCAGGGAACGCTGGAAGTTGCCACCGGCGAAACGGCCACCGCGGAAACCTCTTATACATACGATGGCGAAACGCCGGAGAACGCACAGCCGGAAGTGGTGTACACCAGCAGCGACGAGAGCATCGCCACGGTGGACGAGAATGGTATCATCACCGGCGTGGCCGAAGGTGAGGCCACCATCACGGCCACCGTGGGCGATCTGAGCGCCAGCCGCACGGTGTCGGTCATCATCCCCGTGGAATCGCTGACCGCCGAGGACATTTCCCTGCACCTGGCCGACGGCGCGGCCCCGCTGACTTATGTGGTGACGCCGGAGCAGTTCACCGGCGCACTCTCCTTTGCCTGTGCGGATGAATCCATCGCCACCGTGAGTGCAGACGGCCTGCTCACGCCTGTGGCTGTGGGCGACACCACCGTCACCGTGACCGCCCCCAACGGGCTGGCGGCCACCGCCGCCGTGCATGTGTGGGACGGCCCCAAGGCCCTGACGCTGACGCCGGGCAAGACCGAGATCACCACGGGCAGCGGCACGCAGATCGCCGTGATGGATGAAGCAGGCAACGAGGTGGACGCCGAGAGCCTGACCTGGACATCCAGCGACGAGAGCATCGCCACCGTGGCCGAGGGCTGGGTGGATATGATCGGCAGCGGGAACGTAACGATCACCGCCGCCACGCAGTACGGCGTTTCTGCCACGGTGGACCTGACTGGCGAAGCCCCCGTTGCGCCTGCTGCTCCTGCTACCGGTGCTGGCAGCAGCGCCGGTGCGGGTAGTCAGACTTCTGGCGGCGGCGCTGCTCCGGCTCCCAGCGGAGAAGGGCATGGTTATTTTACTGTTTATGCTGACGGCACGGCATTTGACCTTCAAAATTCGGTTCGTGCTGCCGCAGGTGTCGGTGCTTTGAGCTGGGACAGTGGTTTAGGCGATATTGCAGCGGCGCGTTGCGAAGAAATTGCCCTTGATTTTTCTCACAACGGTATGCGTACCGCTGGTGAAAATATTGCCATGGGGCCTGTCGATTCCGCATCTGCTATTGCCGCTTGGCAGGGCAGTCCCGGTCACTACGCCAACATGGTGAACGCTGGCTATACAACTGGTGCCATTGTACACATGTATGACGGAGATGGTTGCCACTACTGGGTTGCCGTTTTTCAATAACTCAACTTAATTATATAAGGCCCTGGAGTGTTCCAGGGCTTTTTTCTTTGTACTGTAAAGGAGTATGTTTTATGATTACTTTGACAAAAAGTGAACGGCAGATCATGGAGATTATCTGGCACGCAGATCATCCGATGGCGCAAGGTGAAGTGGTTGCGGCTTGCAAATGGAAATCCCGTTCCATTTTTTCTATGCTGAACAGCCTGATGGAAAAAGGCTTGTTGAAAGCGACAGGATACGAACGCAGCGGCAAGACCTACGCGCGCACGTTTGAAGCGGCCATGTCGCAGGCGGAATATTTCGCGTTACTTATCAAGGACGCAGCCTTACCGCCAGAGCAGATTTCCGAGCTGATCGAACTGCTAAAAGTATGAATATCCGTTTTGAGGGTGCGACGAATCGTCGCACCTTTCTTTTTGGGGGATTAAAATGAAAATTGTTGATTGTAGCCTTTATTCAAGCAACGACAAATACATAATGGACCCTTCTAAGGAATGGGATGTTATTGCGCAGTACTTGACTAATGAAGAAATTCAGCAAATATGCAAGGGATATAACAATGAATTTGGGGCACAACAATTCGTCACAGCGGTCTTTTATGGGTGATGATATGATGGCAATGAAAAGATGTAGGTACATTAGCAGTACAGAGAAAGAACTCTTTGTCGGAACCGGCACTACCTGTTTGGTTCTTTACTCATCGGAAACGCATCGGATTCAGGTACTACACGACATAGAAGCGGTCTATCCGCGGGCGCATACGATGGATATTGATCCGGGAAACTGGAACTGCGACTCTTTTCTGAACGAACTGTCTTTGCGTCGCATCAACAATCGCTCTGTCGAAATATTTGTGTTACTGCAAGAGAAAAGCCTGACAAACACCCTGTTCCTGAGGCAGTGGCGTGAATGGGGGCTTCCCGCTTATTTTACCGAGTATGTACGGGTTGCCCCGGAGAAGGAATACTATAAGCATTTAATCTGCCGCTGTGGAGAAGGAAAAATTCCACATATATCCAAACGGTTTGTAATCTATCATAGCGTGTGGCAGAAGCAAAAAAGCTTTTGGCGACTGGGCAAGAAGAGCAAAAATTTCACACAGATAGATTTCAGTTTTCCCGTTCTGGAAGAACGGCAAGCGCAGGCTCTAATTCATGCTTTTGCCAATATGAACGAAGATGGCGTTTTGATTTCGATAAAAGAAACCCAAGGCGTCTGGGACTATTTCCCGCTGTTTGCACTTTTCTTCGATGAATCAATCTCTATGTAATCTCATCAAGATTTGCAGTACAAGGGAACATGTGGCTAAAGTACGATTTCACAGAACAATCGTATATAACAGATATATGATCCTGAGCGGACAAATCACATAGAATTTCATTCTTTCTGCATTTTCTCGGTTTAAGGGTTGCGTATGGAGCAAGTAATAATTCTGACTCGTGTATTCTCCCCGCAATAGGACTGACAAATATTCCAAAACTCCCCTTTGGAACCAGAATTTTGATACACACTGAGTTTTCCGTGTTATATGTACAGTCATAGGATTCAAGATACTTTGAAGGTAAAAGTGTAGTGCTTGTAAATCCTTTTTCCAAGAGACTTGTCCAGCCCTTAACTAAACCGTACTCTTGCCGTGCAGCGATTCGAAGCTGAGAAAAGTCCTTCCGATGAATAAAACGATAGGTCACAATATTTTCTGGTATAGGAAAGTCATACATGAACTCGACAAGGTCTGTGATATACTTTATATATTTTTTGTTTCCACATCGTATAATTGCATTAGATGAAATTCTACCATAATAGTTGAGCGGTCTATATAAAAACCCTGAATACTGCAATATTGCTTGCGCTGTAGGGTCATGAGAATATATAAGATCTCCCCTGATAGCTTTATATTTCTTATCCAAGTTCAATTCTTCCCATCTTACTATCTCTTCAAGACTATTAAATTCCCTATATTCAATTTTTTTATATACCATTCTGCTTTTTCACTCCATTATCTGGTACTAAAATTCTAAAACCATATTACTTACTTTGTCATATACAGTCAACAAATCTCTATTTTAGGTGCGACGAATCGTCGCACCTTTTATGTTTTGTAGGAGGCACTTATGATTACTGACTTTATGATTACTGACATGTTACCAATTCTAATCCTGTTCGCAGGGTTCAATGTTTTGGATGTCATTGCTCACGTCATAAGAGGGAAATTGAATGATGCACCGACAAGCATACCTTTGAGAAGTACTCATTTGTGTATTCTCATGTTTATGATCGTCGATGCTGCGGTAATTTTGATCTTGATGTGTAGAAATATTGTAAATGTGGCAATCCAGATTGCCCAGCTTCTATGAAAAAGGTAACGTCTATGAGAAATAAAATCCGCATCGACAGCAGTTAAAATCCATCACACGATCAAAGCAAAAAACAAGAAAGGATGTCGTTATGAAGAAAAAGCATCTGCGGTGCCTGCTGGTACTGCTGGTGGCCGTCTGCATGGTATGCAGTATAGCCGTACCAGTTTGTGCCGAGGTCTTACCCTCGGCACAGGTAAGTACCCCCGAAACAGCACTTGAATCCGATACAGAAAAAGACAACACACCTACCCCCACCCCAACCGATACGCCGACCCCGGAACCTACACCCAGCGAGGCACCGTCCACGCCGGAAACTGCTGATGTGGCGATTGCTACATCGGAAACCGCAGCCCCTGCGGCCCCGTCGCTGGATGAAATCACCACTATGCTGTACAGCGGTCTCCCAGACACGCCCACCGGCTACTATATTGGCGATTATGGCTTGCCTATCGCCACCGGCGAAACCAAAATCAGCATTTCCGCATGGAACCACGATTTGCTTGATGAAAGCAGCCAAGGCCGCCTGGATGCAAACGCACTGAACGAAAGCAACTCCACAATGGTCGTTGCAAAGCAGGACGGTGCAGATTATGCGATCGTCCCTATCGCAGTACAGGCAGAATACCCTGCCAATGGAGCCACTTCTACCGTCTCTCTGCCGGAAAATGTTGATCTGCTGAGTTATTCTTCTACCGTTGATGAACTTATTGTTGCCAGCGACGAAGAACGCGCGCAGATGCTCAATGAAGATTATAACGAAACGTCTGCTACTGCTTCCGGTTTTTATGTCAAGGCCAGTGAGAATTTCACCGCGCAGGTGACCTACACTGCCCCGGACGGTACGAGCATGAGCAAGCTCCTGACGGTTGTAATCAACGACACAGCCTCCGAATCGGTGGCGCTGCCCCAAGCCGATATAAGCACTTATGCCAACGAACCGTCACCGCCGTTTGCCACAGGTAAAATTACTAAGATTGATTACCAGGGCGGCACCTGGTTAGTATGGTTCAACGGGGTTGAGGCGTATTGTTGCGATCATGGCCTCAACGGCCAGCCCAACGGGTGTCCAGTTTATAGCTTCGCATATACGTCAAAGATTTCCGAAGATCAATATGTTGGCACCCATTATGGGAACCAGATCGCCATTTGGGGCGGTTTGAATCAGCTCGCGCTTGGCACGCTGACGGAGCACCATAGTAGCGATACATTTGCGGTCAGTGATTTTGCCGCCAACACGGTAAGCACTTATTCAGTTGCCGACAGCAATGTGCTGAAAACCGCATATCAGTACTACGATGATACTCAACTTTGGATAATCGAGCACTATCCTGACAGCTTGGCAGCGCAGATGTACATGAAATCTGCAAGCGATTTAGTTGCGTCACCTTACCTCGACCCTGGCGGGTTCTATTATACTTACATCTACTTGCCGCCCGCAGGTTATGCCTGGCAGCGTTTGGCTATACTGGATGGACGCCTAATGTCTGGTGAGGACATCGACGAGGAAGTTCCCGACGCTCCCGACGCAGACTACTACTCCGCCAACTGGTCCGCGCCGCCGCAGTCTGCCAGTGGCAGCTTTGACTACACCTACACGATCAACATTGACAAGTCTGCCAATATCACCCACGAAAAGCTGGATGATGCCATCTTCCAACTGACGCCCCGGCCCTCCAGCGGGACCATCGACGGCGGCACCTGGACGATCAGCGATCCGCAGATCGTCACAACAGTAGATGGCGCAGCAACCGCCACCTGGACACTGCATTACTCAGTCAGCAAGACCAGCACAAGCAGTTTGAGCGGCCAGGAAGGCCCCTATGCCAGCCAGGAGGAGGCCGACGCCGCTGCAGAGGCCGCGAAAAACAATGCCATTACCCAACTGCAAAATGAAGCGCAAAATGCAGTGAACGCGGCTCTTGCTGCTGCCCGTGCTCAGTTGGCAAACTTTGGGTTTGAGTGGCAGGAAACCACCGTCCCTCACGGCTTCGATCCTACGGACAGCAGTTCGGGTTCCATTTCTGTACCGGCCAACGGCTCCGCCACTGCTGTGGTAAAGAACCAGCCTTGGCAGGCTCATGTCACCTGGGAAAAGCGCGACGCCCTCACGGGCGGACGTATCACGGAAGATGCCGAGTATGCGATCTATGAGTGGTCCGTCGCTGCCAACGGATACCAGATCAGCCCGAATTATCGGGTCACGCGCCTGGAAAACGGCCTGTACACGGTCACTGTGACTAACCCGGCCTACACCGATTGGACCGAAGGTTACGTGTATTACACGCAGGACAACCTGGGAAAGTTCCGCATCGAAGAACTTACCAGCCCGGCAGGGTACACGGATGCCGCGCTGCAGGATGGAAACTGGGTCGAGCACTGGAGCCAGGAGTTTGAGATCACCGAGAGCGACCAAACCGTCAGCTATACGGGCGGGGACGCGGACTACAACCGTCCGCAGGGCAACAAGGTCATTATCAAGAAGATTGAGGCCCATACCGGCGAAATCATTGAGGATGACGCGGTATTCACGCTCTACCAGTGGAACCAAGCGCGCGGTTTGTATGAAGTGAGCAAGGATTATGCCTTTGTTCGGGATGCCGAGGGCCTGTACACCATTACCAGCCTACATGACGATTGGGCGCAGTACGAAGAAGGCAATCTGTACTATGAGGATACGCTGTGCGATGTCCGTGAGGACACCGTAAACAGCGATGGCGTCACAACCGAACATCCGCAATATTACACCGACTACGAGCCGGTCAATTTCCCCATTGATGATCGCGCCGTCACCACAGACGGCCAATTCGTCGTGGTTGAATCGAAAAGTCCGTATGGGTACTATGGCGACTGGACCGGCGATGAAGATCGGACGAACTATGAGGCGGAAGATGCCGGCAAACGGGCTTATTATATCCGCCTTACTGACGATGGCTCCACGATCACCATCGGGAACGGAAACTATAATGCCAATGTACTGACCGAGAACCAGGGCGGCACGCTGATCGACCTGGGTGATAAGGTCGTGTCGCTTGAAGTTTTCGGGGAAGCTGCGACAGAGTATCCCGAAGATGCTCTGTACAAAAACAACCCCTGGTACAGCTCCCTGACCTGGGAAAAGCGCGACGCACTCACGGGCGGACGTATCACAGAAGATGCCGAGTATGAAATCCAGGAATGGAACCCCGAAAAGGGCCAGTACGAAAAGAGCACCCATTACCGCGTAGTCCGGCGCGACGATGGCCTGTACACCGTAAACCTTATTGATGGTGCGTTCTTCCCCGGCTGGGAAGGCAAACAGGGGTATGTATATTACCATCAGGCAAACGAGGGCAAATACCGTCTTGTGGAACTTACCAGCCCGGCAGGGTACACGGATGCCGCGTTGCAGGATGGAAACTGGGGCGAGCATTGGAGCCAGGAATTTGAAGTCAACGACGGGCATTTGACCTTCAGCTATACCGGGAAAGATGCCGACTACAACCAGCCCAAAGGAAACAGGCTCGTCATCAAAAAAATCGAGGCCCATACCGGCGAGATCATTGAGGATGACGCGGTATTCACGCTCTACCAGTGGAACCCGGCGCGCGGGTTGTATGAAGTGAGCAAAGACTATGCCTTTACCAGGGATGCCGAGGGCCTGTACACCATCACCAGTCTGCACGATGACTGGACGAACTATGTAGAAGGCAATCTGTACTATGAGGACACGCTGTGTGATGTCCGTGAGGATACCGTCAACAGCGACGGCACGATCAGCGAACACCCCATATACTATACAGACCACGAGCCGGTCAATTTCCCCATTGAAGATCGCGCTGTCACCAACGACGGGCAATTTGTTGTGGTCGAATCTCGAAGCCCGTATGGGTACTACGGCGACTGGACCGGTTCCCGCGAAACGCCCAACTTTGAGATTGAGGACGCCGGAAAACATGCCTATTATATCCGTTTGAACGATGACGGCTCCACGATCACGCTCACGGACGGCGCGTACAATGCACACGTCCTGACAGAAAATAAGGGTGGGACCCTGATCGAACTGAGCGACGGCAGCGTGGTAACGCTCGATGTTTTCAGCCCGGCGCCGGAGGAGTACGACGAAAACAATCTGTTCCGCAACTACCCCTGGTACAGCACGGTCGTGTGGGAAAAGCGTGATGCGCTTACCGGCGGCCTGGTAGATGCCGACACCGAGTTTGAAATCCAGGAGTGGAACCCCGAAAAGGGCCAGTATGAAAAGAGTACGTACTACCAGGTGGTCCGCCGTGACGATGGGAAATACACTGTACATCTGATCGGTGACGCATTCTTCCCCGGCTGGGAGGGCAAACAGGAGGCGCTGTATTACCATCAATCCAACGAGGGCAAGTATCGCATTGTGGAACTGCGCGCCCCTTCCTCTTATAACTTGAAAGCCTGGGAGCATAACAACTGGGTCATTGGCTGGAGCGAGGAGATCGTGGTCCACCCGGACCATCCCTCTTATGCGTTTGTGGGTGATACCGCAGACTACAATATGCCATACAAGACACAGGTGCTTATTAAGAAGGTCGATGAAGATACTGGTGAGTTCATCCAGGCGGACACCACCTGGACGCTCTACGAGTGGAATGAGCGAAACAACCAGTACGAGGTCAGCCCCAACTACGAGATCATCCGCCGCGACGATGGGTATTACACAGTGACCACGCTGCACAGCGATTGGGAGCACTACGAGGAAGGGTATCTCTACTTTGAGGACACGCAGCAAGACTACCCCGAAAGCTACCATCGGTATAGTGACCGCCGCTTCTCCAACCAGGGAAAATTCCTGATCGTGGAGAGCAAAGCGCCCGCAGGCTACTATGGCGACTACTGGCGCAACGATGAGCCGGGAACCCATTCCACGGACACCGGCTCGGACCTGGGCAAGCGCGGCTATGCGTTCACGCTGACCGAGGACAACGGCACGCTCTGGCTCACCAACTGGGACTACAACGCGAAGATCCTGTACGATGTGGACGATGAACTGGGCAATGCCACGCTGGTGCTGGCCGATGGCCGCCCCACCAGCGTGATCATCGACGAGGACAAGCAGCCGGAGTATGGCCGCCCGGAAACCGCCTTCACAAACGCGGCAAAGTACGGGTATGTGGAGTTTGACCGCAGCCAGTACAGAAAAGAATGGGCGCAGACAGGCGACGAGGAATATACGGTCGCCTACGATGCCACAACGGACGCGCCGGAGAGCGCGTCCCTGGCCGCCCCGACTCAACTGCGCTGGCAAAACGGGCTACTGTACCGCCTGAGCGACTACACCGCCACCCTTATCAGCGGGCCGGTCGAGCACCAGGTCGAAACGGCTGACATCACATCGCTGGAGGCCGTCCCGGCCACGGTAGAGTATGATGTTGGCGGCCAGCCGGTCCAGCTCCAGTTGGTATCTGCCACCTGGATACAGCAACCGCAGGAAAAGCACACGGGATATGTAGATATGGGCTATTCGCCAACACAGCCCAAATTTGAAGAAACTTCGACCTTCACGGCGGAGGACGGCACAGAATTTGTCGGCCACTTGGTAAAGGTCGAACAGACCGGCGATTACCAGTGGGTCAGCACGGAGATCCCAGCCACCTATCACGGATGGCCTGACGTTAAGGGAATCTATCTTGGGAATTTGGTCCTGCCGCACAACGACAGCGCGCCTGTGTATCAGGGCTATGAAACCGATATTTTGGATTACTTGGGGCTGGACCCATCCACGCACCGTATCACGGGCGCGGCCTGGACCGGCTCCTGGCAGGGACAGCCGGGCGAAGATATGATGATACGCCCCGCAGTATTTGATCTGCAGGTCTATGCAGCTGGCTGGGTGGGTGTGTATGAGGATGATGTCGAGGATCAATCCGGCACCGCCCTTGCCACCTATCGCCTGGGCGAGGATGAAAACACCGACGGCCTGTATCACTGGCGAGTGACGGCACATTATCATCCGATGCTGTCGGCCCTGCAGGCGGCTGCCGCCGTGCTGGGCGTTGCCCTTCTCATTGTCGCGCTGATTGTGATGATTTTTATTCTGTCCCGCAAAAGGAAAGACGCTAAAAAGCGAAAGGAGGTTCATTAAAGCTGAATAGTGATAGTGTACCTCCACGATTGTGAGGTTACACTATGTCCAGCGATTTGAGAAAAGCGATTCGTGAAAATATATCCATCGAAGAATTGCTCCGCGAGGAAGGATTTGAAGTAATCCCGCGCGGACGAAAACTAACCGTGAAAGGGCATGACAGCCTGGTTATTACACCAGATGAATGCGTATTTACGTGGAACAGCCGGGGTTTTGCAGGTTCGGTCATCGACCTGTATATGGGGCTGCATGGCTGTGACGCCCGCACGGCAATGACGGCGCTGCGCAAGCGGCTGCCGAAATATTCACGGCAGGACGCGGCGGGGGCGGGAACCGCCGAAGCCCAAAGAAAAGGTGCCGTTGAAGTTGCCCGAAAGGGATAACAGAAAATGGAGCCGGGTATATGCTTATCTGATGGCTACCCGGCAGATCACGCCGACGGTGGTCAAGTGGCTGGTACAGCAAAAGACCATCTACCCGGATGAACGCGGGAATCTCTGTTATGTAGGGCGCGACGCCCACGGTGCAGTGACATACTGTGCCCGCAAAGGTACACTTACGCCCAAAGACGGGCAGAAAGGTTATCGCAATGTGGTGGAGGGCAGCGACTACGAGCGCCGCTGTGTGATGAACCAAAGCCCGCAGCATACCAAGCTGATCGTGACCGAAGCGGCAGTGGACGCCTGGAGCTTCGCATCTATGCTGGAATTGCATGGACTGGATTTTCAGGACTACACCTATTTGTCATTAGAATGCACCTATGAAGGCCCCCTGGGAAAATACCTGGAGGAAAACCCGCAGATCAAGACCATCTACTTAGGGCAGGACGCAGACGAGGCTGGGCTGAAAAGTCGGGAAAAATGTCGTGCTCTGCTGAAGGAACGGCAATACACCGGGAAGGTCATTGACAAACTGCCCGATGCCAGCGCACCGGGCTGCAAAGACTGGAACGATGCTCTCAAATACTACCTGGAGCAGCAACGTATCCGGGAGCCGGTCATGGAACCGGCCCCTGGTCTGGAGTTGACGCCATGAAACCGTATATACACAATACAGAAAAATAAAGGAGCGCATTATGCTTGACATCAACAGCTTTACAACGAGTATTAAAAACCAGGTCCTGGGATGGCTGTCATCTATTGGCACCAATCTGATCTGCCCGCTCATTGCCGCAGCGGCAGCGATCTACTGTATCTTTCAGCTTCCGCAACTGTTCAAGGCACACCGGGAAGGTACGAGCGAAGTGTTCTGGGATTTTCTCTGGAAGGAAATCATTGGCCTTGTCGTCCTTGTAGGAACCGGCGTGATTTGGGGGCTGCTGGCAGCAGGCGTTTTTGGGACCGCCGCATAAATCATGTGTGCCGTGCAGGGATTCCCTGCACGGCATATTCTTTTGTAGAAAGGGGCTGAAACATGGAGGTTTTAGGCGAATATATTGTCAATCTACTCAACAACAGCCTGGCAAAGTGGCTTCAGGACCTATTTTTGGGCGCAGTTACAGCGGTCATGAACTGGGTCAGCGAAATGATCACCAATATGTGGAACATCGACGTGATAAAGGCCCTGGTGAACTGCACCAGCGGTATATCCATGGGAGTGTTTGCCGTGGGGGCCATACTGACGTTATATGACATTGTGGAAGCCCGTTCGGAGGAAAAAGTGGTCTATATGTCTGCCGTAACGAAAAACTTTGTGGCAGGGCTGGCCTTTGCAGTGTTCGGATCGCAGTTTATCGCTGTGATGAACCAGTCGATATTATCGCTATGCGAGTTGCTGAAAATCAGTGATTCAGTTAGAGACTTTGAAAACACCGATTTCATGAATCAATCTTTGGGGACTATTCAAGATGCCTTGACAGTCAGCCCAGGAGATCTTCTCGGTGCAATACTCATTATTTTAGTGGTACTGATCGGCAGCGGAGTTTTCGTCTACAAAGCCGCCATGCGTTTTGTGCAATTCCTTACGCTTATTTTGATGGTGCCCTTGTATGTGACGAGTATTGCCCGTGGGGACCAGACGGCCTTCTCTGCCTGGTTCCGTCAGGCAATGGCGGTCGGCCTGACCTATTTCTTTGAGTATTTCCTGTATGCACTGGGTATTGCGATGATGGCCAGCAATGGCTTTGCTACACCGATGATGGGTATAGCTTGCCTTATAGGCATGGGCAGCGTCAGCCGCACGTTGGACAAGTATGGAATGTCCAGCGCCGGACCGCATATCAACCCGACAGGCGTTGCATACTTTGCAGGCGCTGTCAAGAATATGATACGGTGATTTTCTTTGCAAATAAGTCTCAAAAACCAAACGAAACATCGTCACAAACAAGCCGTGCCTAATAGGCACAGCCACCGTAAAAACTGAAAGGAGGCCCTTTTGATTGCATTATACATCACTAATTTTTTTCAATTGGTGCTAAACCTCCTCCTATATGCCATCGCAGTCGGCTATGTGTTACGCCTTGGCACAGCCATTTTATGTAAGATAAAGCATACCAATATACCTACTGACAACGGGCCTCTGTTTGTGTTCCGAAGCCTTGTTTTCCTCACATTATTGGCATTGAATCTTAAGGCAACCGGCCTCCTTGATATTTATAGTTATTTACATCGAGCCGCCTTTATCTTGCTTTTCTGTACTGTCTGTTCTATACTGAAAGATATTTTGCAGTACGGAGGGGTACGCTACTTGATCGATAATTTCATCGACGGTTTTTTGAGCTTTGTAGACAACGTAAAGTCCATTTTTGAGGAAGTCGGAAATTTCTTTCTGCTTCACCCCACTGTTATGTATATCACACTATTTCTTTGGGGTGTCGGAACGTCGCTGGTGGCACAAGAATATTCGGAGTCAAATCGCATACTTATATACAATCTGACCGGTTTTTTAGCGTATTGTGTGTATTTGTCCTATGCCTTGCACTCATGCCGTCGCTTACTGCTTTTGCTTTGTGTTTTTGCTCTTATATACGCAATCCAAGTATCGCTGACGATTATAGAATTTTCTCATTTGCCAAATGGGATCAGTTTTTTAATTATGATAATCGTATATGTTATTATTTGGATGTTCACCGCGCTCGTTGCAGAATACGAACCCGTACAAATGGTGTTTAAGATTGTAAACACCTTCACAACGCTTGCCGCTATTTTGGGTAATATCCTAATTCCAGTTTTTTCTGTGGAGATTCTCCCCATAGAGACACTTCTTCCCGGTTACGATAACATGACTGTCATAACTATAGGGTTTAACATGTTCATTTTGCCCTTAGTGGCCGCTGGCTATTTGGCACAACTCGCCAAAGATATATACCAATACCTAAAGCAACACCATACCTCTGTGGATTGAAGGCGCGACAAATGTCGCGCCTCTTTCTTTGCAAACAAGCGCCAAAAATCAAACGTAAAGATGTTAAAAAGCGATCGTGCCTATTAGGCACAAAATGTCATTCAAATCAGGCACAGCCTGGAAAGGAGCTTTCATGATAGCACAAAAATACCTTTGTCCGCCCCGGCTGCAAAAGAAGTTTTTGCTGTGGTGGTGGACGGTGCCGGAACTAATTGGTATCGCGCTGGGCGCGGTGCTTGTTTTTTATCTGCGGTCGCCGCAGATATTCATGCTCACCTGTTTTCTGGCGCTTGGTACAGCGCGTTTTGACTTTGAGAATAATCTGTTCGGCGCGCTGAAGATGCGCACTGCGTACCAATTATTTACAAAGACCTTCTCCCTAAATGTGGCGACTTCTAAAGAGGAAAAGCGCCAAAAAAAGAAGCTGCGTAAGCTCATGAAATCCAAACTCCCCATACAGGAACTGTTGCAGTTTCGGTTTGGGGATAGTGGCGTCTACGGCGGCAGGGACGGCAAGGAACTGTTTCGCTTCTACCGCTATTACCCACCTAACACGGATGTCATGACTGATGAGGAGATCGCACAGGAGATCGAACAGCTCTGCCGCCTGTTCGATTCACTACGTTGCCCCTTCGTCATGTTCGGCACAGATAAGGTCGAGGACATGAGCGCGCTGAAAGCCTACTACCGCAGCCAGCCGCGCCAGTATGACCATATTATCGCGGACGTTATCAATGACATTGAGAGTACCGAGGCTCGGTCCAGCGCCGTGCAGCGAGCCTACTACTTTATCTACAAGGCGCAGACCGACGATGATGACATCTACAACCTCATTGCTGGCAAGGGATATAAGATTGACCGGGTCAAAAATGAGGAGCTGGCGGTCCTGCTGCGCAATTATTTGGTGCGCGAGTTCACCAATGTAGACTTGTACACGATTGCCGAAGAAGTAAAAAACTACCCGGATATGGCCAAAGCCAAACCGGCCATTTACAACAAAGAGATCATGCGCCGCCTGTGTCCGAACCGCATCGACTTCACCAAAGACCACGCCGAGCAGTCCGGCGTGCTGCGCCGCACCCTGATGATCAAAAACTTTCCTGCGCAGATACCGCCGCGCGCACTGTACACAGTCGCCAGTATGCGCGGGACATCCTTCACGATGCGCTTTACTCCTATGCAGAAGGACAGCGCCCGCAAGCTCATCAACGAACAGCTTCGCAATAAGGCTGTAATGAGCAGCAAAAAGGTGGCCACCGAGCAGATGGACGCCATCCAGGAAGCCAACGACATCAAAAATTTTTACGCGGAAATCACACGCAACCAAAACACGGTGTACAGTATCAGCATTTATATTGAAATCTACGCAAAGACCCTGGACGCGCTGAACGACCTGGAACAGCAGGTAAAAATCGAACTGGCCGGGGTAGGAATCACCTACGACCAACTGCACTATGAGCAGCGCGGCGGCTTTCAGTCGGCACAACCACTGGGCAGCGACCACTTCATTTTGTGTTCCAACAATCTGCCCAGCAAAACAGCAGCGGCGCTGTACCCGTTCAGCTATTCCAGCCTGGTCCATCCCCAGGGGATGCCCATCGGGCGCACCGACCGTGGCGGCCCGGTGTATGTGGACATCTTCCAGCGGGATGATCAAATCACCAACGGCGTGTTCTTTATTTCCGGCGCTGCCGGGCAAGGTAAGAGTTACCTCCAGAAGAAGATTCTCACATTCCAGGTGGTGCGCGGTGTGCATTGCTACATCATGGACCCTGAGAACGAATACAGTGATGTGACGCGCGGCCTGGGCGGTGTGGTTATCGACTGCGCCTCCGGCCACCACAAGATCAATATTTTTGAGGTCCGCCGGATCAAGTTGGAGGATGATGAGGAGGACACCGATCTGCCGGAGATTGCCAGCAACAGCCCGATGTTTTTACAGCACCTGTCCTGGCTCAAAGATGAGTTCCGTATCATGATGCCAGAAATTCCCGATACCACGCTGCGGGCGCTGATGATTCTGGTGCAGGGAATGTATGCGTCAGTTGGCATCGACCAGCAGACGGATTTTTCCCGGCTCCGGCACGAGGACTATCCCACATTCAGCACCCTGTATGGTTTCGTGCAGAAGCAGATGGAAAAAAGCGATTACCCTATGCTCACCAAAGAGATGATCGCGGAAGTGCTGCTCTATATCACCGACCCCACCTATGGTGAGTTGTCCAGCATCTTCAATGGAACGACCACCATCGACGTGACGGGCAATCCGCTGATCTGCTTCAGCATGGGTGCGCTGCTGGAAGGCAGCGAACAGCGCCTGCAAGCCGTTGAGAACAATTTGAACACGTACATCTGGTCCATCGTGCTGCAGCGGAAGTTCCAGGTCTTGCTCTCGTTCGACGAACTGTACCTGTACCTGGAGCAGCCGTTGATGGCAAAGTACATCAGCTACTTTGCCCGGCGCAGCCGCAAGTACAACGCTTGTATCGGCGTGGCTACGCAGCAGCTCGGTGACTGCCTGGACGAATCTGTGCGCAAGTACAGTTCGCCCATTATCAATATGAGCAGCTTTAAGTTCCTGTTTTACAGCGGACAGGTCGATCTGCAGGGGATGCAGGAGGCGCTGAAACTCACCGACGGCGAGGCCGCCTGCATCAGCGTATCCAACAAACGGCATTGCTTACTCAAAGCTGGCAACGGGAAATACTACATGGAAATCGGGACCCTGCCTTTCGAGGCCGCCCTGTTCGGTGACAAGGGCGGTGTATAACGATGGCCGCGCCACAGTTCATTCTGCTGATCACGCGGGAGTTGGCGGATGAAAAACACCGCCCGCTGCTGATCGGCGTTATCCTGGCACCGCTGTTCCTGATCGTCGGTATCCTCCTGCTTATAGTGGGCGGACTGTCATTTTTCGCAACTACCCTGGGGACGTTTCTCACCGAGGATACGTCCCTGGTGGGCGAGACCGTGGCGGCCATGGACAAGGCCAGGGACGCTTATGTGGAGGAACAGATGGCCCTATACCGCCAGCGTACTGATCGCAACGGGAAACCTTACCGCAATGTTGTCCTGCAATGGGAAAACGGCTTTTCCAACAATGATAAAGAGATTTTGACCATTGTATCCTGCTACTATGAGCAGGACTGGGAGATCGACATGAGCGACCTGGCAAGCTGGGCCGTCCTCAAAAGTATCAGCTTTACGACCCGCGAACGCGGGCCGTATTCCTGCGGCGGGTGCCGGAGCCGGAAGGTGTGCGACGGCCACCCCGACGGCAACGGAGGGACCTATCACCACAGTGATGACGCCGCCGATTGTGACAACTACCACACCGTTACTTATTGCCCTGGCGACCACTATGACCTGTATGTGACGGCCACTCTGCCCGGCTGCCAGACCTGGAACGACGAAGCCGGAGCCACCGAGCAGACCATAGCCCGGTGGGACGATTTGGTGGACCTTTCCTACACCGGGAGCAGCGCCGTCATGCAGCAGTATCAGCAGGCCGTCAGGATGGCTACGCTCAATGAGGACTGGGAAGGCTGGTCGGAACTCAATGTGGAGTGGAGCAAAGTACTGTTTCAGACTGACTGGCAGGAACTGTACGGCGTAACGATCACGCAGGTAGGCATTACCGATTCTGGCAGCTATACGCCCGATGATAGCTTTACCGGCAATCTGCCCGGCAGCGGCAACGGCACCTTTATTCTGCCGCTGGCAAGCTACAGCTACATCTCCTGCCATTTTGGGGAAGCAGATGGGTGGACGGGTGCCCCTCACGGCGGCATGGACTTTGCTGCCGCATACGGGACACCAATTTTCGCAGTCGCCGATGGCGTGGTCGTGAAAGCCGGATGGCACAACAGCTGGGGCAACTACGTGAAGATATACCACGGCGTTGTGGACGGCAATCAAATCTACACCCTCTACGCGCACTGTTCCTCTCTGGGCGTTTCTGCAGGTCAGACTGTGACCCAGGGCCAGACGATTGCGGCCGTGGGCAGCACCGGGGACAGCACCGGCAACCACCTGCACTTCGAGGTGTATGTCAATGGCGCCCGCGTAGACCCGGAGGGATGGCTGTAATTAGCCGTACAAACTGCTGTATAAAAACAAACGAAGCAATGTTTTTCTTTCTGTACTGCCGTACAGTGTGACGGCAGTTGCACGGCAACTATTTAACGTATAAACGGCAAAAACGCAAAAATATACGGCAAGCCCGAAAAAGTGATGCAGAAATGCCGTACAAACTGCCGTACAAGAAAGAGGTAAAAAACCGCGTTGCACTGCGGCGCGGTGTGTTGCTATACGGCACTTGTGCCGTATAGCTTTATCCTGCATTTTCCCAACCGCTTTGCAATTTTCATAAAAATGGGGAAAATCGTTCCCCCGGAAAGGAGCCGCACGATGGAATTATACAAAAAGACCTACCGGGTCAGTGAAGAAGCTAAAAGAATGGTGGAAGAAATAGCAGCAAAGGAAAATTGCACAGAAACCGCTGTCTTTGAGAACGCCATCCGCTGCTATCGGGATTATCTGTATGTGCAGAACAATGGGGCCTTTATTACTGAAAGCGTAAAGCGAACCGTGCTGGCCAGCGTCAACCTGATGGAATCAAGGCTGAACAACCGCACCAACAAGGTGCTGTCGGAACTGGCGATCCAGCAGGCCATATTGTGCCAGGTCATTGCGCATGAACTGGAGGTAAACCCCCGTGCGCTGGACAACTACCGCCGCGCCGCCGTCGAATACCTCAAGATGAACGACCGGGTATTCCGACTGGAGGACATCGTAGAAGAATGACGCTGCGTTCCACAAAGAAAACGGGTGTTTGCGCCCGTTTTCTTTGCAAATAGGTGTCAAAAATAAGACGAAGCAGCGTCCGAAAGTAGCTGTGCCTAATAGGCACAAAACGCTGTTAAGATCGGGCACAAAGCCTGTTTGACGCAGCGGAAAGAGGTGAAAAAAGTGAAGGTCAAGGCGATACTCAACTCCGGCTATTTCGCCAATGCGCGTCATGCAAGCAACTACATTGCCTATATCGACCGGCAAAGCCCCATCTTCGACCAGAACGGTACAGAAAAAAAGGTGCTGTCGGCACAGGCAGACGTCGAGGCTCCCGGCAACAGCACGATCTGGTATCATGTGTATTCGCTCAACGCCAGCGACTGCGAGCGGCTGGAAGTAAACCGCAATTACATGAAAAATCTGATCGCGCTGAAAGCCGACGAGATGGCAAAGGCGTATAACATTTCTCCAAGCAATTTGCGCATGGTATGTTCCTGGCACAACAAGGACTTCCACCCACACCTGCATTTTCTGGTGTGGTCCACCGACAGCCGGGAAGCGTTCATTCCGCACCGGGAAAAAGAAACAGACAAAAACGCCGCGCTGAACGCGGCGACCCGAACGGTCAAGAGCTGCTTCACCAATGAGATATTTCGCGGCGACCTGGCGTATCTGAAAGAGGAAAAGAGCGCGCAGCGGGATAAACTCAATGAGCAGCTGCGCAGACTGGTGTCCAGCGAGTATTTGGTGGACCGCGAGATCACCGACTCGCTAAAAACGCTGGGTAAGGAACTGCGGGCTACGAAAGGGAAACACACCTACAAATTCCTGCCACCTCCCCTCAAGGCACAGGTAGACAACGTACTGGAACAGATCATGCGGCGCGACCCCATTCTCAAATCCATGTACGAGGAGTATCTGGACAGCCAAAAGGAGCTGGTGCTCACCTATGCTTCTTATGAGGACACCTTGGACAAAAAGTTCGCGGAGATCGAAAACAGTTTCTTTCACCCTTATTGCGATTTTGAAGAACGCCGTGCTGGCCGCGCCGAGGTCACGCGGCACAATATCATCATACAGGCTGCCGAGCGGTACGCCGGGCCAGCAGTACGGAAAAAAATAGCTTCGCACAGTGCGCCCCAAAAGTCAACGTCGGCGCAGGCAGTGGATCGAAACGGTACTGTCCCTGCTCACGCGACAACTAACACATCCCCGCCGCACGGCGGGCCAGCAGTACAGGAAAAAACAGCTTCGCATGGTGAACAGAAAAAGTCAACCCCGGAACAAGACCTTGCAATGAATACGCAGCCATCCGATTCAGATGGAACCGTGGATGGGTCCGACTACAGAGAGAAAAGCCCTGGCTATGCAGCACAGAATATGCTGTATCGCCTGGCGAAAACCTTAAACTTCGACCGGCAACAGGCACAGATCAGGAACCGGGCGCACCGGGCCGCCAACGGCCTGACGGGCGAAAAGCAGAATGTGCGCAGGCTGAAAACCGGCCTTGCAGACGAGCGAAACCTGTCCGCGATGGAGCGGTGACGGACATTTTGTGCCTATCAGGCGCAACCGATTTACGACGTTACTTCGACTTATTTTCGACGCTTATTTGCAAAGGAATACGCGCATTTCACCGTCGAAAATCGGTAATTATTCAAACTGCCCCTTGACAAAATCATGAGATTAAGCGAAATTGTATGCAGAAACACAACAAAGACACAAACGGAGGTACATTATGAACTTTAATATGCAGCAGTTGGAAGATATGAACGAACTGGACCGCCTGTATTTATTTGAGGATATTCCCGAAGAAGATCTGAAAGCGCACCTTGAAAGCCTGCCAGAGGATGAACGGGTGGCTCTGCTTGCGCTGATTCCCGAAGAGATCCGCTGCAATATGGGCTATCCTTCGGATCAGCAGAATGCCTTTTTGGAAGTAAGCGAACGCTTTGATAAGCTCTGGCCGAAACTGGAGGACTTTGGCGGGTTCAGCGGCAGATACGGCCAGAAGTATAAGGACTGGCTGGAAGCTTACTGCCCGGAGGAGTTCTGGGAACTGGTATTCAAAAAAGAACTGGGCGCAGTCTGCAGGGCCAAAAACGAGGAAGTGGCAAACTTCATTGACGACACGGTAAAGGCGCTGCTCGTGAAGAACCCCGCCCCGGACCAGAACACGCACTTTCTGGAGCATGTAGGCCACATGAACGCCTTGAAGGCGCAGGCAGAGGAAATGGCCGAGCCGCTGATGTTCGGCGGCTGCCAGCGGGGCGAACTGGGGATTCCCAAGCTGGAGCGGCCGGTTGCGACCCGTGGCCGGGGAAAGAACATGTTTTTCAATGGGACGCAGGAGGACTGGGAAGACTGTGGAAAACCTGACGCAATAATCCCGTTTTGAGCAGTTTTGCCGTATGCGCATTTACAAATATATAGACGATTCAAAAGAGCGGACTTCGGTCTGCTTTTTTTATTGTCTGAAATAAAAGCAGGAGGAGTGACGTTTATGCTCAACATAACACAGTATGAACAACTGGAAAAAGCATACGGGAAAACGCTGCGGGAAATTGCCAGTGACAGCGATTCATGGAAAAGGTTTCTGGATTCAGCCGGATACACCTACCGCCAGTCGTTCAAAAATCAGGTTGCAATGTATTCGCAGAAGCCAGGAATGAAAGCGGTTCTCACAGAAAAGCGATGGGAAGATATGAACCGGGCTGTAAAAAGCGGCACAACAGGAGTACGGATTTTTGATGACAAGAGTCCCAACCATATCTCCTATGTGTTCGATTATGCCGACACGGTTCCCGGCTCACCGCCCCCTGGCCCCCGTCCCTGGACGGTACACAAAAACAAAACCGGAATTGCACTGCATAATCTGCTGAAGCGGACCGGGGAAAAGAACCTGGACAATTATGTTCAAAATCGGGTACGGATGATAGTGGATTCTGAAGTTGATCCCGGCGCGGAACCTGCCGTGCGGGCCGCGCTTCAGCGTTGTCTGGAGCAGAGCGCGATGTATGTCACATGTGTACGGCTGGGCTTACCGACAGAAAGATTAGATACAGGTGCCTTTTCCTTCCCGACGAGGTATCGAGACAACGGGAAGGTGATACAGAGAATTGGAACACTCCTCAACCACACGCTGCGGGCATGCCTGGAACCGGTCCGTGATGTGGCCTACTCCATGAACATGACCATGCCCGCGCCGGAGGAAATCGCCGCGCAGGCAAAACAGCCGGAACCTTCTGCCGCCCCGGCGCTGCCGGATCTTGCAAAAGTGCCGGTACGCCGCAAGGGGGATACTATCACCATCGGCAGAGGTGAAACTGCGCATGAGATCGACGTCACCGTTTCGGACGAGGACCACGCCGCTATTGCGGCACATCTGCCTAACCAAGCAAAGCAGCCTGTGAAACACCACACGGCCCAGGGCAAGCCGGACGCCGGGTATGAGCAGCTTTCATTGGCCGCGACGCTGTCCCGAAATGTGCGTGCCGATCTGGAGGACGTCGCCCGCCTGCATGATGGATATGTGCAGCGCATGGAGAACGGCGGTATCCTGTCCCCGGCAGAGGCCGCAGATATGGACGATCTGGAAGATATACAGGGGCGTCTGGAAAAGGAACTGCAACAGGATAAAACGGCGCAAAAAATCGTACAGGAGGCGGAGGCCGCAGCGGCGCCCCAGAAAGGCGCGGCGGACTATGCCGTGGAAATCCCGGTGGATGGCGAATGGACGAAGTTCCAAACCGTGCAGGAAGCGGAACACGCCGCATATCAGGAATGGATCAAAGAAGGCCGCAAGAATGCGGTCAATTACAGCACCACCGGTGACCGTGAGCCGTCGGGCGGCCCCAAGGCCCGGTTCCAGGACAATATCGCTGCTTTGCGGCTGCTGCAGTATCTGGATGCCGACGGCCAGCAGGCCAGCCCGGAACAGCAGCAGGTGCTGGCCCGTTATGTGGGCTGGGGCGGCCTGTCCGACGCCTTCGACGGCAAAAAAGCCGAGTGGGCAGGGGAATATAAAACGCTGAAGGAACTGCTGCCCGCACAGGAATATGAAGCCGCCCGCGCCTCTACCCTGACCTCGTTCTATACGCCGCCGGAGATCATCCGCACCATGTATGAAACGCTGGAGCGCTTCGGCCTGAAGGGCGGCAACATCCTGGAACCGAGCATGGGCGTGGGCGCATTCTTCGCCAACCGCCCGGCGTCCTTCGATACGAACGGCACGATGCTGTACGGCGTGGAACTGGACCCGGTCACGGGGCGCATCGCCCAGCAGCTTTTTCCTAAAGCAAACATCCAGATCACGGGCTATGAAAAGGCGTCGCTGCCGGACAGCTTTTTTGACGCGGTGGTGGGCAATGTGCCTTTTGGGCAGTACAAAGTAAACGACCCTGCCTTCAACCGCTACAATTTCCTGATCCACGATTACTTTGCGGCAAAGAATATCGACAAGCTGCGCGTGGGCGGTATCCAGGCCCTCATCACCACAAGCGGGACGATGGACAAGAAAAGCGAGGATGTGCGCAGGTACCTGGCCGCCCGCTGCGACCTGATCGGCGCGGTGCGGCTGCCGAATACCGCATTCAAAGCGGCGGCAGGCACCGAAGTGACCGCCGACATTCTGTTTCTGCAGAAGCGGGACGGCGTACTGTCGAACCCGGAAGCCGACTGGCTCCATGTGGGCCAGACCGCAGACGGCATACCGATGAACCAGTATTTTATCGACCACCCGGAAATGATCTGCGGAAAAATGGAAATGGTCAGCGGCCCCTACGGGCCGCGCCCCACCTGCCAGCCTGATACAGATACCAGCCTGGAAGAGCAGCTGCGCACAGCCATGGGCCGCCTGCAGGCCGTCCTGCCGGAACTTGCGCCGCTGGCCATTGGTGATGAAGAAAACGCGGCCAGCTCGAAGGCTATTCCTGCCGATCCGGCTGTGCGCAATTACAGCTATTGTGTGCGGGACGGAAAAATCTATTTCCGGCGTGACTCTCTCATGTGGGAACAGACCCCCAACGCCATGACCCGGCAGCGAATTGAGGGTATGGTGGGACTGCTCTCTGCCACACGGGAACTGATCCAGGCGCAGGTGAACGACTTGCCGGAGGAGGAGATCGCACGTTTGCAGCGACAGCTTTCCCGGCAATATGACGATTATGTAAGCAAATATGGCCGCCTGTACAGCCGCGCCAACAACGCCGCGTTCCACGAGGACAGCGGGTACAGCCTGCTGCGCTCTTTGGAAAGAGTGGACGAAGAAGGAAATTTTGCAGGCAAGGCGGATATGTTTACAAAGCGCACCATCCGCCCGACGCGCGTGATCGATCATGTGGATACCGCCGCTGAGGCGCTGGTGGTGTCGCTTGCCGAACACGGCGGCATCGACCTGGCGTATATGCAGCAGCTTTCCGGCAAAACGCAGGAAGAACTGGTGAAGGACCTGTCCGGCCTGATGTTCCGTGTGCCCGGCATGGGAACGGAAGAAGATCCGGTCTACCAGACCGCTGAAGAATACCTGTCGGGCAACGTCCGGCAAAAGCTGGAACAGGCCCGCCAGGCTGCCGCGCTGGACCCGGTGTACCGGGCCAACGCGGACGCCCTGGCCGCTGTGCAGCCCAAAGAACTGACGGCGTCGGAGATCAACGTGCATCTGGGCACCACCTGGATACCTGCCGACGATGTGCGGCAGTTTGTCCTGGAGCTGATGCAGCCCAATGCCTGGGTGGCGCAGCACATCCAGGTGCATTACGAGCCGGTCACGGCCCGCTGGAGCGTGACCGGCGGCAGGATGGACAGTGTGAACGTCCGCGCCACGGCCACTTACGGCACAAAACGCCGGTCCTTTTACGATCTGTTACAGAGCAGCCTGAATATGCAGCCCGCGAGGGTAGACGACTATGTGGAAGAACCAGACGGCAAAAAGCGGGCTGTGCCCAACGTGAAGGAAACACGTCTGGCGCAGGATAAACAAAAGCAGATTGAGGCCGCGTTCCGGGATTGGATATTTAAGGACCCGGACCGGCGGCGTCGGCTGGCCGCCTACTACAATGAACACTACAATAACCTACGCCCACGTGAATATGACGGCAGTTTCCTAACTTTCCCCGGTATGAACCCGGAGATCACGCTGCGGCCCCATCAGCGCAACGCGGTGGCTCGCATCCTGTTCGGAGGCAATACGCTGGTAGCCCATGCGGTAGGCGCTGGCAAGACCATCGTCATGGGCGCGGCGGCTATGGAGAAGAAACGCCTGGGCCTGTGCAGCAAGACCATGATCGTCGTTCCCAATCACCTGACCGAACAGATCGGGTCCGAACTGCTGACGCTGTATCCGAACGCCAATATCCTTGTGGCGGCAAAGCGGGATTTTGAAAAGGACCGCCGTAAGCTGTTCTGTTCGCGCATTGCCACCGGCAATTATGATATTGTGATTTTGGGGCACAGCCAGTTCACCCGGCTGCCGCTGTCCGATGAACGGCAGCAGCAGTTTCTGCGCGATGAGATCGAGCAGTTCACGGAGGTCATCAATGCGGCAAAAAAAGAGCGCACCGGGCAGGAATTGTCTGTAAAGCAGCTGGAGCGGGCCAAAAAATCTCTGGAATCGCGGCTGGAAAAGTTGATGGACGCCCCCAAAGACGACGCAGTGACCTTTGAAGAACTGGGCGTCGATTCACTCATGGTGGACGAAGCGCATCAGTTCAAAAATCTGGCCGTGCAGACGAAAATGCAAAATGTGTCGGGGATTACAACCGCTGAGAGCCGGAAAGCCACAGACCTGCTCATGAAGTGCCAATACCTGGACGAGATCACGGACGGCAAAGGCGTTGTGTTCTGCACCGGCACGCCCATCAGCAACTCGGCTGCGGAACTCTACACCATGATGCGCTATATACAGGCGGATACCCTGCGTGAGCATGGCCTGTACGCCTTCGACGCATGGGCGGCCAACTTTGGCGAAACGGTCAGCGCTATGGAGCTGGCCCCCGAAGGGACCGGCTACCGCATGAAAACGCGGTTTGCCAGGTTCAACAATCTGCCGGAACTCATCAGCATGTGGAAGCTGGCTGCGGATGTACAGACAGCCGACATGCTGAAGCTGGAGGTGCCGGAACTGGAAGGCGGCAAACCGACGGTCATCATGTGCCCGCCCACGGAGCTGCAGAAGCATACCATCCAGGCACTGGGCGAACGGGCCGAGGCGGTGCGCGCGGGCAGCGTGGACCCTCATATGGACAATATGCTCAAGATCGTGCGCTGCTAAGCGCAAAAGTGTATCTCCCCCGCAGGGGGACATTATTAAAAGTGAATAATGGGAACAACCAACCTACCTAGCGAGGAAACTCAAAGGGGACAATCGCATGTTGGTAAAGCGGATAAGGAGTTAATCGAAAGACTTCGACGCTCCGCAAGTTCCGTGTCCTATGGTTAAAGCTATACTGCCTGAACCTTAGTTCCGACTTGGTGCACAGCATCGCCCACCGGAAAGCGATTGATACCGGTGTCATTGTATGCTCGCTGTTGTTGATTTTGGGCGAGTAACTTTTTGCAATGAAAGAGCGCACAATGAGTGTGAATAAAGGAACGAAAAAGGAACCTAAGGGATGCTCGATACGTACACTTTTGACGAATGGCAGGATTGCCTAAAGGGGGCGACCCCCATGGCAACGGAGTCACCATAGTAGTCAGAGCAAGGGAAAGCCTTGTACACGGCGAAGGGTGACAGGTAATTTAGACTTAGTTAGAAAGGAGTAGGTGCGTGAGATGCGTACAGCCCAAACTGTTTTAACGGTCATTCAAGAACGTGGAAAACAGCACAAACCCATTGAAAGAGTTTACAAACTCTTGTTCAACCGGGACTTCTATCTCAATGCCTATGCGAAGTTATACCCGAATAACGGCGCAATGACCAAGGGTGTTACAGATGAAACGGTTGATGGTATGTCGATCCAGAAAATCGACAGAATGATTGAACTTCTACGAGAAGAAAAATACCAATGGAAGCCTGCAAGACGTGAATATATTCCAAAGAAAAACGGAAAGAAACGTCCTCTTGGTATTCCTGCATGGGGAGACAAGCTATTGCAGGAGGTAATGCGAGAAATATTAGAAGCGTATTACGAACTGCAATTCAGCAATCATTCCCATGGATTCAGACCCAATAGAGGATGTCACACAGCGTTGCAGGAAATTCAGATTTGGAAAGGAACCCGTTGGTTCATCGAGGGAGACATATCCAAATACTTCGATACGATTGACCACGATGTTCTCTTGAAAATTCTTGAGAAGAATATCCATGACGGAAGGTTTCTTCGCCTTATCTCCAATATGCTGAAAGCTGGCTATTTGGATGATTGGAAGTTCAATCAAACAATCAGCGGAACTCCACAGGGAGGGGTTATCAGCCCTCTACTGGCAAACATCTACTTGAATGAATTTGACCAGTGGTTAGAGAATACGCTAATTCCCCAATATACAAAGGGTAAGCGGCAGAAATCTAACCCTGCATACAACAGGATGAACGCTGAAATCAGCAAAGCCAGAAAGAATAGAGATATACAGACTGCCCACAAACTTGAGGTAGAACGGCGAAATATTCCGTCAGTTGACCCGTATGATGAAAACTATCGCAGATGCAGATATGTTCGCTATGCTGATGATTTTCTCATCGGTTTTACAGGCTCCAAAGCTGATGCCGAGGAAATTAAGGCGGCAATGCACAATTTCCTTGAAAATGAGCTTCATCTGGAATTATCGCAGGAAAAGACCTTAATTACCAATGCAAGTAGTCAGGCGGCTAAGTTCCTGGGTTACGAAATTAAGGCACAAAGGGCTAATGACTACATCGACCCCAAAGGGCGCAAAGGTGCAAACGGTGCCATCGCACTACTTGTCCCTGCAAAGGTTATTGAGAGCAAGTGTCAATCCTTCAAGCGAAATGGAAAGGTTACTCATAGAAATGCGTTGCTCCAAGATGATGATTTTTCTATCGTGCAACAGTTTCAAGCGGAGTACCGTGGGTTGGTTCAGTATTATATCCTGGCACAAAATCTGTCGTGGTTTTCTACGCTGTATTGGGTAATGGAAACTTCTTTGCTGAAAACATTAGCCTGTAAACACAGATCTTCTATGAAGAAGCAAAAGAAAAAGTACAGAACCACAACTACAAGCACAAGTGGAAAAGAAGTCCCCTGCTTACAAGTGGTCGTGCCACGGCCCGGTAAGAAGCCTCTTGTTGCAACTTGGGGTGGTATCTCCCTTGTCCACAAGCGCAAAGCCATTATTGAGGACAAGCCTTATAAAGTGTATGGCGGACGAACGGAGCTTGTAAAAAGACTGCTGGCAGATACCTGTGAATTGTGTGGAAGCAAAGAAAATATTGAAGTACACCACATTCGCAAACTTGCTGATGTGAAGAACAAGGGGCTGCTTAACGCTCCCACATGGGCGCAAGTTATGGCAGCAAGAAACAGAAAAACGCTTGTGGTATGTCGGGAATGCCATGTAGCAATCCACAATGGAACAATAAACAAACCACTTTCTTGAAATTAAATTACTGGGGAGCCGGATGATGCGAAAGTATCAAGTCCGGTTCCGTGGGGGGATAACGGAAAAGGAGCATAGCTACCTCGCCGGTATCCTACCCGACACGACGGACGGCAGGAAGCTGGCACTTGACCAGCGGCTGCTCAACCCGGCCCTGCCGGACGATCCCGGCAGCAAGGCCAACGCCTGTGCGGACAAGGTCTACGAGATTTGGGCGCAGACGCGGGAACGGCGGTCTACACAGCTGATATTTTCCGACCTGGCCACGCCGGGGACCGGCGCGTGGAATGTGTACGACGACATCCGGGATAAGCTGATCGCAAGAGGCGTCCCGAAAGAGGAGATCGCCTATATCCACGACGCGAACACCGACGCGAAAAAGGCGGCGCTGTTCGCCCGTGTGCGCGCTGGCAAAGTGCGCGTGCTGCTGGGCAGTACACAAAAAATGGGAGCCGGAACCAACGTGCAAACCAAATTGATTGCACTCCACCATCTGGATGTGCCCTGGCGGCCCTCGGATATTGAGCAGCGCGAAGGTCGGATTCTGCGCCAGGGCAACGAAAACAAACGCGTGCAGATATTCCGCTACGCCACGGAGGGCAGCTTCGACGCCTACAGCTGGCAGCTCATTGAGAACAAGCAGCGCTATATCAGCCAGATCATGACCAGCAAGACCCCCGCCCGCTCCTGTGAGGACCTGGACGAGGCAACGCTTACTTACGCTGAAGTCAAGGCGCTCTGTGCGGGAAACCCTCTCATCAAGGAAAAAATGGACCTGGACAACGAAGTGGCGCGGCTCAGCACGCTGCGCAGCGCCCACAATGCGCAGATCTATGAATTGCAGGACCTTGTCTCTATCGGGTATCCGGCAGCAATCCGGCGCATCGGCCAGGAATTGGACGCCCTGCGGCAGGACGCCGCATTGTTTCAAAGCAGCCTGCGCAAAGACGATAAGGGGAACGAGATGTTCTCCGCCGTTATCCAGGGAGTGACCTATACCAAACGCGCCGATGCCGACGCCGCGCTGCTGGAAGCCTGTAAGGCGGCCGCAGCCGGTGCAGGCGAGAAGAAGATCGGCCGGTATTGCGGGTTTGACATCTGTGTGGGCTACGACCCGAAGATCATTGGATTTGCGGGGTATCTGCAGGGCGAACAGTGCTACAGGATCGAATTGAACCCGAAGCAGAACTTTTCCTCTTTCCGCGCGGTGCTGGAAAACATATCCGCTCAGATCCCGGTAAAAATCGCCGCGCGCGAAGAGATAGAGAAAAACATTGAATCTGCCAAAGAGGCGGCCAAACAGCCATTCGCCTATGAAGAAGAATTTCAGACCAAGCTGGCCCGGCTGAATGAACTGAATATACTGCTGGACCAGGAAAAGCAGGAACTCGTACAGAATGAAAAGGAGAATCGTATGCAGAAAGAAAATGTGAATCTTCATGCAGAAGAAAATGAAGATTGGGAAGCTTCTACAGTCGAGCCAGCCGCAAAGCTGCCCGCAGGATGGAAATGGACGATGTACAGTGATGAAAGCGGCAGATTGGAAGGCCCGGATAAACAGAGTCTGTATTCGTATGATCGCATGACTTACGCCAGTGCAGGGGAAATCGAATATCGCAAAAGCAACAACAGTTCATGGGATGTTTTCCCGGAAGGCTCTCTGGACAGATTTCGCGAATGGGCTGAGCAGCAACTCCTGCAGGAATTGAAGAAGGAACCGCTGCAATATCAGGAGTTTTTGGAGCATCAAAGTCATCAGGATGATGAAATTGAAAAGAACCCATTGGATATGGAGGACGCAGCCCGGCAGGCCGGGCTGACGGTGCAGCGCGACCAGGACAAACCGGGTGCAGCCTACTTCGACGCCGGGCAGAACGTGATCCACGTATCGACCGCCGGTTCCGAGGATGATGTGCGAATCAGCGAGTTGAAGGGCTACGCAGACGCCGTTATCCAGCGCACATCGACGGTGGAGCCACCGATTCGTGACCTGGAGAGCGCGTCCCTGGCCGTGATGCTGGCGGCGCGGTATGACATTGGGGTAAGCGACCGGCTATCACAGCAGCTGGCGTCCGCCCATGCGGAGGCCGTCAAATGCCCGACGTTTGATCTGCCGGTTACCTTGCAGCGCCTGGATAAAGCTATGGATTACTGTGACCACTTCCTGGCCCATGAGCAGGAAAGAGAACTGGTACAGGAAGCGGAGAACGCGCAGGAGCCGGAACAGATGCAGGAACTGTCGCCCCAAAGCCAAGCGTTTATGATGGATATGTAAGGGGGCGAAGTTTTTGAAAAGAGGTTTGCGGCCGCTGCTGACGATTGTGATTGCATACGCCCTGGCAACGGCCCTGCAGGTGGGGGCCGGGTATGCGTTGGGAGATGGGCTGCTCGTCCTGGCAAAGCTGCTGGCGGCTCTGCTGGCAGCGGCGCTGGTCGAGATGTACAACCGCACACCATTGGCAGTAAAAGATGTGCAGGCCGGGCACGGCCAGCATGGCGACGCGCACTTTATGGATGATGAAGAAAAGAAGAAAGTGTACGTTGAGGTTCCCCATGGCAGCGAGAAAACGCCGGGGATGCTGGTGGGAGCCACCCGCGGTACCTGGCTACTCGACATCAGCGACCAGTCCGTCCTGATGGTGGCCCCGCCCGGCGCGGGCAAATCCACCAGCGTATATATCCCGACCATTACTTACAATGCCCGCGTCAACCACAACACCAAAAACGGTAAAGGCGTCGGGAATGGAGCCAGCATGGTGCTGGTATCCGTCAAGGACGATCTGTACACCATCACCGGGCCGGAACTGCGGCGCTGCGGCTACCGCGTGCTGAAGCTCGACCTTCGAAATGTGTTCAGTTCCTGCCATTTTAATCTGCTGTATCGCGTCAACGCTGAGATTGATGCCTGGCACAAGGAACAGGACGCCAGGCGGAAGGCCGTGCATTACGCCACCGCAGAACGGTATGCCAAGACCATTGCCAGTGCCATTATAGGGGCTACTGGTGGTGCCGGGAGCGGTGACAACAGCGAGTATTTTAACGAGACAGCTCGTGGACTGATAACGGGCCTTGTACTGCTGGTATCGCAGTACGGAAAAGAAGCGGAACGGCACATCGTCAGTGTGTTCAACCTCATCGTGGAGTTGGCGGGCGCGGACGCGCCGGAAAGGGGCACTCAGGTCCAGCAGAGCCGCCTGGCCGCCATGCTGGAAAACGTCACTGACCGGCGTATCAAGGGCTACGTGGCTACCACGACCAGCGCGGACATCCGCACCACCCTCAACATCATCAGTTCGGCGCTGGCCAAGCTGCTGAAATTTGTTGACATGGAATTGGAGCAGCTGATCTGTTCCCATGACAATGCGCTGGATGCGGAGCGCTTCATCGAAACGCCGACTGCGGTTTTCTTGGTTGCACCGGACGAAAACGAGACCCGCCATTTTCTTGCATCCCTGTACATCCGTTTCCTGACCGATGACCTGATTGCTCTGGCCGAGCGCCAGGGCGGGCACTGCCCTCGTCCCTTCTTTTTCTTCCTGGACGAGTTCGGTAACTTCCCCGCAATTCCCGGCGTCACCAGCCTGTTTTCGGCCATCCGCAGCCGCGGCGGGCGTCTGCTGGTGGCTGTGCAGAGTTACAGTCAGTTCCTGCTCAAATACGACAAAAACGTGACCGAGATCATCAAGGACAACTGCCAGATCCTGCTCAACACGTTTGTATCGCCATCCGCCCAGGATACCGCATCAAGTATCTCCAAAATGCTGGGCGACGAAACTATCCTGACCGGCTCCACCTCCAAGTCTGACGGCAAGACCACCAGCAGCCACCAGCTTATGGGCCGCCCCCTTGTTTCCCCGGCTCAGATGGTACGCATTGAGCGTGACACCTGGATCGTTGAAAAAGCGGGCTATGCGCCCATGAAAACGCACCTGGAAGGCTACTGGAAATATCTTAGCCTGACCGCCGAAGATGCTATAAAAGAGCCGGAAAGCGACTACCAGGAGGTGCGGCTGCTCAGCGTTACAGATATGCAGCAGGCTCTGCAGTACAGTGCGGACCTTGCCCCGGCTGAACACAAAAGCAAGTTGGCCGCCAACAGCAAAAAAAGGAAACATCGCAACCAGAATGCCGAGCTGTACCCCGGCAAGTTTGACACCTGAGACCCGACATAAGCACAAAGCCCCAGGCAGGAAAGGCCCTGCCTGGGGCGTTTTTTATAAGGAGAAGTCTATGTTTATCAAACTATATAATGCGCTCTTTGATTTTGGTTTGAAGCCCAAAGAACTGAAGGTCTACGTGTACCTGTCTGCCTGCCAGAACTGCCTGGGCACGGCCACGGTGCGCAGCGCCACCGTCCAGGAGCGGTGTGGCATGAGCGAACACACGGTGCGCACCGCCATTGCCGGACTGGCCCAAAAGGGCCTTGTGACCGTGTGCCCCCGGCGTGACCGCAACGGCCAGCAGATCGCCCACGCCTACAAGCTGCGGTATCTGAGCGGTGGCTGGTGCAGGCTGCCGCTGGACGCACTTTCCTTACCCGCACGGGATTTCGCGGTGTATGCCTATCTCTGCAGGTGCGCCAACCGTCTTCGCAAGGCATTCCCGTCTTTCACGCACATGGCCAATGCGCTGCGCGTAGCCGTGACTACCGTGCAAACGGCCATCAAGAATCTGGCGGCGGCTGGGCTGCTGCTGAAAGCGGCGTTCCGCGCGGGCAAACACAACCTGTATATCCTGGTCGACGCAAAAAAAGAGGCCGCCTGCGGGCAAACACAGACAGCCGTGCATAAAGCACATAAGAACAAAATTACTATACCCTTTTTGGGGAGGGCTTGTCAAGTGCTTGGCCGTTTTTTTGGGGATGCAGTATGCCAAATTTTGCGGAGCAGTAATAAGACTAACCCTACTTACAGTACAGAAGGAAGAACTATATCTCCCAGTAGGAGGATACTAACGGGAGAAGTGCGCCCTGCGCAGCCGGAATGCAAGGGGCGAAGTGTACCCCTGGCGGGCCAGGAGTTGATCGGCGGGGCGCGGCGATATTTTTTCCTTTGTACCGCATTGCAAAGCCTTTGGCAAGCAGCTATAATTTGGGACAGGAGGATGCAAAATGATGATGGTGGTAATCAAATTCAAGCCGGAGGGGAAGGAGTACCTGTTCGGCGTGCCGGAGGACTACAAGGGCAAACGGCAGATCAAGCCCGGCAGTCTGGTCCGTGTCCCCGTAAACGGCGGGAAGAAAAAGGCGCTGTTCCCCGTAGTTCGGGTGGTTGAGGTCGATGTGCCGCCGGAGAAGTTAAAGATGATCGGCTAACCGCCACGCCCACTCGCGCACGACTTAGGCGCTCT
>OGOF01000308.1_pt1 | contig 37255 bp, 29 predicted proteins | sample 1552621 | NCBI WGS metagenome assembly OGOF01 (sample SAMEA2580156, study PRJEB22360) | human gut metagenome | biome: human gut; feature: human-associated habitat; material: faeces | place: Denmark | collected 2008/2010
CGTTGTATTCAGAGGTTCTATTGGTTATCTCTTCTTTTGAAAACGGAGTGGGTGCTGCTATCAGTGAACGATTCAAGGAAAATGGCGGCAGAAAACTTACCATTGACGAGGTAGAGCGCATTGTGAATGAACTTGCCGAACATCCCATGCAGAAACCTTATCTAAATGACGCCAGAACAAAAATGGCTTCAAGAGATTTCAGCTTTCGGGATGCGTATCATGGTAATATAGCAGATTATCTGCAAGCTGTTACTCCAGAAGAGTTTGAACGATTCATCGGCGACCAGTCTATTGATTTTGACCGTATCTTAGCGGACAATAAAGATGTGCTTAAACGCTTAAAACAAGCAGAGGATGAGTAAGGGAATTATTTACATAGATTACGATGAAGCCCTAAACATCTATGGCAAAATGATTGATGCCAGTGATGGTGGCTTTGAAGGAGTGCGTGATGAAGGCGGTATTCGTGCTACATTGGATTTTGTGCAAAACGATTTATACTATCCTACCTTTGCCGACAAACTGACCTATTTGATGTATAGATTTTGTTCCGGGCACTTCTTCAATGATGGGAACAAGCGTATTGCACTGACTTTGGGTGCGTACTTCTTACACAAAAATAATTACTATTGGCACGCTTGTATCTGTATGCGTACATTGGAATCTATCATTTATCACGTGGCAGCATCGAACATCGACCAAGATTTGCTGCTACGCATCGTCAATAGCTTTTTGACCAGTAAAGATTATGACGAAGAACTGAAAATAGATATTGCCAATGCCATGAGCAAAGGAGAATTAGGAATACAAGGCGAAGATTACGAATAAATGAATATAATTATGGCAAATGTACTTGAAATCATAAAAAACGAAATTACGCAAGATTATTATAAAAATAATTTTCCAAATGATGGTCAACGTTTCGTTGCGTGGTATATGCGGAATATACATCTTCTGGATCAAAGACAAGCTAAAGATGCCATCACAGACGGAGCCAATGATAAACAAATTGATGCCGTATACATTGATGAAGACGAGCAAAAAATATATATTGTACAAGGGAAATACTACCTTGGTGAATCTGTTGATGCAACTCCTGTGAGAGAAGTTATATCTGCTTGGAGCCAGTTTAGTAACTTAGCTCAATTACAGGAAAATGCTAATTCTAAATTAAAGACTAAAATATCAGAAATAGCAACAGCATTAGAAGATGACTCTTACTGCGTATGTTTTGAATTAATAACAACATCTATCTTTACGGATGCGGCTATGGATGATATACATTCATTCCAAACCAAATTATCAGAGGAAGATGATGCTGAATTGAATTATAGTACACAATTCTCCGTAGTTGATAAACAAGGTTTGGAAGATGCTTATAGTTGTGTTATTGAACAAACGAATCCAACTTTAAACCATACTATCAAGCTTGAAGCTGGTAAATATATGACGACAGAATTAGGGGCGACAAGCGTAATAGTTGCAGCCATGCCTCTGAAAGAATGTATAAAACTCCCTGGCATTAAAGATGGATCTTTGTTCCAGAAAAATGTACGACAGAGTTTAGGCATTAACAATACCGTAAATAAAAAGATCAAGAAAACCATAAACGATCCGAATAAATGTGGTGACTTCTTCTTTTTTCATAATGGAATCACTGCCATTTGTAACAAAATTGAAGAATGTGGCAATGGTGAGTTTAAACTTTATGGATTGAATGTTGTAAATGGATGTCAATCATTGAATACTATTTTAAGTTGTAGTGAGAATGTACGAAAGCGTGATGATGCTTATGTTCTATTCAGATTTTATGAAATTCCACAAAGAGACAGGGCTGATTCTATTAGCATTAACACAAACACGCAAAGTGCTGTAAAGGCAAGAGATTTACGCAGTAACAGTAAGCAGATATTGAAACTCAAAAAGGCATACGAAGCAAAATATTCTAATGGATTCTTTGCAACCAAAAGAGGTGAAATTATTCCAGCCGACAAGGACAAACAGTACTGCATAGAGTTATCATATTTAGGAAAGAATCTTACAGCTTGGTACATGCAAAGACCTAATTTATCTTATGGTGAAACTAAGATTTTTGACAAGTATTTCAATACATTGTTCAAGAACGACTATTTGCCTGAAGATGCTTATGCTCTATCGTTTTGGATGAGAAAAATAATGGATGCATGGACTCAGGAAAACCCATTAGGACTGGAAGAGGAACTACTAACAATGAAGGCTTATGCTCCATACCATCTTCTTTTTGCCATATCAATGGTTTTTGCTAAATGTAACAATCAAACAAATGTACCATCACCGAGTGAGTGCTTAAAAGTTGCTTCTGAAAACAATCTTGTTGACAGCATAATTAATATTGCGGCAAACTGTTTAAACAGTGCTATTTCGGCAGAAAAAAACAATTGCGAGCAGAATAATAGAAGTTTCATTCCTCAAAATTGGGTAAAAAACAAGAGTTGCAATGCAGGTATTATGTCTGCTATTCAGAATTATTTTTCTTTCCTCCCAACAATGAATAAGGAGATGGATTCCAAACTTAAAAATGGAGTAAAAATAGACTCAAAGTATTTCTCATATAGAGTACAAGCAGAGGATTAAAAAATGAACGGAAAGCAATTAAAAAACAGCATACTTCAGTGGGCGATACAGGGCAAACTTGTACCGCAAGATCCTAATGACGAACCGGCATCTGTACTTCTTGAACGTATCAGAGCCGAAAAAGCTAGACTGGTCAAGGAAAAGAAAATCAAGAAAGATAAAAACGAATCTATCATTTACCGTGGTGATGATAATTCCTATTATGAGAAGTTTCTCGCTACGGGGGAAGTGAAATGTATTGATGAGGAGATTCCGTTTGAGATTCCAAAGGGGTGGGAATGGGCAAGATTTGGGAATATAGTCAATCATTCGCCACAAGTTATCTGTGAAGATAATTTCGAAGTTGCTTTTATGCCAATGGCTTTGATTGATGCAGGTTATAGAAGTTCTTATACTTTTGAGAAACGATATTGGAGGAATGTCAAATCTGGTTTTACGAAAATGCAAAAGGGCGATATTGCTTATGCCAAAATTACTCCCTGCTTCCAAAATAGGAAATCGTTTATCCTTGGCGATGTTCCAAGCAATATTGCAACAGCAACAACAGAATTAAATGTTATCAGGATATATGCTGATACATTTGCTCGATGGTATCTTCTATATATCCTTAAATCAGACTTCTTCCTCTAAATTAATTAATTTATGAACTCGGGGCCGAACGATCAAAACCGCCCCTCCTTCGGATGAATAAAAGTAGTTCTATTTTTTAACTGCAATCATATCATATAGTAATGTACCATTATCTAATGGTCACCTATTCGTGACTTGGGTGCATCTGTAATTCTGCTACCGCGGGCCCTCCCCGGAGAGGACTCGAGACACTACGCCTCCAAGGAAGTACATCAAATAATATCTTGAAAAGCCGCTTCCGACATCCGTTCAAGGACCGTATCCGTTTTGGAAGCAGATAGTGGGCTCCGTTTTATCGGGCCGTATTCGACAGCCCGCATATTCAACCGCACAAGCCCTTCTCCGTTTATTTCATTCTTCAATACTATAAATTCCCTGACGCTTCCTCTCTCCCGGCAGAAAACGGCACGCCGCGACACCTCTATTTCAAGTCTTTTCTTAAAATTATTGTAAAGATAAACAAAAAAATGAAACCAACGGCTATATTCTAACAATTTTTTGACATAAAGAACAAAAGACAGATCGAAGACATTCTGATCGTGCTGCCGGGAATTCATCGGGAATCTGTATAAAAAACGCTTCGGCCCGGCAAAATATTGCCAGGCCGAAGACGAATCGGAACATTATCGACCGTTACAGCTCCTTGCGCAACCGCCGCAGAGTGACAGCGTGTGCAATCAAATCGACACCGGCCAGCAGCAGGGACAATCCCACCCAGAACACGACTACACCGACACCGATAATCGGATTGAACAGAACGAGGAACGCGGAAATAATCACGAGAATACCCAGCGTCATCGTCCAGCCGGCGCCCTTGATACCCACACCCATCATCTCGCTGGCGACGCCGACGGCCATGAATCCCCGGAAGAGGAGCCAAAAGCCGAGCACGAACGGCAGGATCGTGAAGAGCATCGACGGGGTGCACAGCAGCAGGATACCCAGCAGGATTTCGATTACACCGCCTGCGATGTACCATCCCATGCCCGACCCGGTGGGAGCCTTCGTACCCAAATACAGTTCGAAAGCGCCCGAGAGAATCACGACGATCCCGAACAGCACGGAAAGCGCGAGATAAGTGCCGCCCGGCTCGAAAAAGACGACGATGCCCACGATGAAGAAAATAATACCGAGCAACATGGAGAGCTGCCAATTGTCGATGGAGTGTCGGAATCGACCGACATCATAAATTTTATCTGCCATAATAATACGAATTTAAGTTTCTACCTGGTATCCGCAAGAAACCTGCCAAACCCGGAATCGCCTTTCGACCGCATGGATTCGGAGAGATGGAGCGCTCTTCCCATTTTTTGAATTTTTCTCTTCCGATTCTTAATTGTTATTTCTACCTTTGCCGCCGTCAATACGACTAACTTTTCAAACCAAGAAAATGGAAACAATCACAAACAGCGAGGAACTGCGCCGGGCACTCGGCAGCCGGGACCGGTCCGGCATCGGATTCGTCCCGACCATGGGTGCGCTCCACGCAGGACACCGTTCGCTGGTTGAACGCGCACGCCGGGAGTGTGCGACCGTCGTGGTGAGCGTATTCGTCAATCCGACACAATTCAACGACAAAACCGACCTGAAAAATTACCCCCGGACCCCGGAAGCCGACCTGCGCCTGCTCGAAGAGGTCGGTGCGGACTATGTTTTCATGCCTTCGGTCGAGGAGGTATATCCCGAACCCGACACCCGTACGTTCGACTTCGGCATGATCGACAAAGTGATGGAGGGTGCGACCCGACCCGGCCACTTCAACGGCGTGGCACAGGTCGTGAGTCGGCTTTTCGATCTGGTGAAACCTGCCAAAGCCTATTTCGGCGAGAAGGACTTTCAGCAGATCGCGGTAATCCGCGAAATGGTACGCCAACTGCGCATTCCGGTCGAGATCATCCCCTGCCCGATCGTGCGCGGAGAGGACGGGCTGGCGCTTTCGTCGCGCAACACCCTGCTCGATACGGATCACCGGACGGCGGCCCCTTATATATATAAGGTATTGAAGGCTGCAGTCGAAAAATCCCATCAGACGACACCCGACCAGCTCGCAGCCTGGGTTACGGCACAGGTAGAGAGCAATCCGCTGCTGAAAGTAATCTACTTTCAGGTCGTAGATGCGGCGACCATGCAGCAGGTCCGCACCTGGGAAGAGAGCCCGGCAATACAAGGCTGCATCGCCGTACAAGCCGGAGATATTCGTTTAATCGATAACATCAAATTGCGATGAAATTCCAGATCGAAGTTCTCAAATCCAAAATACACCGTGTTTCGGTCACGCAGGCCGACCTGAACTACGTGGGCAGCATCACCATCGACGAAGAGTTGATGGATGCGGCCAACATGATCGAAGGCGAAAAAGTACAGGTACTGGACGTCGATAACGGCGAACGCCTCGAAACCTATATTATCAAAGGAGAGCGGGGCAGCGGTGCGATCTGTCTGAACGGCCCTGCCGCACGCAAGGTGCAGGTGGGCGACGTCGTAATCATCGCCTCCTACGCCCTGCTGGATTTCGAAGAAGCCAAAGCCTTCAAGCCCTGGGTGATATTCCCGGATACGAAAACCAACAAGCTGATCCGGTAGAAAACTCCGGCAAACGATCGAAAATCCTGCCCCGCAACGGCAGGATTTTTTCATACGCGGTACGAACCGTCAAAAATGCCCCTAAATATTTGGTGACGCAGTCGATAACCCATATATTTGCATAAAAGTTCCCGAAAAGCGAGGACATACGCCAAACAAGTTCGGCACAGCCTGACGGAGAACCGAAAAAAACGACGCAACCTATTTTGCCGGCCGCATTTTTATGGACATAGCGCTTTCGATCGCAGCATTCCTGTTTTCGATCACAGGCATCGTCGGATGTATCGTTCCGATCATCCCGGGCGTAGCGTTGAGCTACGTGGGATTACTCTGCGCCTCCTTTTGCAGCTATTCCGAAATATCGTCCGCGACACTTTGGATCTGGCTGGCCGTGACAGTGGCCGTTTCGGTCATCGACTACTTCCTGCCCGGCTATTTCGCACGTCTGGTGGGCGGTACGCGGGCAGGGTCGATCGGGGCGACCGTCGGCATGATCGCCGGATTTTTCGCGGGCGGATTGGTCGGCGTCATCCTCGGCCCTTTCTTCGGCGCGGTCATCGGCGAGCTAATCCACGACCGCAGCGACTCGGCCAAGGCGTTCCGTTCGGGCTTCGGCTCTTTCCTCGCCTTCATCGCAGGTACGGGATTGAAGCTCGTAGCCGCCATCTGGATGATCTGCCTCGTCTGGTCGGACACCTACCCTGTCGTAAAAAACTGGATCGTAACAACATTCTAAAATATAAACCGTATGAAAAAATTTCTGTTATTAATCGCGGCAACGGCCTTCGCGCTGCTTACCACGGCCTGTACCGATTCATCCGGGTACACGTACGAAACGGTCAAGAACGACCCGCTCAAGACCCGTATCTACACGCTGGATAACGGACTGAAAGTCTATATGAGCGTCAATAAGGCAGAACCGCGCATCGAAACCTACATCGCCGTGAAAGTCGGCGGCAAGAACGACCCGAGCGAAACGACCGGTCTGGCCCACTATTTCGAACATCTGATGTTCAAGGGCACCCAACAGTTCGGCACGAGCAACTACGAAGCCGAGAAGCCCCTGCTCGACCAGATCGAACAGCTCTTCGAGGTTTACCGCAAGACGACCGACGATGCGGAGCGTGCGGCAATCTACCGTCAGATCGACAGCATCAGCTACGAAGCTTCGAAATACGCCATCCCCAACGAGTACGACAAACTGATGTCGGCGATCGGTGCTCTGGAAACCAACGCCAACACCTCGATGGACCGGACGGTCTATATCGAAAACATTCCTTCGAACCAGATCGAGAACTGGGCCAGGATCCAGGCCGACCGCTTCAAGAACGTCGTGATCCGCGGATTCCACACCGAGCTCGAAACGATCTACGAGGAGAAAAACATGTCCCTGACGGACGACAACCGTAAGGTTTACACCACGATCGGCGAAGTGCTCTATCCGAACCACCCCTACGGCAAACAATCCGTACTCGGCACGCAGGAACACCTGAAAAACCCGTCGATTACCAACGTAAAGAACTATCACACGCAATATTACGTGCCCAATAACATGGCCATCCTGCTTTCGGGCGACTTCGATCCCGACCAGATGATCGCCACGATCGACAAATATTTCGGCGATATGCAGCCGAACGAGAATATCCCGCAGCTCGCCTTCGAACCCGAAGCCCCGATCACCAAACCCATCGTCAAGGAGGTTTACGGTCCCGACGCCGCGAACGTAACGCTGGCATGGCGCACGGACAACGCCGCATCGGACGATGCGGAATACCTGCTGTTGGCCAGCCGGATCCTCTACAACGGACAGGCCGGCATGATCGACCTCGACCTGATGCAGCAACAGAAAGTACTCGACGCCTTCTCGTACCCGGATCAGCGGGCCGACTACGGAGCCCTCGTGCTGCAAGGTCTTCCGAAAGCGGGTCAGACCCTCGACGAGGTCCGGGATCTGTTGCTCGCAGAGGTAGCGAAACTCCGCAACGGCGAATTCAGCGAAGAGCTGATCAAGGCGGTCGTAAACAACCTGAAAGTATCGACCATGCGCGAGGAAGAGACGAACGTGGGACGTGTCGAAATGTACCTTTCGTCCTTCTACAACGACATTCCCTGGAGCGACGAAGTGACCAAGCTCGACCGCATCGGCTCCATCACCAAGGAACAACTGGTGGCCTGGGCCAATGAAAAACTCGGCACCGAGAATTACGGCATTATCTACAAACGCCAGGGAGAGGACCCCAGCGTGCAGAAGATCGCCAAACCGGCCCTCACCCCGATCCAGATGAACCGCGACACCCAGAGTGCATTCCTGACCGAAATTCAAAATTCGACGGTAACTCCGATCGAACCCGTATTCGTGGATTTCAACCGCGATATGGAGATTTTCAAAACCGATTCCAGCCTCGAAGTCCTCTATAAGAAAAATGACATCAACGACCTTTTCTCGCTGACCTACCTCTTCGATACCGGCGTGCTGAACGATCCGGCGCTCAACAATGCCTTCGCTTATATCGACTACCTCGGCACCCAGGCCAAGACAGCTGCGGAGATCGCATCCGAACTCTACGACATCGCCTGCTACTACGACCTGTCGGCCAGTCAGAACCGCTGTGCGATAACCTTCAAGGGATTGAGCGAAAACATGGGACAGGTCATGGATATCTTCGAAGACCTGGTAGCCAATGCACAGGGCGACGAAGAGATTCTCGCCAACTACAAGGCCGACCTGCTGAAAAAACGTGCAGACAACAAACTGAACCAGGAAGCGAATTTCGCAGCCTTGCAGCGTTTCGCCTTCTTCGGCGGAGAAGCTATCCAGCGCACGACCCTCAACAACGAGCAGCTCGAAGCGCTCACGTCGGACGTACTGATCGGCAAGGTCCGCGACCTGCTGAAAAAGCAGCACACCATCCTCTATTACGGTCCTAAGGACAAAGCCGGGCTGCTCGCCGACCTGAAAGCACACCACCAAACGCCGGAAGTGCTCGAACCGCTGACTCGGGGAAATATCGCGTTCCAGCCTACGGAACAGAACAAGGTCTGCCTGGCCAACTACAACGCGCCGCAGCTCTACTTCCTCCAGTACTCGAACCTGGGCAAAAAATTCGACGTAGCGGTCGATCCCGCTCTGAAACTGTACAACGAATACAACAGCGGCAGCATGGGAGCCATCGTCTTCCAGGAGATGCGCGAATCCCGCAGCCTGGCTTACATGGCCTTCACGGAGTGGATCAATCCGAGCTACCTGGACGACAATTATCTTTTCGCAGCGATCATCGCCACGCAAAACGACAAAATGGCCCAGGCCATCGACGCATTCGATGAGATCATCAACAACATGCCCGAATCGGAAGCAGCCTTCAAACTGGCCAAAGAAGCCGTACTGACCAATCTGCGGACCTCGCGTACGATCAAGGACGAAGTGCTCTGGAAATACATCGCCAACAAAGATCTGGGCGTAACGGAAGACCGCAACAAAGCCATCTTCGAAAAGGTCCAGGACATGACCTTCGCCGACCTCAAAGCCGCCCAGGAACAGTGGATCAAGGACCGCAAATACACCTATTGCATCCTCGGCGACCTGAAAGACCTCGACCAGGATTACCTGCGCAAGCTGGGCACGGTACAGATCGTGAGCCAAAAGGAGATGTTCGGCTATTAATTCCACCGACCCGATCATTCAAAACGTCTTCGGATTTTTCCGAAGACGTTTTTTATCCTCCTTTCCCCGGAGGCAAAGCAAGCGGTACGTCCTGTTTCGGATGCACCTTACTCGACCAATCGCCCGCAGCCCGAAAACAATAAACCCGGCGTCAGACAAACTGACACCGGGTTTATTTTCGGGAACCGAACGGAACCCGATCTATTTTAATACCGATAATGCTCGGCCTTGTAAGGACCCTCGACCGGTACGCCGATATAGTCGGCCTGTTTTTTCGTAAGCTGCGTAAGCTCCACACCGAGGTTATCCAGATGCAGCCGGGCAACCTCCTCGTCCAGATGTTTAGGAAGACGATACACTCCCACCTCCAGTTTCTTCTGCCACAACTCGATCTGCGCCAGACACTGGTTGGTGAACGAATTGCTCATCACGAACGAAGGATGTCCCGTAGCGCAACCCAAGTTCACCAGGCGGCCTTCGGCCAGGATAAAGATCGAATGGCCGTCGAGGAAGGTGAACTTATCCACCTGCGGTTTGATGTTGGTACGCACGGCATCCGAAGCCTCAAGACGGGCCATCTGGATTTCGTTATCGAAATGGCCGATGTTGCAGACGATGGCCTGATCGCGCATCCGCTGCATGTGCTCGAGCGTGATGATGTCGCAGTTTCCCGTGCAGGTCACATAAATATTACCCTCGGCCAGAGCACTCTCGACGATCTTCACCTCGAAACCCTCCATCGCGGCCTGCAAAGCGCAGATCGGGTCGATCTCCGTAACGATGACCCGGGCTCCGTACGAACGCATCGAACGGGCGCAGCCCTTGCCGACATCGCCGTAACCGCAAACGACCACCACCTTGCCGGCAATCATCACGTCGGTCGCCCGCTTGATACCGTCCGCCAGCGACTCGCGGCAACCGTACAGGTTGTCGAATTTCGACTTGGTGCAGGAGTCGTTCACGTTGATCGCAGGAACGAGCAGTTCGCCCGCCTCCTGCATCTGATAAAGGCGATGCACGCCGGTCGTCGTTTCTTCGCTCACACCCCGCCACTCGGCTACCGTTCGGTGCCATTTGCCGTTATCTTCGGCCAGAATCTTCTTCAGCGTATCGAGAATGACCTCCTCCTCGTAAGACGACGGTTCGTAATCCAGCGTCGAAGCGTCGTTTTCGGCCTTGTATCCTTTGTGGATCAGCAACGTGGCATCGCCGCCGTCATCGACGATCAACTGAGGGCCCTTCCCGCCGGGGAACGACATGGCCATCGCCGTACACCACCAGTACTCGGGCAGCGTTTCGCCCTTCCACGCAAAGACGGGAACCCCCGCTTCGGCGATGGCCGCCGCCGCATGGTCCTGCGTCGAAAAAATATTGCACGAGCACCAGCGCACGTCGGCGCCCAGCTCGACCAGCGTTTCGATCAACACGGCGGTCTGAATCGTCATATGCAGCGACCCCATGATACGCACGCCCTTCAACGGTTTCTGCGGGCCGTACTTGCGGCGTATGGCCATCAGTCCGGGCATCTCGTGCTCCGAAATCTCAATCTCTTTCCGGCCCCATTCGGCCAATGACATATCGGCCACTTTGTAAGGCAGGGACAAATCCAAAAACATACTTTTTATCATTTAATCAATTATACATAATCTCTTGCCGAATCGTCGGCTCTCGTCGGCCGCATTGCGACACCGACTCCCGCCGAAGGGAATCGAAGCCACAAAGCGGTAAACACGGCCTCCGGCCGAAAAACGGCATAAACCGCCGCACGGTCATCGCCGCCGATTCTCCGAACTCAAAATACAGCTGCGATCCCGTTCGATCTGGCGCTGCAACTCCTCCAGCGAATCGAACTTGCGCTCGTCGCGGATCTTACGCCGCAGCTCGACCCGGAGTCTCCGACCGTAGAGATCGCCCGAAAAGTCGAAAATATGGGTTTCGAGATGTCGGGGACCTCCGCCCACCGAGGGGTTGCTCCCCAGATTCGACATGGCCTTATACTCCACACCGTCGATCTCCACATAGGACTCATACACTCCGCTTTCGATCGTATCCGCATCCGCAACCTCCATATTGGCGGTCGGAAATCCCAACTCACGGCCCAGTTGCCGTCCGTGCATCACCTCTCCTTCGATCCAGACAGACATAGCCTCAAATCTTTTCGGTCAGCTTGCGCACCAGGGAAATCTGGGAGAAAAACTCCTTGGCGAAAACCCGCAGCACGGTATAAAGCGGTATGGCCAGCAGCATGCCTATCACCCCGGCCAACGACCCTGCAATCAGGATCACGAGAAATATCTCGAGCGGCTGCGCCTTGACCCGCTCGGAGTAGAGCGTCGGTTGCAGCACGAAATCATCCAGCCCCTTCAAAATCAACAGCGATCCTGCAATGACCAGCATCGTATGGCCGATCGACATCCCTTCGATCGGGGTGATGATACCCATGCAGACCGAAACAGCACCGCCGATGGTCGGACCGGCGTATGGCACGACGTTCATAACCCCCATGATAAGACCGATGAAAAAGGCATCCTGCGCCCTCATGCCGAAAGCCATCATCACCAGCGATACGGCCAACATCAACAGGAAGCTCTCGGCCAAAATCCCCCGAAAGTAGCGGAACAGAAGCACTGTAACCGAATTGAGGGCATGCGTCACGTTCTGTTGGTATCGATCCGGGAAAAGTGCCGTTACCATCGCATAGAAAAGTCCGTCGTCCCGCAGGAAAAAGAACGTGATGAACGAAATCGAAAAAAAGGCGATCACGCTCGAAACGGCCAAACTCACCACCGATGAAAACGCCGTATTGATCGTGTCGAAATTAATCAGCGACTGCAGGAACAAGATCAGCGTGTCCTTGAACGACACCTGGGTTTCGGGCAACGAGAAGAAGTGAGTGAGATAATCCTGAATACGCTGCAGCGGCTCCTCGACAGAAGTCAGCACCGTCGAAAAATCGAGGTGCGCCAACTGGTAGAGCTTGTTGGTCACCAGCGGCACGAAAAGCCCGCACATCACCGCGAAAACGATCCAGATCACCAGCAGCGTGACGAGCGCTCCGCACCAGCGCGGCACACGCCATCGCCCGATCCGGCCTCGGGATATCCGGGCTACCAGCGGGCGCCCCATGATGGCCAGCACCGCCGAAACCAGAATGTAGATCACGATGGAGCTGAAGTACCACATCAAAAAGAGGACGACGGCCGTAATGACCGCCCCCACCGTAAAACGAAGCAATGTTTGAGGTGTAATACTCATACGTACCGCAACGCGAAAACCGCCGCCAATAAGTTACTTCAACCGGGCGATGGGAGTTTGCGATCCCACGACAGGATCCCCGATCTCCACGAGCAGTTCGGTATCCTTCGGCAGAAGGATGTCGATGCGGGAGCCGAACTTGATGAACCCGCAAACCGAATTTTGCTCCACCTTCGAGCCGACTTTCATATAGGAAACGATACGACGGGCGATCAGACCCGCAATCTGACGGAAGAGCACCTCCTTGCCGTCGGGGGTTCGCACGACGGTCGTCGTCCGCTCGTTCTCGGTCGAGGACTTGGGATGCCACGCCACCAGGAAACGCCCCGGATGATACTTGAAATACTCCACGGTACCTCCGACCGGCACCCAGTTCATGTGAACGTTGGTAATCGACATGAAGATCGAAATCTGCAGCATCTCCCGATCGAGGTATTCGCTCTCGTGCACCATTTCGGTCACTACGACCCGGCCGTCGCACGGAGCGAAGACCAACTCCGCATCATGGATCTTCACACGCCGCGGCTCCCGGAAAAATGCCACGATAAAGAACCAAAACAGCACAAGCAGAATGGATCCGAACCAGAGCAGTCCCGCTTCGGCATGGCGCGACATCAGATAGTACATCAGCGCCCAAAGCAGGAAACAGACGACTCCTGTCAGCCCGATAATCTTGTAGCCTTCCTTGTTTATTTTCATATTCGGATAGTAAGTTTTCTTATGAAATATGCAGCAATACCAGATAAGCGACCACGAACGGCAACGAGAAAATGAGCGCATCGAAACGGTCGAGCCAGCCGCCGTGCCCCGGCAGAATATTGCCCGAATCCTTCACGCCGGCCGCACGCTTGAACATCGACTCGATCAAATCGCCCAACACACCGCTCACGGCAGCGATCGCAGCTAAACAGCACCACAGCCAATAGCTACCGTCGAGCCACCATGCGGCAAGGCAACCCATGGCGATCGCACCGACGATGCCGCCGAAGAACCCCTCCCACGACTTGTTGGGCGAAATTCGCTCGTAAAGATGATGTCGGCCGACGCTGACCCCCACCAGGTAGGCGAATACGTCGTTGGCCCAAATAATGAAGATGTAGGCCAAAATCACCCAGGGATTCCAGCCACCCTCCCCCGTCAGCAGAGGCAGATAGGCCATCATCGACAAAGGCACGGCCACATAAAAGACGCCTCCGAGCGTCGCCCCCACATCGGCGGCGGGGCGGGCACGCTTGAGGAACAGTTCACAGACGAACATCAGTGGTATGAGCAAAATAAAAACCGGCAACAACCACAAGAGGACGGAAAGCGCTCTCGGCAACAACGCCACCTGCTCCGCAGAAACCGCCAGCAGGAAACTCGCCACGAAAAGAGCCGTACCCGTAACCAGTCCGAGCCATTTGAGAGGGTAAATATCCTCCCGGCGGGCCATCCGGTAAAACTCCCACATACCGCCGACGAGAATCGCCAGCAACAGCACTCCGAAACTCCACTGCGACCAAAGCACCGCTCCGACTACCACGACAGTCAGGACGGCACCGCTCAAGGTTCGCACCAGAAGATTCCTCATTTTATCAGACATAATTCAACCTTTTTCGGGTAAACCTCGTTAAACTTCAGGCGTTTCCGCCGACGATTTTCCGTCCGACACAGCGGAAGCGGCGGTTCCGGAAATCTTTTCTTCGTCCTTTCGGGGCTCGGCCGACGCAACCTCTTTTTTCCCGGCTGCCTCTTCCGCATCGCCGGATGCAGCTTTCCGCTCCGCCAAAGCCTTCTGCTCGGCCTCTTTCCGTTCCCGCAGAATATCCTTTTTCCGTTTACCGAAGATACGCTCCACATCCTCCGTAAAAACCACTTCGCGCTCCAACAGCAGTTCGGCCAACTCCTTCAAACCGTCGGCATGGCTGCGGAGCACCTCCGCCGCCATCGCATAGGCTTCGGCAATGGTATTTTTAGCCTCGGCATCGATCTGCTGGGCCGTCAGTTCGGAATAGGGCTTGGTCAGCGCCATGTCGCTCTGGCCCGTAGAGTCGTAATAGCTGATTGTCCCGACCTTCTCGCTCATACCGTAATAAGCCACCATGGCATACGCCATCTTGGTCGCCCGCTCCAGATCGTTGAGCGCTCCGGTCGAAACCTCGCCGAAATTGATCTGCTCGGACACCCGGCCGCCGAGCATCGCAGCCAGCTCGTCCATCATCTGCTCGCGCGTGGTGATCTGCCGTTCTTCGGGCAGGTACCAGGCCGCGCCCAACGACTTGCCGCGCGGAATGATAGTCACCTTGATCAGCGGACTGGCATTCTCCAAAATCCAGCTTACCGTAGCGTGTCCGGCCTCGTGATAGGCAATCACCCGCTTCTCTTCGTCGGAAATGATCTTGTTCTTACGCTCCAGACCGCCGATAATGCGGTCGATCGCCGCCAGGAAATCCTCGCGCGACACATATTTCTTATTGTGACGGGCCGCGATCAACGCCGCCTCGTTGCAGACATTGGCGATGTCGGCACCCGAAAAGCCGGGCGTCTGCTTGGCCAGGAAAGTACGGTCCAGCTCCGGATCGAGCTTCAACGGACGCAGGTGCACGTCGAAAATCTCCTCGCGCTCCTTCACGTCGGGCAATCCCACCTCGATCTGCCGGTCGAAACGTCCGGCACGCATCAGCGCCTTGTCCAGAATATCGACCCGGTTGGTCGCCGCCAGGACGATCACGCCCGTATTGGTCTGGAAACCGTCCATCTCGGTCAGCAACTGGTTGAGCGTATTCTCCCGCTCGTCATTGCCCGAGAACCCGGCGTTCTTGCCACGGGCCCGGCCGATGGCGTCGATTTCGTCGATGAAAAGAATACAGGGAGCTTTCTGCTTGGCCTGCTCGAAAAGGTCACGCACGCGCGAAGCGCCCACGCCCACGAACATCTCCACGAAATCCGAGCCGGAAATCGACAGGAACGGCACATTGGCCTCTCCCGCCACCGCCTTCGCCAACAGGGTTTTACCCGTTCCCGGAGGGCCTACCAGCAACGCGCCCTTGGGAATTTTCGCACCGATGGATTTGTATTTGTCGGGTTTCTTGAGGAAATCGACGATCTCCATGATCTCGACCTTTGCCTCCTCCAGTCCGGCAACGTCCTTGAAAGTCACCTTTTTCGAGTTCTCCTTGTCGAACACCTGCGCCCGGGCCTTCCCCACGTTCATAATACCGCCAGCACCGCCTCCGGCCCCCCGCGACATGCGGCTCATCAGGAAGAACCAGCCGCCGATAATAATGATCCAGGGAAGCATCTGAAGCAGAATCGATGTCCAGGAATTCTCCCGGTTCTCGTACACCAGCACCACCTTATTACCCGACTCGGCCGTCACCTTATCCAAATCCTGACGGAACGTATCCACCGACCCGATATTGAAAGTAAGCTGAGCCCCCGTTTCGGGCATATTACGGAAACGCGGGTCAACAGCATCCTTACGGTACCGGTCCGCAGCATCCTTCTTAAGGTAGATTTCCGCCAGGTCACGATTGACGACCTGGATTTTTTCGACGTCGCCCTGCTCGATCATCTGCGCCACGGTATTCCAGTCGCTCTTGACCGGGACTCCGTTGCCGGGTCCGAACATCCAGTAGCCGACAATAAAAATAATGATGACGCCGTATATCCACATCCACGAAGGACGCGGCATATTCATTTTGTTGTTTATTTTCTGTTGTGCCATAAAATATTATTCGTCATACTCATAACGGGTCGCCGGGGCATCGGCCCACAGCTCCTCCAATTTGTAAAATTCACGCAATTCTGTCTGAAAAATATGCACCACCACATCCACGTAGTCCATAGCGATCCACAGCGCATTTTGCTGTCCTTCCACGCGCCAGACCTTCTCGCCGAGGGTTTCCAATACCTGCTCCTCGATACCCGCCGCGATCGCAGCGACCTGCGTGGTGGAGTCGGCGTTGCAAACGATGAAGCAGGAGCAGATCGCCCCGTCGATTTTCGAAAGATCCAACGATACGATATTTTTACCCTTCTTATCCTGGATTGCACGAATTATCGTGCCTGTCAATTTTTCCATAGTTTGAATTTACCGGTCAATACAACTTTGCAAAGGTAGCGAAAATGAGGGCAGAACAAAACAAACCCGTTTGTTTTTTTATGCCGAACGCATCCCGCTTCCCGCAAAGATACAAGAGAATATCCGAAAATTTACTCTGCAAATATCCGTCCCGAATCCCTATTGGCGGGAAACTTTCGACAAAATAGTATCGATCAAGGCTTTGATGATCGAACTTTTGACATAGGTCCGGCGCACGGCCACGGCGATCTTGCGCGAAGTAGCCCCCTTGGCCAGCGTTTTGACCTGACAACGATGCTCCGCAGGAATGTATTCCACGGCCATTTCGGGGATAATCGTCACACAGTGCGTGTAATCGACGATCCGCATCAACGTATCGAGCGAACCGGATTCGAACGTATAGTGCGAGGGGACCTCCCGTTTGGCCTGGCACAGCTCGATGATCTGGTCACGCATACAATGCCCCGGACTTAACAGCACCAGCTCCTTGAGGTCGATATCCTCGATACGGACGTTCGTGCGTTCGAAAAGCGGATTCTCCCGGGACACGTAAAGATGGAACCGGTCGTCGAATAACTCGTGTTCCTGAATCCCCTCGCCGCAGGTTCCGCCGGCGACCAATGCCGCATCGATCCGGTCGCGGCGCAGCGCATCGACGATGTCGGCGGTCACCATCTCCGCAATCTCCAGTTCGACTTTGGGATAGTCCCGCACGAAATCGGGAATAAACTTATGCAACAGGTAAGGTGCGATGGTCGGAATGACGCCGAGCCGCAACCGACCGGAAGTTTCGCCTTTGAGTTCCGCGACCGCTTCGCGGATATGATCGTAAGCCCGGAGGGTTTCCCGGATTTCGGCAAGCACCACCTCGCCCGCCTCGGTCGGAATGACCGGTTTCTTGCTGCGATCGAGCAGCACCACGCCCAATTCTTCCTCCAAAGACTTGATCTGCATGCTCAACGACGGCTGGGTCACGAAACAGTGTTCCGCTGCCAAAGAGAAACTACCGCAATTGGCTACCGCCAGCAGGTATTCGAGTTGGATGATAGTCATAGTTTATCTTATTTGCACGCACGAAAATATAAAAAAAACCGATACTTCGCAATTATTATTCGACCATCGGTTTAGTTTTTCGTACATTTGCAGACTATTTATTATTAGAAACTTTTTAACTGATGGGAAAAATCATACTCACCGGAGATCGTCCGACCGGCAAACTCCACCTGGGACATTACGTAGGTTCGCTGCGCCGCCGCGTGGAGTTGCAGAATTCGGGCGAATTCGAGAAAATATTCATCATGATCGCCGACGCACAGGCGCTGACCGATAATGCGGACAACCCGGAGAAAGTGCGGCAGAACATCATCGAAGTCGCTCTCGACTACCTCTCTTGCGGACTGGATCCCGCGCAATCGACGCTCTTCATCCAGTCGCAGGTGCCGGAACTCTGCGAGCTGGCTTTCTACTACATGAACCTGGTGACCGTAGCCCGTCTGCAGCGCAATCCGACGGTGAAGGCCGAAATCCAGTTGCGCGGCTTCGCCGAAGGCAACGAAGAAGATGGATCGCAGCGCCAGGGTATTCCGGTAGGATTCTTCACCTACCCGATCAGCCAGGCCTCGGATATCACCGCTTTCAAGGCCACGACTGTACCGGTCGGCGAGGATCAGGAACCGATGATCGAACAGACGCGCGAAATCGTCCATAAATTCAACTCCGTATATGGAGAAACACTCGTCATGCCGGAAATTCTGCTGCCCGACAACGCGGCCTGCCTGCGTCTGCCCGGTACGGACGGCAAGGCCAAGATGTCGAAATCGCTGGGCAACTGCATCTACCTCTCCGACTCGGCCGATGAAGTGAAGAAGAAGGTGATGGGTATGTATACCGATCCCGACCACCTGCGGGTGGAGGACCCGGGCAAGGTCGAGGGCAACACCGTCTTCACCTACCTGGACGCCTTCAGCCGCCCGGAACATTTTCAGCGATACCTGCCCGATTACGCCTCGCTCGACGAGTTGAAGGCGCACTACCGCCGGGGCGGGCTGGGCGACGTGAAGGTCAAGAAGTTCCTGATCGCCGTGCTGAACGAAACGCTGGAGCCGATCCGCGAGCGCCGCAAGCAGTACGAAGGCCGCATCGAAGAGGTCTATGAAATTCTGCGCAAAGGTTCGGAGCATGCCCGGGCAACAGCCGCGCAAACGCTCGGCGAAGTGCGCCACGCCATGCGGATCGACTATTTCGACGACAAGGAGCTGATCGCAGAGCAGGCTCGCCAATACCAGCAACAGCGATAACGCGCATAACCAGCAGACAAGGTACCCGAAATGTTCAAACGCATAACACCGCAGACGATCGCGGATTGGGGCGAACGTATCTACATCCGTTTCCTGGAGCTTACCAAACGGTTCACCAGTACGCAGATCATGGCGCTGCTAGCCATCATCGTAGGGGTTCTGGCCGGATTGGGTACCTGCCTGTTCGAACTGCTGCTCTACGGAATCAAAGCAGGGCTGACCCATTGGTTCCCCGTCGAACAGTCGCATTTTCTCTTCCTGTTCTATCCGGTCATCGGTATCATTCTGGCCTCGCTTTTCGTCAAATACGTCGTCAAAGACAACATTTCGGAAGGCGTTACACGCGTGTTGTATGCCATGTCGCGTAAAAACTCGTACATCGCCTCCCACAACTGCTGGACTTCGGTCGTAGGCGGTGCGACGACGATCGGGTTCGGCGGTTCGGTCGGTCCCGAGGCCCCGATCGTCCTGACGGGCGCAGCCATCGGTTCGAACATCAGCCGCCTGGCCCACCTGAACTACAAAAACACTACCCTGCTGCTCTGCTGCGGTGCCGGGGCGGCCCTTGCAGCCATCTTCAAAGCCCCGATCACGGGCGTGGTCTTCGTGCTCGAAATCCTGATGCTCGATCTCACCTCGCGCACGGTCGTACCGCTGCTGATCTCTTCGATCACGGCCGCCGCCATCGCCCTCACGATCCGGGGATTCGATCCGATCATCGCCATCTCGCTGACTCCCGACGATGCGTTCCGGCTCAACCAAATTCCGCTTTTCGTCCTGCTGGGTATCTTCTGCGGGCTGATGTCCTACTACTTCACCACGGTCAATGCCCGGGTGGGCGCCTTCTTCAAAAAGATCGACAGTCCCTACAAGAAGTGGCTGATCGGCGGAGCCGTACTCGGCATCCTGATCTACATTTTCCCGCCCCTCTACGGCGAAGGCTACGAAGGTTTCATGTCGCTCATGCACGGCAACACGACCGAGTTGTTCAACAACTCGCTCTTCTACCGCTTCAGTCAGATCGACTGGGTGGTCATTCTCTTCATCGTAGGCACGATGTTCTTCAAAGTGATCGCTATGGCCTCGACCAACGCTGCGGGCGGCGTCGGCGGTACGTTCGCCCCTTCGCTGTTCGTCGGCGCATTCATGGGCGCTATCACGGCGCTGGTCTGCAACACCCTGTTCGGATGGAACCTGTCGCTGGTTTCTTTCACCCTGGTAGGTATGTCGGGCGTAATGTCGGGCGTGATGAAGGCCCCCCTGACCTCGATCTTCCTGATCGCCGAATTATCGAGCGGTTACGGCCTTTTCATCCCGCTGATGATTACCGCCTGCATCGCCTTCGCCATCGACTACTACCTCGATCCCGACTCGATCTATACCAAGCAACTGCGCCAGAACGGGGAGTTGATCACCCACAACAAGGACGAATCGGTCTTCGTCTTTCTGAGGCTCGACGACCTGATTCAGGACGACGGGGTTTACATCCACCCGTCCCAGACTTTGGGCGACATCGTGCAGATCATGTCCCGGGAGCGTCACGACGACTATTTCCCGGTTCTCGACAACGAAAAACACCTGCTGGGCATCGTCCGCCTGAACGACGTGCGGGAAGACCTGTTCAATCCGCAAAAGTACGGCAACCCGATTACACGCTACATGCTCCTGTCCCCCGACACGATCCTGCAACATGAACAGATCCAGAGCGTGCTGCGCCGTTTCGACGAAAACCACGTCTGGGTGTTACCCGTCGTGGACAAGGAGAAACACTACCTGGGCTACATCTCCAAATCGCGAATCATGACCGCCTACCGCGAACAACTGGTCAAGATTTCGCAATAAAATACAGTCCCGACCTCGCTTTCTACAACCGAAGAAACTATAAAAACAGAATAGTACTATGAATTTTAATTGGGCTGACGACACGAACTGCGCCGTAACGGTATGCGACACCGAAGGCGTGGTAATTTACCAGAACAAGCAATCTATCTCCGTCAATGGAGAGTATCGCGGCAAAAGCATGCTCCCCTGCCACAACGAGCGCTCGAAGGGGATCATCGCCCGCATCCTCGAAAAAGGCGACACGAATGCCTACACCATCGAGAAAAAAGGGATCCGCAAAATGATCTACCAAACAGCCTGGCGCCGCGAGGACGGCACCGTAGGCGGTATCATCGAACTGTCGATGCCGATTCCCGCCGAAATGCCGCACTACGTACGGGGATAATAGATAATAAAATTCCTGCCGAAAACAGACATCTCCCATTCGGCCAAACCGGATGAGAAGAAGCGGCCAACGGAGCATGCCTGCCAAAAATCTCCCTCGATCCCAAACGGAAAACAACCGATCTCCGCAGCAAGGTGAAAAAAGCATGCAAAACCGACTGTTTTCACTTTTCGAAAACGAGATAGCCCGCAATGATTGCGGGCTATCTCGAATTATGGGGTTTCTCCATATCTATTGTATTATAGGAACTTCTCGAATCCGGGAAGATACTTGGTCGGTTCGAACTCGACGATCGTATAATCAGCGATCTCATGCCGGAAGAACGGATCTTCCCGCGTGAAGGCTTCGGCTTCCGCACGATTCGCGGCTTTCGAAACGATCACACCGCCCGTACGGGGATTCTGCGGCCCGGTGCAAAGCAATTTGCCCTGAGCGAAATAACGGTCGAGAAAAGCCCAATGCTCCGCCAGGTAGCGCTCCACCTCTTCGAGCGGCTTCTTGTAATCGACGATAATCAGAAACATAGTTTTCAAAGTTTTATGTCGTAAATCTGGATCACACCGACAAGTTTGCCTTCGTCGTCGGTCACCAGCAACGAATTGATCTTATGCTGGGTCATCTTCTTCTCCGCAGCGATCAGTTTCTCATCGGGCCCGATGGTCTTGGGGTTGAGCGTGGCGATGTCCATGGCCCGGATCGAGAAAAACTCCGATTCGCGGCGTTCCATCGCCCGGCGGATATCCCCGTCGGTGACGATCCCCAGCACTTTGTCCCCCTCGCAAATGACGATTAGACCCAGACCGCCTTTGCTGACGGCGTGGATCATATCCTTGGCCGAACAGTCCGGAGCCACTACGGGCAAACCCTCCTTGTGCATCACATTGCCGACAGTCATCAGCAGACGGCGGCCCAGGCTGCCGCCCGGGTGCAGCCGCGCGAAGTCGATGCTCGTGAAATTGCGCAGCTTCATCAGCGCTACGGCCATAGCGTCGCCCATGGCGATCTGTGCCGTAGTCGAAGTGGTAGGCGCCAGGTGCAGGATGCAGGCCTCGTGGCGTACGGCCACGTCGAGGTGCACGTCCGAATTGCGGGCCAACGTCGATTCGGGATTGCCCGTCATCGAAATCAGCTTGTTGCCGTTGGTATGGATGAACGGCACGATCTTGAGAATTTCATCCGTTTCGCCCGAATAAGAAAGCGCCAGCACGGTATCTTCCGGAGAGATCATTCCCAGATCGCCATGAAAAGCCTCGCCCGGATGCAGGAAGAAACTCGGCGTACCGGTGCTCGCCAGCGTCGCGGCGATCTTGCGGCCGATCAGCCCCGATTTTCCCATTCCGGTCACCACGAGCTTGCCCCGGCTGTGCAGGATAAGTTCGACAGCGCACACGAAATCATCGCCCAGCGTCTGTTCGAGATGCTTGAGCGCCAGCGCTTCGGTATGGATCGTCTTTCGGGCCAGCGAGAGGATATCGGCCCGCTTGTCTGCGGTCATATTATAGCAAAGATTTTATTACGTTTTCCAAATCATTCAGATAAAGCATGTTCGGGCCGTCACTCAAGGCATGATCGGGATCAGGATGCACCTCGAAGAAGAAACCGTTGGCACCGAACGCCCGGGCTGCCCGGGCCATGGCAGGCACGAACTCGCGGTTACCGCCCGTCTTGCCGCCGGCGGCACCGGGGCGCTGTACGGAATGCGTGCAGTCCATGACGACCGTCGAAGCGATACCGAGCATGTCGGGAATGTTGCGGAAATCGACCACCAGGTTGTTGTAGCCGTACATATTGCCACGTTCGGTAAGCCAAACCTCACCGGCACCGGCCTTCATCGCCTTTTCATAAGGGTATCGCATATCTTCACCCGAAAGGAACTGCGCTTTCTTGATATTGACCGTACGTCCCGTACGGGCCGCAGCGACCAACAGATCGGTCTGGCGGCAAAGGAATGCCGGAATCTGGATCACATCGACGACTTCGCCGACCGGAGCGGCCTGACAGGATTCGTGAATGTCGGTCAGCAGCCGCAGCCCCCACTTCGACCGAACGTCGGCGAGCATCCGAAGGCCCTTTTCCAACCCCGGCCCCCGGAACGACGAAATCGACGTGCGGTTGGCCTTGTCGAACGAAGCCTTGAAAATGATTTCGACGCCCAGCCGACGATTGATGTCCGCCAGCGTCACAGCGACCGTATCGAGCAATTCCGCCGATTCGATCACGCAGGGACCGGCTATAAAGAGAGGTTTTTTATCCATGATTCTATCGCTTCATTCGTTTCAAAAATTCCTCGGCGGCCGCCAGATCTTCGGGCGTGTCGATGCCGATGGTCTCCACGTCGGAGATACCCACGCCGATCCTGTAGCCGTTCTCCAGCCAGCGCAACTGTTCGAGCGACTCGGCCTTCTCCAGCGAAGATGGCGGCAAGGCCGTCACCTCGGCGAGCACCTTCGTACGAAAGGCATACATACCGATATGTTTATAGAAAGTATGTTTCGCCAGCCACTCCGACCGCTCCACACCCCGCAGGTAGGGAATCACCGAGCGCGAAAAGTAGATCGCCCGCGACTCGCCGTCGAGCACCACTTTCGGCGAATTGGGATTTTCGAGCGCCGCCAGTCCGTCTGACTCGGCGAAGGGACGCACCAGGGTAGCGATGTCCGTACCCGGCACGTCGAAGCAGCGCATGATCGCCCGAAGCTGTTCCGGACGGATAAAAGGCTCGTCGCCCTGCACGTTGATTACGGCGTCGTACTCCCGGCCGAGCTTTCCATAAGCCTCCCAGCAACGGTCGGTGCCGCTGCGGTGCTCGGACGAAGTCATCACGGCACGACCGCCGAACTCCTCGACGGCACGCAGGATCCGTTCGTCGTCGGTCGCCACGACCGCATCGGGCAGCACGCCGGTCACCTGTTCATACACCCGGCGGATGACGGGCTTTCCCCCGAGCATCGCCAGCGGCTTGCCCGGGAAGCGGGTCGATGCATAGCGGGCGGGAATGATCGCAACAAACTCCATAACTCGTGACTCTATCTGTTTCAAGTCGCTAAAATACGAAAAAAGCGGGACATTGCGTCCCGCTTTTCAAATTAACACGGATTATTTCTTCTCCTCGAGAGCCAAACGCAACACATCCTCGTTCGTCCGCACGTAGTGGAACGTCAGACCGTCGATGTACTCCGCCTTGATCTCCGAGATGTCCTTGCGGTTGTCTTCCGAAAGGATCAGCTCCTTGATACCGGCACGCTTGGCCGCCAGGATCTTCTCCTTGATACCGCCTACCGGCATTACACGTCCCCGCAGGGTCGTCTCTCCGGTCATGGCGATACGCTCGCGCACCTTGCGCCCCGTATAGGTCGAAACGATCGAGGTGACCATCGTGATACCCGCCGAAGGACCGTCCTTGGGAATGGCTCCCTCCGGTACGTGGATGTTGATGTCGTTCTTCTCGAACATTTCGGGATCGATACCCAACTCCTTGTGGTGCGCCATCACCCACTCGTGGGCGATCGTCGCCGACTCCTTCATCACCTCACCCAGGTTACCCGTCAGGCTCACTTTGCCCTTGCCGGGGGTCAGCACCGACTCGATGTAGAGGATATCGCCGCCGACCTCGGTCCAAGCCAGGCCGGTGACTACGCCGACCATATCCCCGACCTCGTACTCTTCGCGCAGGAATTTCGGGATGCCGAGAATCTTCTCGACATCGGCCTGCGTAAGCTCCGGCGTATAAGCCTCCTCGAAAGCGATCTGCTTGGCCCGGTAGCGGGCGATCTTCGCCAAGTGCTTGTCCAGCGAACGGACACCCGACTCGCGGGTATAGCCCGCAATGACCTGCTCGACGACCTCGGGAGTCAGCACCAGTTGCCCCTCGGGAATGCCGTGCGCCGTCATCTGCTTGGGCAGCAGGTGGTCGAGGCCGATCCGCACCTTCTCTTCGAGAATGTAGCCCGGAATGTTAATCATCTCCATACGGTCGCGCAGCGCCGGATTGATGTTGCCGATGTTGTTGGCCGTGGCGATGAAAAGCACTTTCGAAAGGTCGTACTCCGTATCGAGGTAGTTGTCGTGGAATGTCGTATTCTGTTCAGGATCGAGCACTTCGAGCAGTGCGCTCGACGGGTCGCCGTGATTGCTTACGGTCACCTTGTCCACCTCGTCGAGGATGATGACCGGATTGGACGACCCGCAGCGTTTGATGGTCTGGATGATCCGGCCCGGCATCGCCCCGATGTAGGTGCGGCGGTGACCGCGTATCTCGGCCTCGTCGTGCAGACCGCCCAGCGAAATACGGCCGAACTTACGTCCCAGCGCCGCCGCCACGGACTTGCCCAGCGAGGTCTTGCCTACGCCCGGAGGGCCGTACAGACAGAGGATCGGGGATTTCAAGTCGCCTTTCAGCTTGATGACGGCCAAATGCTCCAACAGACGCTCTTTCACTTCGTCCAGCCCGAAATGGTCGTGGTCGAGCTGCTCGCGTGCGCATTTCAGATCGAGATTATCCTGCGTCACATCGTTCCAGGGCAGCTCGAGCATCAGTTGCAGATAGGTAACTTGCACCGAATATTCGGCCACGGCGGGATTGAGCCGTTCGAGCTTGGTGATCTCCTTCTCGAAAAGTTCGGCCACCTCCTTGGGCCAGTTCTTCTTGGACGCCTTCTCGCGCAATCCCTCCAGCTCGCTGTCGGCACCTTCGCCCAGCTCGTCCTGAATCGTGCGCATCTGCTGCTGCAGGTAGTAATCGCGCTGCTGCTTGTCGATCTCCTGCTTGACACGGCTCTGGATCTCGTTCTTCAGCTCGACGAGCTGCTGCTCGCGCACCAGAATCTCCAACAACTTGCGGGCACGGGCCAGCAGACCGGGAGACTCCAGCAGCGACTGGCGGTCTTCGTCCGAAAGCTCGAGGTTCGAACAGATGAAGTTGATGATTCCCCGCTTGGAGTCGATATTCTTGATGGCGAACGCCGCCTCCTTGGGCATGTCCGGCGAAATAGCGATGATACCCAGCGCAATGTCGCGGATCGAATCCACGAGAGCCTCGAACTCCAGGCTCTTTACATCGGGAGAAGAGTCGCGCAACGGCGTCACGCTGGCCTGGAAATAAGGTTCCGTGGAGACATACTCCTTCACCTCGATTTTCTCCAGTCCGTTTAGAATCACCGTCAGGTTGCCGTTGGGCATCTCCAGAATCTTGATAATACGAGCCGCAGTGCCGACCTTGTACATATCGTCCGGCGCCGGATCTTCGACTTCGCTTTCGCGTTGCAGCACGGCCCCCAGCAATCCGTTGCGCTCGTTCACTTCGCGCACCAGCCGGATGCTCTTCTCTCGGCCGACCGTAATCGGCGTGATCGCTCCGGGAAACAGCACCGAACTGCGCAAGGTCAATATCGGCAATATTTCGGGCACGTTGACCTCTTCCAACACCTCGTCCCCGCCCGTTACGATGGGAATGACGTGATGGCGTCCGTCCAGGACATCGGGCAGTGCCTTCAGATCGTCCATGTCGATATTCTTTATTTTATCCTTCTTACTCATATTCTTTTTATTATGTGGCTAAAAATCGAAGTGTTTTCCGTATCGTCGGATAAATTCTCCCTTCGGAAACTCCCGACCCCGACCGCTTTCCCCTCGCTCCTCCTTTCCTTGACCGGGAAAGTTTTGAGTACGAAAAACATCTACTTTTTTTAAAAAATTACAGATTTTGCAAAGATAACGATTTTCCTCCTAATTTTATTTCATATTAGCAGAATGTTCATAACTTTGCAAATCCTGTACAAATTATTATAAATACCGCATACAATATCATGCAAATCGCCGACAAATACTCCCCGCAGGAGATCGAATCCAAATGGTACGACTACTGGATGGAGCACCGCCTTTTCCATTCCGAACCCGATGAACGGGAACCCTATACGATCGTCATCCCGCCACCCAACGTCACGGGTATGCTCCACATGGGACATATGCTCAACAACACGTTGCAGGACGTACTGGTGCGCCGCGCCCGCATGCAGGGCAAGAACGCCTGCTGGGTCCCGGGCACCGACCACGCCTCGATCGCCACGGAAGCCAAGGTGGTGGCCAAACTCAAGGCCGAGGGGATCGAGAAATCGTCGCTCTCGCGCGAAGAGTTCCTGCGTCATGCCTGGGACTGGAAAGAGAAATACGGCGGCGTGATCCTGCAACAGCTGCGCAAGCTGGGCGCCTCGTGCGACTGGGAGCGCACCTGCTTCACGATGGACGAAGCCCGTACCGAAAGCGTCCTGCGGGTCTTCTGCGACCTCTATGAAAAGGGGCTGATTTACCGGGGCGTACGCATGGTCAATTGGGACCCGTCGGCCCAGACCGCCCTTTCGGACGAAGAGGTAGTGTTCAAAGAGTCGCACGGCAAGCTCTACTACCTGCGCTACCGGGTCGAAGGCACCGACCGCACGATCATCGTCGCCACGACCCGGCCCGAAACGATCCTCGGCGATACGGCCCTCTGCGTCAATCCCGACGACGAACGCTACGCCTGGCTGCCCGAAGACGCCCGGGTCATCGTCCCGCTGGTGGGCCGGTCGGTGCCCGTGATCCGCGATACGTACGTGGACATCGCTTTCGGCACGGGTGCCCTGAAGGTTACTCCGGCGCACGACGTGAACGACTATATGCTCGGTGAAAAATACGGGCTCGAATCGATAGACATCTTCAACGACGACGGCACGATCAACGACAAGGTAGGGCTTTATGCCGGTATGGAGCGCTTCGCCCTGCGCAAACAGATCGAAAAGGATCTCGACGCGGCCGGCCTGTTGGAGAAAACCGAAGACTACACCAATAACGTGGGTTATTCCGAACGTACCGGCGTAGCGATCGAACCCAAGCTCTCGATGCAGTGGTTCCTCTCGATGGAGAAGCTCGCCGGACCGGCGACGCGGGCCGTTCTGGAGGACGAAATCAAGCTCGTTCCCGAAAAATACAAGAACACCTACCGTCACTGGATGGAGAATATCAAGGACTGGTGCATCTCGCGCCAGCTCTGGTGGGGCCAGCGCATTCCGGCCTGGTATCTGCCCCAAGGCGGCTACGTAGTGGCCCTCAACGCAGACGAGGCACTGGAGAAAGCCCGGGCCAAGAGCGGCGACGCCTCGCTGACGCTCGCCGATCTGCGGCAGGACGAGGACGTGCTCGACACCTGGTTCTCGTCGTGGCTGTGGCCCATCTCGGTATTCGACGGCATCCGCCGCCCGAATAACAAAGACATCGAATACTACTATCCGACCAACGATCTGGTAACCGGTCCCGACATCATCTTCTTCTGGGTGGCCCGCATGATCATGGCCGGTTACGAATACCGGGGTGAGAAGCCTTTCGGTCACGTCTATTTCACGGGGATCGTGCGCGATAAAATCGGCCGCAAGATGTCCAAACAGCTCGGCAACTCGCCCGATCCGCTCGACCTGATCGCCCAGTTCGGCGCCGACGGCATGCGCGTAGCGATGCTGTTGAGCTCCTCAGCGGGCAACGACGTAATGTTCGACGAGGCTCTCTGCGAACAGGGACGCAATTTCGGCAACAAAATCTGGAATGCCTACCGACTGGTCAACGGCTGGACGATCGACGACACCCTGGCACAAAGCGAAAACAACCGCCTGGCAATCGAATGGTTCCGTCAAGCGCTCGCCAAGACGCTGCGTCAGGTCGAATCGGACTTCGCCTCCTATCGTATCTCGGAAGCCTTCATGAATCTGTATAAACTCTTCTGGGACGACTTCAGCGGCTGGTACCTCGAAATGATCAAACCGGCCTACCAATGCCCGATCGACCGGCCGACACTGGAAGCCACGTGCGGTTTCTTCGACGACCTGCTGCGTCTGCTACACCCCTTCATGCCGTTCGTCACCGAAGAGATCTGGCAGGACCTGGCACCCCGCAAGGCAGGCGAGTCGATCATGGTCCAGCGCATGCCCGAAGCACGGGAGATAGACGAGGCGCTGCTGGGCCGGTTCGAACTGACGAAAGAGGTCGTAACGGCCGTCCGCAACGTCCGCAAGCAGAAAAACATTCCGCAGAAAGACCCCCTGACGCTCCGGGTGATCGCCGACGAGAACTACCCGGCGGAATACGCTCCCGTCCTGCAGAAAATGGGCAACCTCTCGCAGATCGAAACCACCCGGGAGAAAGATCCTTCGGCCGTCGGATTCCTCGTAAAGACCACGCAATACTTCGTACCGATGGAGGGCATGATCGACATCGAGGCCGAACGCAAAAAACTCGCAGGCGAACTGGAATACCTCGAAGGATTCCTCGCCAGCGTGCAAAAAAAGCTCTCGAACGAAAGATTCGTTTCGTCGGCTCCCGAGAAAGTCGTGGCCAACGAACGGACCAAACAGGCTGACGCCGAAGCCAAGATCGCCGCGCTTCGGGAACAACTGGCGGCCTTGAAATAACTCATCACGAAACATTCAACTCCTCTCTCCGGCTTACAACAGCAGAGAGAGGAGTTTATACCCGACTATGCCGGAAATCACCATCTATACCGACGGCTCGGCCCTGGGCAATCCCGGTCCGGGTGGTTACGGAGCGGTCCTGATATCGGGACGGTTCCGCAAGGAGGTGTCGCAGGGTTACCGCCTGACGACCAACAACCGCATGGAGCTGCTGGCCGTCTGCGTAGCCCTCGAAATGCTGAAATTCGAAGGCAGCGACGTGACGATCTACTCCGATTCGAAATACGTGGTCGATGCCGTGGAGAAACGCTGGGTATTCGGCTGGGAGAAGAAAGGGTTCGCCGGCAAGAAGAACCCCGATCTATGGTCCCGCTTCCTGCGCTCCTACCGCCGTCACAAGGTCCGTTTCGTCTGGGTCAAGGGTCATGCCGATACGGTCGAAAACAACCGCTGCGACCAACTGGCCGTAGCCGCAGCCAACGACAGGGCGCACCTGCTGGAAGATACCGGGTATGTTCCGGGCAGTGGAGAGTAAGCCATATAAAGAGAATAAAAAGCCCCGAAACACGACGAAATGTCCCGAGACTTTTTAAAAAACTATCCGGTCACACGGCCGCCCGAACTCGGGACGGCATTGCCCTACTCACCTCCTGCTCCTATCTCTACTTAACTTACTTCCGCACGTAAGCTCGCTCGATTTCGGCAATATAGACCTCGTGATAATCGTGCTGGGGATACCATTTCGTATCGCAACTGCGATCGACGAACCCTTCGGGCCGGATTCTTCCGACATAGAGCTTGCGGCATTGCAGGATCAGGCGTGCTTCGGCCGGCGCGGGCACTCCGTCGTCCGTACAGGCGACCGTCAGTCCGGCATTGCGGATCTTATCCTCCGTACGGCCGGTACGACTGCCGCAGTATTCGAGAGCCGCACGATATTCGGGCGAGAAAAACGAGAGGGTCGCCCTCTCCTCCCGATCGACGAACTCCCGCGTATAACGCTGCGGACGTATCACGAACTGCGCCACGGGGCGTCCCCAGATGAACCCGATCAAACCCCAACTGGCGGTCATCGTATTGCAACTTTCTCTGTTCCCGGCCGTGACGAGCATCCACTCCCGGCCGATGGCCCGGATAAAATTATCGGTAATTTCAGCCGGATCGATCTGTTTGAAATTTTCCATGGTCTATTGTTCCTTTTTATGACTCTATCCTGTTACAAAAATAACATTCTTTCCCCAAAATCGGACAACCGGATTGCATATCCTGATTAAATTGCTATATTTGCCCCTACTTTACTCCGAAACAATAACCGATCCGGAATTTATGTTCAAAACATACATGCGGCTGCTGGGATTCGTCAGCCCGATCTCCAAATACGCCGTCCCCTACTTCTTTTACGCGCTGCTGTACGCCCTGTTCAACACGCTCACCTACGCCATGATCCTCCCGATCATGAACACGCTGTTCGACGACAAGAACTCCTACGTTTTCCAACCCGTTTACGACTTTCCCATGCACGGGCTCTCGTTCTCGGACATCGACGCCTCGCAGATGTTGAGCTACGTCTATACGCAACTGTTCGGGACGAATTTCACGATGTCGAAAATGCTCCTCCTGCTCGCCTGCGGTACGATCGTAATGAACCTGTTGAGCAATTTCTTCCGCTACATGAGCGCCTGGACGGTCGAAAACATGCGTGTCAGGTCGCTGCAACGCATGCGCAACGATCTGTTCAACAAAATCATGGGGATGAACGCCGGATATTTCAGCGATCAGCGCAAGGGCGATCTCATGTCGCGCATCACACAGGACGTCATGGTGGTCCAGTACTGCATCACCAATACGCTGCAAGTCGCCTTCCGCGATCCGCTGCTTATTATCGGTTACGTGATCTACATGCTCCTCGTATCGTGGCAGTTGTCCCTGTTCGCCATCCTGTTCCTGCCCGTAGTGGCGCTCATCATCGGACGGATCGTCAAAAAACTGCGCCACCCGGCCCTCAAAGGGCAGGAACGCATGGGCGACATGGTAAGCGTGCTCGACGAATCGCTTTCGGGCATCAAGGTCATCAAAAGCTACAACGCCACCGACTATATCCGCCGCAAGTTCTCCGAGTTCAACGCCGAATTTTCGCGCCTGATGCTCTCGATGGCCCGCCGCCAGCAACTAGCCTCGCCGATGAGCGAATTCCTCGGCCTGACGGCCGTCGCGGTACTGATCGTCTTCGGCGGTTCGCTCGTCATGAACGGATCGCTTTCGGCCGGCGGATTCGTCGGCTTCATCGCCGTATTCTCGCAGATCACCCGCCCCGTGCGCTCGTTCATCGACCAGTTCGCCAACATCAATCAGGGTATCGCCGCAGGCGAGCGCATCTTCGACGTGCTCGATTCCGAACCGGAAATCCAGGACAAGCCCGACGCCAAGACGTTGGACGGCCTGCACGAGAAGATCGAATTCCGCAATGTACACTTCTCCTACGACGGCAGCCGGGAGGTGATCGACGGCATCTCGTTCGACATCCGGCGAGGAGAAACAGTGGCTCTGGTCGGTCCTTCGGGCGGCGGCAAATCGACCCTCAGCGAGCTGATCCCCCGCTTCTACGACACTACGGGCGGCGACATCCTGATCGACGGGGTTTCGATCCGCGACTACACGCAGGAGAGCCTGCGTGCCCACATGAGCATCGTTGCGCAAGATACCGTGCTGTTCAACGACACCATCGAAAACAACATCGCCATGGGACGCCGGGGAGCGACGCACGAAGAGATCGTCGCTGCGGCCAAAATCGCCAACGCCCACGACTTCATCATGGAGTGTCCGTCGGGCTACGACACCAACATCGGCGACCGGGGCGCCAAACTCTCGGGCGGTCAGCGCCAGCGCCTGAGCATCGCCCGAGCCGTACTCAAGAATCCCGAAATCCTGATCCTCGACGAAGCGACTTCGGCCCTCGACACCGAGAGCGAAAAACTTGTGCAGGACGCCCTTAACTCCCTGTTGCAAGGCCGCACATCGATCGTGATCGCCCACCGCCTCTCGACCATCCACAACGCCGACAAAATCATCGTCATCGAACGGGGTCGGATCGCGGAACAGGGCACACACTCGGAGTTGATGGCCAAAAACGGCATCTACGCCAAGTTGATCGAGATGCAGAGCTTCGACTAAAAGCCGATTCCCATGACCGAAAAGGAGAAAATGCAGGCCGGGGAGTGGTTTTCCCCAAATGACGAGGAACTCGTACGCGATCGTGCCAGGGCCCGCCACCTCACCCATCGGCTCAACGTCGCGCTCAAAGACAAGGACGCGACCTATCTGGCAACGCTCCGGGAACTCTGTCCGAGGGTCGAAGCCATGATCCGCGCCCCTTTCCACTGCGATTACGGATACAATATCTCCATCGGCAAAGGGTCCTACGTCAATTTCAACTGCGTTTTTCTCGACCTCGGGCCGATTCGCCTGGGACAACGCTGCCTGATAGGTCCCGGCGTACAACTTCTGACGGCCGTGCATCCGATGAACGCTGCGGAACGGGCTACGGGCAAAGAAAAGGGAGCGGGCATCGAAATCGGCGACGACTGCTGGCTGGGCGGCGGCGTGATCGTCTGTCCGGGCGTCAAGATAGGCTGCCGCTGCGTCATCGGCGCCGGCAGCGTGGTCACGCATGACATTCCCGACGATTCGGTCGCTGCCGGCAACCCGGCCCGCGTTATCCGCACCGCAACCGACGAATAAATCCACTACTTCCAAAAATCTTTCGAGGAAATCGTGCAACGGCTTCCTCCACAACTCGTTGCCCCTCGATAAAAAACTGTTTCCGGGGATTTATTTATTCATATTTTTTCGTAACTTTGCATGTTGGTAAAATCCGCCGCCGGCTTCCCGCACGAAACAGGCGGCACACAGCGAATTCCGGCGCTGCCGAATACGACAAAGACAGGTAACAGCTCCGCATTCGGGGCTGTCCGGCGGAATCGGGCCGGATCGGATTCTGCCAGCCCATGAAAACGACGATTGAAAACAACAGGATATGAAGTTCAAAGAATATAAAGGCCTCGATCTGCCGGGGTTGGCCGCCGACGTACTGAAAGAGTGGGACGCACAGGACACGTTCCACAAAAGCATCTCCACCCGCGAGGGTCATCCCACCTTCGTCTTTTACGAAGGACCTCCCTCAGCCAACGGCACGCCGGGCATCCATCACGTCATGGCCCGCACGATCAAGGATATCTTCTGCCGTTACAAGACGCAGCAAGGTTACCTCGTTCACCGCAAGGCCGGATGGGACACGCACGGACTGCCTGTAGAGTTAGGCGTCGAAAAGAAACTCGGCATCACCAAGGAGGACATCGGGCGCACAATCTCCATAGAGGAGTACAACCGCGCCTGCCGCGAGGCGGTGATGGAGTACACGGGCCTGTGGGAAGAACTCACGCGCAAAATGGGTTATTGGGTCAATATGGACGACCCCTACATCACTTACGACAACAAATACATCGAAACCCTCTGGTGGCTTCTGAAACAGCTCTTCGACAAGGGGCTACTCTACAAAGGTTACACCATCCAGCCCTACTCGCCGGCCGCCGGCACGGGACTTTCGACCCACGAGCTGAACCAGCCGGGCTGCTACCGCGACGTGAAGGATACCACCTGCACGGCGCAGTTCAAAATCATCCGCGACGAGCGGAGCGAAAAACTCTTCGACGGAGCCGAAGGCGATCTCTACTTCCTGGCTTGGACCACCACGCCCTGGACACTGCCGTCGAATACCGCGCTGGCCGTAGGCCCCGAAATCGAATACGTGCGCGTCAAATGCCGCAATCCCTATACGGATGCCCCCCAGACTGTCATCCTGGCCAAAGAACTGCTGGGGTCGTATTTTACCCCCAAGATGGAGGGCAAGTTCGAAATCTCTCCGGTCACCTACAAGGGTCCGGACTTCGAAGGCATCCGCTACGAACAGCTCATCCCCTGGGTGAAGCCTGCGGGCGATGCGTTCCGCGTCATCCTGGGCGACTACGTGACCACCTCCGACGGTACGGGTATCGTGCATATCGCCCCGACGTTCGGTGCGGACGACGACCGCGTGGCCCGCGCCGCAGGCATCGCCCCGCTGTTTATGGTCGATAAGGCGGGCAAGAATCAGCCGATGGTCGATCGCAAGGGACGGTTCTTCCTGCTCGAAGAGCTCGACCCGACCTTCATACGCGACAACGTCGATACAGCGGCCTATTCCCAATGGGCGGGCCGTTACGTGAAAAACGCCTACGACGATTCGCTCGCCGCCGACGCGCCGACGCTCGACGTCGATCTCTCAGTGATGCTCAAGGCCGAGAACAAGGTTTTCAAGATCGAAAAGCACACCCACTCCTACCCCCACTGCTGGCGTACGGACAAACCGGTGCTCTACTACCCGCTCGACTCCTGGTTCATCCGAACTACGGCGCTGCGCGACCGGATGATCGAACTCAACAAGACGATCCGCTGGAAGCCGGAATCGACCGGAACGGGACGCTTCGGCAAGTGGCTCGAAGGTCTGGTGGACTGGAACCTCTCGCGCTCGCGCTTCTGGGGCACGCCGCTGCCGATCTGGGCTACGGAGGATTACTCGGAAATGAAGTGCATCGGCTCGGTCGAAGAGCTCGTCGCCGAAATCGAAAAATCCGTCGCGGCAAGTCTGATGAAGGAGAATCCCTACAAGAACTTCAAGCCGGGCGACCTCTCCAAAGAGAACTACTCGACCGACCGGATCGACCTGCACCGTCCTTACGTGGACAATATCGTGCTGGTTTCGTCCAAAGGCGAACCGATGCGGCGCGAACCGGATCTGATCGACGTGTGGTTCGACTCGGGCGCCATGCCTTATGCCCAGCTACACTACCCCTTCGAGCACGGCGGCGACTACTTCAAGAGCGTCTATCCGGCCGATTTCATCGCCGAAGGCGTCGATCAGACGCGCGGATGGTTCTTCACGCTGCATGCCATCGCCACGATGCTCTTCGACTCGGTGGCCTTCAAGAACATCATTTCGAACGGCCTGGTGCTCGACAAGAACGGCAACAAAATGTCCAAGCGCCTGGGCAATGCCGTGGATCCCTTCGAAATACTTTCGACCTACGGCGCCGACGCGACGCGTTGGTACATGATCTCCAACTCGCAGCCCTGGGACAACCTCAAGTTCGACCGGGACGGCGTGGACGAAGTGCGCCGCAAGTTCTTCGGCACGCTCTACAATACCTACTCGTTCTTCGCCCTCTACGCCAATGTGGACGGTTTTACGGGACAGGAGCCGGAAGTTCCGATGAGCGAACGCCCGGAGATCGACCGCTGGATCATCTCCCTGCTCAATACGCTGGTCCGGAACGTCACCGAATCGCTCGAGAATTACGATCCGACGCCGGCGGCCCGTATGATCCAGGAATTCGTATGCGAAAACCTGTCGAACTGGTACGTGCGCCTCAACCGCAAGCGGTTCTGGGGCGGCGGTCTGACACGCGACAAACTGGCAGCCTACCAGACGCTCTACACCTGTCTGGAAACCGTTTCGATGCTCTCCGCACCGTTCGCGCCGTTCATCTCCGACCGTATCTTCCGCGATCTGAACGCCGTAAGCGGTCGCCACACGGACGAGTCGGTACATCTTTCGACCTTCCCCGTCTGCGACTCCTCGCTCATCGACGGTGAATTGGAGCAGATGATGTCTATGGCCCAACAGGTTTCGTCGATGGTACTGGCCCTGCGCCGCAAGGTGAACATCAAAGTCCGCCAGCCGCTCACGAAGATACTCATTCCGGTCCTCGACGCCGACACCGCACGCCGCATCGAAGCCGTCAAGGGGCTCATTATGAGCGAAGTGAATGTCAAGGAAATAGAACTGATCGAAAATACGACGGGACTCATCACCAAGCGCATCAAGCCCAACTTCAAGACCCTCGGTCCCAAATACGGCAAACAGATGAAGCAGATCGCAGCTCTCGTAGCCGGGTTCTCACAGGATCAGATAGCCGCGATCGAAGCATCGGCGGAAACCCTGCTGGACGTGGACGGCGAAAAAATCACCGTCACCCCTGCCGATTTCGAAATCACCTCGGAAGATATGCCGGGCTGGCTCGTAGCTACGGAGGGCAAGCTGACCGTAGCCCTCGATATCACGATCACCGACGACCTGCGTGCCGAAGGTATCGCCCGCGAGTTGATCAACCGTATCCAGAACATCCGCAAGGATTCGGGCTTCGAGGTGACGGACAAAATCCGTGTGGAGATCGAACAGCAGGAGTTCGTCCTTCCCGCGCTCAAATCCTTCGCCGACTACATCGCCTCGCAGACGCTGGCTGTCGAAATCGAAGGAGTGCCTTCTCCCAGCGGCGAATTCGTCGTGGAGTCGGAGGTAGATGAGCAACCGGTCCGTATCGCGGTGACCAAAATTTGACCAAAAAAGGAGAACCTGCACGTTTCCGGCAAAAAATTTGGAAGTAACGGGAATATTGTTTA
>OGOF01000317.1_pt1 | contig 36877 bp, 26 predicted proteins | sample 1552621 | NCBI WGS metagenome assembly OGOF01 (sample SAMEA2580156, study PRJEB22360) | human gut metagenome | biome: human gut; feature: human-associated habitat; material: faeces | place: Denmark | collected 2008/2010
CCTTTACCATGTATTCTCCCATGGATTTATTAACAGATGCATAACTTGTTCGTCCTAATCTTGTTGTTATAAAGAATGCTCCGACTGCGATCACTGCAATGATCACTACTAGTCCCACAATTCTTCCTACATTCAACCGTCTTCTTTTTCTTCTTCTGGCCATTGTACCCTTCTTCTTTCCTTATAATAATTTAAATGTATCTACATCCACTAAACCAAGATCTGTAAGTCTTAATGATGGAATCACTGGAAGAGCCATAAATGATAATGTGATAAATGGATCAATATCTCTGGATATTCCAAGTTTCCATGCTTTCTGTAACAGATCATCAATTCCTTTCTGGATGTCTTTTGCCGGTTCCTGACTTAAAAGTCCCGCAACCGTAAGCGGTAGTGTACCTAAAACTTTGCCTTCAGATACCAATGCGTATCCGCCCTGTATCTCTTCTATCGTCTGTACTGCTTTGATGATATCTTCATCGTTATCTCCTGCTGCAATGATATTATGAGAATCATGTGCCACAGATGTTGCGATCGCACCATTTGTATAGGATAAGGCCGAATAACTCAAATTATGTTGGTGAGGCATCTGAGCGGTCGGCAAAAACGCTTAGAAGCTACGAATCCGCAACTAAAGTTCATCAAAAAGGGGCAGCCGGCAGAAACCTCCCCAGCCAAAGCTGCTCCCTCAATACGACAGCTCAAAAACCCACCGTTCGCAGAAGATAAGCCGCGCCCCAATACCGTTGCCCGAAGTTTCGGGCGTATGCGGCGTCCGCTATGCCATCATGCGCGTATGGGAATCATTCTGTCACATACCACGGCACGCGCTGTATACCAAACAGCCAACTCGCTCGCAAGCTACGCGACCGGTCCCATACCTATGGAAAAGATCAGGGTGTCTGCGCCGACCACGTCCGACCTGGAAGCGGCACGAGTATGGCTCAACAGAAAGAATGTCGATTCTGAACGTATCCATGTGCTGACGTTTTCCAATAATGCCAAAAGGCACCGCAAGGGCTGCATCTGCCGCTGCACGCGCTATACGTTTGATGCAGAAAGCTACCTAGAACTCGAGCCGAACGTCTACATCGTCGATATCAAGCTGTGCGCGTTAGAAGCAACAGCCGACCTCAACCTTTCGGAGCTCGTTGAGTATTACTTTGAAATCTGCGGCTCCTACGCGCTTGGAACGTCCGACGAAACTCAATATCGCGAGCGCCCAGCCCTAACCAGCGTTGAAGAGCTCAGAGCCTTCTTTTCAGAGGCACCGGGGTATCGTGGATCTAATAAAGCACTTAAGGCACTTTCTTATGTACACGAAGGCTGTCGCTCCCCACTCGAAACGGCGTTTGTCATGATGCTGACAATGCCCAAGTCAATGGGTGGCTTAGCCATACGCGCTATCAAAACGGATTATCCGATCCCAGTCCCCAAAAGATACGCCGCCCTAACGCGACGGACGGTTTTCTACCTCGACGCGCTGCTCGAAAATTCGATGACCGATATCGAATACAACGGCTTTTACCACGACGAACCCGAGCAGCAATCAATTGACGAGGAGCGCCGAAACACGCTGCGAAACATGGGATATGCCGTTATCACAGTTAATCGTCATTCGTTTTTCAAGCAGTCCGCTTTTAAACGGGTCATGGAAGCGATTCGCATTCGCGAGAAGATATGGCCCGGTCGACTCCCGGATAACTTCGCCATCCTGCAAGAAACTCTTCGTCAATTTGTCTTGCGGCGCTACTTCGAATACGGTCGCCGCGTCCTGGAGACACTCAAAGAAGAAGAGGCCGCCAAGCGCGAAATTGCAAGCCAATATCCGCAAGCTGATGACCCGAGCATCAACGATGTGCCCGAACCCGACGACATGCAACACGTCGGGGCCCTTGCTGAGGAAATCAATGGGGCTTGGGAATGCGACATGTTCGCAAAAATCGATGAAAACCGCACGGAAGACGACACGATTATTGATCTAATTGAGAATTCGCTCTTCTAAAGGCGATCTCTGCGGATGTCCACCTACATTTTTCGACTTATTCGGCCACCGATGTGCCAGATTGGCTGCAGCAAAGCTCAATATAACTTTAGATAAAACTGATTCTGCAGAAACTCCCGTAGAGGAAGAACTGATTCTCGCGGTATTTGACACGATAAAGTACAAATATGAACAGTTCCAATGCTTCTCAAGGTGGCTTTCTTAGCATGCTAGCCGAACATCTCGAAATATGTTGGCGAGCATTGCGTCGATGTCTCCCAACCCACAGAAAATCGCAGAGGCGGCAAGCAGTCATCGAAATTAACGCAAATTGTATTGACATATGAACATACACTCATATAATCGAAAGCAAGTTATATGAGCGCATGTTCATATGAAAGGATATTGCAATGAGCATCCGCGTTGATGAAACGAAACCCGACATCGAGGCCACCGAACCCGCGATCCCCACCACCTGCTCGCCCGAGGACCTTCCCGACGAGGAGCTTCTCTACGACCTCGCCGACCTGTTCAAGGTCTTCAGCGACACCACGCGCATCAAGATCCTTTACGCCCTCATGGGCCGCGAGCTCTGCGTGGCAGACATCGCCGAAGCGACCGAAACCTCGCAGTCCGCGGTGTCGCACCAGCTGCGCACACTCAAGCAGGCGCACCTGGTTAAATTCCGGCGCGACGGGCGCAATATCCTCTACTCGCTCGCCGACGACCACGTCTACACCATGCTCAACCAAGGCATGAGCCACATCTGCGAATAGCGACCAACCACGGTACCAGCGCGGCCTGCACCCAAGCCGCAAATACAGAGAAAGGAACCCACCATGAAAAAGCAGTTTAAACTCGACGAGATCGACTGCGCCAACTGCGCGCGTGAGCTTCAGGACGAGCTGGCCAAGCTCGAGGGCGTCAAATCCGTGTCCGTCAACTTTATGACCCAGAAGTTGACGCTCGAGGCCGATGACGCCGAGTTCGACGAGGTGCTCAACCGCGTTGTAGAGTTTACGGCCGACGCCGAGCCGGACTGCGAGATCATTCTCTAGCCCAGGTTTACGCCAACCTGCAAGGCCGCGATTGCCGCGGCCTTTGCTCGCGAAATTATATGAGCGAGTGTTCATACGTTCAAATGGGAGGATACGAGTCATGGCCACCGCCGACCCCAAGAAGAAAAAGAAGAAGCGCAAGAAGAAAGAGTCACTCGAGCATAAGCGCAACCGCATCCTGGTAGCGCTGGGCATTTTTGCCGTGGTGTACGCCCTCGATGAGTTCGGCACCCTCACCGCCGCATTCGGTACCCCGGGCAACATCTACGCCAGCTTTGTGCTGTTCCTCGTACCGTTTTTGATTGCCGGCTACGACGTGCTGCAAAAGGCATTCAATAACATCCGCCGCGGCAAGGCCTTCGACGAGAGTTTCCTTATGGCAGTCGCGACCATCGGCGCGTTTGCCATGGTGCTCTTCCCCGATACCGACCCGCACATGGCCGAAGGCGCCGCCGTCATGCTGTTCTACCAGGTCGGCGAGCTGTTCCAGGCGTACGCCGTGGGCAAGAGCCGCAAGTCGATCAGTGCCATGATGGACATCGCGCCCGACTACGCTAACGTCGAGCAGCCCGACGGCACACTCGAGCAGGTCTTCCCCGATGACATCGCCGTCGGCACCGTGATTGTGGTCAAGCCCGGCGAGCGCGTGCCCATCGACGGCGTCATCGTCGAAGGCGAAACCCAGCTCGACACCGCCGCCCTTACCGGTGAGTCGGTCCCCCGCCCGGCCAAAACCGGAGACGATATCATCAGCGGCTGCATCAACATGACGGGGCTCATCCACGTGCGCACCACCAAGCCCTTTGGCGAGTCCACCGTCGCGCGCGTCCTGGAGCTCGTAGAAAACGCCAGCGAAAAGAAGGCGCGCACCGAGAACTTCATCACGCGCTTTGCCCGCATCTACACGCCCGCCGTCACCGGCGCTGCCGCGGTACTCGCGCTCGGCGGCGGCTTGGTCACCGGCGCCTGGTCCGACTGGATCCTACGCGGCCTGACCTTCCTGGTCGTCAGCTGCCCGTGCGCGCTCGTGATCAGCGTGCCGCTGAGCTTCTTTGGCGGCATCGGCGGCGCGTCCAAGCTGGGCGTTCTCATCAAGGGTTCTAACTACCTCGAGACGCTCGCCGACGTGGACACCGTCGTCTTTGACAAGACGGGCACCCTCACCAACGGCACGTTCTCGGTGGTCGCGGTACACCCCGAGGCCGGCTATACCGAGCAGTCGTTGCTCGAAGTCGCAGCCCTTGCTGAGTCGTTCTCCGATCACCCCATCGCGCAGTCCGTACGTGTCGCCTACCAGGGCGAGGTCGACCCCAAGCGCGTAAGCGACTCCACCAACGACGCGGGCCATGGCGTGACGGCAACCATCGACGGCAAGCACGTCGTCGTTGGCAACGCAAAGATGCTCGCCGCGGCCGGAGTCGAAGCGCCCGATTGCGAGGTCGTCGGCACCATCCTCCACGTGCTAGTCGATGGCATCTATGCCGGCCACATTGTAATTGCCGACACCATAAAGGCCGATGCCGAGCAGACGATCCGCGACCTGCACGCCGCCGGCGTGGAGATCGTGACCCTCGGCCAGTACCTTCGTCCCACTCTGGAGCATCACCCCGTTGCGGCGTACATTACTCCCGAAAAATTCGACTGGTACCGGCAGCAGGCGCTCGACATGGGCTTCAGCTACTGCGCGAGCGGTCCGATGGTGCGTTCGTCGTACCTGGCGGACGAAGCGCTCGGCTCGGTGCGTCTGAAGCGACAGGTTTCCGCGAAAGCCTGAGTCTTCCCGCCGCGCGGGAAAAGGTCTGCGACAAAGAAAGTGTTGAACCGACGCTTTCCGGATTTACGGTATCCGTACGGAGCCGGACGGAGAGGTGTCGTAACGTAATTTACGATGTTTGTCGAATACCGGGACCTCGGACAAATGGACTACAAAGCCTGCTGGGAGTACCAGCAGAGGCTTTTCGACACCCTCCTGCGGGCCAAGGGAACCCCGGCGGAGGGCGCGGGCTATTTGCTCCTGGTGGAGCATCCGGCGGTCTATACCCTCGGCAAGAGCGGCCATGCGGAGAACCTGCTGGTCGGCGAAGAGTATCTGCGCAGCATCGGCGCCGAATTTTACCACATCGACCGGGGCGGCGACATCACCTTCCACGGGCCGGGACAGATCGTGGGCTACCCGATCCTCGACCTGGAGCGCATCGGACTTTCGCTGCGCGACTACATCGACGCGCTCGAGGGCGCAGTCATCCGGACGGTAGCCCGTTACGGCATCCGGGCCGGACGCATCGCCGGCGCCTCGGGCGTCTGGATCGAAGGAGCGCAGCCGGCGCGTAAGATCTGCGCGATCGGTGTGCGGGCGTCGCGTTACGTGACCATGCACGGCTTCGCACTCAATGTGGCAACCGATTTGCGTTATTTCACCCATATCAACCCCTGCGGGTTTACGGACCGGGGTGCCACGTCGATCGAAAAGGAGATCGGTCGCCCGGTTCCGATGGAGGAGGTCAAACGACGCCTCGTCGAAGATTTATGCGAGAATTTGAATGTTAAAATATATAAATAATAACAAATATGCCCATAGAAAAACGATGGGTAGTGAAGCCTCAGGGGAATCCGGAGGCGGTTGCCGCGATGGCTGCCGCGACGGGCATCTCCCCGGTCCTGGCCAATCTACTCGTACAGAGAGGCATAGACACGTTAGAGAAGGCTAAGAAATTTTTCAACCCCCAGCTTTCGGACCTGCACGACCCGTTCCTGATGAAGGATATGGACAAGGCGGTCGAACGGGTGGAGCGGGCCGTCCGCAACCGTGAAAAGATCATGGTGTACGGCGACTACGACGTCGATGGCACGACCGCCGTCGCGCTGGTTTATAAATTTCTGCGCCAGATAGGTCACAAGGACCTGTTGTTCTACATCCCGGATCGTTATACCGAAGGTTACGGTATCTCGACCAAGGGCATCGACCACGCCGCACGCAAGGGTGCGACGCTGATCATCGCCCTGGACTGTGGCATCAAAGCCATAGAGAAAGTGGACTATGCCAAACGCAAGGGCGTGGATTTCATCATCTGCGACCATCACCTCCCGGCCGAGGAAATTCCCCGCGCCGTAGCCGTTCTCGACCCCAAACGCGCCGACTGTTCCTATCCGTTCGACGAACTGTCGGGGTGCGGCGTGGGATTCAAGCTAGTGCAGGCCTACTGCCAGAAAAACGGAATTCCGTTCCAGCAAATCGAGCCGTTGCTCGACCTGCTGGCCGTCAGCATCGCCTCGGACATCGTTCCTCTGGTGGATGAAAACCGGATTTTAGCCCACTACGGGCTTCTGCGGCTCAACGCCTCCCCCTCGAAGGGGCTGCTCTCGATCATCAAGATCTGCGGCCTGGATCGACACAACATCACCATCGACGACATCGTCTTCAAAATCGGACCCCGCATCAACGCCGCAGGCCGTATGCGGATGGACGAAAACGACGAAAACGCCGCTCCTTCGGGCGGCTATGCGGCGGTCAATCTGCTGATCGAAGGCAACGAAAGCCTGGCCGAAGAGTTCGGCTCGGTGATCGACGGCTTCAACCAGGACCGCAAGTGCATCGACCGCAGCGTCACGCAGGAAGCCCACGACTTCATCGAGGCCCACGCGGAGCTGAAGGCCGCCAAGAGTACGGTGATCTACAACCCCCGCTGGATGAAGGGCATCGTGGGCATCGTGGCCTCCCGCCTGATCGAAACCTACTACCGCCCGACGGTGGTGCTCACGATGAGCAACGGGTTCGTCACGGGTTCGGCCCGCTCGGTGCCCGGCTTCGACCTCTATCAGGCAATCGAATCCTGTTCGGACCTGCTGGAGAACTTCGGCGGGCACATGTACGCAGCAGGACTCACGATGCGTCCCGAACGGGTCGAGGAGTTCACCCGCCGCTTCAATGCCTACGTCGAAGAGAACATCGACCCGATAACGCTGCAACCCCAGGTGGAGATCGACAGCGAACTCTTCTTCTCGAACATCACCCCGGCGTTCCGCCGCGACCTGAACCGTTTCCAGCCGTTCGGCCCCGGCAACCCCGCACCGGTATTCGTCACGCGGGGCGTGGTCAGCCACGGCGAAACGAAGCTCGTCGGCGCCGACTGCGAGCACCTGCGCATGGACCTGATGCAGCGCCAGAAACCCAACACGACGATTCAGACGATCGCCTTCCAGCAGCCGACCCACTACGAGTGGATCCGCGCGGGACATCCGATCGACGTCTGCTATCAGATCGTAGAGAACCACTACCGGGGCTCGGTTTCGGTACAGCTCCGCATCAAGGACATCAAACCCCTGCGGAGCAAGCAATAATACGGCCGGCAACATCCGTAAAAACCGGAGCTTTCAGGCTCCGGTTTTTTACGGATCCCGCCCGACGACACCGGCGGCGGCATTCCGTCCGAACCACTCCTTCCCGCTCCCGAAACGAAAAAATCCGATACAACAAAGTCGGGTTTTAGTTTCTAATTATTAGAAAAATCACTACATTTGACACAAAATAGTAATTGTTAGACCTTTTCTACCCAATATGAGTAAACCCTTCAAGCGTTATCTCGTCACCTCGGCACTGCCCTACGCCAACGGCCCGGTACACATCGGCCACCTGGCGGGCGTCTATATCCCGTCGGACATCTACACGCGCTACCTGCGCCTGAAAGGATACGACGTGATCTCGGTCTGCGGCAGCGACGAGCACGGCGTGCCCATCACCATCAAGGCCCGCAAAGAGGGCGTCACGCCCCAGCAGATCGTCGATCGCTATCACCAGTTGATTAAATCGTCGTTCGAAGGGCTCGGCATGTCGTTCGACATCTACTCGCGCACCTCGTCGAAGACCCACGCCGCGACAGCGTCGGAGTTCTTCCGCAAGCTCTACGACGAAGGCAAATTCATCGAGCGGACCTCGGAGCAATACTACGACGAGGAAACCCAGACGTTCCTCGCCGACCGCTATATCGTGGGCACCTGCCCCCGCTGCGGCAACGACCGCGCCTACGGCGACCAATGCGAAAAATGCGGATCGACCCTTTCGCCGGACGAACTGATCAACCCGCACAGCGCCGTATCGGGTTCCGTACCCGTGAAACGCGCCACCAAGCACTGGTATCTGCCGTTGGACCAATACGAGGGTTTCCTGCGCGAATGGATCCTCGAAGGGCACAAAGAGTGGAAAACCAACGTCTATGGGCAATGCAAGAGCTGGCTCGACGGCGGTCTGCAACCGCGTGCGGTGAGCCGTGACCTGGACTGGGGCATTCCCGTACCGGTCGAAGGGGCCGAAGGCAAGGTGCTCTACGTCTGGTTCGACGCGCCGATCGGCTACATCTCGGCGACCAAGGACCTGACGCCCGACTGGGAGAAATACTGGAAGGACGAAGAGACCAAAATGGTGCACTTCATCGGCAAGGACAACATCGTCTTCCACTGCATCGTCTTCCCGGCCATGCTCAAGGCGCACGGCGGCTACATCCTGCCTGAAAACGTCCCTGCCAACGAATTTCTGAACCTCGAGGGCGAAAAGATCTCGACCTCGCGCAACTGGGCCGTCTGGCTGCACGAATACCTGGCCGACTTCCCCGGCAAGGAGGACGTGCTGCGCTACGTGCTCTGCGCGAACGCCCCCGAAACCAAGGACAACGACTTCACCTGGAAGGACTTCCAAGCCCGTAACAACAACGAGCTGGTAGCCGTGCTGGGCAACTTCGTAAACCGGGCTTTAGTCCTGACACACAAATACTTCGACGGTGCAGTGCCCGCCTGCGGCGCACTGACGGACTACGACCGCGAAACGCTTCGGGAACTCTCCGGCGCGAAGGAAGCCCTCGAAAACAACATCGAAAACTACCGGTTCCGCGAAGCCTTGAAGGAGGCGATGAACATCGCACGTCTGGGCAATAAATACCTGGCCGACACCGAACCGTGGAAACTCATCAAAACCGATCCCGAACGGGTCAAGACGATCCTGAACATCGCTTTGCAGATCACCGCAAACCTCTCGATCGCCATCGAACCGTTCATGCCCTTCTCGGCGAAGAAGATCGTCGGGATGTTGCAGGCAGGACCCTTCGGCTGGGAGAAACTGGGCAGCACCGACCTGCTCGCTGCCGGACATCGGATCGGCGAAGCCGTGCTTCTCTTCGAAAAGATCGAGGACGACGTAATCCAACGCCAGCTCGACAAGTTGGCGGCGACCAAAGCGGCGAATGCTTCGGCCGAAGCAGCACAACACGTTGAAGATCAAAAGGAAACGACAACTTTCGACGATTTTCAAAAGATGGATATCCGTGTTTCGACGATCCTCGCCGCTGAAAAAGTCGCCAAGACGAAAAAGCTGTTGAAACTGACCGTCGATACGGGCATCGACAAGCGCGAAATCGTTTCGGGCATTGCCGAATACTACACACCCGAAGAACTCGTCGGGAAACAGGTACTCGTACTGGTGAATCTGGAACCGCGCGAACTGAAGGGCATCCTCTCCCGTGGCATGATTCTGATGGCCCAGGACGCTTCGGGCAAATTAAGGCTGTTACAACCTGACGATCAGACAAATCCGGGTGCGACAGTCGGATAATAAAGATATTTCTTGAACAAAAGATACAACCTTTAATATTAAAAAACAATGGAGAACATCGATTGGGGCTCTCTCGGCTTCAACTACATGAAGACCGATTTCAATGCCCGCTATACTTGCACGGACGGCAAGTGGAGCGAAATGGAAATTACAAGCGACGAGTACATCAACATGCACATGTCGGCATCCTGCCTTCACTACGGCACGGCTCTTTTCGAGGGCTTGAAAGCCTTCCGGGGCGCTGACGGCAAAGTACGTCTGTTCCGCGTCGAAGAGAATGCAAAACGCTTGCAGTCGTCGGCAAAACGCCTCTGCCTGCCCGTACCGACGATCGATATGATCGTCAAAGCCTGCGTAGAAGTGGTTAAGCGCAACGAGCGTTTCATCCCGCCCTACGGCACCGGCGCATCGTTCTACCTGCGTCCCGTTATGTTCGGAACGACGGCAGGACTGGGTGTAAAACCCTCCAAGGATGCTTTGCTGGTGGTTTACGGCTCGCCCGTAGGCGCTTACTTCAAAGGCGGCATCAAGCCGATGAAGGTCGCAATCGACCGCGAACAGGACCGTGCTGCTCCACGTGGAACAGGCGACGTGAAGGTGGGCGGTAACTATGCAGCCAGCCTTATGTCGGGCGAGCACGGACACGAGCTCGGCTATGCGAGCATCATGTACCTCGACGCAACCGAACACAAATACATCGAAGAGTGCGGTGCAGCCAACTTCTTCGGCATCAAGAACAACACATATATCACGCCGAAGTCGAACTCCGTACTTCCGTCGATCACTAACAAGAGCCTCCGTCAATTGGCTCAAGACCTGGGTCTGAAGGTCGAGGAGCGTCATATTCCGGTGGACGAACTCCCGACTTTCGAGGAGTGCGGCGCTTGCGGTACGGCAGCTGTCATCTCGCCGATCGGCAGCATTTACGACATGGACACGAAGCAAACCTACACCTACGGCGACGAAGTAGGCAAGGTTTCTCTGCAACTCTATACGCTTTTGCAGGACATCCAGTACGGCCGCACCGAAGACAAACACAACTGGTGCACGATCGTCATGTAATCGACGCCTGCAAAACTCAAGAAAAAAGGATGTTCCACGTGGAACATCCTTTTTTCTTACTGCATATTTTCTTTGCCACCACTTACAAACAGCCGTAAAAAAATCGGGAATAGCCGCAGCTACTCCCGATATAAAAGATAGAAAAATACAATCGCACAATTTATCGACCGATCTTAATCCGCATTGATAAACGACAAATACATCCAAAAACGATTGTCAAATTTGGGAACATAGCGGTTAAACTGCATTACCCGATACTTTACCGACCGAATTTCACCAGCAACACATTCACATCCGCCGGAGAAACTCCGGGAATACGGGAAGCCTGCCCTATCGTCGCAGGTCGGATTCGGGTGAGTTTCTGCCGGGCTTCGATCGTCAGGGCATTCATCGAATGGAAATCGAAATCGGCCGGGATACGGATATTCTCCAGGCGATGCAATTTGTCGGCAATGAATTTCTCCCGTTCGATATACCCCTTGTACTTGATTTGGATCTCGGCTTCCTCGACGACCTCGGCATCCATCTCCTGCTCGCGCAGAAAATCGCCGAGCTTCGGTAAAACACCCGAGAGCAGATCGAAGGTCACATTGTTACGCATCAACAAGTCGTGCAGTTTCCGACCTTGCGAAATCGCGTCGCAACCGAGCGATTTCAAACAGTCGTTAATTTCGTCCGGTTTGACACTCAGTCCGCGAGCGAATGCTACGAGCGATTCTACGAGTCGATTTTTTTTGCAGAAACTATCGTACCTTTTTTGCGAAATCAGCCCGATTTTATATCCGATCGGAGTCAATCGAATGTCGGCATTATCCTGCCGCAAGAGAATCCGATACTCGGCACGCGAAGTGAACATACGATAAGGCTCATCCACCCCTTTGGTCACCAGGTCGTCGATCAATACCCCGATGTAGGCTTCGTCGCGTGCCAATACCAGCGGTTCCTCCCCCATCCTGCGGCGATGCGCATTGATACCGGCCATCACCCCCTGCGCCCCGGCCTCTTCATAGCCGGTCGTCCCGTTGATCTGGCCGGCGAAATAGAGTCCGTCCACCAGCTTGGTTTCGAGCGAATGGTGCAGTTGCGTCGGCAGGAAATAGTCGTACTCGATCGCATAACCCGGACGGAAAATATGCAGATCTTCGAACCCCTCGATGGCGTGCAATGCCTCCCACTGAATGTCCCAGGGCAACGACGAGGAGAACCCGTTCAGATAATATTCGTTGGTCGAACGACCCTCCGGCTCGAGAAAAAGCTGGTGCTGGTCCTTATCGGCGAATGTGTTGAGCTTGTCCTCGATACTCGGGCAATAACGGGGACCGATCCCCCGGATCGTACCGTTGAAAAGCGGCGAATCGCCGAAACCCTTCCGCAGAATGTCATGCACCTTCTTCGAAGTATAGACCAAAAAGCACGGAAGCTGATTCTGCACCGGATGCGTATCGGCGGAAAAGGAAAATTTCGAGGGATTTTCATCCCCGTATTGCGGTTCCAGAATTTCGAAATTGATCGTCCGCGCATCGAGTCGTGCAGGGGTCCCGGTCTTCATCCGGCCGGCTTCGAAACCCATCGCCACGAGCGATTCGGTCACTCCGTGCGAAGCCGAATCCCCCGCACGGCCGCCCTCGGCGTGTGAACGACCGCAATACATCACCCCCGCCAGAAACGTCCCGGCAGTCAGGATCACACAGTCGGCCGAGAACTCCACCCCCATCTGTGTCCGAATCCCGCGCACTTGCGGCCGACCCTCCTCCGCAGGCCGCTGCCCGAAGAGCAGTTCGACCGCAGTGTCCTGCCAAAGATAGAGGTTGGGGGTATTCTCCAGCGTACGCCGCCATTCGGCCGAGAAACGCGACTTATCGCACTGGGCCCGGGGACTCCACATCGCCGCCCCTTTCGAGCGGTTGAGCATGCGGAACTGGACAGCCGTAAGGTCGGTAATCCGCCCCATCTGCCCCCCTAAAGCATCTATCTCTCTGACTATCTGCCCTTTAGCAACACCGCCTACGGCCGGATTACAAGACATATCGGCCAACTTGGTCATGTCCATCGTCACGAGCAGCGTGCGGGAGCCGAGCCGCGCTGCCGCCGAAGCCGCCTCGCAGCCGGCATGACCGCCGCCGACCACGATGATATCGTAATGTAAAACCATATCTCCTTTTCCATGAATTGCGGAAAACACCGCCGCCCGTCAATCCGACGACCGACCGCCGCACGGCAAAGATACGAACAAAGTCGCTTATCCGAAAAAACCGAAACCGCACGCAACGGCAACTTTCGCCCAGCTATCCGCCGTCCGACGGCGAAAGTCGGATCGAAAACGGCAACCTCGCGGCAAAACGTCGCCGCAGCGCCGAAAAGATCGGCAAGCACGGGCTACCCCAACAAAAACGGATTCTCCCCGCTTCCGGCACACTCCGGCGACCCGCACCGAACCTTGCCGGCATTTTCCCGCAAAAATAAACTTCTCTCCGGCAAAGAGCCGACAATCCATGCCGCCCATTCCGGAAAAATACAAACGATTAAAGGGTTGCGGACACAACCAACGGCCGGATCCGTCCCCGCACGGCGGAAACGCCTCCTCCGAAAGCCGAATCTTCGCAGTCCACCTCTCCCGGCTACCGATTCGCCGCACGGCGGACCCGATCGACAGCCCCCACAACTGCTGCCGCAGCCACCGCAGCCGGCACTTCCCGCAAGCGAATTCGTCCGCTTCAGTCCCAACGAAGGAAAACGCGATCATAACGTCCTTTTTGGAGGCGCAGCGACCCGAATCTCCCTCCGAAGAAAGGATTTAAGAGAGAGTCGGCATTACAGACACGGACTCCGGCCGCGAACGAACGACCGTCGAATGACGGACATTGAAATATACGATTGCCGGGGAAAATCCATCTTTTTTCGGGAACCGGTTCCAAACAAAAGACGAATCCGCCCATAAACCGCCGTTTCAGCGTCTTTAACGGTCCATTCCGCCGTCGGGAACAGAACCGACCGTTATGGTATATTCGAACGATTTTAAGGAGCATTTCAGGCGTTAAAAATACATCCTTTCGTGAAAGAGTTCGCAACCCTGCGGCCGGATCCCTCTGCAAACCGTCTTTTCAGCACCTTGAACCGCCCATTCCGCCGTCGGGAAGAATCGACCCTTATGGTATATTCGAACGATTTTACGGGATATTTCAGGCATTAAAAATAACCCTACCGGGAAAGGGACCCGCAACTCCGCGACCGGATTCCCTCGCAAAGCCCTATTTCAGCCCTTTGGACAGCTCATCCCACTGTCGGAGGTAGTGATCCTCCTTACGGTGCATTTGAGCGTTCGCACGGGGTGTCTTATCCTTCTGTCCGCACAGATGGAGCAAACCGTGCACCACCACGCGGCGCATTTCGGTCAGCTTCGCGGCGCCGTATTCGCGTGCATTGTCCGCAACGGTTTCCACATCGATGAAAATATCGCCCGACACGATCCGGGCGCCCTTGCGGTCGCTGTAATCGAACGTGATGACGTCGGTATAGTAGTCGTGCCCGAGGAACTGCCGGTTCATATCCAGCAGGCGGGCCGCCGAGCAAAAAATATAGGTCACATCCCCCAGTTCATACCCCTCTTCCCGGGCTACGCGGTCCAGCCACGCGGCCGTGAGCCGTTTCTGCGGCAGGCGATAGGTACAGTCATCGGTATAATAGCGTACAGCCATAGACGGTTATTTTTTGAAGCAATCCGAAGCACGCATCTGTACTTTGGGCGACGGTCCGTAAATACCGAACACCATCTTGTACTCGGGCTGCATGGTCATCACATCGACCCCCGACCCGATCGTTCCGATCTGCTGGTTGCGGGCCACCTTGTCGTCCTTGCCCACCGTCACGGAATTGAGGTTGGCATACGAAGAGATGTATTCGCCGTGGGCTATATAGACGTCGTATTTATTGGTGATCCGGTTGCGCTTCACCTCGACGACCTTGCCTTCGTAGATCGAAATCACCTGCGCCCCCTTCGGCCCCGCGATCTCGGCCATATTGCCCTTGTAGCGCTTCACCCCGCCGCCGACCACCGGCAGCCGCAGATTCGAAGTCTTCGCCGTAAAGGTGTTGCCCTCCTTGTTGCCCCGGGTCAGCTTGCGCAACTCGTCGATCGCCACGTCGAGCCGCTGCTCGCGGGCGATTTTCTGTTGCAGGGCCGCTTTTTCCTTCTTGGAGAGCTGCTTGATGTTGGCACGCGCCGCCTGCGAATCTTTCTGCAGGCGGGTCCGCTGCGTAGTCAGGCTGCGCTTCACCGAATCCAGCGCCCGCTGCTGCCCGGTCAGCCGGGTCCGCTCGACGGACACCTGCTCCGAAAGCGTCACGATCTGCTCCATCTGCCGTTCCCGCATGGCCGCCACCTCCCGCAGGTTGGTGATGCGGCGGGCCACCTGATTGAAGTCGCTCGAAGAGAAGAGGTAGGTCAGATAATTGTTGTGTTTGTAGTTGCGGTATGCCTCGCGCACCATCTCGGCATAGCGCCGTTTATGGGCGTCGAGCGATGCCGACAGCCCCCGGGCCACGCTGTCCGTACGGGCCACCTCGACCTCGAGCTTACGGGCATCCCGCTCCGTCACGTCGAGCAGCTGGTTGCGCGAATCGATCTGACGGGCCAAACGGCGCACCGTCTCCTCGGCCGAAGCACGTCCCTTCTTGAGCTTCGAAATCTCCTGCTCCTCCCGGGCGATCTGCTTTTCGAGGTCGGCGATCAACCGTTTCTGCGCCGCGATCTGCTGGTCGGTATTCTGGGCCGCAAGCGACCCCACACCGAGCAGAAGGAACAGAAACAAAACGACCTTCGGCAAACGGATGCACAGCGTGCGGACCGACTTCGCCCGCCGCAGGAAACGATACGAATGGTTCAAGGCTTGTCGCATAGTCAGGGCTTGGATTTGAGTTGCCGGATACGCTCTTCGATCGCCCGGGGATCGTCATATCCCTTCTCCAGCGCTTTGCGCCAGTAGGTTTCGGCCATGAACTTCTCCCCGAGAGCCGCCAGGATGTCCCCGTAATGCAGGTAGAGTTCCGGATTCTCGCTGCGGTCGAAAGAGATCGCCTGCTGCATCGTTCGACGAGCCTCCTGCAGCCGTCCCAGACGGAACAGCACCCAGGCATAGGTATCCAGCAGCGTGGCGTTGTTGCCGTCCAGCTCCACCGCACGGGCTGCCATGGCAAAGGCCCGGTCGAGCTGACGGGGATCCCGGGACGATTCGCTTATAAAATAGGCGTAGTTATTGAGCACCATCGGGTTATCGTAGTAATAATGCAGCGAACGGTCGTAAGCCTCGAAACACCGGCGGCGGTATTTGTCCCGTTCCGAATCCTTCCGTCCGGCCTCTTCCAGCTGATGATAGGCGTCGCCGATATATCCCCACACGACTCCGCGCAGGGAGTCCGTATCGGCGTATTTGAGGGCTTTCTTATAGCTGCCGATCGATTGCGACAACTTTCCGGCATACCCCTGGGCGTGTCCCTTGCGGGCATACAGCTCGGTATTTCCGGGGAAAACCTCGAGCGCCCGGTCGATATACAGATAAACCGAATCGAGCCGCTTGCGGTAAGTTTCGATGTCGATCACCGCACGGTAATAGTCCAACTGGGGAGGCTGGTCAGCCAGATGCAGCTTGTAGAGGGTCAGCGCCTGCTCCAGCTCTCCGGCATTGATCAGATGCTGCGCATACAGTTCGACGACATCCTTATCGTCGGGATAGCGGATCGCAAGCGTCGAGATCAGGTCGTTGAGCTGAAAGAAGTTGTCCCGGTAAAAACGGACGTCGAGCGTCAGCTGCCGGAAAATGCGGACCTTTTCCGACAAGGGGAGTTCGTCAATTTCGAAAAGCCTTTTCGACACGGCCAGATAAGCATGCGAATCGTTGCGCTTGTTGTAGAATTCGGCGAGCGAAGCCAGCGCCGGGACATTCATGGAGTCGATCTCCAACGCCCGGTTATACTCGGCTATGGCCAACGAATCCTGTTTGGCAGCACCGTACAGGTCGGCCAGAATCACGTGGTTCTCCGCTTCGTAAGGAATCGCCTCGGCCATCTCCCTGGCTTCGGCCAGCGCACGGTCCAACTGCCCCGTGCGAATCAGCAACTGGCGTTTCATCGCCCCCAACAAAGGCATTTTACCGAAACGCATCTCGGCCGAATCGAGCATATCGATCGCCGAATAGGGCATCCCGGCCTGCTGGTACAGGATCGCCAGAATACGAATGTTGTCGGGATTGGTCGGGTCGAGCGCCGAAAGCCGCACGAACAGCGGACGCGCCTTGTCGAGTTCTCCCTCGGCAAGCAGCTTTTGCCCGTAAAGCTGCCCGTACCACTTGTTGAGCGAGTCCAGCCGGTAAGCACGCCGTGCCCACGCCGTACCCTGCGGATCGCCGTCGGGAGTCACCGAAGAGAGGCGGAACCAGGCCGGAGCATACGCGGAATCGAGCTCCAGGGCCTGCAGGAACAGTGCCCGAGCCGCCAGGGTGTCCTCTCCGATCAGGAGTTTTTTCACACCTTCGGTATAGTATTCGGTCGGTCGCAGCGAGTCGGGCCACGAGGCCTCCGCCGCAGGTGCGGGCAACGCCTCTCCCTGCGGGACGAACCCCGTGGAGAAAGCCGTGCAGAGCACCAGAATCGCAAGCATCCGCTTCATTGAAATCGTTGAGTTTGTATCTTCGTTCTTCGCCGGAAGAGTGCAATGGACAGACGCAACCCCTCCCTTCGTCTGTCGGGAAAACGTCGGACAACCGCTTTTCGTATTCCCGCGAACGATACGGCACTTCATCCCCGGAACATCCCGGCATCCGGCGGGCGATTCGCCGCTCCCCGACCCGGGAAGTGTACCGCAGCGCTTAAAGCACCGTATCGAACTGATGCAGGAACCGCACGTCGTTCTCGAAATAGAGCCGCAGGTCCTTCACGCCGTATTTGAGCATGGCGATACGCTCGACCCCCATGCCGAACGCGAACCCGGAATATTTCTTCGAATCGATTCCATTGGCCTCAAGCACATTGGGATCGACCATGCCGCAGCCCATGATCTCCAGCCAACCCGTGCCCTTGCAGACGTTGCAGCCCTTGCCGCCACAGAGGTTGCACGACACATCGACCTCGGCCGACGGTTCGGTGAAGGGAAAGTACGAGGGGCGCATGCGGATCGTGGCGTTCTCGCCGAAAACCTCCTTGGCGAAGTAGAGGATCGACTGTTTCAGATCGGCGAACGACACGCCCTCGTCGATATAGAGTCCCTCGATCTGGTGGAAGATGCAGTGTGCGCGGTAAGAAATCGCTTCGTTGCGGAAAACGCGGCCCGGGCAGATCACCCGGATCGGCGGCTTCTGCCGCTCCATCGTCCGCACCTGAATCGACGAGGTGTGGGTCCGCAGTAGCACGTCGGGGTTCTTGGCGATAAAGAACGTATCCTGCATGTCGCGGGCCGGATGCTCGGGCGGAAAGTTGAGCGCCGAGAAGACATGCCAGTCGTCCTCGATCTCGGGACCCTCGGCCACCGTATAGCCCAGCCGCGAGAATACCTCGACGATCTGGTTGGTCACCAGCGAAATGGGATGACGCGAACCCAGCTCCTCCGCAGAACCGGGACGGCTCATGTCGGGAATCCGCTGCGAGGAGTCCCCGGCGGCGTCCGCAAGTTGCCCCCGCAGGGCGTTGATCCGCTCCTGCGTCCGGTTCTTAAGGTTGTTGAGCTTCTGGCCGAACTCCCGTTTCAGCTCGGGCGCCACGCTCTTGAACTCCTCCATAAGGGCCGTCAGCTCGCCTTTTTTCCCCAGCATCCGGATTCGGAAATCCTCGATCTCGGCCGCAGCTTTGGGTTTGAATGCCTCCACCCGTTCGAGCAGCTCGTTGATTTTATCGTTCATAACCTAAAGTTTACGCTTTATTTTGTACTTTTACGCACGGTTTAATAGGCAAAGTTAATAAAAATATCAGGATATGAAGCGGAAAATCCTCTCTTTTCTCGCGGCGGGAATGCTTTTCACCCTTCCGGCAGCGGCCCAGAGCGTCGGGGTGGTCATGAGCGGCGGCGGAGCCAAAGGACTTTACCATATCGGCGTATTGCAGGCACTCGAAGAGAGCGGCATTCCGATCGACTACGTGTCGGGAACCTCGATGGGTTCGATCATCGCGGGCATGTACGCCGCAGGATATTCCCCCGAAGAGATGCGCCGGATCGTCGCTTCGGGTGTGGTCAAACAGTGGGTTTCGGGGCGCATCGACCCCAGCTACCTGCCCTACTACCGCCGCAATACCGGCACCCCGATCTTCCTCTCGATCCGCCTCAACATGAAGGACCACCCGGACGACCCCAACGCGAGCCGTTTCCGCCTGCCTTCGTACCTGATCTCCTCGAATCAGATCGACCTGGCCCTCGCCGACCTGTTCGGCCCGGCCACGACAGCTTCCCGGCGGGACTTCGACAGCCTGATGGTGCCGTTCCTCTGCGTGGCGAGCGATATGAACACCCGCCGTCCGGTGGTGCTGCGCAAGGGCGACATGGGCGAAGCGATCCGTTCGTCGATGTCCATTCCGCTGGCGTTCAAACCCATGAAAATCGACACGATGCTACTCTACGACGGCGGCATCTACGACAACTTCCCCTGGGAACCCCTCGACAAGGAGTTCCATCCCGATTTCCTGATCGGCAGCAAATGCACGTCGGGAAACAACGACATCACGGAGAACAGTTCGCTCGTCGATCAAGCCTTCTCGCTGGCCATGAACAAGACCAACTACGACATGCCCGAAGGACGCAGCCTGATGATCAACCGGGCCGTCAATGTCAGCATGCTCGATTTCAACAGCGCCGACTCGATCATCGAAGCGGGCTACCGCGACGCACTGGCCCGGATTCCGGCCCTGCGGGAGAAAATCCACCGCACCGTCACGCCCGAAGAGATCCGCACCAAGCGGGCGGCTTTCCGCGAAAAGTGTCCCCCGATCATCTTCGACGACTACGAGTTCGAAGGACTCACCCATGCACAAACGGCCTATGTACGCGACGTCATGCGGCTGGACGACACCTACGACGGACGGCAGCGGCAGATGAGTTTCCCCGAATTCCGCGACGACTTCTTCTCCGTCATAGGCAACGACGAATTTTCGGTCGAATACCCCGAATTCCGGTACGACCCGCTGCGGGAACGGTATTCGGTCAAGCTGAAGATGTCCGCACGCGAAAACCTCCGGTTCCTGATCGGCGGCAACATCTCCTCGACGGCTTTCAACCAGGCATTCATCGGTTTCGACTACCACACGATCCGCCGCGTGTCGCAATGGGCTTTCGCCGGTATTTACATCGGCCCGACCTATGCGACCGGTTCGCTGGGCGGGCGCACGGACTTCTACCTTTGGAAACCCTTCTCGCTCGACTATTCCTACAATTTCGAAGTCCTGAACCTGCGGCACGGCAACTTCGGCAACCTCACGCCGATCGATAACACCAAATCGGTCAAGAACAACCAGGGATTCCTCTCCATCGGACTCACCATGCCTCTGACACACAACAGCCTGGCATCGCTGCGGTTCAACGGAGGACAACAAGCCTACCGCTACGACGCCCCCTTTCCCGACACGGATCCCGACACCGACCTGACGCGCTTCTCCTTCTTCAGCACCAAACTGGATATCGCCCGCAACACGCTCGACAAGATTCTCTACCCGCGCCGGGGGTCCGAAATATCCCTCTCGGGCATCTACATCACGGGGCGCGAACGGTACAAACCCGCCGAATTCGGACGTAAGCGAAGTTTCAATGCCCACCGCGAATGGTTCGGCGCCAAATTCCAGTGGAACCGCTATTTCGACCTGCCCGGCTGCAAATGGTTCTCGTTCGGATTCAACATCGACGCCGTCTGGACCACGCACCCCCGGTTCCAGACCGAAACGGCTACATTGATGTCGCTGCCGGCCTATCAGCCCGTCGTACACTCCCAGATGGCTTTCATGCCCGACTACCGGGCGAAAAACTTCCTGGCCGGCGGTCTGATGCCCACTTTCGATCTGCTGCCCAATTTCTTCCTGCGCACGGGATTTTATGCCATGTACCGCGACAACCGGGGGCTGCCCGGCGAAAAGATGCAATACATCACCGAAGCCTCGTTCGTCTATCACACGCCCATCGGACCGGTCAGCCTGTCGCTCACCAAATACGACCTGAAGAGCTGGCACAATATGTACCTCACTTTCAATTTCGGCTACGCGATCTTCGCTCCCAGCGGGCATTTCTATTGATTATTTCCCAGTCGCCCTATTCCCGAAAGGCCGTACGCAAAGCATCCGGTAAAAACTCAAACGGGTCAAACCGGAAACAGAAAATCCGCCTTGCCGCATGATGCAAGTCGAATCATAAAATAAAGAGGGCTGCGCAATGCAGTCCTCTTCATAATGCAAGCTAAATCAGTCGTAACCGATCGCCGCGAATTTTCAGTCCTATTTTCCCGAAATTATTTTGGCACGTTCATAATCTTCGTTGGTCAGAATATACGTCCAACGCGCCCGGCGGGGCGTGAACTCTTCGTAAATCCACTGCCCCGGATCACAAATCTGCCGGGTTTTGAAACGCTGCGTAAAATCCGAATACTTCTCCTCTATTCCCGATGGAAATCTAACAGGCCCATATTTGTCATCGACATCGTAATAGACCTCCATCTCCGTAATAAGAGGAGAAAAGGTGGTGATAAGACCCGGTACATCCATAGACCAATTAGATGTTACGAATCTGTTTGTATATTTTTTTCCGGGATCTACAAGCCCATTCATATGGTCTATAAATTCATCGTTTTTTGTCGGGCAAAACGTAAGAGTGAAGTAAATTTTGTGGTCACTGGCATTGCACAAACAAAAATAGGTGTAAAAAGTATCTGGATCGGAATTTTCCTGAGAAATCTGCGTATCGAAATCGACATTCGCTTCAATATATTCAGCCGTCGGATCTCCCTCGAATTCCGGAGCGGGATAATAATTATCGTCCTTATCGCATCCGGTCGTTGCAACCAATGCGACAAACAACAAAAAATAATGAATTATTATTTTCATAGCAAAAATAATTTATAGTTTATAATCAGGCCATTGGTGACTATCTTCGACATTGTAAATATAACCAAAACATCCACGACATCCAAATAAATCGAATGCAAATCATCCAATACCGGGACAAACTTTTACTCAACAACTTCCGGCGAAATAATCGTCGGATTTCCCCAACTGATACCGAAACCTGCCGCATCGTTCCCATCCCGACAATTCGAATTCCGTCCCGGTACAAAATGGCGGGGGCGCACCGCTGTCGGTACGCCCCCTGGCAAGCAACAATTGTTTAACTAATAATAACCCTCCAAATTACTACTTATTATTTGCCTGCTCCGGTTGTGTTTTCTGACTCTCTGCAGCGGCAGGAATCTCGGATTCCGGCGTTACGGTTTCGACCTCGACAGCCTCGACCTGCTCGGTCGCTACCGGTTCCGTCGCGGCCGTATCCTGGGCGGCCTTCTGGGTTTTCTGACCGCAGGAAGCCATGCTTCCGGCCATTACGATTACAGCTGCTGCAATGAATAACTTTTTCATTTTGCGATTGTTTTTTAACTAAAAAATAATTTTTTTCCTTCGGTTCCCCAACCTCTGTATTCATTACATCGTCAAGGTGTATGCCAATCCGCCGGCATAAATCATTATGCTGTTAATCAAAGATATAAGAAATTGATAATTTTATATGCGGCTGTGGAACGGTGTGGAAATTCCCAAAATGATGTGGAATATTTCCACACCCGACGACTATTCGATGCCGTACAGATGCAGTTTGTTGTAGAGCGTCTTGCGATCGATCCCCAGCAGCCGGGCCGCCTGGGATTTGTTGCCGCCGGCCGCCGCCAGCGCCCGCCGGATCCGCTCTTCCTCTCCCGCCGGATCGCGCAAAGCGATCGGCGCCGGAACAGCCTCCGACAATTCGGCGGGCAGCTCGGCCGGAGTGACGTACTCGCCCGTCGTCAGCAGAACCGCCCGGGTCACGGCGTTCTTCAGTTGCCGCAGATTTCCGGGCCAGTCGCAGGCCACGAGCAGTTTTTCAGCCTCCGGATCGAAACCCACCACGTGTTTGTCGAGCTCGCGGTTGGCCTGGTCCAGAAAAAAGTCGGCATAGAGCATAATATCCTCCCTGCGCTCCGCGAGATCGGGCATATGGAGCACGAATTCATCGATGCGGTGGTAGAGGTCGGCACGAAACGACCCGCGCGCGATAGCCGCCTCCAGATCCTCGTTCGTGGCACAGATCAGACGCACGTCCACCGGAATTTCGCGCAACCCTCCGACGGGTTTTATTCTGCGCTCCTGAAGGGCTCGCAGCAACTGGATCTGAACTTCGTAGCTCAAGTTGCCCACCTCGTCCAGGAAAAGCGTACCGCCCTGCGCCGATTCGAAAGCGCCCTTCTTATCGGACAGCGCTCCCGTGAAGGAGCCTTTGATATGGCCGAAAAACTCCGAAGCGGCCAGTTCACGCGACAGAGCGCCGCAATCGACCGCCACGAAGGGTTTGCCCGCCCGTTTGCTGCGCAGATGGATCAACCGGGCCACGTGCTCCTTGCCCGTGCCGCTCGCCCCTTCGAGCAGCACCGACATATTGGTAGGAGCCACCAGACGGACGTATTCGTACAGTTTACGCGAAGCGTCGCTGTGCCCTTCGATGTAATTCAATTCGCCTTCGTCCAAGGCCCTGTCCCCCTTCCGGCGCGGTTTCGCGGGCGCCGGAGCCATCGCTGCGGATGCGGGCATAGCCGTTTCGGGGTGCGGGGCATCCAGCGCCTCGCGGATCTTGCGGAGCAGCTCGTCCGGCTGAACGGGTTTGGAAACATAGTCCCTTGCGCCGAGCTTCATACTCACCACGGCATTGCGGATTTCGGCATAACCGGTCATCACGATCACGGGTATCGTCACGCCCCGTTCGGCGATCCACTGCAACAGATCGGTCCCGTCCCCGTCGGGCAGACGCATGTCCGAAAGCACCAGATCGTAGCTCCCCTCCGCGAGAAGCCGGCGCCCGGCGGCGATGTCGGCAGCCGTATCGACTCCGAAGCCCTTCTTGCCGAGCCACGTGCGCAGCATCAGCGAAAAGGTTACGTCGTCATCTATGATCAATATCTTTTCCATACCGAAATTTCATTCAAAAAAACCGAAGCCGCCCGCAGAGGCTTCCCGCAACGCTCCTCTTCGGCGAGGCTCCTTCTCCGGCATCGTCCGACACCGAAGCGTCCGATCCTCTGCAACTTCCCGTCCGGGCATGATGCGAACGGACGGCCTTCTGTCGGAATACGCCCCCGGCGGAGATCAACGGTCGCAAAGATACTCTTTTTTTGCCGCCCGGACAATTTCGCCGACCCTTTCCGCTACACCGAGCGCTGCGCTGCGCAAAGCCCCGTCCGCAGAACCTTCCGAACGCTCCAGACGGCGCAATGCCGCAGCGAGCTCCTCCTCGCCCAGCAACGTGTAGATCGGCACCATTTTGTGAGCGATCGCACGCAAAGCGACCGCATCTCCGGCGAGCGCGGCCCGGCGCAAGGTTTCGGCATGGGCCTCGTTCTCGGCGACAAAGGTCCGGATGATCTCCCGCGCGGCTTCGGCGTCGTCGCGGGCGAAAGCCGTCAGAGCTTCGAACCCGCGAACCGCATCCTCTTCCGGAAGACACTCCTCCGGGGCAACCCCCGCCTCCGGCACGACACGGCGTAACACGGCCACCAGTTCCGCCCGCGCGAAAGGTTTCCGCAGCACGGCTGCAAATCCCCGTTCGACATAGGCCGACTCATCGTCCGAACGGGCTGAAACGGCTACCACCGGCAGCTCCGCACGAACGGCCCGAATCCGTCGCAACACCTCGAACCCATCCACTCCGGGCATCTGTATATCGGTAAAAACCAGATCGAAAGCAGACTCCTGCACCAATTTTTCAGCGTATTCGGGAAAAGGACAGCTCTCCGTTTCGATTCCCAACTCCCGGCAGAGAACTGCGGTCATCTCAAGTTGCAGGGGGTCGTCATCCACCAGCAGGCAGCGGAGGGGTCGTCCGCCCTCCATACACACTCTGCCCGGACACATCCCCGCTGCGGTTTCCTTTTCGGAAGCGTCGTCCTCCGCCTCCCCGACCGGGACGGCGACCAGGAATCGGCTTCCGGCACCCGGTTCGCTCTCCAGCTCGATCGTACCGCCGAGCAGCTTCACGAGGCGATCGACGATCGAGAGGCCCAGCCCTACGCCGCTCACGCCGCCCGCCGACGGCAGGCGCACGAACTCCTGAAAGATGCGCTCCCGCTCCTCGGGGCCGATTCCCCGACCCGTATCGCTGACACGGAACAGCAGCCGCCCCTCTTCCAACCAGGCGTCAAACGCGACGAACCCCCGGTCGGTGAACTTGATCGCATTGGAAAGCAGGTTCTCGGCGATCTGCCGCACACGCGAGGGATCGCCCGCGACCTGTCCCGAAAGTTCGGCGGCGAGCGTACACCGCAATTCGATTCCTTTGGCCGCAGCCACCGGCTCGAACCCGGTGCAGACAGCCGTAAACAGATCGGCCGGAGAGAAGGCGATGCGATTGACGGCGACTTTGTTGGAGTCGAGTTTGTAGAAATCCAGCAGGTCGGTCACCAACTCCAACAGGTGATCGGCCGAGCTCTTCATATGATCCAGATAAAGCGCACCCCGCTTGCCCAGGTCCAGACGCGTAAGCAGATCGATATAGACCATGATCGAACCCAGCGGGGCCTTGATGTCGTGCGTAATGGTGAGCATCAGCTTCTCACGGGCCTCCAGCAAGGCTTCGTTGTGGCGATTGGCCGCTTCGAGCTGGCGTTTGTAACGGTTGCTGCGGTTCACGTCCCGCCAGAGGATTCCGACGAAGAGCAGCATCACCAGCAGCGATCCGGCAGCCACCGAGCCCAGAATGACGAGCGAGCTGCGCCGCACCTGTTCACGAGCCTGCATCCGCTCCCAGAGATAGGCCGTCTCCTCCTCCTCGAAGTCGATAATCAGGCGGTAAATCCGCTGATTGATCTGCTGGTTGTTGCGTTGCAGCCGCAACCCCTCCCGCCACGCCTTGTCGTAAAGGGCCAGCCGCTCGCTGGTCACCCGCTGCTCCAGATCCTGCAGCACTACGGCGATGGTATCCCCCAGACTCATCTGCCGAGGCGGAGCGTCGATCCGCACCCGGGTCTTCACCACCACCTGCGAATCGTTCTTGGGCGGGCTGAACAGGTCGCCGAACCGGCGGAAGAAATTGCGCTTCTTTTTCGGAGCCACGCGCACCGTATCGCGGACCAGGATCGTATCGGGTTCGATAGTCGGTTGCGACAGGGAGTCCAGCATGGGAATCATCCGCTGGATATTTTCGCTCAACAACGTCGCCGTGCCCGCCGAACGCAGGTTGCGGTCCAGAGCCTTGATCCCCTGCTCCTTGCCGGCGATCAGCCGCACGATCGTGTCCAGACGCATCTGCTGCGACTCGTCGTCCGCACGCATACGGAGCGAATCGATGCACTCCCGTACCAGCCGGAGTTCGCGTTTGTAACGATTCTCGTAGCTGGCATAACCGGCCACCAGCATCTGACCGTATGTTTCGGCCTCATAGAGATGGTAGAGAGTCTGATTGACCAGTCCGCGCCGCCGCCGAAGCTCCTGCTGGCTGTGGTCCGGTTCGAGGAGCGCTCCGGTCTGACGCCAGACGTAGATCATGGCCGTCAGGCCGATCAGGGCGATCAGCACGTAACCCACGACGATTTTGGTGCGTACGAATTTAGACTCTTTCATCATAGCGGATCGACTTATCCTTCGCCCAAAGATAGCATCTGTTTCGGTGATTTTCGCTGCGGAAAGCCTTTTTCTTTCCAAAGCCTTTCCGCAAGGGGGTCTGCACCCTATTTGATCCGGGCGATGATCCTCTCCAGCGTCAGCTCACGCACCGCATCGCGTCCGATCCGGCGGGCTGCCGCCCCCTCCTTCGCCGCCAGTCTACGGGCCAGCGCCAGCGCATCGGGGTAAAGCCCCCGGCTACGTTTGCCGATCTGCCGCAGGGCCCAATTCACGGCTTTTCCGATCCGGACGCGGGAATCCTCCGCACCCCGTTCGATCAGCGGCAGAAAGGCCCTGAAATCGTCGTCCGAAGCCCGTTTATCCCCGACGGCGAGCGTAGCCAGCAGAGCGAACCCCGCCCGTCGGATAAACTCCTCGTCCGAAGCGGCGTATTCGCGCACCTTGCCGTAAGCGTACGACGTATAGCGGAACAGGTTGATACAACACTGGTCGCACAGGTCCCACGACCGAAATTCGGCGACCCAGGCATCCATCTCCTCCGGACGGAACAGCGCCGGATCGGCGATCATCGACGCCAGGATCCGCCCTTCGTGCACCGGCCTGCGGTAGAGTTCCAGCGCCAGCGCATGATCCCGGCCGATCTCCCGCGCCAGACGCCGCAGATCGACCACCCGCACCCCGACCGCCAGCCGGGCGTCGATTCCGAACCGCACCATTCCCTCCCGGAACTCCGGATTGGCATGGGCCGCAAGCCACTCCAAGACCTCTTCGCAGGTCATATCCTTTCCTTTTTTCGTCTTCATCTCTATCTCACTTATCCGCACGAATGAAATTCTAAAAATAGTCATTTATTTTATTTCTGCAAACCGATCCGAAAAGAAGGACGGTTTTCATACCCCGCAATGCGTAAATTTCATCCGACCGTTTTTCAACATCGAAAAGGGGAGAACGCTGCGAGCGTTCTCCCCTTTTCGATTCGCGGACATGCGCCTGCAAAGCAAACGCACATTCGCCGTATTTCCAGTTACTTACGCTTCTTGTCCGCTTTCTTGGCGTTTTTCTTCGAAGCCTTCGTCTCCTTTTTCTTCACATCCTTCTGATCGCATGCCTTGGTGCAGTCGCTCTTCACGAGGGTCATCTCGTCGAGCAGCCAGTCCGCACCCGCGAACTTGTCGATCACGAAGAGCACATAGCGAACGTCCACGCCGATAGTACGCTGTACATCCGGCTCGAAGGCGATATCGCCCGACATAGCCTCCCAGTTACCGTCGAAAGCCAGACCGATCAGCTCGCCGCGGCTGTTCATCATCGGCGAACCCGAGTTACCGCCCGTGATGTCGCAGTTGGCCAGGAACGCTACGGGAAGTTCGCCCTTGCAGTTGGCATAGGGACCGAAATCCTTCGCCTCGTAAAGCTCCTTGAGCTTGGCGGGAACGACGAATTCGGGATTCGAAGAATCCTCCTTCTCCATCACGCCCTTGAGCGTCGTGTAGTAATCATATACCACGCCGTCGGCAGGTTCATAAGGCAACACCTGACCGTAAGTCAGACGAATGGTGAAGTTCGCATCCGAATACCAGGCCTTGTCGGGCTGCATGCGCATCAGACCGGCTACGTAAAGACGATGTCCGTCCGCATATTTCTGCAGGTTGGGTACGGCCTTCTCGCGCAGCTCCTTCATCTTGTTCAGAACCGACGTAGCCAACACTACCGCCGGATCGTTCTTGATCTGCTCGGGCGTAGCGGCCGATGCCTTGGCCTCGTCCGTGAAGACCGAATTGTCGTACAGGTAATCCACATAAGCGTCGATGTCGCCGCCGAACTGCGCGTCGATCACCTCCGCGAAAACGGTCGGCAGATCCTTCACGTTCTCCTTGACCATCGAAAGCATCTTCCGGGCTACCTTGCGGTCCGTCGGCAGGTTGTAATCCTTGTAGAAGTTGGCGTAATACTCCTTCGCCTGCGCTTTCGCTTCGTCGCTTACCTCCTCGGCCGTCAGCATCCGGTTAGCCACCAGAGCCGGGGTCATGATTTCGACCGAACGGACCATCGCCTCGCTCAAATACTGGAGCGGACCGGTGTAGGCCATGTTGTCGTTCACCGCCTCGCGGATCATGCCGAGCGCATCGACGAATCCCTCTTCAGGCAGCGTATTCTGCTCGGCCCAAGCCTGGAATTCGGCTTCCTGCGCCTCCTTCAAGGCTTTCACGTCCAGTTTTTTCAGACCGCGCAGCATGCCGATCGTATTCTTCCAATAGTTCGACGAATTGGCATATTTCGAAGCGTACTGGATACGCACCTTGTCGCTGGCGGCCATGTCCTCCTTCAGGATGTCCTGACGGGCGCCGCGAATGTCGATGCGCTGCGGACCCGAAACCTGGAACATCTCGTCGATCTCGTACGAAGTCATGTAACGCTCGGTCGAACCGGGGAAGCCCATGATCATCGTGAAATCGTCGGCCTTGTAACCGTCGAGCGACACCTTGAGGAACTCTTCGGCCTTGTAGGGTACGTTCTCCTCCGAATATTCCGCCGGACGGTTGTCCTTGCCGGCATAGATGCGGAAGATCGAGAAGTCGCCCGTATGACGCGGCCACATCCAGTTGTCGGTTTCGCCGCCGAACTTGCCGATCGACGTCGGGGGAGTACCGACCAGACGGATGTCCCGATAAACCTCCATCACGAACGCGAAGTACTGGTTGCCACCGAAGAACGGCTGGATGTTGATCGTCATGCCGGGATTCTCGGCCCGCAATTTCTCGTACAGCGCCTCGATGTTCTTATCCTCCATTTCCGAACGCTCCTCGCCCTTGGCGATCGAGGGGATGTTGCCCAGCACCTCGGGCGTTACGTCGATGATTCGACGGATGAAAGTGACCGTCAGCCCCGGAGCCGGCAGCTCCTCCTCGTTGGACATGGCCCAGAAACCGTCCTTCAGGTAGTCGTGCTCCACCGAAGAGAGGGCCTGAATCGAACCGTAACCGCAATGGTGGTTGGTGAAAACGAGTCCTTCGGGCGATACGACCTCGCCCGTACAACCGTTACCGAAAATGACGATCGCATCCTTGAGCGATCCGTGATTCACCGAATAGATATCTTCGGCCGTGAGCTGGCAGCCCTTGGCTTTCATATCCCCGATGTTCATCTTCTGAAGATAGGGCAGAAGCCACATACCCTCGTCTGCAGCGGCAGTCAGCGATACGACTGCCGCAGCCAGGCATAAAATCAGTTTTTTCATCTCTCCTTAAAATGTTTGTTTACTTGGTTTATAAAAAATATATAGTTGAATTTCTCTGTTCGCACTTCATACGACCGGCTCCGCATCCGCCCAACCGGATCGGAATGCCGCACTCTCTCCGTTCCTTCCCCTGTTCTCTTTTTTCGTCCTTCGCCGCAACCGGCCGGGCAGGTTCTCCCTCGTTTCTCCTCTTTGGCCGCCGACCGGAAATCCGCCGTTCCGCCTCCGTAACCGCACAGGCCGTGCGACCGGAGGATCGCCCTCCGGCGAGCGAAAAACCTACTTGATGGCGATCATGTTGAGGATCGAACGCTCGGCACGGCGGCGTACCTCCTCGTCGAGCGATATTTCGGGCCGCTCGTCGCGCAGCGTGGTGAAGATATTCTCCAGCGTAATCATCTTCATATACCTACAATTGTTGCATCCGCACGCCTCGTCGTCGGGAGGGGCCGGGATAAACGTCTTCTCCGGATAGCGGCGCTTCATCTCGGTCAGAATCCCCGCTTCGGTCACCACGATGAACTCCCTGGCGGAACTTTTGCCGCAATAGTCCAGAATAGCCGCCGTCGAACCGACGAAATCGGCCACCTGCACGATATAGGCCCTGCATTCGGGATGCACCACCACCTGCGCTGCGGGATGCTGCCGCTTCAGTTCCAGGATTTTTTCCAACGAAAACTCCTCGTGCACATGGCAGGCGCCGTCCCAGATCACCATATTCTCGCGTCCAGTCAGCTTTTGGATATAGGAACCCAGGTTCCGGTCGGGAGCGAAGATGATCGGCTGGTCGGCCGGAATCGACTCTACGACCTTCAGGGCATTGGACGAGGTGCAGCACACATCCGTCAAGGCTTTCACCCCGACCGAAGTATTGACGTACGAAACCACCTTGTAGCCGGGATATTTCGCCTTGAAAGCCGCGAAAGCGGCCGCATCGCACGATTCTGCCAGCGAACATCCCGCTTCGAGATTCGGAAGCAGCACCTTCTTTTCAGGCGAGAGCACCTTGGCCGTCTCTGCCATGAAATGCACGCCGGCGAAGAGGATGATCCGGGCGTCGGTCTTCTGCGCCTCGATGGAGAGCGCCAGCGAATCGCCCAGGAAATCGGCTACTTCCTGCACTTCGGGCAGCGTATAGTAGTGCGCCAGGATAACGGCGTTCTTCTCGCGTTTGAGCCGCTCGATTTCCGTTTTGAGTTTCGATGAGTTATCGACCATCGTTTTTTATTTTTTATACTTTTATTTTATTAAAAGAATAATTAAAAGTAAATATAATGCCTGTTGATAGTGTTGATAATTATACCGTATTTCGGGTTATCCACAGCATAGCTTTTCGAAGTTCCGTATTCTGTTCTGCCGATAAGGTCCGGGAGGTTGTCGAAACCCGTTTTTTGGAAAGTTACCGACAAATGTTCAAAACAGGTTTCGACATTTCGACATGTTCGGATTATCAACATTCGCTTCTCTTTTTCCGTGCATATCCCGAATCATACTTTGCGAAAACTTTTTTTTGCCGTTTTCTTGTTTTGTCTATACCGGGCGAAAGATGGATTTTGCAAACGGTTCCGGGTTTTTCTTTTCAAAAGTTATTGCGGGTTTATCAACATCGTTCGTGGGGTTATTTGACCACCTTATCAACAATCCGGTCGGCTATCTCCCGGTAGTAGGGTTCGACGCGGGCGTCGATCGACACCGACGGCGTTCCCGTATCGGCGCCTTCCATAATGGACTGTATGATAGGTATTTCTCCCAACAGGTCTATGCCGTTTTCCTCGGCGAAGCGGCGGGCGCCTCCCTTTCCGAAGAGGTAGTAACGGTTTTCGGGCAGCTCTTCCGGCGTGAACCAGGCCATGTTTTCGACGATGCCGGCCAGGGGGATGTTCACCTGCGGATTGCGGAACATCTCCACGCCGCGCCGTACATCGGCCACGGCGATCTGCTGGGGGGTGGAAACGATCACGGCCGTGTCGATTTTCAACTCCGAAATGATCGAGAGGTGAATATCTCCCGTGCCGGGAGGAAGATCCACGAGCAGGAAATCGAGCGCTCCCCAGCGTGTCTGGTGGATCATCTGCCGCAAGGCGTTCACCGCCATTGCACCGCGCCACAGCAGGGCGTCCGAAGGTTTCACGAAGAAGCCGATCGACATGATTTTCATATCCATCGTTTCGGCCGGCAGGATGATATCCTGCCCGTCCACCTGTTCGGCTTCGGGCAGGTAACCTTCCAGACCGAACATCTTGGGCTGCGAAGGGCCGTAGATGTCGGCGTCGAGGATGCCGACCCGGAAACCCCGGTTGCGCAGGGCGACGGCAAGGTTGGCCGTGACGGTCGATTTTCCGACACCGCCCTTGCCCGAAGCGATCGCTACGATGTGGGCTATGTCGCCCGTCATGGTCGGTTTGTCCGCAGCTTGCGGTTTCTTGGGAGCGGCCTCCTTAATAATAACGGTGATGGATCCTTTCAGGGCGGGAAAATTCTCTTCCAGCAGTGCTTGAACCTGCCGTTTGATCTTCAGGGCGAAGGGATCGCGCACTTTGGCGAAATTCAGGGTGACGGTTATCTTGTCGCCGGGAGTCGAAACCTGTTCGACGAATCCGCTCTCGACAAGACCGTGCTGGGTCTCCGGATGGAGGATACGGTTGAGTAATTCCTTGACTCTCTCTTCCATATTTTCAGTTAAGTTGGTAGCAACGATCATGCAAACCGGGCGGCAAAGAGCCTGCTCCTGCTCGTCCGGATGCGGCTTATCTGGACAAAGATAACTATTATTTCCGATATAATAAGTCTTTATGGAAAATTATGTTATCGATAAACGATAAATATTATTTGTTTTTCATAAAATTAACGGTTATATTTGCCGCATATTAACTCCGATTCGGAGGGGGGCCGGGATTCGGCGATGCGGAAAAGTTTCGCCCCGTTCGCGCCTCATGCGCCGTTTCGCAGCGAATGAATATTAAATAAATCGGTATGAAATTTTTGAAAATGTTTTTCGCCGGTCTGCTCGCTTTTGTCGTGGGCAGTGCGGTGATGCTCTTTCTTTCCGTGGTGATTTTGTTCGGAATCGTAGGTTCCATGACCTCTTCGGAACCGGTGACGGTCGGAGAGCACGCGATTTTGAAACTGGATTTTTCGGAAGACCTGATCGAGTCGCCGAGCAGCGATCCTTTCGCCGGCATCGATTTCGCCACGATGACGGCCAGACATCAGGTTACTCTTTACAATGCGTTGCGGGCCATCGAAACGGCCAAGAACGATCCCCGCATCCAGGGTATTTACCTGCGTCCGAACGGAGGCGGAGTCGCCACTTACGCCATTCTGGAGGAGCTGCGCGAGGCGCTTCAGGATTTCCGGCAGGGCGGCAAGTTCATCATCGCCTATAACGAAACCTACGGTCAGGGGGGATACTATCTGGCATCGGTCGCCGACAAGATCTACCTGGAGCCTCACGGAGGGATGCAGTGGACAGGTGTTTCTTCGACGCTGATGTTTTACAAGGGTCTTTTCGACAAGCTCGATATTCAGGCCGAAATTTTCCGTCCGACAGCCTGCAGGTACAAGAGTGCCGTGGAGCCTTATTTCCTTTCGAAGATGTCGAATGCCAACCGCGAGCAGATGCAGTTGTTGGTGGATTCCTATTGGAATGTGATGGCGGAGGCCGTCGCCGAGTCGCGCGGCATCGAGCTTTCGACCTTGAACCGATTGGCCGACGGGCTCGAAGTGTCGCTGGCACAGGAGGCGCTCGATCATGGGATGGTGGACGGATTGCTGTTCGAGGATCAGATGGACGATGTGTTCCGAGAGCACGGCGCCGTGGCCAAGAGCGACGGACAGTTCGAGTTCGTGACATTGGGACAATACGTGTCGCAGTTGAATGCGGATCTTAAGAATATCTCTTCGTCGCAGATAGCGATCGTCTATGCTGACGGTGCGATCGTCGATGGCGAAGGCTACGGTGACGATATTTACGGCAATACGCTGGCTGCGAAGTTGGCCGAAGTACGTCGCAACGACGATGTCAAAGCCGTGGTGCTGCGTGTCAATTCGCCGGGCGGCAGCGCGCTGGCTTCGGATGTGATCTGGCGCGAGGTGGAGCTGCTTCGGGAGAAGAAGCCGGTGATCGTATCGATGGGCAGCTATGCGGCCAGCGGCGGTTACTATATTTCGTGCGGTGCCGATGCCATCGTGGCGGACAAGACGACCCTTACGGGGTCGATCGGGGTGTTCGGAATGTTCCTGCGCCTGGAGGATGCCCTGAAGAATAAGCTGGGCATTACGTTCGATGCCGTGAGAACCAATACGTCGGCCGATATGGGCGTGATGCGTCCCCTGACGGCGACCGAACGGGCGGCGATCATGCGCTCGGTGGACGAGGTGTACGAAACTTTCACCTCCTACGTGGCCGAAGGCCGTAACCTGCCGCTGGAAAAGGTGCTCGACATTGCCGGCGGACGGGTTTGGAGCGGCACGGATGCCCTCGCTCTCGGGTTGGTGGATACCAACGGCGGTCTGAAGACGGCCATCGCTATTGCGGCTGACAAGGCCGAATTGGGCGATAAGTTCCGCATCGTCGAGATGACCGAGGCTCCGACCGGCTTCGGGGCGTTCTTCTCCGGATTCATGGCCAAAGTCAAGGCCGACATCGTGGCCGGAGAACTGGGACCCTGGGCCGGCGAGTGGCGCAAGATCCGTGAGGCGGTGGGACAGCAGGGCGTAGTGATGTATTGTCCTTATGCGGTACAGCCGGAGATGTAGGAAATCGCGGACGGAATGCCCGGACTCACTTTAAGTTTTCGATCGATTATGGAGATATTGAAAGTAGAACACGTTACCAAGCGCTTCGCCAGACATACGGCTCTGGACAATGTGTCGCTCACGATTCCCAAGGGGTCGGTTTACGGCCTGCTCGGACCCAACGGTGCGGGCAAGACCACGCTGATCCGCATCATCAACCGCATCACGGCGCCCGACGAGGGGAAAGTCATCTTCGACGGCCGCGAAATCCAGCCGCAGGATGTCTATCGCATCGGCTATCTGCCCGAGGAGCGCGGTCTGTATAAAAAGATGAAAGTGGGCGAACAGGCCGTCTTCTTCGCCCGCCTGAAGGGGCTTTCGCGTCACGAAGCGGTGATGCGGCTCAAGAAGTGGTTCGTCAAATTCGGCATCGAATCGTGGTGGGACCGCAAGGTGGACGAACTTTCGAAGGGTATGGCCCAGAAAGTACAGTTCATCGTCACGGTGCTGCACGAACCTGAGCTGCTGATCTTCGACGAGCCTTTTTCGGGTTTCGATCCGATCAACGCCAACCTTTTGAAGGAGGAGATTCTCGGCTTGCGCGACAAGGGTTCGACGGTCATCTTTTCGACCCACAACATGTCGTCCGTCGAGGAGATCTGCGACCATATCACGCTTATCAACAAGTCGCGCAACATTCTTACGGGTCGTGTGGACGAGATCCGGCGCAGGCACGGCAACAACATTTTCCAGGTAGCCTATCGGGGCGATGCGGAAACGCTGCGCGGTGTGCTCGAAGGTCGCTGCGAGGTGCTCGAACAGCCCGAGCCGGAGTTCGGGGCGGCCTATTCGTCGCTCAAGCTGCATGTGGAGCGGGATGCCGACGTGCGGGAGGTGATCGCCCGAATCAACGATGCGGTGGAGCTGCGCTCCTTCACGGAGATCATCCCGTCGATGAACGACATCTTCATCCGGGCCGTCGGGGGAACCCTCAACGCGGAGTAATCGGAAGAAAACGAACAAGTAAAAGTAGAAAGCCATGGCAAATTCGAAGATAGGAATTATCATTACCCGGGAATTCAACGAACGGGTGCGCAAGAAGTCGTTCATCGTGACCACGATTCTTATGCCGGTGCTGATGATCGGTCTGATGGTGGCCCCGGCGCTCATCATGCGCTATTCCCAGGGGGAAACCCGGCATATTTCCGTGATCGACGAGAGCGGTGTGATCGCTCCCCGGCTCGAGAGCAGCGAGGAGGTGGTCTATGAGCCGACCGACCTGACGCTCGACGAGGCTCGCAGAGAGCATACCGACCGTTTCGGCATACTCTGGATCGGCAGGGACATAATGACCAATCCCGGCAACGTGAAGCTCTATACCAACGGCTCCTCGGCGATGTTGGTCGAGGAGAGTGTGTCGGGGCAGATCGCCGACATCATCGAGAAGGAGAAACTCAAGGACTATAACATCGAAAATCTGTCGCAGATTCTCGACGAGGTGAAGACTACGGTCTATATGCAGGTCTTCCGCAACGACCAGATGCAGGACGACGGCAGCGACAAGCAGGCCAATTCGTCGGCCGTATCGACCGTCGTGGGGCTCGTGCTCGGTATGATCCTCTATATGTTCCTGATGATTTACGGTGCGATGGTCATGCAGTCGGTCATCGAGGAGAAGAACAACCGGGTGCTCGAAGTGGTCGTCTCTTCGATCAGCCCCTTCCGGCTGATGCTGGGCAAGATCCTGGGTATCGCCTCCGTCGCGGTGGTGCAGGTGCTCATCTGGGGCGTGCTGGTGTGCGGCGTGGGTGCGCTCGTCATGCCGCACCTGATCCCCGCCGAGATGATGGGAAGCGTCGAGGCGATGCGTGCCGGGACGCTCGATCCGACGGCGGCGGGCGTCGATATGGAGATGGTGCAGACGCTCGCCACGGCGACCGATTTCGGATATGTCTTCCAGATTTTCGCCTATCTGCTGCTCTACGTGATCGGTGGTTACCTGCTCTATTCGGCGATGTTCGCTGCCGTCGGTTCGGCTGTCGATAACGTGCAGGACGCACAGCAGTTGCAGACCCCGATCATGCTGCCGATCATTTTGAGTATCTTCGTGATGATGGTGGTGATGAAGGACCCCAATTCGCCGCTGGTCTTCTGGTGTTCGATGATTCCTTTCACCTCGCCCGTGGTGATGATGGCCCGCATCCCGTGCGGTATTCCGACCTGGGAGATCGTCGTGTCGCTCGCGGTGCTCTACGCTACGTTTATGGCTATGGTATGGCTCGCGGCGAAGATTTACCGCGTGGGTATCTTCATGTACGGCAAGAAACCCACCTTCAAGGAGCTTTACAAGTGGATCCGCTACAAATATTAGCGGGCACGCTGCGGGG
>OGOF01000402.1_pt1 | contig 31590 bp, 20 predicted proteins | sample 1552621 | NCBI WGS metagenome assembly OGOF01 (sample SAMEA2580156, study PRJEB22360) | human gut metagenome | biome: human gut; feature: human-associated habitat; material: faeces | place: Denmark | collected 2008/2010
AACACGGATGGGATGACGAAGGTGTATTCAACTACGAAGGTGGTTGCTATGCTAAAGTTATCAACTTGGATAAGGAAAGTGAACCCGATATCTACGCTGCTATCAAACGTGACGCTTTGCTGGAAAACGTAACAGTTGATGCTAATGGTAAGATTGATTTCGCTGATAAGAGCGTAACAGAAAACACTCGTGTTTCTTATCCTATCTATCATATCGAAAACATCGTTAAACCTATCTCTAAAGGTCCTCACGCTCAACAAGTTATTTTCTTGTCAGCTGATGCATTCGGTGTATTGCCTCCGGTGTCTATCTTGAATCCTGAACAAGCTCAGTACTACTTCTTGTCTGGATTTACAGCTAAATTGGCTGGTACAGAACGTGGTATCACTGAACCGACTCCGACATTCTCTGCTTGCTTCGGTGCTGCTTTCTTGTCATTGCATCCTACTAAGTATGCTGAAGAATTGGTTAAGAAGATGGAAAAGACTGGTGCTAAAGCATATTTGGTTAACACTGGTTGGAACGGTACTGGTAAACGTATCTCTATCCGCGATACTCGTGGTATCATCGATGCTATTTTGGATGGCTCTATTGATAAGGCTCCTACTAAGGTTATTCCTTACTTCGATTTCGTTGTTCCTACAGAATTGCCGGGTGTTGATCCGAAGATCCTTGATCCTCGTGACACTTACTCTGACGCTGCTCAGTGGGATGAAAAAGCAAAAGACTTGGCTGGTCGTTTCATCAAGAACTTCGCTAAGTTCACTGGTAACGAAGCAGGTAAGAAATTGGTTGCTGCCGGTCCGAAATTGTAATCTGAATTTTACAGATTTAACATATAAAAAGTGGTTTCTGAATAAGGAACCACTTTTTTTTATGCTTGAAAATGACTAGATTTGTTGCAAATCAAAAATATAAAAGCAAATGAAATCACTAAGTATTTTTTTATTAGGTGCCGGCTTGTTTACTCTGGCATTGTGTGGATGTACATCGCAGCCTTCACAGAAAGAGACCGGAATGTCCGATAGCATTGTTAAAGTGCAAGATAATCCTGTCATTGAAACTATTATGGCACGCCGCAGTATTCGGAAGTACAAACCGGAGGCTGTAGAACGGGATAAAATGGAAACTATTCTGAACTGTGGTATTCATGCTCCCAATGGGATGAATAAACAATCATGGGAAGTGCGTGTGGTAGATAATCAGGATTTTATTAATGAGCTGACTGAGATTTTCAAGAAAGAAAATCCAAAGGCTGCTGAACGTGCCGGATTTAAGAATATGTTCAATAATGCTCCTACCGTTGCTTTTATTGCCTATGATCCCCGGTATGATATGTCTCAAATAGATTGTGGGCTTTTAGGGGCGAATATGATTCTTACAGCTCAGTCCATGGGTATAGGAAGTTGTTGTTTAGGTGGTCCTGTCCGCTTTATGAAATCTCCTGCGGCTGCCGGTTATTTGAAGAAGTTGGATTTTTCGGATGGGTATGAATTATTGTACGCTATTGCTTTTGGTTATCCCGATGAGGCTCCGGCAGCTAAGTCCCGTGATACTTCGAAAGTGAAATTTATTGATTGATTTTTCCTCTTTCCGCTTTCTATATTCGAGTAATATGTTTCTGCTCGAATATAGAAGGCAGCTCGTTTTGTATTCCTTTATCTCTATAAACTAAAATTGTACTTTTAGAATCTATTTTTGGTGTTTTCTAATAAATTCCCTACATTTACACCCGTTTCATTTGAATTAATCTTAATAAATGATTGTAGAACCGGAAGTTGTAGGAGAATTTGCCTCTGGCAGCCATGAAGCCTTTCATAAGATATTCAAGCTGTTTTATCCTAAGGTATATGCTTTTATACGGGGATTTATAAAAGATTTGGATGATTCTGAGGATTTGACTCAAATTGTCTTTATAAAACTATGGAATAAGAGAGCAATTTTTCACAAGGTACATCATTTTGATTCTTATTTGTTCATGCTTACCAAATATACCGTTTTTAATTATATCACAACTAAAAAAGTCTCCCGGTTTACAAGCGAAGATAATGTTCCCGAGATTTCTGATGAATATACTCCTTATGATAAATTGATAGCGAAAGATTTGCAATTATTAATTGATATGGTAGTGAATGAGATGCCTCCTAAAAGGAAAATGATATATAAGTTGAGTCGGATAGAAGGACTTTCTAACGAACAAATAGCAGAGAAACTGGGGATACAGAAAAAAACGGTGGAGAATCATTTGAATATCGCTTTAAATGAACTGAGAGCTGCTTTGGCTCTTTCTATTTTAGTTTATTTAATACTGCCGGTTTAGGTGTATCATAAGATAGAACTGTCTTTTTATATAAAATGTGAAAATGAATAATTATATACATAAGATAATAGACTTTTTCTTTCATCATGAAGTTTCTGATGAGATAACGGAACGTGTTTATAATCGTATGGTTTTTCCTGTGGAAGATAAGGCAAGAGAAGAAGCTGTTTCACAAATTTGGGATAAACTGGACGATGCTTCTTGCTCTGACGAAAAAATAGAGAAGGCTTTTTATAATTTGGAGACCTCTTTAGGATTAAAAAAAGAAGAACAGACTGTCGAATTAGTACATCGGGAACATATAAGAAATACGAAAAGAATAAATTGGGGAAGAGTAGCTGCTATTTGGGCTATTCCTTTCATTATGGTGTGTTTTTCGGCTTACTATTATTATTCTGCAAAGGATTATGTGAAGGAGACGTTGTCCGAAGTGACTTATATGCAGCGTTATGCAGCTATGGGTACACGTGAAGAAGTGGTTCTTCCTGATGGAAGTAAGGTTTGGCTTAATGCCGGTACTTTGTTGGTATATCCCTCCAGTTTCATATCTGAATCTCGCAATGTTTATATTGCGGGAGAAGGTTTCTTTGAAGTTTCAAAAGATAAAGAGCATCCTTTTATTGTCACTACCAACCATTTAGAGTTGGAAGTGCTTGGTACGACATTCAATATTTCGGCGTATCCGGACAATAATCAGATAATGGCTACATTGGAAACCGGCAGGTTACAGGTAAAGGTAAATAAACAACCGGAGAAATATTTTCTGGAACCCAATGACCAGTTGATATATACTCCTTCCACAGGGATAGTACAGCAGCATAAAGTGAATGCTGTTTCCCACTCCGATTGGCGTATGGGAGGGTTGTTCTTTGGCAATGTGCCGTTTAATGATGTTCTTCATACTTTGGAACGTGTGTATGGTGTGAAATTCCATGTGCGTACATCTATTTACCAGAATCAAAGTTTGAGAGTTCATTTTAATAGAAATGAATCGTTGGAGCAAGTACTTCAAATCATTAAAATATTGGTTCCCGGTATAGAATATGAAATTGTTGGCAAGAATATCTATTTAAGATAGCGGTTTAGTATTTATTAACACAAAACCATTGGGTGTATTATTTATTTGAATTGTCTTTCTCATGTACGTACACCTTATGTCGTTAATAAATCTAATATGAAATGAACAAGAAATTTATTCGAGTGTTGGGGCTTGGTGTTGGCTTATTTCTGGCCGGCAGCCTCTCTGTTAATGCACAGAAAGTTTCCTTCAATGGGGAACGTCTTTCTTTAAAACAAGCGTTTGAGAAAATTGAATCTGTTTCGAAGTATAAGATTGCTTATAACACTTCACAATTGGATGTCAATAAGCAGGTTGTCTTGAATCAAAAGAATCAGGATGTATTGCAAATTCTGTCGGATTTGCTAAAAGGAACTAATTGTGTCTATCAAGTGAATGACAATTATATTGTTATCACTCTGAAAGATGATGAGAAGGTTAAGAAAATTAAGGGTACTATAAAAGATTCGGCCGGGGAACCTATTATTGGTGCCAATGTAATTTTAAAAGGAGATGCCACTGTAGGAAGTATTACAGATATAGATGGTAACTTTGATTTGTCCGTTCCAAGCAATGCTACTTTGCAAGTTTCTTATATTGGTTATAATACTCAGGATGTTTCGGTCGGAAATAAATCTTTCCTTAATATTACTCTGAAAGAAGATACGGAAACACTGGATGAAGTAGTGGTTGTAGGTTATGGCTCGCAGAAGAAAGTCAATGTGATTGGCTCTATTGCATCAGTGGACAGTAAAGCATTGGAATCTCGTGCAGTGCCTGACGTTTCTAATATGTTGACCGGTCAGATGTCGGGTGTTACCATTACACAGGAAAGCGGTAATCCGGGACAGGATGCCGGTACTATTCGTATCCGTGGTGTCGGTTCGTTTGGAGCAACTCCTAGTCCTTTGGTTCTAGTAGATGGACTTCCCGGTTCTTTGAGTGATTTGACTCCGGCCGATATTGATAATATTTCAGTTCTGAAGGATGCCTCTTCAGCAGCTATTTATGGTTCTCGTGCTGCCAATGGTGTTATTTTGGTAACAACCAAGAAAGGAAAGGAAGGTAAAGCCCGCATTATTTATAATGGTTCCGTGGGTATGAGTCAGGCTACAGAATTGCCGGAATTGGCTCATTCTTATGAATATGCAGAATTTTATAATAAGGCGATTGGAGCAGAAACCTATACGCCTGAGATGATTCAGAAGTATCGTGATGGTTCTGACCCTGACAACTATGCTGACGAAATGTATCTTGATGATCTTTTGGGCGGTCATGCACTGCAAACCAAGCATGAGTTGAGTGTAAGCGGTGGTACGGAAAAGGTACAATATATGGTATCATTGGGATATTTGCGTCAAAATGGTTTGTTGGACAATAACTATTATAACCGTTACAATGCTCGTGTAAACCTTGGTGCGGAATTGGCTAAGAACTTGAAATTACAAGTGCGTCTGAGCGGTATGACTTCCGATCGTCACGAACCTTCTACTCCGGGTTCTTTGGATATTGGCGGATTTAAAGGGATTATTTCTAATGCCGTTCGTTTTCCCGGTTTAACTCCGACTTACTTGCAGAATGGTGAGGTCGGTTTAGGACCTAAATTGCAAGGTACACCGGTGGCATGGGTAGACTGTGCGTCTTCATATCGTGAAGACTATGACAAATTTAAAAATAATATTGAATTGTCATATCAGCCGATAGATGGATTGACTTTGAAAATTTTAGGCGGTTATAATTATACATTAAGTCACGTTCGCCATTATCGTTGTGATATGATTCTTACGGGTGACAAGAGTACCGGTCCTTCTACATTGAGCGATGAAATGAAGCGAACTGTTTATAAGACCTTCCAAGCTGTAGCTGATTATAATAAGTCTTTTGGTAAACATAATCTTGCTGCATTGGTAGGATATACTTGGGAAGACGAAGGTCAGCGTACTTTATCGGGTAGTCGTAATAACTTTCCGTCTGATGACGTACCTTTCTTAGGGGCCGGAGGGGCAGACGGTCAGACAAATGGAGGCGGAGGATATGATTGGGCTATACAGTCTGTCTTCGGTCGTTTGACATATAACTATGATCAGCGCTATTTATTTGAAACAACAATGCGTTATGACGGCTCTTCTCGTTTTCCGACAGATAGCAAATATGGTTTCTTCCCTTCTTTGGCTGCAGGTTGGCGTATCTCTGAAGAACAGTTTTGGAAGGAAAATGAAAATTTGTCTTTCATTAATAATTTAAAACTGAAAGCTTCTTACGGTATATTAGGTAATAATAATATCGGTAACTATCCTTATCAGTCGGTATACTCTTTAGGGCAAGCACAGAACTATGTATTTGGCGGAGTGTACACACAAGGAGCAGCTGTTACTACTTATGTGGATCCGGGTTTGAAGTGGGAGCGTACTCGTACTACCGATGTTGGTATTGAGACTGCATTCTTTAATAATAAGTTGACATTTAATGCTTCTTATTTCTATCGTAAGACTACAGATGTATTGTATAAGCCGGCTGCAAGTTATTCTTCGATTTTCGGATTAAGTGTATCGCAAGTAAATACCGGTGAGTTGGAAAATAAAGGTTGGGAGTTTGAAATAGGTCATCAAAATACAATTGGTAAGTTCCATTATCATATTAATGGTAATTTCTCTATTATTGATAATAAGGTATTGACATTGGGTATGGGAAATGTGACCCAGAACAATGGTATGGTAGGTAACGGTAGCGATTTGTTTATCGGTTATCCGATGCAGATGTTTTATGGGTATAAGACGGACGGAGTATTTCTGACCGATGATGAAGTAGGTGACTGGTATGATCAGACTGCGATAGCCAAAGGTTCTAAAGCCGGAGATATTCGTTATGTTGATATTACAGGTGATGGCAAAGTAACACCGGATGACAAAACGTTCTTAGGCTCTCGTATACCTAAATATACTTTTGGATTGAATTTCGGTGGAGAATATAAAGGATTTGATTTCAGTGTATTGCTTCAGGGAGTTGCTAAGGTGAAAGGTATGTTGTCTGTTTATGCAGGTCATGCATTCTATCAGGAGGGTAATATTCAGAAATGGCAAATGGAGAATTGCTGGAATGTGCAGCAGGATAACCGTTATCCTGAATATCCTCGCTTGGAGATTATGTCAAATGCAGGTAGCAATAATACACTGACTTCTGATTTCTGGGTATTGGATGCTTCTTTTCTGAAAGTGCGTAATGTTCAGTTAGGTTATACATTACCCGAACATATAGTTAAAAAGTTTGGTTCCACCGGTATGCGTTTCTATGTTTCTTTAGACAATCCTTTAACCTTCAAGGGGTATCGTAAAGGCTGGGATCCTGAAAACACAAGTAATAACGGTCAATACTATCCAACTATGTCAACTTATACTTTGGGCTTAACTTTAAAATTCTAATGACTTATGAAAAGATTAAAATATATAGCTTTTACTGTTTTATTAGCTTCATTTTCATTGCAATCATGTGATTTGGAGCGTTATCCATTGACAGATTTGTCGGAAGATAATTTTTGGACTGATGATAAGAATGCCGAATTGGCTTTAACTTCCTTATATAGAGGTAGTATTACAAATGGTTTGGAATATAGTGTTTCGGACTTTTGGTCTTATCATGGTATGTTGTTTATGGAACATCTGACAGACAATGCTTATGACCGTCGTGGAGAAAATAATCCATTCTTTAATATTTCCAGTGGTAAACTGTTGAATAATAACTCTTTTATTAAAAACTATTGGTCATCGGCTTATAAGCGTATCGGTTTGTGTAACCGTTTCTTGGAGGGTATTGCCAATGCTCCCGAATCAGAACAGAAAGCCAGAATGGTTGCCGAAGCCCGCTTTTTGCGTGCCACTCAGTATCACTATCTGGCCAGTTATTTTAAGGATGTACCTTTAGTGACCAAAACTCTGACAGGTGAAGAGGCCAATACAGTTGAAAAGGAAACTCAGGCTAATATTTTGTCATGGTGTGTGACAGAGTTTAAAGAGTCGGCAGCTGATCTGCCCCGTTTTAAAGATATTCCGAATAGTGAGACAGGACGCGCTTGCAAACAGGCTGCTTTAGCATTTTTGGGCAGAACTTGTATGCTGATGCAGGATTGGGCAGGTGGAGCAGCCGCTTATAAGGAAATCATCGATTATGGTGATAACTCAATTCATCCTGTGTATCGGGAACTGTTCCATCCTTCAACCGGTGTAGGCAACAAGGAGAATATTTATTATATATCCTATCTTGAAAACTATTTTGGTTGCGGTCTTCCACAGCATATTTTGTCTGCAAAAGACGGTGGATGGAGTCTGTCCAATCCTTCAGCCGGATTATTTGAATCTTATGAGTTTAAAGACGGAACTCCGTTCAGCTATGACGATTCACGTTACAACCCGGATAATTTAGGTGAGAACCGTGATCCGCGTCTTGATTATACCATCTATTATAATGGAGCGACTTTTATGGGTACTGAATATCGCATGAGTCCGGATTATGAAGCATCAAAGAAAGAACGTTTGGATTATTCTTCAGAAGTATCTAAGACTGGTTTTATGTGGCGGAAATATTTTGATGAGAATCCGATCAATGATTTGAATAGCTATAGTGCTGTGACTCCGGTAATCAGATATGCAGAAGTTTTATTGAGCTATTTGGAATGTTTGATTGAAAGCGGGCAGGCTATTGATCAAACAGTATTGAATTTGACCATCAATCAGGTGCGTGGACGTGCTGATGTTAAGATGCCACCTGTTACAGAAACTAATTCAGACAAATTGCGCGAATTACTCCGTAATGAGCGTCGTGTTGAATTGGCTTTTGAAGGTATCAGATATTGGGACTTGTTGCGCTGGAAACTTGCTGAGACAGTGCTTGTTGGTGAGGTATGGGGTGCTCCTTATCCTAAATCTACCACTTATGCCGGTTCTACCAAGTTTGTAGATCCGACAGGACATTGCCGCTGGTATGTAGGAAGACGAGATTTTCGTAATCCTCAGGATTATAAATGGCCGATTCCTTTGTCAGAACAAAATATTAATCCTAACTTGCGTGAGTAATTCTAACAATAGGAAAAAGTGTGTCAAAAATGCTACATTAGGTTTTTGACACACCTTATCTGACTAAAATATTAAAATATCATGAAAAAACAGTATTTGGCTTTATCTCTCTTGACACCGGTGTTGTGTCCTGCTCTGACTGCGGAAGCCAGGACTCCCAAAGAGAATAAAGTGACCAATCGTGAGCAGCCCAATGTGATTGTTATTTTGGCTGATGACTTGGGTTATGGTGATTTGGAATGTTATGGTGCAAAGAATGTGCAGACTCCCAATGTCAATCGTTTGGCGGGTGAAGGTATTCGCTTTACCAATGCTCACACCGTAGCTGCTACCAGTACCCCTTCCCGTTACTCTTTGTTGACCGGTGAATATGCATGGCGTCGTCCTGATACCGATGTGGCAGCAGGAAATGCCGGTATGATTATCCGCCCGGAACAATATACTATGGCAGATATGTTTAAAAATGCGGGATATACTACTTGTGCAATCGGTAAATGGCATTTGGGGCTGGGAGATAAAACGGGCCAACAAGACTGGAATGCTCCGCTTCCTGCTGCTTTAGGGGATTTAGGGTTTGATTATCATTATATCATGGCAGCAACAGCCGACCGTGTTCCGTGTGTATTCATAGAAAACGGTAAAGTGGCAAATTATGATCCTTCTGCTCCTATAGAGGTTAGCTATAAACAAAATTTTCCGGGTGAGCCTACCGGTGCTGATCATCCCGAGTTACTCTATAATCAGAAACCGAGTCACGGACACGATATGTCTATTGTGAATGGTATCAGTCGTATCGGTTTCATGAAAGGCGGTGGTAAAGCTCTTTGGAAAGATGAAAATATTGCCGATTCTATTACTACTCATGCCATTGATTTCATCAAACAGCATAAAGATGAGCCTTTCTTTATGTATTTTGCAACCAATGACGTTCATGTTCCTCGTTTCCCGCACGACCGCTTCCGTGGAAAGAACCCGATGGGTGTACGCGGAGATGCTATTGTACAGTTTGATTGGTCGGTAGGCCAGATTATGGAAACGCTCGACAAACTGGGGCTGGCGGAAAATACATTGATTATCCTGTCCAGTGACAATGGTCCTGTGGTAGATGATGGTTATGATGATAAAGCAGAAGAATTGTTGAACGGGCATAGTCCTGCCGGTCCGTGGAGAGGGAATAAATACAGTGCATTCGAAGGAGGTACCGCCGTTCCTGCTATCGTGCGTTGGCCCAAGAAGATTAAGGAAAATCGTGAGTCGGATGTCTTGATGTCACAAATTGACTGGATGGCGTCTTTGGGGGCATTGGTCAATGCCAGACTTCCAAAAGGTAGTGCTCCTGATAGTTACAATCGCATCGGTAATTTGCTGGGAACAGATGATGAAGACCGTCCTTGGGTAATTGAGCTTGCTTCTAATCACGTGTTGTCTGTTCGTACCAAAGACTGGAAATATATTGAGCCGAATGATGGTCCTGCAATGATACAGTGGGGACCTAAAATTGAAACCGGTAATTTAAGTACTCCCCAGCTTTATGATATGAGGAAAGACATAAATGAACGCGCTAATGTGGCATTACAGCATCCTGAGGTAGTATATGATATGCAGAATATACTTCGCAGAGTACGTAATAAAACCATAAAGATGGAATAATAAAAAAAGAGAGGCGGTTTACTGTTGAACCGCCTCTCTTTGATATATAGCAATTTCCTTTTATCCTCTATTTGCTCTTTTACGTTCCAGTTCATCCAAAATTACTTTACGCATACGCATACTTTTTGGAGTTACTTCTACATATTCGTCTTCTTTGATATATTCCAGTGCTTCTTCCAATGAGAAGATTACGGGTGGAATGATACGAGCCTTATCGTCCGAACCTGATGCACGCATATTGGTCAGTTTCTTTGATTTGGTCACATTGATGACCAAGTCATTTTCATGAACATGTTCGCCCACTACCTGACCTGCATATACTTCATCCTGCGGATAGATAAAGAACTTACCACGGTCTTGCAACTTGTCGATAGCGTAAGCAAAAGCCGTACCGCTTTCCATTGCAATCATAGAACCGTTGCTACGGCGTTCGATATCACCTTTGTAGGGTTGATATTCTTTAAAACGGTGTGCCATGATCGCTTCTCCCTGAGAAGCTGTCAATACATTGGTGCGCAAGCCGATAATACCACGTGAAGGCATATCAAATTCAATATTGACACGATCTCCCTGAGATTCCATGGAGGTCATTTCACCTTTACGGCGAGTTACCATATCAATCATTTTGCTGGCAAACTCTTCGGGAACACTGATCGTGAGTTCTTCTATCGGCTCACATTTCACTCCGTCTATTTCTTTGAAAATAACCTGCGGCTGTCCTACCTGAAGCTCGTAACCCTCACGACGCATTGTCTCAATCAAGACAGAGAGGTGTAATACACCACGTCCTGATACTATCCATTTACCGTCTTCCAATTCGCTTTTGCGAACGCGCAATGCCAAGTTTTTATCCAGTTCCTTCATCAAACGGTCGTGGATGTGGCGCGAGGTCACAAATTTACCTTCTTTACCGAAGAAAGGAGAGTCATTGATAGTGAATAACATACTCATGGTAGGTTCGTCGATGGCAATGGGTGGCAAGGGTTCCGGTTTTTCGTAATCGCAGATTGTATCTCCGATTTCAAAACCGTCCACACCGATAATGGCGCAGATATCGCCCGATGATACAGCATCGGTTTTTTTACGTCCCAATCCTTCGAATGTATGTACTTCTTTAATTTTAGACTTCACCATCGAACCATCACGTTTTGCCAAAGTGATGTTCATACCTTCTTTCAATGTTCCGCGATGAACGCGACCCACAGCGATACGTCCGGTATATGATGAATAGTCCAGAGAGGTAATCAACATTTGTGGAGTACCTTCCAGTTGTTTTGGAGCAGGAATATGTTCGATGATAGCATCCAGCAATGCTGTCAGGTTATCGGTCGGAGTTTTCCAGTCGGTGCCCATCCAGTTATTTTTGGCAGAACCGTAGATAACCGGGAAGTCCAGCTGCTCTTCTGTGGCGTTGAGGCTGAACATCAAGTCGAACACCATTTCATATACTTCTTCCGGGCGGCAATTGGGTTTATCGACCTTGTTGACTACCACTAGCGGTTTCAAACCGAGTTGTAAAGCCTTTTGGAGCACAAAGCGAGTTTGAGGCATCGGGCCTTCAAACGCATCTACCAACAGGATACATCCATCGGCCATATTGAGTACACGTTCCACTTCACCACCGAAGTCGGCGTGTCCCGGAGTATCAATAATATTGATTTTTGTTCCATTGTAGTTAATTGAAACGTTTTTCGAAAGGATGGTTATACCTCTCTCACGTTCCAAGTCATTGTTATCCAATACCAGTTCCCCATTGGTCTGGTCATTGCGGAACAAATGTCCCGCCAACATCATCTTGTCCACGAGCGTTGTTTTTCCGTGGTCTACGTGGGCGATGATGGCAATGTTTCTAATGTCTTGCATACTATACCTAATATTTGACTGCAAAGGTACGATTTTTAGTTGAAAAAATATTTGGCTGTTAACGTTTATTTTTTATCTTCGGTCTCTTCTTTGCTGTTAAATGTAGATGGAGTCGTTCCATAGAAATCGACAAAGTGCTTTCTGAAAGTTGGAATGTCGTTATAGCCTACCATTTCGGCTACCTCCTGCACACTATATTTTTTAGTTCGTAGCAGCTCTGCCGAGCGTTTCAGGCGCACGCCTCTTACCAGCTCTATAATGGTAAAGTTGGTGAGCTGCTTCACTCTCCGATAGAGGGTAGGCTGACTCATATTTAGCATTTCGGCGAGTTTCTTCACATTGAACTCCTGGTTTTGCAGGTTGTCATTTATAATTTTCAGGATTTGTGTGACGAATGGGTCTTCAATTTTTATGGCTATGTCGTTTTCTTCTTGAATATCTCCGATAGCGTTGATAGACGGCATCAGCAGTTTGGTATAGATTTGTTTCAACTCCACTCTGCTCTTGATGAGCCGTTTTACTTTTGTGCGCAGAATCTCCGGATTGAACGGTTTCAAGATATAATCATCGGCGCCCAGTTCGATACCTTTCACCACGTCTTCGTCACCTACCAATGCTGTCAGCAGGATGATAGGGATATGGCAGGTTTTCAAATCTTCTTTTAAGATGCGGCAACATTCAAATCCGTCCATAACAGGCATCATGACATCGGTAATAATCAGGTCGGGTATCTCTTTGCGGGCAATTTTTACTCCTTCTTCACCGTTTTCTGCCATGATAATGTTATAGGTCCCACCGAATAACACTTTCAGATAAAGCCGGATATCCGCATGGTCCTCGATAACGAGTATTTTATATTTTGTTTCAGGGCTTTCAATCGGTCGGGGGATGATACTGTCTTGCAACTCTTGTTTCTTTTTATCCTCCACAGTGATAATCTTTGCCCGGCTGTCATCTATCTGTATATGTTCCGGTTTGACAAATACGACATATTCTTCTCCTTTAAAATGCTCTTTGCCTAGCGGAATATATAAGGTGACGGAAGTACCTATTTCTTTGTCTTGTTTGATTTGAATATCTCCATGGTGATCGAGTGCCGTTCTTCTCATAATTTCAATACCCAGTTCAGGATGCAGATAGTTACTCGGCAAGATATACCTGTCTTCTCCCAGATAGGTGACAGATGATTCTTCTATCACTTCTTTTCCATCGTCTTCTATGGTGAAAAGGCAGTACTCTTTTCCTTTCAGACTTGTGATGCTGACGACAAAGCGGATGGCACCGGCATAAGAAATATGGCGGTATGCATTCGACATTATATTCCTGAGGACAAACATAATTTTTTGCCGGTCAATCCATATTTCCGTATTTATCTTGTTGTCCTTGTCGTAATATAGATTGATGGGGCTGACATTCAGCAATTCATACGAAGCCCGCACCACTTCATCGGCTATTCTGCTCGCCGTATATGGAGCTACATTCAGGGTAGGACCGTAGTTTTCTTCCTGATGAATATTGAGCAATTGGTTACAGATATCCTGCATACAGATTGAGTTACGATAGGCCACTTTTACTTTCTGCAGGAACGATTCCGGTAAAGCCGAGTTGCTTATCATTTCTTTCAGCGGTGCAGTGACCAGTGACAGAGGGGTTCTCAATTCGCGTGCCAGCATATAGCTGATTTGGTCACGCATTTGCCGGTTCTTTTTCTCTTCTGCTCTTATTTCCGTAGCTTTTTCCAGACGTTCTTTCATTCGCACTTCTTTTTCTTTATACATCTGTCGTTTCAGTGCTTTGCTGTTAAAGTAGAGCCAAGTCAGGAATATGCTTCCCATAATGATAAGTATGTAGCCGGTAATTGCCCATCCGGTGGTGGCCCAATACTTACCTACAGTGATGGCAATATGGGTGATTTGTTCATTTCCTTCCATCGGATAGGAAGGCTTTATTTCGAGTACGTAGTCTCCCGGCTCAATGTTACTCAATCTCACTTGGTCATAATCACCGAAATGCCATTTTCTATCATTGGGCAGCAGGCGATATTCCACTTTATTGGGGGAAGTGCTGTAACGCAAGTCGCTCAAATAAAACACGAGATTGTTATTGTTGTAGTTCAAGGTCAGTCGGTCTATTAAATGTGCCGGTTTGTCCAAAATAACTTGTCCGTTTATTTTTTCGCCTATTTCCACCTTATTATAATTTACATTGATGTCAGCGATATAATATTTATGCTTGCTGGAAGTTTCTTTCAGCATCCGGGGATCAAAGTAAAGCAGCCCCGTAGAGTTTACCCACAATAATTTTCCGTTGTTCATCCGGCAAACCTGATAGTAGTTTTCCGGAAAAGCATATAAGTAGAAAGAGTTATTTTTATTGTTGATTGTTATAATGCCCGAGTTGGTGCCCAGCCATGTATTGCCGTTTCTGTCGTCTATCATGCAATCGATGTGTCCGTTGGGTAGGTCTTGGTTAAGAAGCATGGTAGATACAACGTTTTTTTCTTTTCCGTCTATTTGTATAATCTTGTTGGCGTATGATACGAATAGTTGGTTGTAGTTATTCATATAGATAGTCATAACTTTACCCGGAGTCAGACTGCTCTTTTGTTCGTATCCTCCGTTCAGTGTCACTTTTTTGCCTTCTCGGGTTGCCTGAAACAGTCCTTTTTCTGTTCCCAGCCACATGGTGCCGTCTCCATCCTCACAAATGGCGGTTATTTTCTCAATTTCTTTTGTATAAGGCATATATGCCAAACAGCTTTTGCCCTGATAGTCGTACACTATCAATGCATTTTCCGTTGCAATCCATAAGTCGTTGCGCGAGTTGAGGAAAAGTATTTTAATGGCAGAGACTTGGTTTTCTGTTGCTTCCGGTTGGGGATGAAAGGAGACTGTTTCATTGGTAGTGGGATTCATTAGGAGAATATTTCCTTTTTCATCTCCAAACCACAGGTGTCCGTTTTTGTCTTTGAACAAGCAGTAATTGCCGTTCTTTTCCGCTTTTGCCCATGGTACGAACTGTATATTTGGCGAGAGGTTTTTTGTCTGACTTTTATATATCCCCTTGTTGTCTGTGGCCAGCCATATAAATCCGTTGCTGTCTTCTGCTATTCCATTGAGAGATCTTATGTCGTTATCCAGTTGGATGCGGTTTACATTATCTCCCAGCAGATTTAATTTCAGCAGTCCTCTTCCGAAGGTGCCGACCCATAACACTTGGTTCTGTTTATCGAGATAAATGCGGGTAATTCTGTTTTTGATGATAGGTTCGTAATAACTGTCATTTTCAATCAGGTCGATGGTTTTAAAGGGAGCTTTCAGATAATCTTTATTTTCAAATTTTATCAAAGCCAACGAGGTGCCTGATGCCATTACAAATGTTGTGTCATCTGCTTGTATAATATCGCGGATACATGCATCCTGCACTATGGGGGTGCTTTTGTTCAGTTTGCGTGTAGCTTTTGTGGTTGTGTCATAGCAGATTACTCCGTTGTTGTGGCTGCAAATCCATAAGTAGTTATTATATATATGTATATTGCAAATATCTTCTGCATTAGTAATTCCTAGTTCGGCGCAGTCCAAAGATTCACTTTTCTTTTCTGTCAGATTATAGAGTATAAGTTTGTTTTCGCGGGTAAGTATATAGAGGTTATTGTCGCAACCATAGAATTTGAATGGAATCCCCTTTATATTCGGCAGTAGATTAGGTGTAATGCTTACTTCGTCTGTCTCATATTCGGTTTTCAGTTCTGCCACTCCTTGTGAGGTGATGGCATATATTTTGTCTTTTGTCACACATAAGTCCAAAATGTCTGTCAGCACTTCCGGGGTGGACGATAAAAGTGACATGTAGCATCCTTTCATTTTGTTGAAACACGATAACCTGTTCATGTTCGCTATCCGTGACCAAAGCATTTTGTCGGAAGTCTCATAAATGCCGGTAATGGAATATGGTTCTTTGTCTGCCGAGTTGTAGTTGTGGAAGTGTATTCCATCGTATCGGCTCAGGCCGACATCTGTTCCCAACCATAAAAATCCGTCTTTGTCCTGATGGATTTCGGTCAAGGTATTATTGCTTAATCCCTCTTGTTTAGTCAATAACTGGATTCCTGTCTGTCGGAAAAAACTTTGTGCCTTGGTTATTTCCATACCCATCAGCAGGACAATTATAAGTAGTCCCGTAACCGGTGTTGTTAATGTTCCGCTTCTTTTCATATTCCCCTTCATTCATTTAAATATAGTGCACTTAACAATGCTATGTATTCATATCATGTTTCTTAGACTATTTTAAGGATAACTGCAAAAATAGGCTTTTATTATGTTATAATCAACGTTTTAGGTTAGAAACTTTTTAAAAAGTCGGATAAGTCAGAGGGTATACATCTGTCTTGATAGGGGGTATATCATTCATTGTTTTATTTATTTGCTGTTAATCAATATATTATGATTGAATGAAATACCATTGAAGTGCCATACGTTAAATAATAATTCAAAAGAAAGGAAGTGAAGAACCCATGTACACCTATTACATACACAGCTTCTTCCTTCCCTTCATAAAGCTTAATATCACCTCACAATCTTTTCAGCCCTGATTGATTTATAGAATCTGATACCTATAGTTTATAAGTGAATGAAGCGTCATGGCTTTTCGGGTTATAAGTGCCCCGGATGCTGACAGGAATCTGCATATATTTGATTCCGTTGTCTGCCACCTTCATATAAATATAGCTTTCCGATTGGAATACGAAGTTGCCTTCACTGTTGTCGCTGGCCAAACTGAATCCTTTCACATACCATTTCATGAGTGAAGAACTGCATTCAGCATTATATCCGTTGTAATATAAGTCACCGTCGGCATAGCCGGTAAGGTTGAGCTGAATTGTAAAGGTGTACTTACCATTGATTGTCTGGCTGGTAATCACTTTCAGTAAAGTCTGATTGCCTTTATCGGCAGCCAATATATTATGTTCTTCTTTCGCATTGGTATGTTTGCGAAGGTTCGATAAGATTTCATCTGCCTCCTTTAAACTGATAGCAGGTAAATCGTTTAGATTTAAATTGTCAGAATTGTTTTCCTCGTATGTAACACTTCTGGCGCCATACGTTCTTTCCAAAAAATACGTTGAACTTGAGTTGTCAACGGGGTCACTACTTTCTGCTGTGCAGGATGCCAAACTCATCATGATGAGTGTAGCAATCAATAAATGAATTGCCTTCATAGAACTATTTTTTATTATTTTTTTATACGTTTGAATGATTGACCCATTATCATTCGCCTCAAAAGTAGGTATTATTTTCAAATAAACAAATTATTTCAAAGATTTTTTGAAGAAAATACCCTCTTCCTGTGAATAAAATGCCTCTGATTGAATGGAACGGGGGTGTTTTGAGTGTGAAACGGTGGATTATTCATAATGAATGAAACACAGGTGGGTGATGAAGAAAACACCATCGGTGTTTCTTTCGTCCCAATAAATAATTCTTCGTGAACAATTCCCCGATACTTTATTCCGATGAGGGGTAAATTGATTTTCGGACTACCTTGCATTTTGCTGAAACTACCTCTTAATAAAGACTGATTCGCCAACTTCCTGTTAAAAAAATAGAGTTTATCTTTGCAACAGTAGAAAACAACTTTAGGTGAAATGAATATGGTAATAAGAAGAACTTTATTTGTATTGATGTGTCTGTTGGCTTCTTCCTTATATATGTATGGACAGATAGCCGTTAAGACCAATGTGGCGATGGATGCAGTTGCTATACCGAATTTGGGGGTAGAAGTAGGTTTGAGCAAGAAGCTGACTCTGGATGTGCCCATGTACTACAATCCATGGAAATATAGTGATAGCAAAATGCTGAAACTGGCAATGCTTCAACCCGAACTCCGCTATTGGCTTTGTGATAAATTCAACGGTCACTTCTTTGGTGCTCATTTGATGGGAGGTGCTTATCATACCACCGGCATCGATTTGCCTTTTTCACCTTTTGATGATTTAAAAGACTTTCGCTATAAGGGTCAGTTCTATGGCGGCGGTATCAGTTACGGTTACCAGTTTGTGTTGGGACGTCATTGGAATCTGGGAGCAACCATCGGCATCGGTTATGCTTATGTGCGCTATAAGAAATATGAGTGTGAAGAATGCGGTGACATGGTAGAGAAATCCCATAAGAATTATTTCGGCCCTACCAAGGCTGCCCTCAACCTTATTTATATATTCTAAAAACAAACGGATTATGAAACTGATACGCTATATCTTTTTAACATTGTTGCTGCCGGTATTTCCGGCAGGTGCGCAGAATCTGTGCGGCAGCCGGGTTCAGGTTGCGAATCCTTCTATCCTGATAGGTGACAACGGCCGGGTGATGATAGGAATGGATGTTACCCTTCCGGCCGATATGCAACTCTCTTCCAACCGTGTGGCTACACTTACTCCGGTGTTGAAGACTCGGGACAACAGTTATAACAAGGTGCTGCCTGCCATCCGGGTATATGGTCGCACGCGTAGTATTGTGCAGCAGCGTGAGCATAAAACTCCTGTGGATGCCTTCTCGGTGTTGCGCCGCAAGAACGGAACATCACAGACGGTGAATTACTCGGCGCGTATTCCTTACGAAAAATGGATGAACGGTGCAGAGCTTGAACTGCTTGCCGATGTGCGTGGTTGTGCCGACTGCCAAAAAGAAGAAAGCAATGCTTTCATTATCCGTGCCGATTTGGAACGTTACATCATGCAGCCGACTGTTGCTTTTGTTTCTCCAGCTGTCGAAGCTGTCAAGAACCGTGCCGAAGAAGGTCGTGCCTATCTTGACTTCCCGGTGAACCAGACAAAGATTTATCCCGAATACCGCCGCAATCCTTCCGAACTCGAAAAGATTAAGGCAACGGTAGATGTGGTGAAGAACGATGCCAATACGCAGATTACCGAGATAGACATCACCGGCTATGCATCTCCCGAAGGTCGTTACGCCTCCAACGCTCGTTTGGCTCAAGGCCGTGCTGAAGCATTGAAAAAATATGTGATGGACTCTTACGGTTTCAAGTCAGACCTGTTCCGGGTGAATTCTGTAGCCGAAGACTGGGACGGCCTGCGTGACTATGTGGCAAAGAGCAATTTGCCGCGCAAAGATGAAATACTGTTCATAATAGATAAGGATGAAAATGATTTGGATCTTAAGGAAGGACGCATCAAGGCGCTGGATGGTGGCAAGATTTATGCTTCACTGTTGCAGGACTGCTATCCGGGCTTGCGTCATTCGGACTACACGGTGCGCTATGTGGTGCGCGGATTCAATGTAGAAGAAGCGAAACAAATCATAAAGACACGTCCTCAGCAGTTGAGCTTGCAGGAAATGTATCTGGTGGCTCAGACTTATGCCAAAGGCAGTAAGGAATTCAACGAAGTGTTCGATGTGGCAGTGCGCATGTTCCCTGATGACCCAACAGCGAATATAAACGCTGCCGCCATCGAACTCCAACGAGGTGACTTGCAACAGGCAGCCCGTTGTCTGGATAAGGCTGATGCACAAGCGAGTGCAACGCTGAACAACAGAGGCGTGCTGAATCTGTTGCAGGGAGACCTCGACCAAGCTGAGATTAATTTCAAGAAGGCACAGAGCCTGGGTTCTGCCGAAGCCGGTGCCAACCTGAAAGAAGTCTCTAAAAAAAGAAAAGATAATGCTATATTTGGAAACAGATGAACAACAAGTGAACAAACAGTACAATAAAAGATGTTAGAAGAAACTTGCTCTTTGTGAAAAGCGTAAGGTAAAATCCGGGACAGCAGAGGTTGTACCGGATTTTGAATTTTATAAGAAACAGAAGCAGCCCTGCTTATTCTGATATTGAGACAAAACTTGCAGATTCATCCCCGTGTCAGAGCCCTCTTTTTACACGTACGTCTGCATGAGGATATACATACGTAAGCGTGAGGCTATGCGGACGTACGTACAGACCTACGCATACGTACGTACAGGCTTACGCGTACTAACGTGAAATGATGCACTTCCCAAAAGACAAGGACGTTTTTTTAAAAGACCAAGAGCTTTTTAAAAAAGATAACGAGCTTTTTAAAAAAGACTTTAGTCTTTTTTACCTCTGCCCGGACTTTGTGCACCGTTACATTCCATGAAGGTACACATGTACACTTTTTGAGGAAAAACGCTTAAAATGTCCTATTTTACATCACCCCGGGAAACTCATAAAATGAAAGGAATGTAGTTGACAATTAGTATATTATACGGAGGCGTATTTCAAAATGTGGTGAGAGTATGAGAGCATAGGTGAGAGCAAATGTTTTTACTATCACCATATAACACATTTATAATTAACTTGTTACGCGTAAGGTGAGAGTATGAGAGATAAATGGCTCAAACTTTCCGGAGAGAAAGGCTGATGCGTACAGCTTAGCTTTTCGCTTAATATGTATTTATTCTTAAAAAAACAAGGCTTTTCAGGGTTCCTTTTCTATATAAATTGCTATCTTTGTATGTTGTAGAAACACATTAAAACATAATGGGAAAGTTTATCAATCCGTTCACCGATTACGGCTTCAAGAAAATATTCGGCCAGGAAGTATCCAAGGAGTTGCTAATCGAGTTCTTAAATGATTTGTTGGAGGGCGAACGGGTGATAACCGACCTTACCTTTCTGAATAATGAGCAGTTGCCTGAGTATCCGGGAGACCGTATTGCTATTTACGACATTTACTGCACTACGGACACTGGTGAGAAAATAATTGTGGAGATGCAAAACCGCTCCCAGGTTTATTTCAAGGAACGTGCTCTGTATTACCTTTCTCATGCCATTGTTCGTCAGGGTGTGAAGGGAGAGAGTTGGAAGTTCGATATAAAAGCGGTGTATGGAGTATTTTTCATTAATTTTCTCTTGGATGAGAACCAGAAGTTGCGCACCGATGTTATATTGACAGACCGTGAGACCGGAAAACTGTTTTCGGATAAACTGAGGCAAATCTTTATCGCATTGCCCCTGTTTAATAAGACAGAAACAGAGTGCGAAACAGATTTTGAACGTTGGATATTTGTATTAAATAACATGGAAACATTAAATCGTATGCCTTTTAAAGCTCAGAAAGCCGTATTTGAGAAGTTGGAAGAGATTGTTGATGTTCATTCTCTCTCGGAGGAAGACCGTGTGCGCTATGAAAATAGTGTGAATGCTTATCGTGACTATTTGGCTACCATCGACTATGCAGCAAAGAAGGGTGTTGAAGAAGGGTTTGAAGAAGGGTTTGAGAAAGGACGTCGAGAAGAAAAATTTGAAATGGCTCGCAACCTGAAAGCCATGGGAATGACTTCAGAACAAATAATGAAGGTCACCGGCCTTTCTCTTGCTGAGATTGAATCTCTCTTATAGGAAGGAATACATAAAGAATATATTTTCACTAAAGAGGCACTTCACTTGAGACAGCCTCTTTTTTTTGTCTTCTCCCTCTCCCGACCCTGATACTTTTCGCTTAGGGCATCGGTAAATCCTGCTCCGGGTGCTGAACGTTTTACCTGGTGGTAGGTAATTCCCTGAATAATTTAACAATTGAAAAAAGACGACTCGGCAAACTTTCTTTCCATAGAAAATAATTAGAAAAAAGATAGTGGGTATTTTGTGCATCGCAATGTGCATATCATTCAAAATTGAATTAAATGCCCTTGAAATCACACTTTAAATGCATTTTTCCGAATTTGCCAATCTATTTTGCCGAAAACACCAATTAAGACTAACTTTAAAATGCCCTTATCTTTGTAATATCGAAAATCGAGGAATGAAATTTACAAAATAATAATTTATGGATTTAAAAATTAGAGTTATGAAGATTAAGGGTTTATTATTCGGACTGTTTGCATGCGCTGCATTAGCTGCATGTACAAACGATGATATTGTGGAGAACAATGGTAAGGGCGAACAGGAAAAAGTGAAGGCTAATTTGACATTGGTAATTGGTGCTGCTACTAATTCATCACGTGCGGCAGATAATGAAACAGGTGATACAACAGATCCCGGTACAGGTGTTGAATCCGGTGTAACTGATGCTGTGGTGCTGCTGCACAAAGAGGATAAGGAGTTTGCTTTCTTTTTGACTAGTGAGCAATTGAATCAACAAGGAAGTGGTTCAAGTATTACTTATGAGCCTCAACTGACAGTTGCTGAATCAGGCAATTATGGTGTTATTGTGATTTTGAACCCATGTCAGGATATCAAGAATGCAATAAATGCGTTTATTAGCAATAGTGTTCTTCCTACAGGCAAAAACAATATGTATGACTATATTACTAGCTATGAAGTAAAAGCCACTACCGGTGATAATCCTACTTCTGCTATTGCCACCGACAATAATTTTATGATGGTTAATAAAGTAGCGGTTGCAGCGAATGTAGTTTCAAATCAAGCAGGTACCCCCTCCACTACTTCTGTTGATGTAGAGCGTGTTGTTTCCAAGATTACTTATATGCCTACTCAAACCAACAATTTGTATAAGGTGGAAGATACAACTGTTAAATATACAGTTACGACAACTGATGGTTGGCGTGTTGAAAATAACATTGCTACCTATATGACCGGTATGGCTTGTGGTACATTGGAAGGATCTGATATCTATGAACATAAAGGTGTTTATTATACCTCTACAAACACACAACATCCTGCTGCAAATGATAATCCGGCTGCTACGCTGTTTGAGAGAACATTTGTTGCTAATCCAAAAGCTATCAAATGGACAACAACAAGCGACAATACTATTAGAAATTGGCATGTTAAGTTGGATAAAGTTGCATTGGTCAATCTTTCTAACTCCGTATATGCAGTGAGACATCGTGCTACTATAGAAACTTGGAATACTCCCACTTTCTTTGGAACTTTAAGTTCTACGGAATATTTGATGGACCCGAATACAGCTGTAAAAAATAATGGTGGAACAAACTATGCTGATTATTTCTATAATGTAGCAAATGCTGTGAAACAAGTGCAGGTAACTAATATAAGCGGTGAAGAAACGGATGCTTTTAAATCATACTTTAAGGACCTGCCTACTGTAGCAGATGAAAATAATGTAGGAACCACTTTGGCTTACTGTTTTGAGAATATCGTAAAGAAGGCGAACCAGAATGGAAATTATGTAACAGGTGTCATCTTCCGCGGTCAGATTTGCAATGCAGACGGTAGTTCTTACAATAATAACGTATATAAATATAAAGGAAAATTTTATTTGAGCCTTGCGGAAGCAGCTGCTAATAATGGTAAATCTGTAACTGAAGTTGAGGCAGACACAGATAACTTGACTACCTACGAAAGCGGACATTGTTACTATTGTTCTAAAGACATTTTCCATCATGAAGGAAGCGAAACTATGGAGAGAGTCATTATGCGTAACAATGCTTATGTGCTGAAAGTAACAGGTTTCGCTTCGATTGGTAGTGCAGAAATCGTATTCCCGACAGGTGAGGACCAAGGTGAAGATACAGACAAGAACTTCTACCTGAAGTTAACCTCAACAATTCTTCCTTGGCAAGTACGTTTCAACAACATCGAATTCTAATCCGAACATAAACTCTCTAAATAAAGGTGGAGGAGCCTGCCTCCTCCACTTCTTTTTCAGAAATCACTTTTCTAACATTCCATTAAAACAAAAAAAGCATGAAAACAGTAAAAACATTCGCCCGACAATTCTCTTTTGGCCTGATGATGGCCGTGACATTGGGAAGTGCCGTTGTGTCGTGCGACAGCATACTCGATGAAGATGATGTAGATTGCTCTGTAGAGTATAGAGTGAAATTCAAATATGACTATAACATGAAGTATGCCGATGCTTTTTCTCGCGAAGTAAGCAGTGTAGCTCTTTATGCTTTTGATGACAACGGCAAACTTGTTTATCAGAAAACAGAGGCGGGGGATGTCTTGGCAGCCGATGGCTACTCGATGGCGGTCGACATGGAGCCGGGCGATTACCACCTCATTACATGGGCAGGTTTGAGCAACGAGGCTTCATTCTCTGTTCCTTTGATTACGCAGGGAGTGTCTTCACTCGAAGAACTTCAATGTAAAATGGACCGCATCTACTCTCGCGCAGCCGACGGAAGCGCTGTGGTGAGCAGTAAACTTTCTTCGCTGTGGCACGGCGAAGTGACCAAGCAGTCGTTCACTCGTGCGGCAACTCAACAAGTGGTGACTGTGCCTTTGGTGAAAAACACCAATACCATCCGCGTTATCCTCCAGCAAATGGACGGCGTAACGGTAGATGTAGATAAATTTGAATTTACGATTACGGACGATAACGGTTTGATGAACTACAACAACAAACTGATTTCGGACGAAACTCTGACATATTATCCTTACTATCGTGCACAGGGCGGTACGGTGGCAGGCAAGTCGGCACGCGCCGAAGGTGACGCTGCGGTTGCCGAAGACGACAACATCAGCGTGGCGATAGCCCAAATCACAGTAGGCCGATTGGTGGAAGAAAACAATCCTAAGCTGACTATTACCAACACCGAAACCGGTGAAACGGTTCTCTCCATCCCCTTGGTGAAATACCTGTTGCTTACCGAAGCCGAAGGTCATGACATGACGAATCAGGAGTATCTCGACCGTCAGGACGAATACAACATGACTTTCTTTTTGGACGAAAGCATGAAATGGATCAATACCCGCATCATTATCAATGATTGGGTGGTTCGTTTCAATGATATGAATATGTAATGTGCAACGCATAACAAAAAACAACGAATTATGAAGAAATGGTACTCATATATAATATTAGCCCTCGTTTGTATCGGGTTTGCTTCGTGCCAGGATAGCGACACGGTGCCCCAACTGCAAACAGACGGTCGGGTGAGCGTGCACTTGCAGATTGCATTGCCGGGGGGAGACTCGGCACAACGAGGGGCAACGGCACGAAGCTTTGAGGATAGCGGTACGGATGATACAACTTCGGATCAAAAAGCATTGAGTGATGATGATGTATTCGTTTTGGTGTTTCAGAACGGGTTGTTGATAGATCAAGTGAAAGGATTGAGGTTTGATGCAGTCACCGGTGGTACAAATCCTTCCAGCAGAACGTTGACCGGTACATTTGTTCAGCCTGAGACTTATGGAAGTCTGGAATTGGTGGTTCTTACCAACTTGGTTCAGAATCAATTAGTTGATGTTGCTAATTCGACATTATCAGGCATACAGGCATTTTTTGATGGAAAGAAAGGCTCCTCGCCTTCAGCAATTTATGAAAGTCTGATTTATCAATATGGTTCTTCTGAATGGAATATACAGAACCGTCGCATCCCGATGTGGGGGACTACGGGAACTTTTTCATTAAACAGAGCCAATGAGTTAAAGAAGAGTTGTAACTTGCACCGTGCGGTGGCAAAGTTGGGCTTCTTGATTAATGCTGCCGATGCAGAGAGTGAAGGACGAGGAATTGACGGTTTCACGATTACAGGCATTCGCATTAGCGGAGTAATGGATAGAGGATATTGTGTGTCACAGGCAGCGATGAGTAATGACCATTATACAACTCCTTATGTGCCTGCGGCTGCTGGAACTCAGACTATAACTTACTCTGATCTTTATGTGACGACGAGTTATAAAGACCGGATTTATTTGCCTGAGCAAGTTATTGGAGAGAATCCTCTTACGATAACAGTGAGCTATACTTATAAGGGTAAAGATAAAACGAAGGATATTACTTTTGATGAAAATGTGATTCGTAATCATTCATACCTTTATAATATCACCTCGGTGACACCGGATGATTTTGACGTCACCATATCGTATGCTGTTGAGGAATGGAAATCTGAAACAATTAATGTTCCGACATTTAAATAATTAAAAGAGACTGGATTATGAAAAGATATAAATCATTATTATCGCTGAAATGGGTAGCAGCTTTGCTGTTAGTTGTTGGCTTTGTCTCTTGTGCCGATGAAGAGATTATATCTGGGAAAACAGATGTAATAGAAGGAATTGAAACAGAAATTAATCTTGCTTTTACTTCTGCCACTCCTTCGGTACAGACGAGAGGAGCGCTAGACGTGAAACAAGAATATAAAGTTTATAATTTGTATGTCTTTGTGTTCGATAAAGCAGGTAGAAAAGAATATGGACATCTGTTTGAGTTAAATGCAACTAATCCTGATGATAAATTCTTTGATGTGCATGAAAAGGAGAATAGTGAGGGTGCTACTACTTCGGGAAAAATAAAGATGAAGATCTCTTCGGGTGAAAAGCGTATATATGCTGTGGCTAATGTACCTGCCGGAGACTCTCATGCATCATTACTGAATGATTTAGAAGAGATTGATGATATTGAGGGCTTAAAAAATAATGTGGTTATCTCTACGAAGACAGTCGATCGTCCCAATGATAGGTTGGTGATGAGTGGATGGGTGAAAAATGACTCACAATCGGCTGATGATCCTGCAGGATATTGTGTTGTTAGTCCATCGGGAACAAATAATATTTCAACAATCAAGTTGGTACGGGTGGATGCCCGTGTTACGTTTAATATATCTTTAGATAAACAGAGTGACCGTACTAATATTATTGAGAAATCATTTACTCCTTTAAAGTTTATAGTGAAGAATGTACCGACCAAAGCCTATTTATATGGTAAAGCGGACAACGAATTGGTTTCGGATTGCGAATATTTTTCATCTAATAATGGGGAGTTTGCTAATTTTGAGACAAAAGATGAAAATGGAGTTTCTTCTTTCACCTTCTATATGATGGAAAACAAACAAAGCACAACTGGGCTTGCCGATTATGACCAGCGTGAAAAAGAGAAGAAAAATCCATCGAATTACGAATATGAGTATGCTCCCGCTACTGCTACTTTGGTAGAAATGACAGGTAGTTATTATGAAAAATATAGAGATACAGACGGTTCTATTAAAGAAAGGCATGCCGATGTGAAGTATACTGTGCACTTGGGCTATGTAGGTGGAGATGCCAATGACTTTAGATGCCAGCGCAATACTACATATATTTATAATGTTTATGTTCAAACTGTGGATAAAATACGTTTGGAAGTAACTTCTTATAATGATGGAGGTAAAACCGTGGAAGAGCAACCGGGAGCAGAGGGTGATATAATTGAAACGGATAAGTATTATCAGTTTGATTCACACTTTGACCATACTATGGTTGTTTTTAAAAAGTCTGATGTTGAGGGTAGGGCAGGCTTTAGAGTAAAGACTCCTTTTGATGACGGGTATTATTTTATAGAAGATGAGTCCGGAATGAAGCCTACAAATGCTCGACCTGTATCAGAGGCTAAAGACTATAAATGGGTGAAATTCATTCGTCATGAAAAGAGAGAGAGTGGATGGTCTGCTAAGAAGTACATTTATAATACTGGTAATTATGCTAAGCATGTGCCTTCTAAGGCTATCACGATAGATGAGTTGTTAAAAGAGTTGCATACTACCAATGAAGCAGTAGGAAAGAATAGTGTATATGATACGAATGGGCAAGCTGTTTATACAATGTATATTGATGAATTCTATTATTCATGTGACCCGGAAGACGGGCATTATGGGGAGCGCGATGGGAATGGAAACTTGACCACTCAGGCTAAAGCGAAAGAGGGAACTGACTTTTGGAAGCAATTTGTAAATCAACCTAATAGAGAAGTGCATATATTGTGCAATACTCAGTTCAGCGAAGACAAAGAAAGCAGCTTGACTACATCTGCCGTCATGGTAAGTCAACGCTCTATAAAAACATTCTATAATGAAAAGGCAGGAAGTGATTTGAAGACGGCATGGGGATTGGAGACTGTGAATGAAACTGGGAGAATTGCTAAACCGGAGAGTAATCCTTGGAATACATCCAATTCGGCCAAAAACGGACTTTGGAACTTCTTTAGCCAAAGTAATAATTTTAGTTCGAATAGTTGGAGTACTTATATTTCTTCTTCTGTTAAAGAGGATAAGAATGGTATTCATGATTACATGAGTACTTCGTTAAATAAAAAAGATAAGTTGCTGTATGCTTGTCTACAGCGTAATAGGGATGATAATGGCAATGGTAGGATTGATGCGGATGAGGTAAAATGGTATCCGGCGGCTATTGACCAATATACCGATATTTGGGTAGGTAGGGCAGCATTGCCTATTGAAACTTATTTGTATTCGAATGAGATACCGACTTCTCAAGGATACCGGCGTTATCTGAGTAGTGATGGAAAGGAACTTTATGCAGAGGAGGGAGCTTCTATCGGTAGTTTTGGATTTGTTTATGCAAACTCAATTTGGTCAACAAGTGATAAAATTGAGAAGAAGTATGATTATCGTTGTTTGCGTAATTTGGGAAGAAAAACTAATAAGCCTGGTTCTGCAGAAGATAAGCCTCAGCATTACGTAACACAGAATGGAAATACGTTAACTCTTACTTATATGAAGTCTGAATCATTAAGAAGCGGTGATAATTATATGAAAGGCGAAATTACCTCTCATGACGAGAGCTCTAATTTGAACCGCCCTTATACGGCTTTTGAATTTAAAACAGAACTTATATATAAAGATAAGGGTGGAAAATGGTCATGGAAGGAGATAAATACTTTGATTAATAATAATCCTACAGATTCGCCTTGTGCAAAATTAAATAAGGGATTAGGTGCGGATGAACCTAAATGGCGTTTGCCTAATCAACGTGAGTTGTCGTTGATGACCAGTAACTATGGTAGCTGGTCCGGTCAATCTTATGTACAATCAAGAACAGGGTCTAGTCTTCCTGTAAAAAGGAAGGATAATAACGGATACAGTGGAGGATATGCAAACAGTAAGCCTTTTGTAACATTGGCTACTAATAATTTTACGGGTCCTGTACGCTGTGTGCGTGATGTGAAATAATGTTTCGCTTAAAAAAATGATACTATGGATATGTTTGAAATCATGGATAGAGAATCATCAAGTCGCTCGGAAGTGTACTTGTATGAAGAGAATGGAAAATGGTATGCATACGACCGTTCGGCAAGCCTGCTCAAGAAGTTGGCTGCCGGGACTGTCAAGCTCAGGAACCATGTATGCTCCTTCTATGGTGTTATGCTGGAGAAGGTGGAGGTAGACCTTAATCTGCTGCTTAGCAAGAGTTGGTTTGTTGCTCTATGCTCTGATTCGGAAATGCTGTTACTTAAAAACGATTAAAAAGGGAATTGCTTATGTGTGAGGTCGTAAAAGTATTGGAAAGAGAGTTGGAAAACTCCGGTTTGATATATGTTTATCAGGAAGGAGGGGAAGGGAAATGGTATGTTTACGAGCGGTCTGCATATTTCCTCAGCCGGATGATGGAAGGAGTTGTATTGGAACGATATGTCATGGATAATACTTTATGGCTTGTTCGTGCGGAAGTGGATGTTGACTGCATACCTCATGATACGATTCTCAGTTACAGCAATAAAGAGTATGTGCTGAAGTATACACCTCAAAACGGGTTTCAGGAATGGCTATCGGAAATTGAAGGAGTGATGATGCCTCACTAAATTTAGTTAGGATAAATAGAATCGGGTTTGCAGGTGTTATAAAATAGTATGAATATTGTATTTAACAAATCAATAATGGAGATATATCGATTTGCATTCATAATCTTGTTGTCGTCTCTTCTTGTTTCATGTGGAGAGAAGAAGCAGGAAACCGGAAATGCTGATAAAGCCGCTGAAAAGAAAACTCCGGCTTTTACATTACCCGAAGTACCTGTTATGTTACAATCTGTCGAAGACAGACTGCATTTTGTGGTAAACCACTATTGGGATAAATTTGATTTTAAAGATACAGCCTATATTCATGCGCCCGACATTACGGAGCAAGCAATGGCAAATTATATTGATTTGCTGACACGTGTGCCGCAAGTTATGGCGGATTCTTGCGTAACCCGCACTTTGGAGAACGTATCTTTAGAACCAAAGATGCTGAATTATTTTGTTGAAACACTGCGTAAGTATCTTTTCGACCCTAATTCTCCCATGAGGAATGAAGAGATATTTGAACCGGTGTGCCGTTTTGTTGCTTCTTATGCATCGGCAGATGAGGCGGCACAGAGCCGTGCACGGTATGACTTGAAACTGATTGACATGAATCGGGTGGGCAGTGTGGCTGCTGATTTTGTTTATACATTGGCTTCGGGAGCCCAACGGCGTATGCATGATTTACGCAGTCCCTATACTTTGCTGTTGTTCTATAACCCTGATTGCCATGGGTGTGCAGAGGTATTGGCGCATATGAAATCGTCTCCTGTACTTACTGATGCGGGTATTATGAAGCAAGTCAGTATTCTGGCTTTCTATCCTGATGAAGAGTATGAGGTGTGGAAGAATCATCGGGACATGATTCCCTCCGGGTGGATAAATGGTTATGATAAGGAGCTGACTGTTTTGGACAGGGAACTGTATGACCTGAAAGCTATGCCAACCCTTTATTTGCTTGATAAAGATAAAAAGGTATTGCTGAAGGATGCGCCGGTGGAACAAGTGGAGCAATATTTGGCCCACTTGTTTGGCAGGTAATTATTCCGATTTTTCCATCAGCATTTTATTGCAGAAAGTGGATGGAGTGGTACCATAGAAATCAACAAAATGTTTTCGGAAAGTGGCAAGGTCATTGTAACCCACCATTTCAGCTATATCTTGAACTGTGTAGCGTCGGCTGCGCAACAGTTCGGCTGCACGTTTCAGACGTACGCCCCGGATAAATTCGCTGATGGTGAAATTAGTGAGTGTCTTTACCCGGCGGTAGAGGGTGGGCTGACTGATGACCATAATGTCTGCCAGCTTTTTCACGTTGAAATCGGGGTTTTTCATGTTTTCATTGATAATTCTCACGATTTCTATGATGAACGGATCTTCGGGAAAATGAAGCCCTGCTTCTCCTGTTTTTTCTTCCGGTGATGCTTCCGGCTCGGAGGTGGGAGTGAGAAGTCGGGTATATATTTCTTTTAATTCTTCGCGGCTTTTGATGAGGCGCTTTACTTTAGTGCGCAGGATGTTGGGGTTGAAAGGTTTCTGGATATAATCATCGGCCCCCAGTTCAATGCCTTTCATTATATCTGTTTCTGAGGTGAGGGCAGTCAGCAGAATGACGGGGATGTGGCAGGTGGTGAGGTTTTCTTTTATCAATTGGCAGCATTTGAAACCGTCCATTACCGGCATGATGATATCGGTAATAATTAAGTCGGGTACTCCTTCACATGCTTTTTTAAAACCCTCTTCACCATTTTCGGCCATTAGTAGGTTGTATTCGTTGCTGAATATCAGCTTCAGGTAAAGGCGTATCTCCAGATGGTCTTCTATAATTAATAAGGTATGTTGCTTCTTTGTTTTGGCTGCGGAAGCCGGCACTTGAGGTAAATCTGCGGTCTCGCTCCCCGGAGGTATATCGGAAATCGTTAATGTTGCCGGGTGGGAAGGGCGCTTCTGTTCTTGAAAAACTGTACGCAAAATGGTAAGGTCGATATGGAGTCGTCTGAAAATAAAATAGATAGTAAGCAGTACTACGATAAGGAATACTGCTAATATACCGCACAGAATGGCCCAAGTGTTGGGATTCCATGCACTGTTTGTTACAAAATAGATGAAAGTCATGCCGGCTCAGTTGTAATTCTTGGGGGATTAACATTTGTTAATTTCTCTTTATGCATAC